>Ga0335084_10004911_pt1 | contig 13202 bp, 12 predicted proteins | sample Lox_Sample_44_FD_206721 | JGI IMG/M metagenome (GOLD analysis project Ga0335084, IMG submission 206721) | Soil microbial communities from Loxahatchee National Wildlife Refuge, Florida, United States - Lox_Sample_4.4 | ecosystem: Environmental > Terrestrial > Soil > Wetlands | place: USA... | reverse complement strand
AGGATCTCGGAGAAGCCGATGATCGCGTTCAGCGGCGTGCGCAGCTCGTGACTCATATTGGCCAGGAACTGCGACTTGGCGCGGTTGGCGGCGACCGCGCCCTCCTTGGCGAGGCGAAGCGTATTGTCGGCCTCGCGGCGGGCGGAGATGTCGCGCAGGGTGCCGATCATCAGCTGACGGTCGCCCAGGCGCACCCGGCCGACCGCGAGCTCGACCGGGAACTGCGAGCCGTCCTTTCGCCGCGCCGTCATTTCGTTGAGCGGAATGGTGTGATGCTCGCCTTCCGGTGCCGCGAGGCGGCGCAGCAGCTGCATGCCGCCGGCCCCACCAGGGCTGTCGGGTAGCAGCATCGACACATCGGAGCCCGTGACCTCCGCGGCCGAGTAGCCGAAGCCGCGTTCCGCCGCGGGATTGAAGGATTCGATCCGGCCCCACCCGTCGACCGTGATCACCATGTCGGCGACGTTCTCGAGGATGCTGCGGATGCGCGCCTCGGTCTCGCGAACGGCCGATTCGGACTGCGCCAGCTCGCGAGCGCGCGCCTCGGCGATGGCGGTTCGCTCGGCGACGCGCCGCTCCAGCGTCGCATTGAACTCCTCGAGCGCGCCCATATGCTCGCGCAGGCTGCGCAGCATCGGCCGGAACACCAGGAGCGCGATTGCCAGTATCACCGCCGCAAACAGCAGGAGCTCCAGCATCTGCATCCGGCCCAGCTCGCGGTGCAGCCGCTCTTCATACTGCTGCCAAGCCTGGGTTTCGGCATCGAGCGCCGCGAGCAGGCGCGGATAGCTGTCGCCGATGCCCTGGACCTCGATCCGGCCCGGCTTCAACATCGCCGGCGGCAGCAGGGCCAGCGTATGGGCCTGGGTGATGAAGCGCTGCAGCGTGAACTCCAGCGCCACCTCGTCCGTGTTGTAGAAAGCCACCAGCTCGCGCGCGGCCGGACCCAGCGTCTGCGCCCGCTCGACCAGGCGCTGGTGGATTTCGGAGAGGCGGTCCGCTGCGACGCGCATGCGGGCCTGATACTGGCTGTCGGCGGTCCGTGCGATGTCCTGGGCCAGGAGCGCGATCTGCAGCGCCAACCGGCTCTGCTGCGCGCTGCCATTGACGGTGGCGATCTGTTCTTCCGCCTTGTGCCGCTGCAGTTCCGCCACGGTGGTCGCGGCCGCCGCCACGCCCAGAAGCAGGGCAAGCGCCAAGCCGAGGAGCCAAAACCAGCGGCGGATGACAGGGTGCGACGGAGTCATGGCAGGCAGGACTTCTCTCCCCCGTCGGGCTGATAACGAAAAGGGCAGCAAGGCCGCGTCCTTTCCGGGGCTTCCGGACCGGCGCGGCGGGCGCCGACAGGGCGCCCCGATTCATTCTCCCTTCGAATTCGTTAACAATTTGTCGCTTTTTCGAAGCAGGTTTACGCGAGGATACTGCCCTTCGGGCAGCCGCCGCCGACATGGTCAGAACGCCCGATCCGAGTTAGGCTCCGCCGGCAGAGCCGAGCCTTTTCGCGAATTCCCAAGGTTGTATCATGCTTTACGTCGCCTATTGCCTGGATAAGCCGGGCCACCAATCGGTGCGGGCCGCCAATCGGCCCGCTCACCTCGAATTCCTTAAGGCCCATGCCGCCCAGATCGTCATTGCCGGGCCGGTCATGAGCGACGATGGCCAGCAGGCGGTCGGCAGCCTGCTGATTCTGGAGTTCGAGAACCGCGCCGATGTCGACCGCTTCCTCAAGAGCGACCCCTATGCCAAGGCCGGCCTGTTCGCCTCGATCGATCTGCGGCCCTGGCGCAAGACGGTCGAGCGCGGCTGAGGGTCGGCCAGGGACCAGGAGAGGTGAAGGACAAGGAGACGGTCGATGGCTTATTGGCTGGTGAAGTCGGAGCCCTCGAGCTACGCCTGGGAGCGCCTGGTGAAGGATGGCCACGCCCATTGGGACGGGGTGCGCAACCATCAGGCCGCCGCGAACCTCAAGGCGATGAAGGTCGGCGATCGCGCCTTCTTCTACCATTCGAACGAGGGGCTGGCGGTGGTGGGCATCGCCGAGATCGCCAAGACCGCCTATCCCGATCCGTCCGACAAGACCGGCAAGTTCGTGATGGTGGATCTGAAGCCGGTGACGGCGCTGAAGCAGCCGGTGACGCTTGCCGACATCAAGGCCGAACCTAAGCTCAAGGACATCGCGCTCATCCGCCAGTCGCGGCTTTCGGTCATGCCGATCGAGCCGGCAGCCTGGAAGCTCATCTGCAAGATGGGCGCCACCAAACCCGATTGAACCAGCGATGCGTTCAGCTTTTCAAATCCGCCGGGCGACGCTGCAAGACTCCGACATTGTCGGCGACCTGGTCACGGCCCTGCTCGACGAGCTCTATGACCCCGAATATGGGGCGCAGCGCCGCCCGATCTATCGTCGGGCCGCGGCCGAGCTGATTGCCGCGCCCGACATCTATGCCGCGTTCCTGGCAGTGACCGCGGAGAACAAGGCGTTCGGCGTTATCACCGTCTCGCAATGTGTCTCTATCTATGCCGGCGGCCGGTTCGGCGAGATCAACGAGTTCTATGTCGTGCCATCGGCGCGCAAGTTGGGGCTGGGACGCGCGCTGATCGTCGCGGCAACCGAGGAAGCCGCGCGACGTGGCTGGTCCCATCTGGAGGTCTGCACAGCGGACCTGCCGCGTTGGCAACAGAGCGTCGACTTCTACAGGAGCTGTCGTTTCACCGAGGTCGGCCTGCGGCTGGAGCTGGAGATCGATCCAGGCTGACCTCGAGGCAAAGGAGCGGCCGATTCTCTCCGACGTTCCCTCTCAAGACCGATGCGGCCTGCGTCTTTGCCGCGTCGACGAAATTCCCGACGGCACGGCGCGCGGATTCGTGTTCGGCCAGGGTGCCCAGCGGCTCGACTTCTTCGTCTATCGCCGCGGCGAACGGCTGCTCGCCTATCGCAATGCCTGCCCGCATCAGGGCACGCCGCTGGAGCTCTTTCCCGACCGCTTCCTGACGCTCGACGGCAGCCGCTTCCTCTGCAGCACGCATGGCGCGCAGTTCCGCACCGAGGACGGCTATTGCCTCAAGGGTCCCTGCAAAGGCAAGTCGCTCGAGCCTTTCGCCGTCGAAGTCGCCGCCGGCTGGATCTTCCTGCCCCCGACATCGATCGAATAGCGATCGCCGCCCAAGCCGGCTCTGGGCGCATGCGCGTCGACAAATCAGCCTCGAACGAGCAGACCCGCCCCCTGGACAGCCGCTTGTTCCCGGCCGCCGCTTTCGCCAATATTCCTTCCTCAAGCCCTTGGCGGGTCGATGGAAACCGCCCGGCATCCAGGAATCCCAAGCCTTTCCCGGAGCCGAACCGAGAGTCCGGGGGCAGATCCTCGAGGGAGAAGCGTGCGCCATGACCAGTCCGACCCTGTTCCCCGTTCCCGACGAATTGGCGCGGACCGCCTGGATCGACGAGGGCAAGTACAACCGCCTCTACGATCAATCGATCAACGATCCCGAGGGCTTCTGGGGCGAGCAGGGCAAGCGCATCACCTGGATCAAGCCCTTCACCAAGGTCAAGGACGTGGACTATACGGGCGAGGTCCGGATCCGCTGGTACTATGACGGCACGCTTAACGTCTCGGCCAACTGCATCGACCGGCACCTGGCACTCAGGGCCGACCAGACCGCGATCCTCTGGGAAGGCGACAGCCCGACCGAGCACCGCCATGTCTCCTATGCGGAGATGCATGAGAATGTCTGCCGCCTCGCCAATGTGCTGAAGAAGCACGGCATCAAGAAGGGCGACCGGGTCACGATCTATATGCCGATGATCCCGGAGGCCGCCTACGCGATGCTGGCCTGCGCGCGCATCGGCGCGATCCATTCGGTGGTGTTCGGCGGCTTCTCGCCAGAGAGCCTGGTCGGCCGCATCCAGGATTGCGATTCGAACTGCATCATCACCGCCGACGAAGGCTTGCGCGGCGGCCGGAAGATCCCGCTCAAGGCCAATGTCGACGAGGCGCTCTCTCGCTGCCCGTCGGTGAAAACCTGTATTGTGGTGCAGCGCACCGGCGGCCCGATCAAATGGGTCGAGGGCCGCGATCACTGGTATCACGAAGAGCTGTCGAAGGTGGCGCGCGACTGCGAGCCGGTCGAGATGAACGCCGAGGATCCTCTCTTTATCCTCTATACCTCGGGCTCCACCGGCAAACCCAAGGGCGTGCTCCACACCACCGGCGGCTATCTGGTCTACGCCGCCATGACCCACCAATATGTTTTCGACTATCACGACGGCGATATCTACTGGTGCACGGCGGATGTGGGCTGGGTTACCGGCCACAGCTATATCCTCTATGGCCCGCTCTGCAACGGCGCCACGAGCCTGATGTTCGAGGGCGTGCCGAACTATCCGGATGCCTCGCGCTTCTGGCAGGTGGTGGACAAGCATAAGGTCAACATCTTCTACACGGCGCCGACAGCGATCCGCGCCTTGATGCGAGAAGGCGAGGAACCGGTGAAGAAGGCCAGCCGGAAGTCGCTGAGACTTCTGGGATCGGTCGGCGAGCCGATCAATCCCGAGGCCTGGCTCTGGTATCACCGCGTCGTGGGCGATGGCCGCTGCCCGATCGTCGATACCTGGTGGCAGACCGAGACCGGCGGCATTCTCATTTCGCCGCTGCCGGGCGCCACGGCCTTGAAGCCTGGCTCCGCCACGAAGCCCTTGTTCGGGGTCCGGCCCGAGATCGTCGATGCCAATGGCAACATCCTCGAGGGCGCGGCCGAGGGCAATCTCTGCATCGCCGATTCCTGGCCGGGCCAGATGCGCACGGTCTATGGCGATCATCAGCGCTTCGCCGCGACCTACTTCTCCGCCTACAAGGGGAAGTATTTCACCGGCGATGGCTGCCGGCGCGACGCCGACGGCTATTACTGGATCACGGGGCGCGTCGACGACGTGATCAACGTCTCGGGCCACCGTCTCGGCACCGCCGAGGTCGAGAGCGCGCTGGTGGCGCATCAGAAGGTGGCCGAGGCCGCCGTGGTGGGCTATCCGCACGACATCAAGGGCCAGGGCATCTACGCCTATGTCACGCTCAATGCCGGCGAACAGGCGAGCGAGGGGCTGCGCAAGGAGCTCGTGACCTGGGTGCGCAAGGAGATCGGCCCGATCGCCTCGCCCGACCTGATCCAGTTCGCGCCCGGCCTGCCCAAGACGCGCTCGGGGAAAATCATGCGCCGCATCCTGCGCAAGATCGCCGAGAACGATCACGGCAATCTGGGCGATATCTCGACGCTGGCGGATCCCGCCGTGGTGAAGGACCTGATCGACAACCGGATGAATCGCGGCTGACGCGGCGCTAACCGCGCAGCGCCGCCGCGAGCCTGATCACGGCGGGCTCAATCTGGGATTCCGGCACGCCGGCATATCCCAGCAGCAATCCCTGGCGACCGGGCTTCGTCATGTGGAAAGCCGAGAGCGGCGCCACCGCGATGCCGTGGGCGGCAGCGCGTGCAGTCGCTTCGCGATCGTCGATGCGCGCGGCCAGCGGCGGCGCCAGCCGGGCCAGCAGATGCATGCCGGCGGTTGCCGGCGCCAGATCGAGCAATCCCGGCAGATGACGCTCGGCCGCCGCCAGCAGCGCCGCTTGGCGCGCCGCATAGAGCTTGCGGGTGCGCCGGATATGGGCGGCGAAATGCCCTTCCGCGATGAAGGCGGCCAGCGCCGGCTGCGCCGTCATCGCCGCGTGATCGTCGAGTGTGGCGCGCGCGGCGGTGAAGCCGTCGACCAGGGCCGGCGGCGCCACCAGATAGCCCAGGCGCAATGACGGGAAGAGGACCTTCGAGAAGCTTCCGACATAGATGACACGGTCATCCGTGTCGAGGCCCTGGAGCGCTGCCAGCGGACGGCCGGCATAGCGGAATTCGCTGTCGTAATCATCCTCGACGATCCAGGCGCCTGCATCGCGCGCCCAGGCCAGCAGCTCCAGCCGCCGACCGAGACTCATCACCGTGCCCAGGGGATATTGATGCGAGGGCGCGACGCAGGCGAGCCGCGCGTCCGGCGCCTGCCTGGCGCCGGCCTTGACCGACAAACCCTCGTCATCGACGGGCACCGGCACCAAGGTGGCACCCGCCGCGCGCAAGACCTCGCGCACGCCCGCATAGCCAGGCTCTTCGATCCAGACGCGATCGCCCGCATCGAGCAGCAGCCGTACCGTAAGATCGACCGCCTGGCGGATGCCGGAGAGCACGATCACCTGCTCGGGCTCGCAGCGCACGGCGCGCACGCGGCGCAGATAATCGGCGATGGCCGCGCGCAGGGGCGGATGGCCGGCGGGATCGCGCCCCAGCGCCATGTCGAGGCTGGGCCGGCGCCAGCCCTTGGCGAGGAGGCGCGACCAGAGCTCAAAGGGAAAGATCTCGAGATCGGGAACGGCGGGCGCGAAAGCGCCCTGGCCGCGGGCGGCGCGGGCGGAATAGGCGGCCGTGAGCGCGAGACCGCGGCCAGAGAGGCCCGGCTTGGGCGCGCCGGGCTCTGGCTTCGCCGGGCGCAGGCGGCGCGACGCCAAGCTGCCGGCCGTCACCGGCGCCGGCGGGTCCGGCAGCATGGCTGCGACGCGGCTGCCCGAACCCTGGCGCGCCTCGAGATAGCCCTCGCCTGCCAGCTGCTCGAAGGCCGAAAGCACGGTATTGCGGGAGATGCCGAGTTCGGCCGCCAGCGCGCGGCTCGAGGGCAGACGGCCGCGCGGCGCCACGCGGCCGGCCAGGATCGCCTTGCGCAAGCCCTCATAGAGCTGGCGGTGGAGCGGGCTTGGCCCCTCGGCGTCGATATCGAGATCGAGCAGGGGCATCCGGTCGGCGCGTCGCGGCATCGGCACTCGCCCGCCTGGTGTAAATGGTACCATACGATACCGAAAACCGGACCTTTTGAAGAGGCCAGTTTCCAGCCAAAAAAGGGATCGGAAACCAGCATGGGGACCGAGGGAGATCGCATGACGACCGGCAAATCCGGCTATGGCGAGACCACGGCTGCAGCGGCCGAGGGCAGCTTCAAGCCGACGGCGCGCTCACGGGTCAAGCGGCTGCCCAAGCGCGGCCATTACGACCGCGAAACGGTCTATGCCGTGCTCGATGCCGGCCTGATCGCCCATATCGGCTATGTGATCGACGGGCAGCCTTTTGTGACGCCAACCGCCTATTGGCGGGAAGGCGACATGCTCTATTGGCATGGTTCCGCCGCCAGCCGGATGCTGGAGCATGTTGGCGAGGGCATTCCGGTTTCAGTGACCGTGACGCATCTCGATGGGCTGGTGCTCGCTCGCTCCGGTTTCCATCACTCGATCAACTACCGCTCGGTGATGGCCTTCGGGCGGGCGCATTTCGTCGACGACCCGGCGGCGAAGATGGCGGCCTTCGAGGCTTTCGTCGAGCGCATCTATCCCGGCCGCTGGCCCGAGCTCAGGCCCGCGACGGCCCAGGAAGTGAAGGGCACCAGCGTACTCGGCATGAAGATCGAGGAAGCCTCGGCCAAGATCCGCACTGGCGGTCCGGTCGATGACGACGAGGATTACGCGCTGCCGATCTGGGCCGGCGTGCTGCCGATCCGCACCGTGGTCGGCGCCGCAATCCCGGATGAAAAGCTGACGCCCGGCATCGAGCGGCCCGCGCATCTCTCGATCTTCCGCGCGGAGACCGAGTTCGACGCATTGATGATGCGCGCGGCGCGATCGTCCAAGGCGGCGGAGTAGATTGCGTTTATCGTCCTCTCCTCCCGCCAGGGGGAGTGGAAGGATGCCTCGCTCACCGATAACGGCTGAAGCAGTCTTGGACCGCGGCGATCGCCGCGCCGGTGCCATAGAGCGTGTACCAGTGGTCCCACTCATCGAGAACGAGCTTCACGCCCTTGCGCAACGCGGCGACACCCTTGGCATCGTCGCCGAAATCCAACTCGAGTTCGTCCTTCGCCCAGGCGTAGGCAGGAACCTTCCCCTTGTAGATTCGATCGATGCTGACCGTTGTCTCGAACTCGTCCAGTTCGTCGAGATTGAACGTATCGGGATCGGTGATGACGAGATAGAAGCCGTACTCATCCCAGCCGAGAATCAGGCTGACGCCGCCGCCATAGTCATCGGCCAGCTCGCAATAGACTTTGCCCTTGCTGTTGCGATAGGCGCCACCGTCCCAGCCTTCGGCCGAGACCCGCACGAACGGAGCGCTGTCACCGGAGCCGGCGGAGCCGCCATTGTCCGGCGCGCTGCTCCCGTTGCCGGACGGAGTTCCGGCCCCGCTGCTGCCCGACATGGTTCCATGCCCGCTTTGGCTGTCGGCGAAGGCGCTCGCCATCGCGCCCGTAACCGCCAAGGCCGCAACCAGGATTGCGGCAATGCCACTCCGCATCTCCTCCCCCTCCGGCAAGAGTCCCCCCACGACCCATCGATTATGAAGCCGGATGCGACCGGTTTGTCTATCGGCGAAAGAGACTTTGATCCTGGGCGCGCAGGCGCTCGGGCTCAGAAATCGCTGCAGCGGCCGCCCACTTCCCAATCGCCATAGCGCGTCGGCTCGGGCCCTTTCGGGCCGCCGATCTCGCGGGGGCGCGGCGACGTACCGGCGGTTTCCGGCGCTTTCGGCGGATCGCCGGGCGCGGAAGGAGCCGCCTCCGTGACGCCATTCGCCTCCGGCGGCGTGGCGCGAGGGCCCGGCTTCGCCGGCGGTTCCTGGGCTGGGGACTTGGTCATGGCGGCCTCAACGCTAGGCGGCGGCAACCCGGCCGGCAACTGCACATTTTTTGCGCCGGCGGAGAACCGCTTGAACCCTTGCGGTATAATCCATAACTGAGCTGGGGTCGCGCGCCCGGCTCGCCAAGCGCTCGATGTTCTAAACGGAGTTACGGTTCGACGATGCCCTATTTCCGCACCGCCCTTCTGCTGGCCGTCATGACCGCGCTTTTCGTGGGCGTCGGCTGGCTGATCGGCGGCAGTCAAGGCATGGTGGTCGCCTTCTTCCTGGCACTCGGCATGAATCTGTTCGCGTTGTGGAACAGCGACCGGATGGTGTTGAGCCTCTACCGGGCGCGCGAGGTCGATGAGCGGTCGGCGCCCGAGTTCGTCGGCATCGTGCGCGACTTGGCCAAGCGCGCGGGCCTGCCGATGCCGCGCACCTATGTCGTCGAGAATCCGCAACCGAACGCCTTCGCCACCGGCCGCAGCCCCGGCAAGGCCGCCGTCTGCGCCACCACCGGGCTGCTGCAGCTGCTCGACCGGCGCGAGATCGCGGGCGTCATGGCGCATGAGCTGTCCCATGTCCAGCACCGCGACACCCTGATCATGACCGTGACGGCGACGCTCGCGGGCGCCATCGGCATGCTGGCCAATTTCGCATTCTTCTTCGGGCGCAGCCGCGACAATCAGCTGGGGGCGCTCGGCACCATCGTGGTGATGATCGTGGCGCCCCTGGCAGCGACGCTCGTCCAGCTCGGCATCAGCCGCTCGCGCGAATATGAGGCCGACCGTCGTGGGGCCGAGATTTGCGGCCAGCCGCTCTGGCTGGCGAGCGCGCTCGGCAAGCTGGGCCAAGCGAGCGGACGCATTCCCAACATGCAGGCCGAGATGCATCCGGCCACCGCCCCGCTCTTCATCGTCAATCCGCTGCATCAGAAGGCGGTCGACAATCTGTTCGCGACGCATCCGAGCCTCGAGAATCGGATCGCGCGGCTCGAGGAGATGGCGCAGCGGATGGGCAGCGCCTCGCCGGGGATCGACCCCGCGCCGGATCGCGGCGCCGGCCCCTGGGGAGCGCCGACGACGGCGAGCGCGCTCGACGAAACGATGACGGCGCGCGGCCGCAGCTCCGTGCCTTCCGCCGGGACACTGCCCCCCGACCGCCGCGGTCCCTGGGGCTGAGCGCCCCACTCCTTTCCGCCGCCGCCGCCTTTCGGGGGCTGACGGGCCAGTCAAGTTGCGGCATAAACCTGCCGCTCATGCCGATGCCCCCGCGAAACCTCAAGTCTCGCCCCGCTGCAAAATCGCAGACCGCCGCGCCGCCTTCCGCGGCCGCCGCGGCGGATGGCGCGCCCGGAATTTCGGCCCGACGCGTGGCGCTGGAGCTGTTGCATTCGGTTCTGCGCCGCCGCCGGCCGTTCGACGAGGCCTTGGCCGGACATGCGGGATGGGCGCGGCTGGCGCCGCGCGACCGCGCCTTCGTCCGGCTGCTGGTCGCGACCTGCCTGCGCCGCCTGGGCCAGATCGATGCGGTCCTGGGCCAATGCCTGGAGCGGCCCCTGACGCCGAAAGCGAGTGCCGCTGAAGGCGCGCTGCGGCTGGGCATCTGCCAGCTCCTGTTCCTGGAAACCCCGCCGCACGCCGCCGTGACCGAGACGATCGATGCGCTGCCACGCGCCGCAACCGCATATCGCGGGCTGGTGAACGCCGTCCTGAGGCGCATCGCGCGTGAAGGGCCCGCCCTGCTCGATACCGCCCCCGAGATTCCTACCAACCTGCCGGTCTGGCTCTGGCAGGGCTGGCGTGAGGCCTATGGCGACGCCACCGCAAACGCCATCGCCGCGCAGCATCTGCGCGAGGCACCGCTCGATCTGACCTTGCGCGATCCGGACCAGCATTCGAGTTGGGCCGAGCGCCTGGGTGCGCTGGTATTGCCCAATGGCAGCCTGCGCCTGCGCGAAGCCGGCGCCGTCGAGGCGCTACCGGGCTTTGCCGAGGGAGCGTGGTGGGTCCAGGACGCAGCCGCCGCCCTGCCGGCGCGCCTGCTGGGCGATGTCAGGGGCAAGCAGGTGCTCGATCTCTGCGCAGCACCCGGCGGCAAGACACTGCAGCTTGCCGCCGCCGGCGCCCAGGTGACGGCGCTCGATCGCTCGGCAGAACGGCTCGCGCGGGTCGCACAAAATCTCGAACGCACCGGTCTGAAGGCGCTCTGCGTTACCGCCGACGCCTTCAATTGGCGTCCGCCGACCCCGGTCGACGCGGTGCTGCTCGATGCGCCCTGCTCGGCGACCGGCACCATCCGCCGGCATCCCGATCTCCCCTGGATCAAGCGGCAGGCGGAGATGGCAGAGTTGCCGGCGCTGCAGCGCCGGCTGCTGAATGCCGCGATCGCCATGACGCGGCAGGGCGGCGTGATCGTCTATGCGGTCTGCTCGCTCGAGCCTGCCGAGGGCGAGGGTCTTATCGCCGCGGCGATCGAGCAGGGGGCACCGATCGAGCGGATCCGGATCGGCGAGGTCATCCCTGAGGAGCAGGCCCGGCTCGGTGCGCCCGCGGAGGCCATTACGCGGACCGGAGCGTTGCGCACCCTGCCCTGCCACTGGACCGAGCTGGGGGGCATGGACGGGTTCTATGCGGTCAGGCTGAGGCGGCGCTGAACGGATCCCGCCTGATCGAGGCGAACGCTCGCGACTCGATTGATCGACGGCGGCCCCGCGGATTCGCGGCCTTCCCAAGCCGCGCCGCGCCTGCTAGTTGAGAACGGTCTCAGAGGAACCCATGCGCCAGCCCACACGCATCGCTCCATCCATCCTGTCCGCCGATTTCGCCAGGCTCGGCGAAGAGGTGCGGGCGATCGACGCCGCCGGCGCGGACTATATTCATGTCGATGTGATGGATGGGCATTTCGTGCCGAACCTCACGATCGGCCCCGGCGTGGTGAAGGCGCTGCGCGCGCATAGCAAGCGCCCGTTCGATGTGCATCTGATGATCGCGCCGGTCGATCCCTTCGTTCCGGAGTTCGCGGCGGCCGGGGCCGACATCCTGACCGTGCATCCCGAGTCGGGACCCCATCTCCATCGCACCATCCAGCTGATCAAGTCCCTGGGCAAGAAGGCCGGCGTCGCGCTCAACCCGGCCACCTCGGTCGCGGCCGTCGAACCGGTGCTGGCCGAGCTCGATCTGGTCCTGGTGATGTCGGTCAATCCAGGCTTCGGCGGCCAGCAATTCATCCGCAGCCAGCTCGAGAAGATCGCCACCTTGCGCCACATGATCGATGCGGTGGTGGCGGCGACGCCCGGCCGCCATATCGATCTCGAGGTCGATGGCGGCATCAACGACATCACCGCCGCCGATGCGGTGCGCGCCGGCGCGGACGTGCTGGTGGCGGGCACGGCGACCTTCACCGGCGGTGCCGGCGCTTATGCCGAGAATATCCGCCGGCTGCGGCAAGCGGCCTGAGCCTCCAGGGGACCCGCGATGGCCCCTGGGATCGATGTTCTTCGTCGCGCCTTCGCCCCCGATCCTGCGCGATCCCGGCTGGGCCGGCCCTGGTCGCTCCGGCGCCTCTCGGCCATGCCGGAAGGTTGGCTCGCCGGTTGTCTGCGCTATGCGCTGCTGAGCCGGCTGCCGGGCACGGGCCTTGGACGCGGGGCGCTGAAGGATCCGGCGCGCACGGGCCCGGTCCGGGACGGCTGGGCCGTCGCGGGGCCCGGGTTGTGGCCCGGCATGCCGGAGCGGGGCGCCGCAATCCTGGCAGGCGAGATCGAGCTCCTGGGGCGCAAACTGCCGATCCCACAGCCCTTTTGGAGCCTCGCGCCCGACAATGCGCGGCTCGCCGTCGAGCTCCATGGCTTTGCCTGGCTCGCCGATCTGGTCTCTGCCGGCAATGCAGGCATCGTTCTGGCGCGCCAATTGATCGATCAGTGGCTGCTTCTGCCCGAAAGCCGGGACCGGGCGCTGCGCCATCCCGCCATTGCCGGCCCGAGGCTTGCCGCCTGGGTGCAGTCGGCGGACCGGCTCTTGGTCGGCGGCGATGCCGGATTCGACGAGCGCCTGCGCCGGCGCATCCTCGAGGAGGCCGCGAGCCTCGCGCGGCTCCTGCCCGCCGGGCTCTGCGGCTCGGCGCTGATCGAGACACTCAAGGGATTGCTTCTTGCCGCGCTGGCGCTGCCGGAAGTCGGCGCTTGGGAACGTCTCGCGATGATCCAGCTCGAACGCGAGCTGGGTCGCCAGATCCTGCCCGATGGCGGTCATGTGGAGCGCAATCCCTCGCGCCAGCTGCACCTCGTCCGCGACCTGGCCGAGATCGAGCTCGCCCGCGCCCGGGCCGGACGCCCGGCGTCGCCGGTGATTGCTGCCGCCTTGCGCGTATCGGGGCCGATGCTTCGCCTCCTGCAGCATGGCGACGGCGGGCTGGCGCTGTTCAACGGTGCCAACGAGGAGACTGCCGGCCTGATCGAAACCGTGCTGACCGCCGCCGGCGAGACACCCCAGGTGATGACCCGGGCA
>Ga0335084_10004908_pt1 | contig 13204 bp, 15 predicted proteins | sample Lox_Sample_44_FD_206721 | JGI IMG/M metagenome (GOLD analysis project Ga0335084, IMG submission 206721) | Soil microbial communities from Loxahatchee National Wildlife Refuge, Florida, United States - Lox_Sample_4.4 | ecosystem: Environmental > Terrestrial > Soil > Wetlands | place: USA... | reverse complement strand
CAAGGCATTCAAAGCCAACGCCCTGTTGCAGTGCTTGAAGAGCGAGACAAGAGCGTTCTTCATGTCATCCGCCACGCCGGGCACCCGCAGGTTGAATACGCCGCAGATGAAGATGTAGTCGTAGAACCCTTCGAGTTCATCATCGTCGGCGTTCATGACCATGAAGGTGCACTCGGGATACTTGTGCTTCGCGATGTTGATGAAATTCTCGTTGATGTCGACCCCGGTATATTTTACGCTGATGCCCCGCCGCTTTAAAAATCTGTATAAATCGCCGGTTCCGCAGCCGTAGTCAAGGACCTTGCTGTTGTTCAGGTCCGCCGCCGGCGCGATATCGGCAAGAGTGTGGTACCGTCTGATCTGGCCCTGGGGCGTCCAGCGGAGCGCTTCAGGGCGGTCACCGAATTTTTTCAGATGGAAGTTATAGAACGACAGGAGCTGCTCTTTTGCATAGGGGTCCATCGTATTCCTCCCTCTACCCGTGTATTGTATCGTACTTGGACGTCCGAAGGCAAGCCCCGAATCATCGAGAGGGGCATCGCCGTTTCCAGGACCTCTACCATGACCGTATCGCGAAATTCTGAACACTTGACTTCCGTCTGACAAAGAGGTAATTTATAGCATGATAAGAAAAAATAATACAAAACCGTTTTAGTCCTGTTACAATGTTTTGCTTGACAAAAAATTCACAGTGTCTTATTATGCAAAAGTTTTAGAACTTCTGTTAATTTAAAATTTAATGTTTTGCAGGGAGTAGCGTATGACACCAAGTACCTATCTTCCGGAATCGTATCTGCCGGTAGTGGTTTTTCTGCTGCTCGGCACTGCGGTCGGCTTCGGCATGCTGATTGCTGGATGGTTCATCCGGCCCCGGAGACCCTATCCCGAAAAACTGATTACCTACGAGTCCGGTATCACCCCCTTCATGGATGCCCATCAGAAGTTCTCTATCCGTTATTATATCGTTGCCATGCTGTTCCTCATATTCGATATCGAAGCCGTTTTTCTCTATCCATGGGCCGTCGCCTATAAGCAGATCGGTCTGTACGGGTTCGTTGAGATGGTGATCTTTATCGCAATCCTTCTCGTCGGGTATTTCTATGCATGGAAGAAAGGGGCTCTTGAATGGGAGTAGTACAGAATCTCTTTGAAGAAGGGTATCTCACGACAACCATCGATGGATTCCTGAATTACTGCAGGGCCTGCTCCATTTGGCCGATGACGTTCGGGCTTGCGTGCTGCGCCATCGAGATGATCCAGTACTATTCCGCGCCCCAGCATGATTTCGACCGGTTCGGCACCGTACCGCGCCCTTCGCCAAGGCAGTCTGACCTCCTGCTCGTTGCCGGTACGCTGACGAAGAAGATGGCGCCGATCGTGCGCCGCGTGTATGACCAGATGCCGGAACCCCGTTATGTTATCGCGATGGGGAGCTGCGCCGGGTCGGGGGGCATCTTCAATACCTACAGCGTGGTGCAGGGTGTGGATAACATCGTACCGGTGGACGTCTATATCCCCGGCTGTCCACCGCGGCCCGAGGCATTGATGTACGGCATCATGAAGCTGCAGGAAAAGATCAAGAAGGAAAAATATATCAGGAAATAAACGGGGAAAAAACTCGGAAGAGGTTGTATGGATCCTTTACAGATAGCCAAGATGATTGAAGAAAAATTTGCCGGACAGGTGCTCGGCACCGTGTCATATGCCGATCAGGTCGGTGTCATGCTGCAGAAAGACATGATCAAAGACATCTGTTCTTACCTTCGAGATGAACCCTCCCTCAAGATGGACCATCTATCTGATCTGACAGCCGTTGATTTCTCGGCCTATCCGGGCGACACCGGACCGAGGTTCGAGGTCGTCTACAACCTGATCTCCACCGTGTACCGTCATCGGATCCGTCTCAAAGTTCGGGTGCCGGAAGATGACCCGAGAATCGACAGCGTTTCCTCTGTCTGGAACACGGCAAACTGGCATGAACGCGAGACCTACGACCTGATGGGAGTCAGGTTCGACGGCCACCCTGACCTCCGCAGGATTCTGCTCCCCGAAGACTGGGTCGGGCATCCGCTCAGGAAAGAATACCCCCTCAAGGGATACTAGACTGCAATTTCGAAGCGCATAATTCAAAATAAAAAAATTTCGGCTTGATACAGTGGTGAACATATGTCCGGTGCTGAGACGAAAGAGATAGTGAAAAAGGAAATTACCTTGAACATGGGGCCGCAGCATCCTGCCACTCACGGCGTGCTGCGCCTGGTGCTCGATCTGCAGGGAGAGACCGTGGTGGGTTGTGATCCGCGTCCCGGGTATCTCCATCGCGGTATCGAAAAATGGATGGAAAGCCGGACCTACCATCAGATCATCCCCATGACCGACCGGCTGGAGTACATCACCTGCATGAACAACAACCTCGGCTATGTGGTTGCTGTTGAGAAGCTTGCCGGCATCACGGTCCCGGAGCGGGCGCAGTTCATCAGAACGCTAATGGCCGAGCTCACTCGGCTTTCCGGGCACCTTGTGTGGCTTGGCACCCATGCCCTCGATATCGGCGCAATGACGGTCTGCATGTACACGCTGCGGGAACGGGAGCTTGTCCTCGACCTTACGGAGATGGTGACGGGGGCACGCCAGACTGTGAGCTATGTCCGCATCGGCGGCGTGCGGAACGATGTTCCCGCGGATTTTATCGATAAATGCCGTGAGTTCACCAAGCTGTTCCCGAAGCGGCTCGAGGAGTATGACACGATGATCCGGGAAAACCGGATCTGGCTCAAACGCACCGTGGGCATCGGCGTGATGACGGCCGAAGAGGCAGTGAACTACGGACTGACCGGCGGTACGCTTCGCGGATCGGGCGTGAACTACGACATCCGCAAGGTCGAGCCTTATGCTGCCTACGATAAGGTAGAGTTCGACGTGCCCCTGGGCAAGAACGGCGACGTCTACGACCGGTACATCGTGCGCATCAATGAGATGCGCCAGAGCAACCGGATTATCAAGCAATGTCTCGACATGATGCAGCCAGGACCAGTGGTGACCGCGGACCCGCGCTACGCCATTCCCGAGAAGATGAACGTGATGAAGAGTATGCAGTCGCTTGCCCACCAGTTCGTGATCATGAGCAAGTGGGTACCCATGCCCAAGGGCGAGGTATATGTGGCGACCGAGGCGCCGAAGGGCGAGCTCGGCTTCTATATCGTGAGCGACGGGAGCGGCCGGCCCTACCGTATCAAGATCCGCGCCCCATCGTATGTTCACATAAGTGCTCTCCCGAAAATGGTAACCGGCCACATGGTGGCCGATGTCATCGCGTGCATCGGGACCATCGACATCGTGCTCGGCGAGTGCGACCGATAGGGGAGAGGGCCCTGGATGAAACTGAGAGAGATCATCAACCTTCTGCAAGCCGATGTCCTTGTCGGTGACGGCCTCCTCGATGAGGTCGAAGTGGACCGCTGCTTCAGCGCAGATCTCATGAGCGATGTTCTCGGCCGTGCTTCTGCGAATGGCATTCTCGTCACGGGGATCACGAACCCCCAGGCGGTGCGGACGGCAGATATTGCCGATATCAAGGCGGTCTGCGTGGTTCGCGGGAAGCAGCCGGAAGCTGACACCGTAACCCTGGCAAAACAGAAGGAAATCCCTCTTTTCGTCACGAAGCTCACGATGTTTGAGGCATGCGGCATTCTGTACATGAACGGCCTCAAAGGGGTAGCCGAGCGGCAATAAACTGATGGCACAGCTGGACAAAGAGCAGGGAACGCTTGACCGAGTGACCAAGACACAGGAGATGGTCTATGAGATGACCGTCGGCGAAGTCATGGCCTCCAAGATGGTTTCCGTAGGTCCGGATCAGACTATGGCCGAGTTCAGGCTCGTCTTAAGGGACAACCGTATCTCCGGCACACCGGTGGTCGAGAACGGGAAGCTGGTGGGCATGGTCAGCATCGAAGACCTTATCAACGCCCTGTATGGTAACGCTATCAATGATCCCATACGGGAGAGGATGAAGACAAAAGTCGAATGCCTGTACAGTGACGAGCTGCTTGTTCATTGTATCGCTAAGTTTTCCAAATACGGGTATAGACGGTACCCCGTGTTGAACCGGGAGAATGAGCTGGTCGGTATCATCACCAAGGGGAGCATCGTCGAAGGCCTGCTCAGGAAGCTCGAAATCGATTATGAACAGCATGAGGCCAAGGCTTCGCTGACGCGTCAGCGGCCCACGATGCGAAAGTTCTTTGATGACGTATCTGCTGACGAGATTAGCTTCACCTTTAAGTATCACGTTGCCGGCCAGACCCTGAAAGAAGCGGGGAAGGCTGCAAGCGAGCTCAAGAACGCGCTCAAGAAACTGGGCGTTTGTCCCCCTCTTCTCAGAAGGATCGGGGTCGCCACGTATGAGGCGGAGATCAACCTCGCTTCGTACACCAAGGGCGGCGAGATCCGGGCCCAGGTTGAAAAGTGGGGGATCACTGTAGAGGTGACCGATAAAGGCCCTGGTATTCCTGACATAGAATTGGCGATGAAGCCGGGGTATTCCACAGCGCCCGATTGGGTACGGGAACTGGGGTTCGGTGCTGGCATGGGGCTGGTGAATATGAAGAAATGCTCCGATGAGATGGACCTGAAATCCTCGGTGCCCGAAGGGACTCACTTGACCATGCAATTTTACTACACGACCTGACAGGAAACCAATGAATCTGAACGACATTGTAAAGGACTTCGGTCTGGAAGTGAAAACCGGCTCCGGCAACCTTGACCGCGAAGTGACGGGGGGCTACGTGAGCGACCTCCTGTCAGATGTGCTGGCCCATGCAGACGAAGGGGTCCTCTGGGTCACGCTCCATATACATCAGAATATCGTGGCCGTCGCGGCGCACAAGGATTTGGCGGGTATCATCCTGGTCCAGGGCAGGGATCCGGAAAAGGATACGGTGGCCAAAGCCGAAAAAGAGGGCATCCCGATCTTGGTGAGCAGCCTTTCGGCCTTCGAACTCGTCGGCAGATTATACAAGGCAGGAATCCGTGGCGCTGAGGCGCATTAAGGCTGACCTGCACGTGCATACGTGTCTGTCACCCTGTTCGGGCCTGGACATGTCGCCTCGTGAGGTCGTAAATGCGGCTCTCCAGAGGGGTCTCGACCTGATCGGCGTGTGCGATCATAACTCGGCAGAAAACGTTTTGGCCGTCAAAAAGGCGGGCGAGCGGAACGGGCTGATGGTGCTCGGCGGGATGGAAGTTGCCTCTTCTGAAGAAGCGCACATCCTGGTGTTCTTTGACGATGACGATGACCTCCTTGGATTCCAGAAACATATTTACCGGCATCTTGCCGGCAGGAATGACGAGCATGCATTCGGTCTCCAGGTGATCGCAGACGACGAAGACGGGGTGACCGGTTTCTGCGACCGGCTTCTGATCGCTGCGACATCGCTCCCGGCCGAAGCAATCGTGGCGGCGGCCCGCGCAGCAAAAGGTGAGAGCCTCGTAATCGCTGCACATGTGGACCGGCAATCCTTCAGCATCATCGGCCAGCTCGGCTTCATACCTCGTGCCCTGGTCCTCGATGCTGTGGAAGTATCGGCGCAGATGACCGTAGACGAAGCGAAAGAGCGGTTCGCTGATTGCAGGAACTACCCCGTCATAACAAGCTCTGATGCCCACGGTCCTGACGACATCGGCAAGCGCTTTACCTGCTTCACCGTCGAAGACGGGAGCGTGGCCGAGATCAAAAAGGCACTTACTGGCCGGGACGGCAGGAAGGCGGAGTGCTGAGGTTTTGGAAGATATTTCGCTCCATATCCTCGACATTGTTGAGAACTCGATACGTGCCGATGCGAAGATCATAGAAATCATCCTGACGAGGGATGGGGAGCATGACCTCCTTCGGGTGGAAATCAATGACGACGGCAGGGGGATGGATCCCGAGACGCTCGCAAAGGTCCGAGATCCCTTCTTTACAACGAAGGGAAAAAAGACCGGTCTGGGGATCCCGCTTCTAGCGCAGGCAGCTGAACAAGCAGGCGGGAGGCTCACCCTTGATTCCGCTCCCGGCAAAGGCACACAGATGTCGGTCGTGTTCCGATGGAGCCATGTGGACCGGCCCGCAATCGGCGGCATGACGGACACCTTGATGGCGCTTATTGCAGGCCACCCGGACAGGGATTTTGTATACGAAGAGCGGAACGGCGACCGGGTCTTCCGGTTCGACACACGCGAGATCAAGAGCGATCTTGAAGACGTGCCGATCGCAGCTCCGGCGGCACTTGATGCAATCAGGGACTTGCTGAAAGAGAACATACAACACTTTGAATAGTACTATTTCAAACCAGCAGACGAGGTAGATAATGAGTAACGATGCAGTCGCACAGAAGGAACAGACGGGTGCCGGAAAACAGCCCACCGTGGACACGGGATCGGACTCCATAACGCCGGAGATGTACCGGAAGATCGACGCAATTGTCGAGCGGTACAAGGACAAGCCCGGTTCGCTCATCCCGGTGCTCCAGCAGGCGCAGGAGGTGTGCGGATACCTCCCGCACATCGTGCAGCGCTATATCGCGCAGGGGATGAAGATGTCGCCGAGCGTGGTGTTCGGCGTCGCTACCTTCTATTCCTATTTCACGCTGGTGCCGCGCGGCAGACACGTCATTCGTGTCTGCCTCGGTACGGCCTGTTATGTGAAGAGGAGCGAAGAAATCCTTGAAAAGATCAAGGATGAGTTGGATCTCGAGGTTGGGGAAGTCACGAGAGACAAGAAATATTCCCTCGAAGCGGTACGCTGCCTCGGTGCCTGTGGCCTTGCGCCGGTCGTGGTAATAGGACCGGACACCTATGGAGACGTGGCTGCCACGAAGGTGATGGATATCGTCAAGAAATATGAATAGCTGAAGTATAAGACTACGACGCACAATAGCAAATAGAAGGTGAGCCATGGCAAAACTGACGATCGCTGATTTAAAAAAGATCAAGGAAGAGTATCATCAGGGACTGCGAGAGGGCGGGTTTCGGGCCAAGATCACGGTGCATATGGGGACCTGCGGCATCGCAGCAGGTGCCCGCGGCATCATGAATACGGTCATGGAAGAGCTGGCCAAATCAAACCTGAAGGACGTGGCAATTACCACCTCGGGTTGCGCCGGACTCTGCAGCCAGGAGCCGATGGCCACCATTGAACTTTCCGGAGAGCCTCCGGTGAAATATATCTCGCTGACCGAAGACAAGATGCGCAAGATCTTCGCTGAACATGTGGTGGGCGGGAAACCAGTCAAAGAGTACGCCCTGGTCGTTGGGCATGAAACTACCTATTAATTGATGGGGAACAATAACGTGGAGACAACATACCGCTCAAATATAATGATCTGCGCAGGAACGGGCTGCGTGGCAAACGGCTCGCTCAAGGTGAAGGACGCGCTCGAGACCGAGCTGATCAAGCGAAACCTCCAGAACGAGATCAAGATCGTTTTGACCGGGTGCAACGGGTTCTGCGCCAAAGGCCCGGTCATCGTGGTCTATCCCGAGGACATCTTCTATCAGCTGGTGAAGCCCGAAGACGTGCCTCATCTCGTTGAAGAGCACTTTATCAAGGGGCGGCCTGTCCAGAAATTCCTCTACACCCCGCCGGCGCAGAAAGACGCGATCCCGGTGATGAACGAAATCCCGTTCTTCAAGCACCAAGTACTGCGTGCGCTCCGGAACCGGAGCCTCATCGACGCCGAGAAGATCGAAGAATACATTGCCCGTGACGGATATATGGCCGCGGCCAAGGCGCTCACCGAGATGACGCCCGAGCAGATCGTAGCTGAAGTGAAAAAATCGGGTCTCCGCGGAAGGGGCGGAGCGGGATTTTTGACAGGTCTCAAGTGGGAACTCTGCGCCCGCGTCTCGGGCGAGATCAAATATATTCTGTGCAACGGCGACGAAGGCGACCCCGGTGCGTTCATGGACCGCAGCGTCATGGAAGCGGATCCTCATTCCGTGCTTGAGGGCATGATCATTGCCGCCAAGGCTATCAACGCCCACTACGGCTATATATATGTGCGGGCCGAGTATCCTCTGGCAGTTCACCGGCTCCAGCTTGCCATAGAGCAGGCGAAGGAACGGGGCCTTCTGGGACAAGACATCCTGGGCACTGGTTACGACCTTGACATCGAGATCTATCAGGGGGCTGGTGCGTTCGTGTGCGGCGAAGAGACTGCGCTCATGGCCTCGATCGAAGGCAAGCGCGGCATGCCGCGCGCTAAGCCGCCATTCCCGGCGGTCAAGGGATTATGGCAGCGGCCGTCAGTGCTGAACAACGTCGAGACCTTCGCGAACGTACCGCCGATTATCCTGCATGGCGCCGACTGGTTCGCGAGCCTCGGGACGGAGAAGAGCAAGGGTACCAAGGTCTTCGCCCTCTCCGGTGCGCTCAACAACATCGGCCTCGTCGAAGTGCCCATGGGCATACCGCTCAAGACCGTGATCTTCGACATCGGCGGTGGCATCAAGAACAACCGCAAGTTCAAGGCCGTGCAGATGGGCGGTCCCTCGGGTGGATGCATACCCCACACGCTCATCGACACGCCGGTGGACTATGAGAACATCAACAAGACGGGCGCGATCATGGGTTCGGGCGGTATGGTGGTGATGGACGAGACGACCTGCATGCCGGCCATGGCGAAGTTCTTCCTTGAGTTCACCGAGGACGAGTCCTGCGGCAAATGTGTGCCCTGCAGGATCGGAAACAAGACACTCCTCTCGATTCTCACCCGCATCACGAATGGCGAAGGCCGCGAGGGAGACATCGAGTTGCTTCTCGCACTTTCTCAGCAGATCAAGGACACCTCGCTCTGCGGCCTGGGCCAGACCTCGCCCAACCCCGTGCTCACGACGATCAAGTATTTCCGGGATGAATACGAGGCGCATATCAAGGAGCATCGCTGCCCAGCGAGAGTCTGTACGCCGCTCATTGAGTTCAAGGTAAATGAAGAGAAGTGCAAGAAGTGCGGCCAGTGCTTCAAAAACTGCCCGGTGGGAGCCATCACGTGGGAAAAGGGCAAGGTCGCGTACATCGATCAGGAAAAGTGCACCAAGTGCAAGACCTGCATCAAGAATTGCCGGTTCTGGGCGATTGATTAAAAAAGCTCGTAGCTGACACCAGCTGTTCAGAGCTCTTAAGAAGGTAATAAACGTATGCAAAAGATGACGGTAACGGTTGACGGAAAAAAAGTAGAGGTGCCCCTCGGCGCGACGATTCTCGAAGCCGCGAACGCAGCAGGGTCGCGAGTCCCGACGTTGTGCCACGACAACAAGCTCCATCCCTTCGGGGCGTGCAGGATCTGCCTCGTCGAGGTGGAAGGCACACCGCGCAAGTTCACGCCGTCGTGCACGACCCCGGCGACGGACGGCATGGTCGTAAGAACCTCATCGCCGTCGCTCATTGAGGCGCGGAGGATGGTCCTCGAACTCCTGCTCATCAAACACCCCCTTGACTGCCCGGTCTGCGACAAGGCAGGCGAGTGTCAGCTCCAGGATCTCGTCCATGAATATGGGCTCGGCCAGAGCAGGTTTGATGCGGAGAAAGGATATCTGCCGCCGGATTTTGAGAGTGCGATCATCGAACGAAACATCAGCCGCTGCATCCTCTGCGGCAAGTGCGTCAGGATCTGCGATGAACAGAATGGAGTGGGCGAGTGGGCATTCACCCGACGCGGAACGCGGGCGCGCATCAGCACCGATTTTGACAGGCCTCTCGACTGCGAGTTCTGCGGCGAATGTACCGAGATCTGCCCCGTGGGGGCGCTGACCACGCGTCAGTTCAAGTACAAGGCCCGGTCATGGAACCTTGAAGGGACCACGTCGGTTTGCAATTATTGCGGCTGCGGTTGCGGCATCAGCTATGAAGCGCGTGATGGAAAGATCATGCGGGTCGGCCCCGCACGGAACAACTATCTCTGCGCGAAAGGCCGGTTCGGCTGGGACGCTGTTCATCATGCCGAACGGCTTACCACGCCAAAGATGCGCGTGGGCGGCGAGCTCGTGGATTGTACCTGGGACGAGGCACTGTCGGTCATCGCGACCAATCTCAAGGTGATCAGGGACAAGTCCGGCGCCGAGAAGGTCGGCGGTCTCGGCTCGGTCCGGACAACAAACGAGGACAACTACGTGTTCCAGAAGTTCCTCCGCACTGTGGTCGGGACGAACAACGTGGACACGCTCGCGAGGCTCAAGGTTCCGAAGGGTCTGAACACGACGTTCTTTTCCGGCGAATTGAACCGAATGGCAGAGCATGACGTGATCCTCGTGCTCGACAAGAACGTGGGCGAGATCAATCCGCTCACCGGCATCGAGATCGTGCGTGCCGTGAACAAGAAAGAACGGAAGCTGATTCTCGTGAACGATGAGTTCAATAAGTTCAACAAGATCGCGACCGTTGTAATGCCTGCGAGCACCGATCAGGCGCTTGAAGAGCTGCGCGGAGCGTTTTCTTCCAAAGCGGGAAGCGGCGCAGCAAAACAGGCGGTCGATATCCTGACGTTTGCGAAGAGCGTTGCGATCATCGTTCCGGCTCACCTATCAGACAAGGCATTTGCCGGTATCAGGGAACTCGGTGGACAGCTCAATAATGTCACCTATTACCCCCTTGTCCGGCGAAGCAACTTCCAGGGATCGCTTGATATGGGTGTAATGCCAACGTATTACCCGGGCTACCGCAAGATCGATGCCGAGTCCACCGCTGCCTTGGCCGGCCTGTGGAACGCGATCCTGCCGGAAAAAACCGGCATGAATGCCGTTGATATGCTCAATGCGATCAAGACCGGCAATCTTGCTTCGCTCTATATCATGGGTGACGATCCGGCAGGGAGCGACCCGGGCCTCAAGCAGACACTCCAGAAGCTTGAATTTCTCGTGGTCCAGGACATTTTCATGACAGAGACCGCAAAGCTTGCCCATGTGGTGCTGCCTGCCGCCAGTTCGGCGGAAAAGACCGGGACGTTCACCAACCTTGAGCGCAGGCTCCAGCAGTTGAATAAGGCCGAAGAGCCTGTCGGCGAATCACGGCCTGACTGGGAGATCATTCAGAACATTGCGAAGCGGATGGGCGGGTCCATGAACTATGGGTCGGTCCGGGATATCTTGAGCGAGATCAGACACGCTGTCCCCCAGTACCGCGATCTCGCAATCGGCACATGCTGGCCGCGGGAGAAGTCGCCGCTTGCCGGCACGGACGAGAACCTCGCGCTGGCGTCGGACACGATCATGAAGCAGGAAGTAATCACTGCCGAGCGATTATTGTTCTCGTCAGGAATGACGATCACTCGCTCGAAGGAAATAGGGACCATAAAGCATATTAAGATCGAAGTGTAGGAGCTGAACATGCCCGATATGCATCAGATTCTGAATATTGTTTATACGCTTGTTATTCCCGTATTCGCGCTGCTGGCCTTCATTCTGGCCAACGCCATGTACCTTCAATTAATGGAGCGCAAAGTGCTTGCTCACATGCAGGGCCGTCTTGGACCGATGCGGACGGGTTGGCACGGGATTCTTCAGCCGATAGCGGACGCCGTGAAGTTTATCATGAAAGAGGACGTCATTCCCGCCAGGGCCGATAAGTGGGTATTCAGCATTGCTCCAATCATCATGCTCGTCATGGCCTTCGGCGCCTTCGTTGCACTGCCTTTCGGTCCCTGGACAAATTTCTACGGGCTCCTCTCTAAGAAAGTCCCTCTCTGGGTGGCGAACCTGAACGTCGGCGTGCTTTATATCATCGCGCTGTCGAGCGTCGGCACGTACGGCGTTATCATGGCGGGCTGGGCCTCGAACAACAAGTACTCGCTGATGGGAGGGTTTCGTTCCGCAGCGCAGATGATCAGCTATGAAATCCCTATGGCCTTTGCCATCGTCACCGTCGTGCTCATGTCCGGATCGCTAAACCTCTCCGACATCGTAAACGCTCAGACTCACCGGTGGTTCATTGTGGCGCTGCCGGTAGGGCCGGTCGCCTTCTTCCTCTATTTGTTCTCCGGTATCGCGGAGACGAACCGCGTGCCCTTTGATTTACCCGAGGCAGAGAGCGAGCTCGTGGCGGGTTACTTTACAGAGTACACCGGCATCCGGTTCGGCTTGTTCTACATGGCGGAATACCTGAACATGATGGTCGTGTCGCTCCTGGCGAGCATCATGTTCTTGGGCGGTTGGCTGCCGGTCCAGATACTTCCCAGCACGGCCATCGGCCATTTTGCCCCGATAGCCTTGATCAACACGGCGCTGGCAGCCTTACCGCCAACGCTCTGGATTCTTGCGAAGCTGTATTTCTTTATCTTTTTCTACATGTGGCTGCGGGCGACGTTGCCCCGGTACCGCTATGATCAGCTCATGGCGATTTCCTGGAAGATGCTTCTGCCGCTTTCACTCGGGACGCTGCTGGTCGCGGCTGGCATGAAACAGGCCGGTTGGCTGTAAAAGAGAGGTTGGGCACGATGAAGAGATTGAAAAAGCTGCTCAGAACGATTTTTCTGATTGACATAGCGCAAGGGATGGCGTTGACGCTCAAAACCATGCTGACCCCCGCGATCACCCGGCAGTACCCGACGTTCAAGCGCAAACCGATACCCGGGTCACGCGGGCTTCATGCGATGCGGCGCGATGAATCGGGAGCGGGAGCATGCATCGGGTGCGGTCTGTGCGAAGCCGTATGCCCTTCCAAGGCCATTACTGTGGTCACTTCCGAAGGGCCGGAACATGATAAGCTTGTGAATTCGTACGAACTGGACCTGCTCCGCTGCGTGTTCTGCGGTTTCTGCATTGATGCCTGTCCTGTTTCTGCGATACTGCAGACACCGGAGTTCGAGCTTTCCTGCTATGCCCGGAAAGATGCCTACTATACCAAGGATCGTCTGATCGAGGTGGGTGACCGATTTATGGGCAGAAAGGCGGTAAAGACGCATGATAAATAAACTGATCTTTCTTTATTTTGCGGTCGTGATGCTCGTTTCGGCTATTCTGATGATCACGCGCAGAAATCCCATCCACAGCGTGTTGTTCATGCTGTTGCTGTTCTTTCACATTGCGGGGATGTTTGTCCTCCTTAATGCGGAGTTCCTGGCTGCGGTTCAGCTCATTGTGTACGCCGGCGCCATCCTCATCCTCTACCTCTTTGTGGTGATGCTCCTGAACGTGGACAAGGAGAGCACGGCGGCCAGGGCGAACCGGTACT
>Ga0335084_10004907_pt1 | contig 13205 bp, 11 predicted proteins | sample Lox_Sample_44_FD_206721 | JGI IMG/M metagenome (GOLD analysis project Ga0335084, IMG submission 206721) | Soil microbial communities from Loxahatchee National Wildlife Refuge, Florida, United States - Lox_Sample_4.4 | ecosystem: Environmental > Terrestrial > Soil > Wetlands | place: USA... | reverse complement strand
GTTCGTGACCGGCATCCTTGAATCGTATTGGGACGCATACGAGGCCGTGGGCCTCAACTTGTATGCAGGCAGCATCGACTACCTTCACGAAGTATGGCAATACCATGCGCGCATGGTGGAGTGCATCTGCAATGGAAACTACGACGCCGGCAGGAAAGCACTGATGGAACACACCGATCTGCTGGCACAGCGCCAGGGCTGACTCCCCGAATCGCAACCTTCCGACGACAGGAATGAGTACCTCGAACGAATACCCGTTGAGCGCACCGAAGGAGACATATGGCCATTAAGACTGTGAACGACTTTTCCATCACGGTTGGGACCGTGAACGGCTCCGGAAGCCAGACCGCCAACACGACGATCCTGCGGGCACTATTCAAGATGGGAATCCCTGTATCCGGCAAGAACCTGTTTCCATCCAATATCCAGGGCCTCCCCACCTGGTACACGATCCGACTCAGCAAGGACGGCTTCACGGCGCGGCGCGATGAACAAGAGATCATGGTCGCCATGAATGCAGCGTCGTTTGCGCGAGACCTGGCCGGCGTGCTGCCCGGCGGCGCGTTCCTGTACGCGGACGATATCAAACAGCCCATCACGCGCACCGACATCAGCGTTTACCCGATGCCCGTGAAGCAGCTCGTTCGCGGCGACGCTTCGATCCCGGCCGATTTTCGCGACTTAGTGGGCAACATGGTATATGTCGGCGTGCTCGCACAGCTCCTCGGGATAGACCTGGAGAAGATCCGAGCCGCACTGACCTTTCATTTCAAGGGCAAGCAGAAACCCATCGACATGAATTTCAATACGGTCAAAGCCGGAGCCGAGTGGGCCAAGGCGAACCTCGAGAAGAAGGATCCGTTCTTCGTGGAACCAATGGATCGCACGAACGGCATGATCATGACGGACGGAAACACCGCGGCAGCCACCGGCGCGATCTTCGGCGGGCTGCAGTTCGCAGCATGGTATCCGATCACACCGGCATCGTCTTTGGCCGAGGCCCTCAACGATTACCTCCCGCAGTTCCGCAAGCGCGACGACGGAAAGCACACCTATGCCGTGGTACAGGCGGAAGACGAAATCGCGGCGATCGGCATGGCAATCGGTGCCGGCTGGAGCGGTCTGCGTTCGATGACTTCGACATCGGGCCCGGGGCTTAGCCTGATGACCGAGTTCGCGGGATTGGCTTACTACACGGAAGTGCCCCTGGTCATATGGGATATCCAGCGGATCGGCCCCTCGACGGGATTGCCCACCCGCACAGCCCAAGGGGACCTCACCTTCGTAAGCTTCATGGGGCACGGGGATACACAGCAGGTCGTGCTGCTGCCGGGAGGCATCGGAGAATGCTTCGAGTTCGGCTGGCGCGCATTCGACATCGCCGAGCAACTGCAGATGCCGGTGATCGTGCTGAGCGATCTCGACATGGGCATGAATCAGTGGATAAGCCAGGCGTTTGAGTACCCGGACAAACCGATGCAGCGAGGCAAGGTGCTTTGGGAGAAGGACTTGGAGCAACTCAAGGGCAATTGGGGCCGCTACCTGGATAAGGATGGGGACGGCATCCCTTACCGTACCGTACCAGGCAACCGGCACCCTGCATCCGCATACTTCACCCGAGGCACAGGGCACGATGAGCAAGCCCGCTACACCGAGGACGCGGACGCGTGGCAGCGGATGATGGGGCGGTTGAAGAGTAAGTACGAGACCGCCCGCAAGCTGGTGCCACCGCCCGTCCTATACGCCAACGATGGTGCAACGGCAGGCATTATCTCCTTCGGATCCACCGAGCCGGCAGTGATCGAAGCGCAGCACCAATTAGCGATGGAACATGATCTGCGGACGGATTTCCTGCGCGTGCGTGCCCTGCCGTTCACGGATGACACAGCAGCGTTCGTCGAACAGCACGAAGAAATCTACGTGGTGGAGATGAACCGGGACGGACAGATGTGCCAGCTGTTGCGGCTGGAATATCCCCAGTACGCGGCCCGCTTCAAATCGGTTGCTCACGGCGACGGGCTGCCCGCTTCGGCCAAATGGGTACGAGAGGGCATTCTGGCGCAGCATACGGTTGAAGCCGCGGCACCGGCGGCGAGCCAGGTCTGACAATCGAACCAGTAAGGAGCATCTGATATGGCTGAGACACTTCCCATGGCCGGCGCGCCGGCCCAAGTCAATCTGGCGGGGCTGTCCAAGAGCGAGTATCGAGGCGCGCCGAGCACCCTTTGCCAGGGCTGCGGACACAACTCCATCTCAAACCAGATCATCGCGGCCCTTTACGAGATGAACATTGTGCCCGAAGATGTCGTGAAGTTCAGCGGCATTGGCTGCTCGAGCAAGTCGCCGACATACTTCCTCAATCGCAGCTTCGGCTTCAATGGACTGCATGGACGCATGCCGCCGGTTGCCACCGGGGCTCTGTTCGGGGACCACCACCTGAAGGGCATCGGCGTTTCCGGTGATGGAGACAGTGCAAGCATCGGTATGGGACAGTTCAAGCACGCCGTCCGCCGCAATGTGAACATGGTCTACATCATCGAGAACAATGGTGTGTACGGCCTTACAAAAGGACAGTTCTCTGCCACGGCAGAGGTGGGGCTGAACCTGAAACACCAGGGAACGAACGCTTACATGCCAGTCGATATCTGCATGGAAGCACTGGTGGCGAACGCCACATTCGTAGCCCGCTCCTTTGCCGGAAATCCCAAGCAAGTGAAGGAATTGCTCAAAGCTGCTCTTGCCCACAACGGGATCGCGGTGCTGGACATCATCAGCCCATGCGTCACCTTCAACAATCAGAGCAATGCTTTCCACTCCTATACCTGGGGCAAGGATCACGAGGAGCCTCTGCACGATATCACCTACATAGCTCCGCGAAACGAGATCATCCTGGAAGAGGAAATGAAGGAAGGCGAGGTTCGAGAGGTCGAGCTACACGATGGATCGGTCGTCATCCTGAAGAACCTTGATAAGAGCTACAATCCAACGAGCCGCTTCGAGGCTCTGCGGGTGATGGAGGAAGCTCAGCGCAATAACTGGCTAGTGACCGGGCTGCTCTTTATCGAGCCAAACCGCCAAACCCTAACCGAGCGATACAACCTGGTGGACACACCGCTTAACCGGCTGACCGACGAAGATCTCCGACCGAAGCCAGAGATGATCCAGATCCTGAACGAGATGATGTTCTAGACTCCTAGAGTTTGCAAGCCCGCAGGCCAGAACGCCTGCGGGCTTTTTTAATGCTTACCGGCGCTGATCGCAGAACTCGGGCACCTCCCACGCAGGACAGAAACGTCTTAGAATAGCACGTAACGGCAGTTTTCGACTCTTTAGAAACGGGCTAAGAATCATCATATTGAGGGATGGCGTTGCCAGCCAGCCTATCCACTGAAGCGGGCAGTGGCTCGTGCCGATTTCATAAGGAGACGCATCCATGCTGCACCAGTTGCTTATCTACTTGTTCTACTTTGTGCTGGCGGTGCTGGCGCTGACCACGGTGGTTGTAGTCATCCGGACCATTCTCTACCAGCGTTCGCACGGAACAGTTCAGAAGGTCGATGGCGTGCCAGTCGACGAGATGCAGGTGGCCGAGCATCTGGCTGCTGCCATCCGCTGCAAGACCGTGCCCCTTGATGATAAGGGAACGCCCGACCCCGAAGCCTTCACCAAGCTTCACCGGATGCTGGAGGATACCTATCCCCTGGTCCACAAGCAGCTCCGGCGCGAGGTCGTGAACGGATACAGTCTCGTCTATATCTGGAAAGGCGGCATCCCCGAGTTGGAACCGGTGATGGTCATGGGCCACCAGGATGTGGTCTCAGCCGGAGATGTCACGGAGTGGACCTATCCGCCGTTCGATGGCTGCATCGAGAACGGCTTTGTCTGGGGACGGGGGACACTGGACATCAAGAACCAATTGATCGCCATCATGGAGGCTGCGGAGGCGCTGCTGCAGCAGGGTTATCGACCGGACCGGACCATCGTGTTCGGAATGGGGCACGATGAGGAAACGGGCGGCACCGGCGGCTCCAAGTTAATCGGCAGAATGCTGGCTGACAAGGGCATCCACCTGGCCGGGATCGTCGACGAGGGAGGAGGGATTTCTGCCGGGCTGGCATCCGGCGTGCGCGGCCCCGTGGCGCTCATCGGAGTCAGCGAGAAAGGCTATCTGACGGTTGAGTTCAAGGTGCATGGCACACCCGGCCATTCATCCACCCCGCCCCCGCAGACCGCGATCGGCATCCTGGCAAAGGCCTTGGCGCGCCTGGAAGCCCATCCCATGCCCATTCACGTACGCAGAATGCGCTCTCTGTACCTCGGCATCGGCAAAGCCGCGCCCATCTACTTGCAAGTGGCATTTAGCAACGTGTGGCTGTTCGGCGCGATCCTGAAACGGTGGCTCGAGGCCTCTCCAGAGATGAACGGAAGCACGCGCACGACGACTGCGCTCACGATCGTGCGCGGCGGCCTAGAAGACAACACAGTGCCTCCGGATGCCAGCGCAACCGTCAATTTCCGCCTGCTGCCCGGAGACACCATTGCCGACGTCCTGTGGCATGCGAAGAAAGTCATTAACGATGACCGGGTTAAAGCTACCCCCATCGAAGGCAAGTTTAACGAGGCGCTGCCGGTATCCTCCAGCAAGAACGCGGCGTACCGGGGTCTCAGCAGGGCGATCCAGCAAGTTTTTGGCGCGTATCCGGTCGCTCCTTTCACTATGCTGGGAGGCACGGACTGCATGCACTTTGTGCCTGTATGCGACAACATTTACCGCTTCACCTCTCTGGAGATGGACGAGAGCTTCCGGGGGCTGGAGCACGGCATTGACGAGCGCATACCGATCACGGGCATGGCCAAGATGGTCAAGTTCTATGCGCAACTTATGCAGGTTTGGGGCACGAGGGAGATGGCATAGCTCTTCGTCTGCTATACCACAATGTCGGACATTCAGGCATCTCAACCCAGGCCTGGATGTCCTTTTCTTACCTCTGCACCTTTTCTCTCTGCCAATCGAGGGATTGCTCGTGACTTCCAGACATTCAACAACTGTTGAGCAACCTACCTCTCTTTAGTCACCGGATGTTGACGCTTGTTTCAACGGCTGGCAGATGACACCCGCGGGGTTATCCCATATATTGTTAGAGACAGGAGTCTATATATGCGTGCAGAGGGCAACAATGCTCACTGCCGACCGGCATTATTTCCGAGAAGGAGACGAGAAGATGGGCAAGAAGCAGGGAAAGAAAAACAAAGGAAAAAAGCAAGTCCAGGCAGAGCCGGTACCGGCGATGGCTGTCGTTGATGGCCCCGGCGATGCAGCGGTGGCAATCGCCGAATCAGGTAACGGTAAAGCAAAGGGTAATCATCGTGACCCGAACGAAAAGATGACCCGTAAGGCTTTCGAAAAAGAGTTGGAGCCGCTCGAGATCGAATTGGTCAAGATGCAGGACTGGGTCAAGGCCACTGGGGCAAAGGTTTGCGTCATATTCGAGGGGCGGGATACAGCGGGAAAAGGCGGGGTCATCAAGTGCATCACGGCGCGGGTTAGCCCACGAGTGTTTCGCGTGGTGGCGCTCGGGACACCAACTGAACGCGAGAAATCCCAGATGTACTTCCAGCGCTATATGCCCCACTTGCCGGCAGCTGGCGAAGTAGTGCTGTTCGACCGCAGCTGGTACAACCGTGCCGGTGTCGAGCGCGTCATGGGCTTCGCAACAAAAAAGCAGGTGGATGATTTTCTCAAGTTCACCCCGCCTGTGGAGCGTGCGATTATCGGTTCCGGTATCATACTCATTAAGTACTGGCTTGAGGTCGGCAAGGATGAGCAGGCCAAGCGCTTCCGGGAACGCAAAGACGATTCGCGCAAGACCTGGAAGCTGAGCCCCATGGATCTCGAGGCCCAGGCTCGCTGGTATGACTACTCACGGGCGCGCGATGCCATGTTTGCCGTCACCGACACGCCGGAATCGCCCTGGTACGTGGTTCCTTCCGAGGATCAGCGCAGGGCGCGCTTGAATTGCATCGCCCATCTACTAAGCGTGATCCCATATGAGGAAGTGAACCACGAGAAGATCAAGTTCCCCGAGGCTCAGGAAAAAGGTAAGTATGTTGAGCCAGACTATCCGTATCGCTATGTTCCCGCAAAATACTAACTCAGGAGATAGTGATCATGGCTGATGTAGCGAACGAACAACCGAAATGGTATACCCTCTCGGCCGAAGAGGTCGCCAAGAATCTTGAGGTCGATCCGACTAAGGGCTTGAGTACGCAGGAGGCGAAGACACGGCTGCAGAAATATGGGCCAAATGTTCTAGCCGAAAAGAAGAAGGAATCTGGCTGGCAAGCCTTCCTGCGTCAGTATCAGGATCTGATGCAGATCGTCTTGTTGGTCGCGGCGATTGTCAATCTCGTCTTCACAGGCACATGGGGAACGACTATTGTTTTGCTCGTCTTGACCGTCTTCAATGCGGTGCTCGGCATGCGCGGGGAGGCAAAGGCCGAGGCCAGTATGGCGGCCCTCGCAAAGGCCATGAAGAACATCGCTCGCGTACGGCGCGATGGGCAGGCGGTCGAAATCGAAGCCTCTGAGCTGGTGCCAGGCGATATCGTGCTGATGGAAGCAGGAAACCGCGTTCCCGCCGATGGTCGCCTTTTCGTGACTGCTACCGTTGAGATCGAGGAAGCGGCTCTCACCGGGGAGAGCGTTGCATCGCCCAAAGATACTGATGTCATCACGAAGGCAGATGCTCCGCTGGGCGATCGCCACTGCATGGCCTACATGAATACTTCTGTGACCCGAGGCCGCGGCGAGATGATCGTTACGACGACCGGTATGGGCACCGAAATGGGGCACATCGCCGATCTGCTGAACAAGACCGAGTCAGACAAGACCCCTCTTCAGAAGCAGCTTGACAAGTTGACTGTCTCCATAACTTATCTAGCCGCAGCGGCATTTGTGATCATGCTCTTCCTGGGTGTGGTCAGAAATGGCCAGACCTGGCAAGCCGTGTTCGTAGCTGGCATCGCCCTCGCGATTTCCGCCATCCCGACCGGCCTCCCTGCAGTTGTCACCACCATGTACTCCATGGGCGTACGGACGCTGGCAGATCAGCACGCGATCGTCAAGCGCCTGCCTTCGGTGGAGACACTTGGCTCGGTGTCCGCGATCTGCTCAGACAAGACCGGGACGCTTACTCTTAACAAGATGACCGCGCGGGAATTCACCATTCCAGGCAAGAACCACTACAAGGTGACAGGCGAAGGTTACGGAACACAAGGCCAGCTGCTGCACGATGGCGGCGCCAAGGTCGACTTGGATGAGATCATGCTGCCCATGGCTTTGTGCGCCGACGCGCGGCTGGATGGCGAGAACTTGATCGGCGACCCAACCGAAGGCGCGCTGATCGTGCTGGCAGAGAAGGGCGGCATCAGTGTTGAAGGCGCGCGAAAGAACTATCCCCGGGTGGCGGAAGTGCCGTTCGACTCAGACTACAAGTTCATGGCCACTTTCCACAAGATGAAGGATGCCAGCGGCAAAGATGTCATCCGCGCATTCGTCAAGGGCGCTCCCGACGTCTTGATCGCCCGCAGTAGCTTCTTCTGGATGCCCGGCGGCGGGCCGGCACAACCGGTAAATGATGACAACCGACCGCTAGCTCTGGGAGAGAACGAGCGCATGGCGCGGGCGGGCGAGCGCGTCATGATCGTGGCACGCCGCGATTTCGATCCACAAACCTTCGATCCGAAGGCCAAGCTGATAGATTTCATGAAGGACCTTACGCTCTTGGCTATGGTCGGTATCGTCGACCCGCCGCGCACGGAAGCCAAGGATGCGATTGCCAAGTGTCATTCCGCCGGCATCCAGGTGCGCATGATCACAGGCGACCATGCCGTGACGGCTGCTGCAATCGGGCAGGAACTTGGCATAACCGGAACGGCGCTCACAGGCGCGGAATTTGCCAAGATGCCGGACGATGAGCTTATCAACAGGCTCGACGAAATTGGCGTAGTGGCTCGCGTTGCCCCGGAAGACAAGATCCGGCTGGTCACATTGTTGCAGCGCAAGCAGAACATCGTAGCCATGACTGGCGACGGCGTTAACGATGCCCCAGCGCTGAAGAAGGCCGACATTGGTGTGGCTATGGGCATCACCGGCACCGAGGTCTCGAAGGGCGCGGCAGTCATGATCTTGACAGACGACAACTTCGCCACCATCGTGAAAGCAGTGGAATTCGGGAGGCATATCTACAACAGCCTGTCCAACTATGTGCGCTTCCAGATGGCACAGTTGGTAGCCTATATTCTCACCTACCTCCTGGCCGCCTTCTTTGCAGTGTTGGGTGGCATTCCATTCACGCCGCTCGTAGTCTTGTTCCTGAACTTCGCCATCTCGGTACCGCTGGCAATCGCGCTGGGTTTTGACAAGCCTGCGCCCGACCTGATGGAGCACAAGCCGCGGCCTCTCTCACAGCCTGTGCTCTCCCGAAGCCAGTGGGTCCGCATCTTCTTCATTGGATTAGTGACGGCGTTCATTACAGTAAGGCTAGAGGCCAATTACCAGGCACAGAGCGTGCCCCTGGCAACGTCGATGGGTTATGTCGCCCTTTCCCTCCTCAGCGTATCCATGGCCTTGAGCGCCCGCAGTGAAAAGGGCAGTGCCTTCAACCGGGACATCTTCCACGACCGAACCCAGCTGCTGCTCTATGGACTGGCCATTGCTTTCACAATTCTCGGCACTGAGCTCCCGATCCTGCAGCGTATATTAGGAACCGTATCTCTTAGCGGAAGACAATGGATTGAGTGCATTGGTGCTGCCGTTGTGCTGTTGCTCATCGACGAGGTAGTCAAGTTCTTCCTGCGACGAAGTGCCCACACGTCACCAGACGTTTCAGTCTCGGCTCAAGCGTCTGCGGCAGCAGATTGACCCCACTCGTATGCAGACTTGAGGGGTACGAAAGTATGGGCGGCAAATTGCCGCCCATACTCGTTTAAAATGGTGAATGCAGGGGTGCCGCTGCGGTGCTGCCGCGCATACCATGGGCTCGCCAGAGTGCTATTCGGATGATCGAGATTACTCCTCGAATCGGGATCGAAGAGAGCGAACTACACATCGACTTTATCCGTTCGTCTGGCCCTGGTGGTCAGAACGTCAATAAGGTCGCAACCGGAGTGCAACTGCGATTCAATATTGACGGCTCAAAGACCCTGCCGGACGACGTAAAAACGCGGCTGCGAGCTCTGGCGAAGAACCGGATTAACGACGCCGGCGACCTTGTCATAGAGGCGAAACGCTTTCGGTCCCAGGAGCAGAACCGAGCGGACGCAATCGCCCGCCTGGTCACATTGATCGGGAGAGCTGCCGAGAGACCGAGGGTGCGCAAGAAGACCAGGATCCCGGCTGCCGCCCGTGCAGCGCGCCTGGAAAAGAAAAAGCGCCGCGGTGAGATCAAACGCTCGCGGAAGCCAGCCCAAAAGGAAGCAGATTGATGCCAGCGATAGCGATCCGATGGCGTACTCGAAGTGGCGTCTATCGGAGGCGAGTTGTACACCGTCAGGTTGAGCAGGTTCACTGCCGGGTTGAGCTGTACAGCACCTTACTGAATCCAGCACGGAACGATATAAGTGGGATTTCGAATTTTCAGCCATCCGGATTGGATGCTGCGCCCGATCAGCGAGATTCGTGTACCGGTTCGGATCTTGTTAATAACAGCATAGCGATCGCCCAGCCAGGCACTCCGTACTGTGAATGACCAAGGACTCTCGAGACGATGCTCTTGTATCGGCCGGACAGGGTCCAGTTGGGATGATCGTGGATGCGCTAACCCTGAAGGCGGCGACCGGTGTCATCGCCTCTGAGATATGCTAAGCGGCCAGCGTTCCGGAGAACGCTGTAAGGATAATCACAGTGGACGGCACCGCCGTCATAGCGCTTCTGGGCGACCCGCAGGCTGCCACCGAAATTCCGATCAAGCCGGCAGTTATGACCAGTCGTCAATGGGACTGCATGGTGCCTCCGCGAGACATGACGAAGACCGGAGGTTTCAGGTATGGAGTGCGGCAGCGGCTGGGGCGCAGACGGCTTTGGACCGCCATCTGCCAACAGACCGGGCAGCGCCTCCCTGCTATTGTCCGGCGAGGCGATGTCCTATATAATGAGTCCCCATAGTTCCACAGTGTTCCTGCAGCAACCGAGGGTAGCGCGTCATGTCTGGGAGGCGGACGATGACGGAGAACGATGACAAGCCAACGGCTCCTTTCGACAACGGAGAGGCCAGCCCGCCGGATGGAGACGAAGCGTTCTTGATCGTGAATGGAGTTGATCTCTTCCCGATCAACCAGGCGGTGATCAGCATCGGCCGCCGCATCGACAATGCTCTCGTGCTCAACGATCCGCGCGTGTCGCGAGCGCATGCTGAGATACGCTGCTACCACGGGCGATTCGTGGTCTTTGACCTGGGATCTTCAGGCGGGACCTACTTGAACGGCCAGCGTGTCACCCATAGCGTGGTCTATGACGGCGACATTATTTCCCTGGCAGGCGTGCACCTCATCTTCCGGCAAAAGAACCTTCCCCGGCCGGACCTGAACAAGACGGCGACATTCTGAACCGTGACAAGAAGTGTGCCTGAGGCGTTGCCTCGGGCACACTGGCCCTACATTGCATCCCTGGGTGGCTATGGCTGACGAGCCGAATCTTGCCAGGCTCAGGCTACTTGCCGGGCATGACTACCCACATGATGATGTAAAGCAGCAAACCCGGAACACCGCCCGGCAGCAGCGCGATCAAGAAGGCGATCCGAAACCATGCCGAGCTCAGGCCAAAGAACTCACCCAATCCGCCGCAGACGCCGCCGATCATCCGGTCGCTGCGGGACCGACGCAAGCCATGCTTCTGTGTATCCATTTGTGCCTCCACAAGTCATTCACATCATGAACGCATACGCAGCAAGCGATTAGAAGTAGCAAGCCGTGCAACTCCCTCCTGTGGTTTCCTGCATACATCCCATGGCGCTGGCAGGTGCTGTTGCGCTGCTGATCGGGGCAGGGCTGCATGCCGCTCTTCTCCGGATACGTCGACGGCCTGCGCGGTGGCACGTCCTTCTGGCTTATCCAACGCTCATGTTGGTGAGTATCTGGCTGGGATGGTATCCTGCATCGCCACTGGGGTTTTCAACAGGCGCCATCCCGCTGCTCCAGGGGTATCGAATCCTACGGCCCCAGAGAGACGCCCAGCTTTTGAAGCCCCGGCAGGTGGTCCTGGCGGCGACGGGGATGACGATCGGAATTGAGCCGGTGCTGCTGCCGGGTCCTGTACGATGTACGTGGTCATCCACCACAGGCGCCGATATTGACGACCCCACCGGCTGCAACATTGCCTACGTTTCCACCTCCGGCGCGAGCTACGACTTTCTCAAGGTGCACATCACGCCCGCCTGTGGCATCCCTTCGATGACAGGGCAGCTGCATATAAGTATCCTGCCCTGATAAGTGCACTTTGCCGCACGAGTCCAGAGGTCAATGCCTATTTGTTGCCGGTGAATTTAACAGTACCAACGCCACTCACTGACTTCGTCACGGAAGCCGATCCTGAGTAGGTCACAGAGCCCACCCCGTTGACCGTAGCGACGAGCGTATGGTCCGCCCAAACATCGGCGCCGCCGAGTCCATCGAGCGTGACGACCACATCCTGTGCCTTGAGCCCTGCGCCTTTGAAGTTCCCAACCCCGTCCACTTGCACGCTCAGGTGCTGCGCTGTGCCGGTCGCTTCCATGGAGCCGACCCCGCTCAAATGGGCGTCCAGGGTGTCCAGAGTGAGCCTTAGCAGCCTCATATTCCCAGCTCCGTCTAATCTAGCGTCAAGTCTCTGAGCCTTGAGAGCATCCACCTGCACTTCTCCGGCAGCGTTGAAATCCAACTCCGTTAGGTCCTTCACCGTAACAGATATGTTCACCGGATGCGTGGGTGCAATGTTGGTGCGATGCCCCCGTACGCTATCAATAACGAGCGTGTGGTCAACCACCTCGGTGCTGATCGCAGCCACCACGTTGTCTTCCGCCCGGATGGTCACCGCCTCGGTGCGGCCCTGCTTGATCGAGACTTGTGCTGGGTAGTCGACGTGAATGGCATTGAAATCCTGCACGGTACGGCTTTCCGTAACCACGCGGCCTGACCCGCGCTCCACTGGAACAGCGAAGTTGAACGCGTTCCCGAATTCCTGCAGAGGCAGCTGAGTCCAGCCAAGCCGGTCAGCAAAGACAACGGACAGGAAGAGGCAACCGACGACCAGCACGCTGATCAGCATGCCTGCATAGCGCCAGTAGGGGCGAAGCAATAGGGCGACACCCGCGGCGATCAAGAGCAGGGGCCACACATAGGCGAGCGCCCAAAGATTAGATGGCGGGATCAGGCCCATCTCGATCAGGATCCATAACACCCCCGCTGCAATAAGCACCAGTGGCCAAAAGATTCGATATCTTCGTTCCATTTTGAGACTCCTGCCTGCAGGTTGGAAGGCGATCCGGGCGGGAAAGAGAACCGATACTATCAGCAACGTGTGCGCCGGGCCGGCTCAGCGGCCACCTACCAAGTATAGTCCAGGCATGATTACCATGATCGGTACCTGCCCGCTACGCAGACCCTATTAGATAAATACGCACGAGAGATGCGACAGTTGCAGGCGAAATGCAGTATGTTCCAGCTATAATGGGCGGGCATATCGTGCGGAGGGCGCACCTTGCAAGCTGGGACCGGAATCCTATTTCCGCCTTCATCCGTATAGGTTAACCTTGTGAGCCGAAGAACGCTGGGACTCGTGAGCGGCCTGCTGGCCGCGGCGATCTGGGGGGGTATGTACGTGGTAAGCAAGGTGGTGCTGAACGTTGTGCCACCCTTCGCGCTGATCACTTCCCGTTTGGTATTGGGCAGCCTCGCGCTGGGACTCATGATCGCGTTCCGCGGCGGGCTGCACTCAAGTCGCCGACAATTCTGGCGGGTGTTTGGTGTGGGCGTCATCGGCTACGGCATCTCCCTCGGATTTCAATTCGTGGGAACGAAACTTTCCACGGCGGCCAATGGCTCGTTGGTCACGTCCACCACGCCGGCTTTCGTCCTCATGTTCGCATCCATCATCCTGAAGGAGCGCATCACAGCTCGTAGGATCGCCGCACTAGCAATTTCGACCGTGGGCGTCATCGCGGTGATCGACC
>Ga0335084_10004906_pt1 | contig 13210 bp, 15 predicted proteins | sample Lox_Sample_44_FD_206721 | JGI IMG/M metagenome (GOLD analysis project Ga0335084, IMG submission 206721) | Soil microbial communities from Loxahatchee National Wildlife Refuge, Florida, United States - Lox_Sample_4.4 | ecosystem: Environmental > Terrestrial > Soil > Wetlands | place: USA... | reverse complement strand
CCACGCGTGGCGGCCAACCGCGACGAGGTCGGCGCGGAATTGCGCAAGCCCCCGGTCCCGGACCTGATCCTGCTCGACGTGATGCTCCCCGGCGGCAGCGGCTTCGACATCCTCCAGCGCCTGCGCAGCCACCCGGCGCTGAAGCAGATCCCCGTCATCATGGTCACGGCGATGTCGGCGCGGGAGGACGTCATGCGCGCGCTCGCCGCCGACGCCAACGGCTACATCACCAAGCCGTTCAAGCTCGACGTGCTGATGAAAAGCATCAAGGCCGTGCTCGGCATCCGCTGAGCGACCTCAGGTCCATTTCACTCGATCGAAGCGCTTGCCCTGTTTGAGCCGGTAGGCCGAGAAGTCGCGTTCGTCCACCGTGAGGACGCGATGCTGGCCGCTCGCGTTGGCGAGCCAGATCAGCGCCGCGTCGGCAAGATCGATGTCGCGATCGGCGTAGCGCGCGATAATGGCGGCGATTTCCGGATAGGACTCGACGGGTGTCTCGATGACCGCGATGCCGCCGCGCTGGGCCCAGTCCAGCAGCTCCGCTTTTTCCGCGCTGGACAGGAAAAAGCAGGTTTCCACGATCACCGGCGCGACCGTAGCCAGCGGATGGCGGTGCCCGCGCAGGTACGAGCGCGCGGCAGGGGCGAGCCGGTCCGCGGGATGAAACAGCGCAACGAGAAAACCCGTGTCCGCCAGAACCCGCGTCACTTCGCCTTGCCCAGAAGGCGCTCGCGCAGCAGCCGCTTGCTGTGGCGCGCGATGTCCTCGGTCGGCTTGACGCGCTCGTGGCGCGCGAAGATGTCGGCGCCCAGCTCCCAGGGCGAGGGTTTCTCCGCGCCGGCCTCGAACAGGCGATCGAGCGCCTGTTTCACCGCCTCGCTCCTGGAGACCTTGTGCGACACGCAGTATTCGGCGAGTTTCTGTTCGATGCGCGGCGGCAGGCGGACGGAGATGGGCATGGCGGGCTGTATGACAAAATACGTGGAATTGTACTACACCGTGCGGCCCGCCGCGATGCAGGACGACTTCCGGACGCCGCGAATCTCCACATGAAGGCGCGCCTCGTCCTGGACACCAACGTCTGGCTCGACTGGCTGGTGTTCGACGATCCTGCGGTCGCGCCGATCCGGGCCGCGGTCGCCGAAAAACGCGCCGAGCTGTTCATCGACGCCGCTTGCGAGGCGGAGCTCGAGCGCGCGCTCGGCTACGACCTGGGCAAGCGCGGCGTCGACATCGCGAAGTGCCTCGCCGAGTGCCGGCGCGTGGCGAAGCCGATCGAGCCGGTGTTGACGGACACGGAGCGCGCGGGGCTGCCGCGCTGCCGCGATGAAGACGATCAGAAATTCCTGGAGGCGGCGCTCGCCGCGAACGCGGGCTTTCTCGTGACCAAGGACAACGCCCTGCTGGATCTCGCGCGGCGCTGCGCGCGGTTCAGGATCGTGACGCCCGCGGAATTCGCAGCCGGACCCTAGCCGACCGAAAGCAGCTCGAGGTCGAACACCAGCGTCGCGTTCGGCGGAACGGCGTTGCCCGCGCCGCCCGCGCCGTAGCCGAGGTGCGGCGGGACGGTGAGCGTGCGCCTGCCTCCGACCTTCATGCCTTGCACGCCCTCGTCCCAGCCGGCGATCACCTGGCCCGCGTCGACCTCGAATGCGAAGGCTTGCTCGCGCTCGCGGCTGGAGTCGAACTTCCTGCCGCCCGCCAGCCAGCCGGTGTAGTGAACCTTGACGGTCTGGCCGGAGGCGGCGACGGCGCCTTCGCCGACCGCGGTGTCTTCGATGGTGAGGCCGCTGGGGGTCACGGTGGCGTGCAGCCGGGCCGCCGCCGACGGGTGAATGGACCGGCGGCCCGGGGCGACCAGGAACAACCCGGGACCGCAGTCCGGTTCGTTCACGAAACGCTCAGCAGCTCGACTTCGAAAGTGAGCGTCTCGTTCGGCGGGATGGTGTCGCCGGCGCCGGCCTCGCCGTAGGCGAGCCGGGACGGGATGGTGAGCTTGCGCTTGCCGCCGACTTTCATGCCGCTCAAGCCTTCTTCCCAGCCGTCGATCACCTCTTTCTTGCCGAGGGTGAACTCGAAAGGGTCCTGCTTTTCGCGGCTGGAATCGAACTGCGTGCCGTCGGCGAGCCAGCCGGCGTAGTGGACGACGATGTCGCGGCCGGCAGCGGCGGCGGCGCCTTCGCCGAGCACGGTGTCCTCGATGGTCAGGCCGCTGGGAGTGGTGATGGTGGACATGGCATTTCCTCTAGTGAAGGCAACGCTCCGCGCAGGGCGGGCAGGTTTCCGCGGAAGAACGGGCCGTGCGGGGAGCCGGAAGACGTGTTGCAGGAGCGGAGGCTGGAATGTACGCGAAAGCGGCGGGATAAGCCAGAAGTATTTCCCGCCGCGCGGGTTTATCATCGCGAAAAACGCCAGCCAGCGCATGCCCCTCGTCGCCGCCTTCGCCACCTCGCACGCCTACACCTTCGAGGATCCCCTCAACTGGGACAAGCGCCGCGAGCGCTCGAAGGCGAACGTCGCCAAGAAGAACGCGGGGCGGCTCGCTCCGGACACCGCGGAGGCGACCGCCGAGACGCTGGAGGACAACCTCGCGCGCTACGCGCACATCCGCGAGGGGCACGCGAGGATCCGCGAGCACCTGTCGCGCGCGCGCGCCGACGCCGTGCTCATGATCGGCGACGACCAGGACGAGAACTTCCACTCCGACAACCGCCCGCAGCTCCTGGTCTACACGGGCAAGGACTTCATCGCCGAGGACTGGGACCGGAAGAAGAGCGCGACCATCGCCAACCGCCCCGAGATCGCGCAGGCGCTGGTCGCCGGCCTCAACGCCGAAGGCTTCGACGTCTCGCACTCGGACGTGTTCAGGGAAGGCAAGCTCCTCTCGCACGCCCACGTCGAGCCGACGCTGTACCTGGTGCGCGACAGCGGCGTGCCGGTGGTGCCGGTGTTCGTGAACGCGGCGCACCCGCCGGCGCCGTCGGCTGAGCGCTGCTACGCCTTCGGGCAGGCGCTCGCGCGCGTGATCGCGCGCGACCTCGCCGGCCGCAGGATCGTGCTGTGCGCCTCCGGCGGCTTGTCGCACTTCTCCCCGGCGCATCCCTGGGCGCACCACGTCGGCACGCGCTACGTCGGCGACATCGCGGTCGACTTCGACAGGAAGATCGTGGCGTGGATGCGCGAGGGGCGCGGCGACAAGCTCGCGGGGTTCAGCGCGCGCGAGCTGATCGAGAACGGCGAGGGCGAGCTGCGCCAGTGGATCGTGATGCTCGGGGCGGTCGGCGCGGCGAAGCCCGAGTTCCTGGTGTACGAGCCGCTCTTCCGCAGCATCATGGGGATGGGCGTGGGCTGGTGGAACCTGGAGGGCTGATGATGAAGCAGGCTGCAGCGACGTCGCTTGTCATCCCGAGGCTGAAAGCCGAGGGATCTCCTTACGCGCGGTGCCGGGAAAGATCCCTCGTTGCACTCGGGATGACAGCAGCGGCACTGGTGACGACGGTATTCGCGAGCGCGGGGGTCTTGGCGCAGGAGACCTTTCCCTCGCGCTCGCTCCGGCTGATCGTTTCCTTCCCGCCCGGCGGCGGCGCCGATTTCACCGCACGCACCGTCGCCCAGAAGATGGGCGACCTGCTCGGCCAGCCGGTGGTGGTGGAGAACCGGCCCGGCGCGAACGGCCTGGTCGGCTGCGACGCGGTGGCGAAGTCCGCGCCCGACGGCTACACGCTGCTCGAGACCGACCGCGCCGCGCTCGGTGCGAACCCGAGCCTGTACCGGAAGCTGCCCTACGATCCCCTGCGCGACTTCGAGTACCTGGGCATCGTCACCTCCGCGCCCTACGTGCTGGTGATCGATCCGCGCCTGCCTTCGAAGACGCTCGCCGAATTCCGCGCGCTCTCGAAAGCGAAGCCGGGCTCGCTCAACTACGGCAGCTACGGCGTCGCCAGCATGGCGCAGCTCAATATCGAGGCGCTGAAAGCGAAGATGGGCTTCGATCTGACCCACGTGCCGTACAAGGGCGCCGGGCCCGCGGTGCAGGCGGTGGTGGCGGGCGAAGCCGCGGCGACCATCACTTCCCCCACCGCGGTGCTCGGCTTCATCCGCGACGGGCGGTTGCGCGCGCTCGCCATCGGCGCGAAGGCACGCTCGCCGCTGCTCCCCGACGTCCCGACCCTGAGCGAGGCCGGCGGCGACGACGACACGCTCGTCCCCACCTATTTCGCCTTCGCGCTTCCCGCGAAGACGCCCCCCGCGATCGTGCAGCGCCTGGGCGACAGCATGCGCAGCGCGGTGAAATCGCCCGAGGTCGCCGAGCGCCTCGACAAGGCCGGCCTCGAGGCCACCGGCGGCAGCGGCGCCGAGCTGCTCGAGCTGGTGAAGAACGACATCCCGCGGTTTCGCGGGATCATCCAGAATATCGGCATTCAACCCGAATAAGGAGAAGACGATGGCCAAGGGCTACTGGGTGGTGGCGTATCAGGCGATCAAGAACCAGGAGGCGTGGCAGGCCTACGCCAAGCTCGCCTCGCCGGCGATCGAGGCGGCGGGCGGCAAGTACCTGGTGCGCAGCAACCCGGTCAAGACCTACGAGAGCGGGATGAACCAGCGCGTGGTGCTGATCGAATTCCCGAGCGTGCAGGCGGCGATCGCCTGCCACGACGGAGCGCCCTACCAGGCGGCGCTCAAGCACCTCGCCGGCGACGCGGTGAAGCGCGACTTGCGCGTGGTGGAGGGGGTGGCCTAGGACAGCGCGCGGGCGCGGCTGTCCAGGCCCAGCGCTTCGGGCTTGAGGTAGTTCTGCCGCCAGGTCTCGAAGGGGATCTTGTCGGCGGCCTCGATTTCCCGCTGCTTCGCGAGCGAGGCCTCCGCCGCTCGCACGAAGCGCTCGACGGTCTCGGCGGGGAGCGGCTTGTCGAGCAGCGAGCGCCGGTGCGCGAGCGAGCGCTCGAGGACGAAGCGGGTGTAGCAATCCTCGTAGCGCTCGTGCATCTCGGCGAGCATGCGCGCCGCGGGCGCCTTCGCCGGATCCTCGATCACGGCGGTCGCGGCGGCGAGCGCGTCGCGGTGCGCGTTCTTTCCGTGGGTGCCGCTGCGCGCGTCGTCGAGCGCCGCGGCGATCGGCTCGCATTCGCGCAGCACCTCCAGGCCCCATTCACGCAAGCTCACTTTGTGCGCGCCGCGCTCGAGCGCAAGGCCCGGCTCGCGGCCCCTGGCTGCGACCGATTGTTTGTTCCGCCCGACCGCCTCGATCTCCTGCCTGGTGTCGGGGGGGCTCTCGGCGAGCAGGCAATGCAGCAGGTACACGTCGAGGAAGCGGCAGGTCGCCGGCGCGATGCCGATCGCGGAGAACGGGTCGAGGTCCATGGCGCGCACCTCGATGTACTCGACGCCGCGCTCGCGCAGCGCGTGCAGCTGGCGCTCGCCGGTCCGGATGCGGCGCTTGGGCCGGATGGTGCTGTAGAACTCGTTCTCGATCTGCAGCATGCTGGTCGAGAGCTGGCGGTAGTCGGCGCCGCTGGTGATGCCGATCGACTCGTAAGGCGCGTAAGGCTTGGTGAGCGCGTCCTGCAGGGAGCCGGCATAGCTCTCCAGGCTGTTGTAGCTCACCGCGAGCGAGTCCTGCGCCTCGGAGAGGTAGCCCAGGCGCCCCATGCGCAGCGAAGTCGCGTGCGGCAGATAGAGGGTGCCCTCGCTCAGTTTCTGCAGCTTGTGCGGCCGGCCCTGCACGAAGCTCGAGCACACCGCGGGCGAGGTGCCGAAGAGATAGAGCAGCAGCCACCCGGTGCGCCTGAAATTGCGGATGAGCGCGAAATAGGCCTCGTTCGGGTCCCCGTAGCCGGGCAGAGGCCAGGCCGACTCGGGCAGCGAGAAGTTGTAGTGCACTCCGCTGATGGCCTGCATGCGCCTGCCGTAGCGGTGCGCCAGGCCCATGCGGTAGACGCTCTTGGCGCGGCCGATGTTGGACGAGCCGTAGCGCCCGATCGGAATGTCCTTTTCGGCGGGCAGGCCGCAGGGCATGCTCGCGCACCACATCACCTCCTCGCCGATGTGCCGGTAGACGAACTGGTGGACGCGCTCGAGCTCCGCCAGGCAGGACTCGGCGCTGGGATGAATGCCGGTGATCAGCTCGAGCTGCGACTCGCTGAAGTCGGTGGTGATGTGCGGGTGCTTGAGCGCCGAGCCGAGAGCGGGCGGATGCGGGGTCAGCGCGAGCGACCCCGTCGCCGTGACGCGCAGGCTCTCCTTCTCGATCCCGCGCCGCAGGCCTTTCAGCACCGCGGGGGAGAGCGCGCGCAATCGTTCTTGGAAGCGGGCCTGGGTCATGGATTGGGACGGCACGAATCCCGCGGAGGCGCGGGACGATGGGCAGGTCCGAGCCGGATTATCGCGCGCTCGCCCCTGTTGCCGCTACCCCGGTCCCGGAGGCGGGTGCCAACACAGGTCCTTCGCTTCGCTCAGGAGGAAGGGGACCCCGCTGCTGCGAGCCGGCCGCCGCGGTTCTTAGGCTTTTCTGTCCGAGGCGCCCTGTGCGACCGGCGCTTTGAAGTGGATGTACAGGCCCCGGCCGAACTGCCAGATGCAGAGGATCAAGACGATCGTGAGGAGGAGGTAGCCGACCGTCTTCATGGCGCTTTTCTTCGGCTGCGGGCGCATGGAGGCGCGCGTGGGCGGCGGCAGCCCCGGCAGGGCGCATTCCACCCCGAAGGGGATGCGGTCCGACTCTCTACGGTTCTCGTACCTCAGGTCCATACCAGACATTAAGCAAAAAGTGCGCCCTTTGGTTGACAAGGGGGAAAAACTAAAGCTTATAGGGACTTCCCGCGGTGCAGCGTCATCGCCACTGTGTCCCCGAGGCGACAGCTGACGTCGGGGAACGGTCAACCCCTCAAGCATGGCAGGCAGCCGTCCGTTAGCCCCTGCAGCCCTTCGGCTGATCGGGATTCAGGACTGCCGAAGGCTCGGCAGGGTAGAAGCGGTCGACCGCAATCAGGCCCGCGTACCGGGCCGCGAAATAGTGGGCGAGCAGCAGGTCGGCGGTGGTCGCGGGCGCCGCTTTCGCCCCCTGGACGGGGCGCGGTTTCCCCGGCGCGGCACCGTGCGCCTCGCCCGCCATGAGCATGACGCAGGCGGCGAGCGCCAGGGCGCTCGCCACGCCGATGCAGAAGGTGACGAAGAGCGTTGCGAGAAAATCGACGACTATCAGACGTGTCCGGGACTTGCCGCTCGAGACTTGCATGGAGATTCCTCTTCCAACGACCCGTTACCGGGGCTTGACGGCTATTTAAGCGGCTGAATCGGGAGTCGTAAGGAAGAAAAAGCGGAAAACCGGCGAAAAAATGTGGCAAAAGCATGACTTTGCACCTCCGGGCTCGGTGCCTTGGGCATAGGTCTTGCTCAATCATCTCTCGTTCAACCGGTAGTACCAGCGTCCTGTAGCATGGGCAGGCCGGTCCAAATCATGACGGAAGCATAGGAGAGAAGGAATGAAGACATTGCGTTTGGCCTCTTCGCTTTTCCTCGTTCTGGCGGCGGCGCTGCTCGCCTCGCCGGCAAGGGCCCAGGACATCGTTATCGCGCACGTGGCCGGCTACACCGGCCCGGTCACCAAGGACGCCACCGAGATGGGAGCCGGCGCCCAGGTGTACTTCGACGCGGTCAACGCCAACGGGGGTGTGCTCAAGCGGAAAGTGCGCTTGCTGGTGGTCGACGACCACTTCAAACCCGACGAGACCGTGCAGCAGATCCTGGCGCTCAAGGGCAAGGTTTCGGCCCTGCTGCCGCCGGTGGGCTCGGCGCAGTTCGACAAGGTGCTGAAGGAGGGCGTGCTCGAGAAGATCGACTTTCCCATCCTCGGCGTGATCCCGGGCGTGGAATCGTTCCGCCAGCCGCTGCGCAAGAACATGTTCCATTTCCGTGCCGGCGACTTCGACCAGATCGCGAAGATGATCGACCTGACCACTTCCGTGGGCCAGAACAAGATCGGGGTGCTCGCGACCAACAATCCGAACGGCGAGCAGGTCACGGCGTTCATGCAGGACGTGCTCGGCAAGCGCAACCTCAAGCTCGCCGCGCTGGCGAAGTACGACATCGGGCCCAAGATCGACTGGGCGCCGATCATCGCGTCCTATCAGAAATCGCAGCCGGACGTGATCGTCCTCGTCGGGCCGCCGTTCGCCACCGCGGCGTTCATCAAGGAAGCCAAGGCGGCGGGACTGAGCTCGTCGCTCTACGGGCTGTCCTACACCGACTTCAGGCTGACCACCAAGGTCGCGGGCAACCAGCTCGCCCGCGGCGTCGCCATCGCGCAGGTGCTGCCCAATCCGAACAACAGGGTCATCCCGCTCATCAAGGAATTCCGCGACAACTTCGAGAAGTACGGCAAGGTGCAGGGCGTACCCTCGCACTTCAACCTCGAGGGCTACATCGCCGGCAAGCTCCTCGTGGAAGCGATCAAGAGGAGCAAGGACGCCTCCCCGGCGGGCGTGCAGCGCGGCCTGGAGATGCTGCGCGACTACGACATGGGCGGATACATCGTGGACTTCTCGCCCAGCAAGCACAACGGCTCGACCTTCGTCGACATGTCGATGATCAGCGCCTCGGGCGAGCTGATCTACTAGCCTCGATCCGGAACCTTCCCGCGGCCGGGGCCCTCCAAGGGGTCCCGGCCGTTTTGTTTTGACGCTATAGTCGCCGCATGCCCCGCCGCATCGCCATCGTGGAAGACGACGCCGCGATCCGCGCCAACACGGCGGACGCGCTGAAGAAGCACGGTTACGAGGTGAGCGCCTACGCCGCGCGCGGCGAGGCCATGGGTGCGTTCCGCGCGCGCCTGCCCGACCTCGCGCTGATCGACATCGGCCTGGGAGACGAGCCCGAGGGCGGCTTCGCGCTGTGCCGCGAGCTGCGCGCCATGTCGCCGGCGCTGCCGATCCTGTTCCTCACCGCGCGCGACTCGGATTTCGACGCGGTCTCGGGCCTGCGCCTGGGGGCCGACGACTATCTCACCAAGGACGTGAGCCTGCCGCACCTGCTGGCGCGCATCTCGGCCCTGTTCCGCCGGGTCGACGCGCTGCGCGAGCCCAGGGCGGCGGAGGAGGTGCTCGAGCGCGGGGCGCTGAGGCTCGACGCCAAGCGCTTCACCGCGGCGTGGAAGGACAAGCCGGTCGAGCTCACGCTCACCGAGTTCTGGATGGTGCACACGCTCGCGAAATTTCCCGGCCACGTGAAGGACCGCGAGGCGCTGATGCGCGAGGCGAACCTCGTCGTCGACGAGGGCACGGTGACCTCGCACGTGAAGCGCATCCGCAGGAAATTCGCGGCGGTCGATCCGGGCTTCGACCAGATCGACACGGTGTACGGCATGGGATACCGCTGGAAGGCCTGAAAGCCTGAAGCTTCCCGCGTTCAGCCTGCGCATCAAGCTCGCGCTCGTCGCGGTGCTGCTGCTCGCCCTGCCGTGGGCGGGCTACAGCTACGTGCGCGAGATGGAGCGCTTCCTGCTCGAGGGCGAGGAGCAGGCGCTGCTCGCGACCGCGCGCGCCGTCGCCACCGCGCTGCACGACCGCCCCGGGCTGCTGCGCGCGCCGCCGTCGCGCGACGACGACCTGCGGCGCGAGGCGGAAGAGGAGCTGCGGCGGCTCGCGGCGGAGCGCGGCGAGCCCGCTCCCGGCCCGGAGGAAGGATCCGGTCCCGCGATCATCGACCGCGAGGAGGCGGTCGCGGCGCGGCGCGAGATCGAGGAGATCTCCGAGATCCTCAAAGGCGTCGAGCGAACGACCTCGCGCATCTGGGTGGTCACCCATGAGCTGCGCGTTCTCGCGCTCGCGGGCAGCCTCAAGCGCGAAGGCGCGGCGGCGGAGGAGACCTTCACGCAGCGCCTGCTCGGCTTCCTGATCCCGCGCCCGAACGAGGACTTCGACGACGCCATCGCCGACGACGTGCTCGCCACCGGGCGCGAGATCTCGGGCGCGCTGGCGGGCCGGCCGGGCGTGCGCCTGCGCAACACGCCCGACGGCAAGGCGGTGGTGATCTCCGCGGCCCATCCGATCTGGAACGGCGACGAGGTCGCCGGGGCGGTGGTGGCCGAGGAGAGCACCAATCCCATCCTCTCGGTGCGCAGCCTCGCGCTCGAGCGGCTGCTGGTGGTGACGCTGGCGGTGTTCGCGTTCGCCGCGGCGGTCCTGATCTGGTTCGCGACGCGCATTTCCACCCGTATCCGGCGGCTGCGCGACGAGGCCGAGACCGCGATCGACGCCCACGGGCGCCTCGCCCACCCTCATTCACGCCTGCTCACCGCGCAGAATGCGAGCGACGAGATCGGCGATCTCTCGCGCAGCTTCTCGGCGATGCTGGGCAAGCTTTCGCAGCACCACGCCTATCTCGAGAGCATGGCGAGCCGGCTGTCGCACGAGCTGCGCACGCCGATCGCGGTGGTGCGTTCGTCGCTCGAGAACCTGAAGCTCGCGCCGGCGGACGCGCGCGTCTACATCGAGCGCGCCGAGGAAGGCCTCAAGCGCCTGGGCACGATACTCACGCGCATGAGCGAGGCGACGCGCCTGGAGCAGGGCCTCGCCTCGGTCGAGCGCGAGACCTTCGACCTCGCCGCGGTGGTCGCCGGCTGCGTCGAGGGCTACCGGCTCGCCTACCCGGGCCAGGCTTTCGAGCTCGCGCTTCCCGGGGAGCGGGCGGTCGCCAGCGGCTCGCCCGACCTCGCTGCGCAGCTTCTCGACAAGCTGGTCGCCAACGCGGTGGACTTCTCCCGCGACGGCGAGCCGGTCCGGGTGTCGCTCGCCGCCGCGGGAGGAGTCGCCGAGCTGCGCGTCGCCAACCAGGGGCCGCCGCTGCCCGAGGCGATGCGCGGCAAGCTGTTCGAGTCGATGGTGTCGGTGCGTACCGAGCGCGGGCGGGCCGGGAGCGCGCGCGAGCCCCACCTGGGCCTGGGGCTGTACGTGGCGCGGCTCGTCGCCGAATTCCACGGCGGCGCCATCCGGGCGGAGAACCTCGCCTCGGGCAGCGGCGTGGCCGTCACTGCGACCTTCCGACTCGCGTAGAATCCTTACACGGCGCAGACCCCAAGAATCCACCCCGACGTGGACACCGAGCACTACGATCTCCTGATCATCGGCGGCGGCATCAACGGCGCGGGCATCGCGCGCGACGCCGCCGGGCGCGGCCTGAAGGTGCTGCTGGTCGAGCAGGGCGACCTCGCCTCGGCGACCTCGTCGGCCTCGACCAAGCTCATCCACGGGGGGCTGCGCTACCTCGAGTACTTCGAGTTCCGCCTGGTCGCGGAAGCGCTCGCCGAGCGCGAGACGCTGCTCGCGATCGCCCCGCACATCATCTGGCCGCTCGAGTTCGTGCTGCCGCACGAGTCGCACCTCCGGCCGGCGTGGATGATCCGCGCCGGCCTGTTCCTCTACGACCATCTCGGGCAGGGCATTCCCGGCTTCGGGCCGAAAAGCTCGCTGCCGGGGTCGAAAGGGATCCGGCTCGACCCCGACGGTTACGGTGCGGGCCTGAAGCCCGAGTTCGAGCGCGGCTTCGTCTACTACGACTGCTGGGTCGACGACGCGCGCCTGGTGATTCTGAACGCGCGCTCCGCCGCGGCCCTGGGAGCGACCATTCTTCCCCGCACGCGCCTGGTGTCGGCGAAGCGCGAGAACGGCCGCTGGGTGGCGAAGCTCGCGCCCGAGTCCGGCGAGAGCCGCAGCGTGCACGCCGCGGCGATCGTGAACGCCGCCGGGCCCTGGGTGAGGCAGGTGCTGGACGACGTGCTCAGGACGAAGCTCTCGGCGAGCGTGCGCCTGGTGAAGGGCAGCCACATCGTGGTGCCGCGCATCCACTCCGAGCGCCACGCCTTCATCCTGCAGAACCCCGACCGGCGCGTCATATTCATGATTCCCTACGAGCGGCAGTTCACGCTCGTCGGCACCACCGAGGTCCCGGTCACGCGCGACGACTTCCGCGCGCGCATCACGCGCAGCGAGATCGAGTACCTGTGCGAGGCGGCGAGCCGCTACGCGCAGACGCCGATCACGCCCGGAATGGTGGTGTGGAGCTACTCGGGCGTGCGGCCGCTCTACGACGACGGCAGCGAGGACCCCTCCGCGGTGACGCGCGACTATCACCTGCTGCTCGACAACGGGCCGTGGCCCGACGATCCGCCGCTGCTCAGCGTGTTCGGCGGGAAGATCACCACCTACCGCAGGCTCGCCGAGCAGGCGATGGCCAAGCTCGCCGCGCGCTTTCCCGGCAAGTCCGACTGGACGCACACCGAGGCGCTCCCCGGGGGCGACCTCGGCGGGCTCACGTTCCGCGGGCTGCTGCTGGATTTCCGCCGCCGCTATCCGCGCCTGCCCAAGATGTGGCTGGCGCGGGTGCTGCGCCGGCACGGCTCGCTCGCCGAGGAGATCATCGGCGACGCGCACGCCGAGCGCGAGCTCGGCCGCAATTTCGGCGGCGGCCTGTACGAGCGCGAGCTCGACTACCTCGTCAGGAACGAATGGGCGCGCGACGACGAGGACGTGCTGTGGCGGCGCACCAAGTGCGGGCTGCACATGAGCGCGGACGAGAAGCTCGCGGTGCGCGACTACCTGGCGAAGCACTAGATTCCGTGGACTGGTGGCTGGGCTACGCCGCCATCGGGGCGGCGGTCGGGTTCTTCGCGGGCATGCTCGGCATCGGCGGCGGCGCGATCATGGTGCCGCTGCTGGTGATGCTGTTCGAGGCGCAGGGGCTGCCCAAGGCGCACATCCTGCACCTCGCGGTCGGCACCGGCATGGCGACCATCCTGTTCACCTCGGTGGCGAGCGTGCGCGCGCACGCGGCGCGCGGCGCGATCCGCTGGGACGTCGCCGGGAAGATCACGCCGGGCATCCTGCTGGGAGGCGTGTTCGGCTCCTGGATCGCGAGCTTCATCCCCACCGCGGCGTTCGCCGCGATATTCACCGCCGTGATCTATATCGCGGCCACCAACATGCTGCTCGACCGCAAGCCCAGGCCTTCGCGCCAGCCGCCGGGGCTCGCGGGCATGACCGCGTTCGGGTTCGTGGTGAGCGCGGTATCCGCGTTCACCGCGATCGGCGGGGCGTTCATGACCGTGCCTTTCATGCTCTGGTGCAACGTGCCCCTGCTCCAGGCGATCGGCACCGCGGCGGCGATCGGCTTTCCGATCGCGCTGTCGGGGACCGTCGGATTCGTCGCCACGGGCCTG
>Ga0335084_10004903_pt1 | contig 13214 bp, 12 predicted proteins | sample Lox_Sample_44_FD_206721 | JGI IMG/M metagenome (GOLD analysis project Ga0335084, IMG submission 206721) | Soil microbial communities from Loxahatchee National Wildlife Refuge, Florida, United States - Lox_Sample_4.4 | ecosystem: Environmental > Terrestrial > Soil > Wetlands | place: USA... | reverse complement strand
CCGGGACCGAGAAGCACCTCGCCGTCGTCGGTCACCAATGTCGCGGTGCCCTCGAGCACGTATACGAACTCGTCCTGCTTCGAGTGGGAGTGTCGCAGCGCCGAGATCCCGCCAGGCGACAGCCGTGTCAGGTTGACGCCAAAGTTGTTGAGACCGAAGACGTCGCCGAGCCGGCGCTTCACGCGCCCGGCCATCCGCGACGCAAAGGGCTCCGGATACGTCGTTTGACGCTGCGCCGGGACGACGTCGGCCGCGATCACCGCGACGGGCATGCCCGGACCTGGATTCTTCATCAGCACTACCCTCCCGCGGCGCCTGACCACTCCGCCACCGCCTTATGCGTCGCACCGCGCCGGGGCGTCAAGCCTAAGCCGCATCGTTTGCCACGACGGGCGCCGACGCCGGTATGCTCGTCCGGCGGCGGGCGCGCCCGATCAGCAGAAAGGCTCGGTCGGCTCCAGCGGCATCGCGGCAAGCCGTTCGCGAGGCCTCGGACATTACCCCGCACGGCGCGCCACGACGACCACTGCAGGCAGCTCGCCGACCACGGTCGGATTGGCGCCGGCGTTGCTGTGCCCGCGGCTTGCCGCGATCGCCGGCCGCTCCTCCGCACACGGTGACGCAGCGCAGCCAGCGATGGCCGGAGTGCCGCCGGATCCGGGATTCAAGGACCACGACCACGCCGGTTCCTTCGACGGCGAAAGCACCCAGGCAGATCCGGCCGCTGGCTCCGACATTCGCCACGCGGCCTCGCGGCCGCCGACTTGGCCGGCTCCACACGCGTCGAGCAGCGCGCCGGCGGCCAGTATCACTGCCCAGAGGGCGGACAGCCCCGGCCGGGTGGACCGGCGTGCCCGCGCACGTTGCGGATTCATGCTCATCAACTTGCTCCTGCGGCGCGGCGAAGACGCCGGCCATGCTCAAAGTGACCATTCCCGCCGCGGACGTCCGACGTCGCCGCGGTGCCCGTTCCCGTGACGTCTCCGGCATCTGCAGACGCGATTCGTGTGCGGTGTCAGCGACGGACCGGCCGGACCGCTACCGCACGATCCGGCGATCCTGCCGCGCGGCGCGGCGGGTCGGACCGATCAGTTGCTGCCACCCGCGATCAGCGCCGGCCGCTGCTGGCGTTCGGGCTCTGCCGATGGGGCTGCATCCAGCGGTCGGCCGGTTGTCGCGACGTAATAGTCTGTCAACGCCGGGGCATTGACGTCCGCGACCGCGCGGGCAAGCGCGAGATCCATGCACTGGTGGCTCGCCAGCCACTCGGGCTTCAGCGGTTCGCACACGTCGCGGGCGGCGGCGCGAATCCTACCGAACAGCGTCGCGGCGCCGGCGGCGCGATTCAGGTCGAGGTCGGCAAAGCGCACGACCTGCTTGCGGGGCTCGTCAGAGCGATCGCCGGCGAGCGCGACGCCGGCGAGCTGGGACGCGGCGATGAGGACGGCGGCGGAGACTGGGAAATTCATGGCAAACCTCACTTGTGCTGGTAGGAATACGGCTCGAGGACCAATACTTCGGTGATTTCGTGGACCGGCAGCTTGTTGCGGCTCGCGGCGCGCCGGATCGCTTCGGGCGTCGGGCCGTCGTAGATGCAGAACGAGCGGCGCTTGTCCGGGCTCACATAGGAGTGCAGCCACGTGACACCCTCCTGAAGGTTGTTCTCCGTGACGGCGCGTCCGGCGCGCGCGCCCGGCTCGTCCACCGGAATCTGCACGCCCTCCGCAAAACGGCGCTCGATCAAATAGCGGGGCATGGCATTGCTCTCCTTCAGGCCCGCGCCTACCGGGCGGGACGCTTGCCAAAGTAAGTGGCGCGCCTCGAGCAAAGATCGGGGGAACTCCCCAATTTACCGCGGTAGCCTCCCCAAATCGGCGCGGGCCCGACGCATGGCCACACGAGCGTCGCAGCCGGGCCGGGCAGCCCGCCGCTGGTGCGCCGACCGGCGGCGCTGCGCGTGCAGGGCCCGTGCATCGTTCGCCGCTGCACGGCCCGGTGCGGTCGCATGAATGAACGCGCGAGCTACCGCAATTCCACCGCGAACCCGGCCGTCGCCGAATACCACCTCGCTAGCGCGCGGCGGCCGCTGCCGCGAACGAGCGTAGCTTTCGGCGGGCGTGGAACATCCGCGTCTTCACCGTGCTGACGGGGCAATTCACTATCGCGGCGATCTCCTCGCACGAATGGTCCATGTAGTAGGCAAGCACGAGCACGAGCCGATGCTCGAGCGACAGTTGCGCGAGTCCGAGCGCAATCAGCTGCTGGTCTTCGGTCTCCTGAGCCACATCGTCCGCCACCGCGGTATCGCTCTCGATCTGCAGCGCGGCAGCCTTCGCCGGAACCGCGGAGCGGCGGATGGACTTGAGCGCGCACCGGTAAGAGATTCCGAAGATCCAGGTCGATACGCGCGCCGCGCCGCGAAACTGGCCCGCGCGCTGCCAGACAAGCAGCAACGTGTCGTTGATGACGTCTTCCACGTCCTCGTAGCGGCGCGTGATGCGAATCAGAAACCGCGACAGACGCTGGTGGTAGCGTATGTACAGCTGACGGAACGCGTCGCGGTCGGCACAGCTGATGCGGCGCAGCAGCTCACGCTCGAGGTCATTGTCGGACGGCGCCGCGCTGGAGGGCGCAGCCCATTGATGCTCGTTGTCCAACGACAGACCTCCGTTGCAATCACGCCGTGGTGCGCCACGGCGCGGCCGGGGCCCCTGCCCGTGCGGCGCCGGCTGACCGCGCCGGCCTCTGTACAAGCAGTGCGGGAGCTGCATCAGCAAGGCGGCGAGCGACGTTCACGGCCCGACTCTCAAGTCCCGCGAGCGAGCGGCTCGCTGAACCCGGTCCCTGCGAGCAGACCGCGGGCCAGGGCTCGCACAACCATCAGCAAGCCGGGCTCCCCGGGGTCCGGCCGGACGTCGAAGAGGAACCGGCTCGCGAGCGCGAGTGCGGCCAGGTTGTCGCAGCGGACGTGGCCCCAGGCGCAGCCGATCCCCCGACCCGCGGCGTGCTCGAGCAGCCTGCCGAGGAGATAGCTGCCAAGTCCGCTCTTCTGCCAGTCATCGGCGACCGCGAGGGCGAGTTCCGCCTCGCCGGCTGCCGTGACCGAGTAGCGGGCGTCCGCGACGATGACGCCGGGCCTTGCGAATTCCTCGGCGATCCAGGCGACGTTGCCGCGCTGGTCGACGACGACGAGGCGGCGCACCGCCTCGTCGCTGAGGTCTTGTAACGGCGCGAGGAAGCGGCGGGCACGGGAGTCCGGAGCCAGGCGGCGCACGAACGCGGTGAACGCGTTCAGGAGTCCGTGGTGCAGCGGCCAGACGGCGACGCGGCGGCCGTCGGGCGCTCGCCAGACCGCAACTCTGTTGCCCGCGTCTCGTACCGGTCGCGGCGCTTCCGTTACCACAGCCAGACCAGGGCTGCGGCCACGAACAGCGCGACGAAGACGGCCAGCGGACGGCGCTCGTACAGGAACATGGATCAGCCTCCAGTGACGTTCGATCAAAGCGATCACCGCAACGGCGGCCAAGGCGCGAGCACGCCGCGACGCGCCGGCGACCGCCGCGCCACGGCTGAGCCGAACCGGCAAGCCGAACGCGCCGCAGCGCAGCAGATCACCAGCTCGCCGCCGGCCATCGACCGGCGCCCCACCTGCGGGCGAGTACCGCGCCCGGGATCGCCCGATCAGGCCCCGGTGCTGCGACGCACGCGACCAGAAACCCCTTCCAGCGCACGCCGGTCATCGCGGCGTCGTCGCTCAGGACCTCGATCGGTGCTGGCGACGGTCGGTGATCCGGGCTCGCCGGCGCCCACACCGCGGTCGTGGTCGTGCCGGCCCCGCCGCGCGGCTGCGGCGGCCGCCGCGCGTCTGGCGCAGCAACCCCGGTCGGGCCATCAATGCCAGACAGGATCGTCCGTCCCGCGCGGCGGCTCGCCGTGCCGGACAGGCGGCCGGCGAGACTGTCGGAACATTGCGAGCGGGTCGCCTCGCGATACATGGTTCTGGCCCTTGGCTACGGTCCGGACACACCCGGACGCCGCTACGCTAGGCGCCCGTATGCATCGGGAGATCGGGAGACCCACCCAATTTTCCGGGCGCGGCTCCCCAGATCTGAGACGGCCGAGGATTGGCGTAATATTTCGGGCCGCGACTGAACCGCAGGATCACGTCGCGCAACTCACCGGGTCCATGAGCATATTGCCGGGGTGTGCCCCAGGGAGGGTGGTCGGATGGAATTGCTCGAGCGGGCGCCGTATCTCGACGCGCTCAATGCCGCGTTCGCCAGCGCGTGCCGCGGCAACGGCTGCATCACGATCGTGTCGGGCGAGGCAGGGATCGGCAAGACCTCATTGCTCCAGCAGTTCGTGGAGGAGCGCGGTGCCGCGGCGCGCGTGCTGTGGGGAGGCTGTGCCGCGCTGTTCGCGCCGCAGCCGCTGGCCCCCCTCTACGACATGGCGCGGCAGGCCGGCGGCGAGCTGGAGGCGACGCTCGTGGCCGCGAGCAACCGCACCGTCATGTTCGGTGCAACCATCGACGATCTGGCGCGCAGCGCGCGAACGACGATCCTGGTCATCGAGGACGCTCACTGGGCCGACGAGGCGACGCTCGATCTCATCAAGTTCCTCGGGCGCAGGATTCCACGACTTGGCGTGCTGCTGGTCGTGACCTATCGGGACGATGAGGTCGGGGCGCATCATCCGCTGCGATCCGTGATCGGCGACCTGCCGGCCGCCTCCGTGCATCGCGTCGTGCTGCGGCCGCTCACGGAAGCCGCAGTGGCGACGCTGGCTGCGAGCGCCGGCGAACGGGTCCCGGGCCTCTACGAGATCACTGGCGGCAATCCGTTCTTCGTGACCGAGATTCTGGCGGTGGCGGGCGGAACGCTGCCGGTAACGGTGCGCGACGCGGTCATAGCGCGGATCGCGCGACTCTCGGACGCGGCGCGGGCCATTGCGTACCTGGTGGCGCTCGTACCAGACAAGGCCGAGCGCTGGTTGCTGAACGCCGTGGCCTGCGCCGATGCGCAGGCCCTGGAGGAGTGCCTGCGAGCCGGCATGGTTGCCCGTGACCACGCCATCGCGTTTCGCCACGAGCTCGCACGGCGCGCCGTCGAGGACCACGTGTCGCTGCCGGCCCGCCAGGACATCCACGGCCAGATTCTCGCCGCGCTCATCGCCCATGGCGGGCACGAGATTACGGCCGCCCGGATCGTCCATCACGCCAGCAAGGCCGGCGACAGTGCGGCGGTACTGCGCTTCGCTCCAGCGGCTGCGGCCGAGGCGGCCGCACTCGGCGCCCATTGCGAGGCCGCTGCGCACTTCGCGATCGCGCTCGAGCATGGCGGCACGCTACCCGACACCGACCGGGCGCGGCTGCTCGATCAGCTGTCTTACGAGTGCTATCTCACCGATCGGGTGCCGGATGCGATCGCCGCCCGGCAGAACTCGCTGGCGCTTTGGCGATCTCTTGGCGACCGCGCCCGGGAAGGCGATGCGCTGCGGTGGCTCTCGAGGCTGCACTGGTTCAACGCCAACCGGGCGCAGGCCGACGCCTTTGCGGCGCAGGCCGTCGCCGTGCTCGAGCCGCTCCCGCCAGGACGCGAGCTCGCGATGGCGTACAGCAACCTCGCCCAGCTGCACATGCTGGCCGACGAGGCGGAGGCGGCGATCCTCTGGGGTCGCAAGGCGATCTCGCTCGCGTCCGCGCTCGCGGACACCGAGATCGAGAGCCACGCGCTGAACAACGTCGGGACCGCCAAACTGTCGCTGCGGGACCTGACCGGCCGTGCTGACCTGGAGCGCAGCCTGCGTCTCGCCAAGGCCGGCGGTTTCGATGATCACGCGGCGCGGGCGTATACGAACCTCGCCACGACTGCGGCCCGCAACCGCAACTTCGCTGAGGCGCAGGCGCGCCTCAGCGAGGGCATCGACTGGTGCGAGGACCGCGATCTTGATTCGTACGTGCGCTACATGATGGCCTTCCGGGCCGAAGTCCGGGTTGCGCTCGGAGATTGGCAGCGAGCCTCGGAAGATGCGGAAGCGATCGTGAACGACAGCTGGGTTGCGCCGGTCACGAGGATCCACGCGCTGGTCGTCCTCGCCAGAATCCGCGCCCGTCGCGGCGATCCCGGTGTGCAGGCGCCGCTCGACGAGGCCTACAGCCTTGCTCTCGCAACCAGCGAGCTGCAGCGGATCGGGCCGGTGATCGCCGCGCGTGCCGAGGCCGCCTGGCTGCGAGGCGAGCACGGCGCTGCTGTCCAGGAGGTGGCCCGCGCGTATGAGCTTGCGCTCAAGCTGGGTAATCCGTGGATGAAGGGCGAGCTGGCGATCTGGCGCTGGCGGCTGGCCGGATCCGCGGACGCGCCGGATGGCATCGCCGAGCCTTATGCGCTGCAGATTGCCGGTGAATGGAGGCAGTCGGCGCTCGCCTGGGAGGCGCTCGGCTGCCCCTACGAGCAGGCGGCGGCGCTCGCCGACTCCGACGACGAGGATGCCCTGCGCCAGGCGCTGGCGATCTTTGAACGGCTTGGCGCCGGCCCGATGGCCGGAATCACTCGGCGCAAGCTGCGGGCCGGCGGCGCCCGCCGGATTCCGCGCGGCGCACAGGAGCGCACGCGAAACAACCCGCACGGCCTCACCAGGCGCGAGCTCCAGGTCCTCACCTTGCTCTGCGAAGGGCGCCGCAACGCAGATATTGCGCGGCGCCTGTTCGTCTCCGATAAGACGGTGGATCACCACGTTTCGGCAGTTCTGTCGAAGCTCAACGTGAAGTCCCGCAGCGAGGCTGCCGCCATCGCCAATCGACTCGGGCTGAGCGGATCCGGCAAGGCAGAGCAATCGTTCGCGAAGAACTGAAGTGCCGGCGTGCCGCGGCCATTGATGCTGCGGGCGTACGAGGCACGGTCCCCGTTGCGGTCGCGCGCCGTGGCGCGGCCCGCACCGTGCCATTGAGTGCAGAACCGCCGCACGCCGTGGTCCGCTCGACTGTCGCTGCGATGCCGGCGTGGAGCGGGCAGTGGCGGGATGATGATCCCCGCGCGACGCCGGGTGCCACAGCCGTCCACGGCGCGGATGCCAAGAGCGCAAGAATCAGACCGCGCCGGCCGCGGCCGCGCGCGACACTTGCCTCCTGCGCGGCAAACTCGGCCTGACGCGTCATGAAGCACTCCACCGCAAGTACGGGCAGCGGCGCCAGCGCCGGGGCCTCACCGGCCGTTCGCGACGCCGGCGAGGGTGCGGGCCCCGCTCGGGCGGGAGATCGCTCGGTGCCTGCGAGCGTTGCGGCGGCTGCAATGGCAGCACGCCTGCGCGTGTCGACGGATCGGGTCGGGACCCTCGACTGGCCCCGCCTGCGCGACGAGCTCGACGGTCGTGGCTGCGCGATCGTCGAGCAGCTGCTGACGGCGGCGGAGTGTCGTGCGCTTGCCGCCCTCTACGGCGAGGAGCAGCGGTTTCGAAGTCGGGTCGTGATGGGCCGGCATGGCTTCGGGCGGGGTGAGTACCAGTACTTCGCCTATCCCCTGCCCGGCCTCGTCGCCGAGCTGCGTGCGGCGCTGTATTCCCCGCTGGTGGCTCTGGCCAATCAATGGAACTCGCGGCTGCGCATCGCCACCGTGTTTCCGGCGAGCCACGCCGATTTCCTGGCCCAGTGCCGGCAGGCCGGGCAGTGCCGCCCGACACCACTGCTGCTGCGGTACGGCGCGGGCGATTACAACTGCCTGCATCAGGATCTCTACGGTGATCGCGTCTTTCCGCTGCAGGTTGCGGTCCTTCTGGCGCGGCCCGGGATCGACTTCAGCGGCGGTGAGTTCGTACTCACGGAGCAGCGGCCGCGGATGCAGTCCCGGCCAGAGGTGGTCCCGCTGCGTCAGGGCGACGCCGTCATCTTCGCAGTCCGTCACCGGCCGGTGCACGGCGCGCGCGGCGACTATCGGGTCACGCTGAGGCACGGCGTCAGCCGCGTGCACAGCGGGCAGCGCTGCACGCTCGGCGTGATCTTCCACGATGCCGAGTGAGGCGATTGCTCGTCTGGGCGCGATAGCGACTGTCGGGGGCATCCGGACAAGCCGGCCGCTTCAACCGCTGACCGCCCGAGCTCGGAGCGGCGCACAGCGGGCGCCAGCGAGGCTGCAGCAGCGCCGCACGCGACAGCCACAGCGAGTCGATGCAGCGGCAGTCGCCGCGCCGCGACCGCTGGCGAATCGCGCCTCGTCGGGCCGGTCAGTTCCGCGACCCCGGGGCATCGCCATCGGCGCTGCACCCGTGCCGGCGGACCGAGCAGTAGCCTGAGGGCGGGCGCCCGCGAGCGCGCGCTGGCGGGATGTAGCCGGCGGTCGCGCGCCGCCCGGAGATGGCCGAGTTCCCGCCCGTGCGCTGTGCTTGGAACCCGGGTCAGGTCAACCGCGTCGGCTCACAGGATCGGTATCCGGCCCTTGTTCGCATCGAGCCAAGCGTCGAACGACATGAGCCCCGGATTCAGGGACCGTGACCGAACGGGGTCGCGGCTGCGGAGGAACTCATCGCCGAGGATGGCCTGAAACTGGAACATGTTGCCGAGATCCTCGGCGCCGGGGAAGCCGAGTCCGCGATAGACATCAAACGGTATGTCGTTGAAGCTGACCGCGCGTCCGAGGGCGCGTGTCATCTTCGCTGCCATCTCCGGTCCGGACAGCACTTCACCAGCCACGCCGATACGCTCACCGATGGCGCGCGCGCCGCGGCGAAAGACGCCGAGCGCGCACTTGCCGATGTCCTCCGCCGCGATACCGGGAAGCTTGCCGCCGCCAAGCGGCAACGCGAGCACGAGGCCGCCGTCGGCTCCCTGACGCGGACCCATGCCGAAGTGCACGAAGTTCTCCCAGTAGAACGAGGCCAGGAGGTAGCTGGCCGGCGCCGCCTCCGCGGCGAAGACACTGTCGGCGGCCCCCTTCGCGTCGAAGTGCGGCACCTTGTACTTGCCGTGCAGCGTCGGCAGGCGGCCATCGCCAACGGGCAGCCACTTGCGAGTGTCCTCGAGCGTCGACCAGATGACGTGCTGCACGCCGCTCGTGCGAGTCGCCCGGGCCATCGCCGTCGCCTGTGCGCCCTCCCGTTCCGCCGAGAAATGCTCCCAGAAGTTCGTGACGCAGAAGACTCCGTATGCCCCGGCAAAGGCACGAATCAGACTCGGTGCGTCGTCGGCATCGCCCGCCACGACCTCGACGCCCAGTGCAGCGAGGGCCCTCGCCTTCTCCGATCCCGGCTTGCGGGTGACGGCCCGGACGACGAACCCGCCGTCGCGATCCGCCAGGATCGCGCGGACCAACCCTCCGCCTTGCGCGCCGGTGGCACCGGTAACTGCGATCACCTTCTTTTCGGACATACATCGCCCCCTGACGAATCACAATTCCGCATATCCGCGCCTGGCGACCATTCCGCGCCGAGCAGCACCGCGCCGGCCGCCGGCCACGGCTATGCCCAAGGCATTCTGCGCCGGTGAGCGGTCGTGGCGTCGACCGGACGGGGTCGGCACACGGCAGCGCCGGCAGCGCGCGCCATCGGGGCGAACTGGCCGGCGCGTCCGGTGACGCCGGGGGTCAGTGCGCCGGCGCGCAGATCCCAGTCCCGTTCGGCTGCGGCACGCAGGCCGTGCCCGCAGCGCATGGCGCCGTACGCGTGGCGCCGCTCGCCTCGGTCAGGAGCACGTCGTGCCCGGCGCAGGTCTGGACAGCCGCACCGCGCGCTGCGCCCTGTGTGGCGCCGGCATTGTGCTCGGGCTCCGATGGCGGCGCAGTGGACCCAATTGCCATCGGGGCGCTCGGCGCATCGCCGGTATGCAGACCCCGGCAACCGACGCGCTCCATGCAGACCTGGTTGGTTGGGCAGATAACGGGCGACCCGGCCACGCAGCCCCGCGCATTGGCATTGTGTGCACCGGGCTCGCAGCGCTCGCGCCCGTTGCAGGCGCGACCGTCGTCGCAGTCGGCGTCTGTCACACAGGTGAGACTCGAAGCCGCACGCTCGGCGCTCGCGATCTCGCCCTCGCGCCGGATGAATCCCTGGACGGTGGCGGCGAGCGGTATCTCGCGCCCGTCCGCCGACAGCGCGTAGACATCAGCGCTCGCGATTTCCCAGGACGAGGATGTCGCATTCGCGGGCCCACGGTAGTAGATGCTGACGCGCGCGACAGCGTCGGGATCGAGTGGCTCGCCGAGAGCGACCGGAACGGTGCGGGTCGTGCCAGCCGGCCACGGCGCATCGCCGGCAATCGGCAGCCGCCGTTCCGGCCGGCCCGCCTCGCGCAGGCGGAGCTCGACGTAGGCACCCGCCGGCGCGCCTTGCGTTCCGGTGACGATCCGGACCAGCAGGCGCTGAACAACCGGCGCGTCGAGCGCGGGCCCGGCGACCAGCGCGCCGATCAGAAGGAATGCGCGGAACGTGCGCAACATGGATGCACCTCGGATGGCGGAACCGTCCCTCGCTTCCCAGAATAGCCGTTCGCGTGCCAGCGGGCGCGGCCGCGACGGGCACCGTGCCGCCCTGTCGGGCGGTCAAGGCCAGGCCCCTGTGCCGGGTTCGGCCTGTTACGCGACCCGCAGCTGGCTGAGGCGCGAGTCCACTTCCATCTCCGCTGCGAGCCAGTCCGACAGCTCGTGTCCGGCCTCAAAACCGCGCCGCTCGGCGCGGAAATACGCCTCGGCGGCGATCAGTTGGCGACGCACGTCGGGATCGACGACGGCCTGGCCCGGACGCGAGGACTCCGCCGATTCAAGGATGACGAGCACCGCACCTTCCGTCAGCGCCAGCTCAGGCGTCGCGGTCTTCGCCGTCGCCTTCGTCTTCGCTGGCCGCTTGCGGGGACGGGACACGCGCTTCGCAGTCATCGTGAGGCCTCCATGCAGTCCAAAGGGTGACGACAACTCCCGGATCCACCCCCTCCCGGATCTCGACCTGACTATACGACGAGATCGAATCGCTGTCAGCGTCGCCCGCGCGGTCCGGCGCTGAGCAGTGCGAGCAAAGTCGCCGTTGGCGGCGACGAGTGACACTCCGCGTGCCCCCCATCGGGCCGGCACGCCGCAACGGGAATTGCCACGCTGCCGGCGACGCCGGCAGGATCCGGTCGCCGACCATCGGCCCCGGGGCCGCTGCGACCGGCATCTCGCCATTTCGTCCTCGCGCTGTCTCCATCTCTATTGTCGTGTCGCGGCCGACCGTCGATGGCACACTAGGCGACTGGAGCAGGTGCACTGCGCGCGCCACACTCCGGCCGCTGGGCGTTCGGCCGGTCGATACCAGACGAGACATGCGCACGGGGAGATCCGGATGAACTGGACGAAGAGCCAGCGCAACGTCGTCATTGCCGCCTATCTGGGCTGGACGCTCGACGCGTTCGACTTCTTCCTGATGGTGTTCATGTTCAAGGACATCTCGGCGGAGCTGCATTCGAGCATGCAGGTCGTCTCGACCGCGGTCCTGCTGACGCTCGGCATGCGGCCGATCGGCGCGTTCCTCTTCGGCCGGCTCGCCGACCGCTTCGGCCGCAAGCCGGCGCTGATGTGGAACATCCTGGCCTACTCGGTCCTGGAGATGGCCTCGGGTTTCGCACCGAGCATGACGAGCCTCCTTATCCTGCGCGCGCTGTTCGGCATCGCGATGGGTGGCGAGTGGGGGGTCGGATCGGCGCTGACGATGGAGACGATCCCCGCCACGGCGCGTGGCCTCGTGTCGGGACTGCTGCAGGTCGGCTATCCCTCGGGCTACTTCCTGGCATCACTGGCGGTCTACCTGCTCTATGACCGCCTTGGCTGGCGCTACATGTTCGTGCTGGGCGTCATCCCCGCCGTGCTGGTGTTCTTCATTCGCCGCGGGGTCGACGAATCGCCCGAGTGGCAGCGCCACCAGCACGCCCCGCGCGCGGCCTTCGCGACGGTGGTGCGACGCGACTGGAAGCTGGCGGTCTACGGCATCGCCCTGATGACCGCGTTCAATTTCTTCAGCCACGGATCCCAGGACGCCTATCCAAGCCTGTTCCTGAAGGTCCAGCACCACTTCGATACGCACCTGAGCTCGCTGCTGACCGCGATTGCCAATGTCGGCGCGATCTGCGGCGGGCTGGCCTTCGGATGGCTGTCGGAGAGGATCGGGCGCCGCCGGGCCATCGTGATCGCCGCACTGCTCGCGCTGCCGGCGCTGCCTTTCTGGGCGTTCGGTGCAACGCCGCTCGTTCTCGCGGTCGGCGCGTTCATGATGCAGGTGTCGGTGCAGGGGGCCTGGGGCGTCATCCCGGCCCACCTCAACGAGTTGTCTCCGCCGGAGATCCGCGCGACCTTTCCCGGTTTCGTCTACCAGCTCGGCAACCTGCTCGCCGCGATCAACCTGAATCTGCAGGTCGCCATCGCCGAAGCGCACGGAAACAACTACGGACTGGCGATGGCAATGGTCATTGCCATCGTAGTCGTCGCGATCGTCGCGATGGTGGCATATGGTCCCGAGCGTCGCGGCGTCACCATGAGCGTCGCGGCCAAGTCCGCAGGCGCCGCGTAACGCGGGTCCGGCGTCAGGCTTGCCATCGCCGGTCTGCGACCAGCGCGCCCGCGGTGCGGCCGACGTGGCCGCAGTGCCGCGCGATCGGCGGCAACGCTGATTGCGGCGAGCGGTGTTGCCGTGCCGGTGAGTCCGACGAACGGGGACCAGCGTGACATCGCGACCCGTGGCGTCCAGAGCGCCGCATCGCCTGCCACCCGCGCGTTGGCGGCGATTCCGTGGCGGATCGCACGGATGGTGTTCGGGTCCTGCCGACCGTATGCTGCAGGGCAAACGCCTTGTTCCAGTCCGCCCACACCACCGCCAGAAGAGTTACCGCCGTGCCCGCGCTATTAAAGAATCCCGATCCGCAAGGACTGCTTGAGTATTCCGTGGTCTATACCGACCGCGCCCTCAATCACATGTCGCAGCGCTTCCAGGGCGTGATGAAGGACATCTCGCGCGTGCTGCGCTCGGTGTACCGCGCGCGATCTGCCGTCATCGTGCCCGGTAGCGGAACTTTCGGCATGGAAGCCGTCGCACGCCAGTTCGCGACCGACAGGCGGTGCCTGATCATCCGCAATGGCTGGTTCAGCTTTCGCTGGACGCAGATCCTGGACGTGGGTCGCATCGCGTCGGACACCAGCGTCATGAAAGCGCACCGGACCGGCCCTGGCAGCCAGGCGCCATTCGCGCCGGTGCCGATCGCCGAG
>Ga0335084_10004902_pt1 | contig 13215 bp, 9 predicted proteins | sample Lox_Sample_44_FD_206721 | JGI IMG/M metagenome (GOLD analysis project Ga0335084, IMG submission 206721) | Soil microbial communities from Loxahatchee National Wildlife Refuge, Florida, United States - Lox_Sample_4.4 | ecosystem: Environmental > Terrestrial > Soil > Wetlands | place: USA: Florida... | reverse complement strand
TGAAGGTGATCTCGGCGTAGGTGACCTTCTTCGGCGAGTAGAGTCTCGCCAGCGCGTCGACGCGCGGGTCGTGCACCTTCACGACGCCGAGGTTCTCCTTCGAGCCGAAGCCGGTGTCGACGGAGCGCCCGGTGAGCGCGCCGAACACGGTGGACTTCCCGCTGCCCGGATATCCGACGAGGCCGATCTTCACGTTCTGAACTTCGCTCGCAAGCCCGTGCGATCTCCGCTCGGCTTCGCCTCGCTGCGCGCCGGACGGCTCGCCGGCTCGCTGCGCGCCGAGCTTCGCTCGGCTTGCGAGCGGCGGACGCTAGCGCGACGACTTGCACTCGGCCGTGGGTGTACCCGAGCCTCTGGAGCCCGAGAACGCGGGAGCAGCATGCCTCGATACGACTTCAACCGCGGCTGGACCGTCGAGAGCGGCGAGCGACCGGCGGCGCCGGTGACCTTGCCGCACGATGCGATGATCCACGAGCCTCGAGACCCGTGCGCCCGGAACGGCGCGAACACGGGCTGGTATCCCGGTGGCGTCTACACGTACCGGAAGAGGTTCTTCGCGCCGCAGGCATGGCGCGACCGCCGGGTGGCGCTGTTCTTCGAAGGCGCGTACCACCGCAGCTCGGTCGACCTGAACGGCCGTCGCGTCGGCGGCCGGCCTTCCGGCTACGCCGAATTCCACGTCGAGCTCGACGGCGAGCTCGTCCACGGCGCGGACAACGAGGTCGTCGTCCGCGTCGACACGACGGACGAGCCCAACAGCCGGTGGTACTCCGGATCCGGTCTGTACCGCCGTGTCTGGCTCGATGTGGACCGGCACACGCGCATCGGCCGGGACGGGATCCGCTTCCGGACCGTCACACTCGAGGACCCGGCGCTCGTGATCGTGGAGGTGTTCGTGGACCGGGCGCCGCCGGGCGCCGACGGTGCCGTGCAGATCGACGTGGAGCTGCTTGCGGCCGGGCAGCCCGTCGCACGCTCGACGACTTCGGCTCCCGCCGCGACCGGCGTGGTGACACGCGTCGACGCGGAGCTTCGCATCTCGGGTCCGAAGCCGTGGTCGTCCGAATCCCCCTTCCTGTACGACCTGATCGTACGACTCGCCGACGAGACCGGCGTCCTCGACGAGCACCGGCAGCGGGTCGGCTTGCGCACGGTCAGCGTGGACGCGCGCCATGGGCTGCGCATCAACGGCGTGTCGACGAAGCTCCGAGGCGCCTGTGTCCACCACGACAGCGGTGTGCTCGGCGCGGCCACGTTCCGCGCCGCCGAGCTGCGCCGGGCCCGCATCCTCGAGGAGGCGGGCTTCAACGCCATCCGCAGCGGCCACACGCCGATGGGCCGCGACCTGCTCGATGCGTGCGACGAAGTGGGGCTGTACGTCGTCGACGAGCTGACCGACGTGTGGTTCGTCCCCAAGACGGCGCACGACTACGCGCGCGACTTCCACGACTGGTGGCGGGCCGACCTCGCGAGCATGGTCGCGAAGAGCCGTAACCATGCTTGCGTGATCATGTATTCGATCGGCAACGAGAACAGCGAGACGGCCAGCGCCGAAGGCGTCGACGTCGGCCGCGCGATGGCCGAGCACTGCCGAGCGCTCGATCCGACGCGCCCGGTGACCGCCGCGGTCAACCCGATGCTCAACGGCCTCGCAAGAGTCGGCATCGGCGTGTTCGACACCGAAGGCGCGTCGAAGAAGAAGACGACGACGACGACAAAGAAGGAGAAGAAGCGCAGCGCCAGGACCCGCCGCGAGCTGACGGACGTCGGCAGCGCGTTCTTCAACGCGGTGATGAGCCGTGTCGGGCCCGTGATGAACCACGTGGCGCGCCTGCGATTCGTCGACCGTGCCACTCGGGACCTCTTCGAAGTCCTCGACGTGGCGGGATACAACTACGCGTCCGGCGCCTACCGCGCCGACGGCAAGCGTCACCCGTTGCGGGTCGTGGTGGGGAGCGAGACGCTGCCGCCCGACATCGTCCGCAACTGGCGGCAGGTCGAGGCGCTTCCGTACCTCATCGGCGACTTCATGTGGACCGGCTGGGACTACCTGGGTGAGGCGGGCATCGCGGCCTGGTCGTACGGCGCCGATCGCGCGCCCCACCTGAAGCCCTACCCGTTCGTGAGCTCGGGTGGCGGCGCCGTCGACCTCACCGGCGTACCCGGAGCGATGGCCCTCCATGCTCGGACGGCGTGGGGCCTGCGCGCCGAGCCGGCGATCGTCGTCCGACCCTTGGATCGCGTCGCGCAAAAGCCGATGCGGTCCCCGTGGCGCACCACCGACGCCATCCCGAGCTGGTCGTGGCCCGGTCACGAGGGCACGACCACCGAGGTCCTCGTCTTCTCCCGTGCGGACACGGTCGAGCTTCGGCTCGACGGCCGCTCGCTCGGGACTCGCCCTGCGGGTCGCGACCGCGACTGCATCGCGCGCTTCCACGTGCGGTATCGACCCGGCGAGCTCATCGCCATCGCCCGCACGTCCGCAGGAACCGAGGTGGGACGCGCGAGCCTGGTCTCCGCCGGTCCCGACGTCGGCTTGCAGCTGCGGTCCGACCGCAACCGGCTCGTGGGCGACGGCCACGACCTCGCGTTCGTCGAGGTCGTGCTCGCGGACGGTGCGGGGAGGGTTTTGCCACGCAGCGGTGTCGGTCTTCGCGCGCAGGTGGAAGGGGCGGGCCGCCTGGCGGGCTTCGGCAGCGCCGACCCGAAGCCCCTCGACTCCTACACATCAGGGTTTCACCGCACCTGGGAGGGGCGCGCCCTCGCCGTCGTGCGGGCCGGCTTCGAGCCCGGTCGGGTCATGCTGACCGTCGCCGCGGACGGCTACGGAGAGCGGGGGATCTCCCTCGAGGTGAGTCCCGACACTGCGGGCCTCCTGGCACTCTGACTCAGGCGTCCTCGTCGCTCATCCAGTGCACGAAGCGCTGCAGCGGGAACATGGCGTCGTGCGGGCCGCCCATCACGTGCTTCGCGGCAGAGCCGAGGCGGACGACGCGTTGCGCGCCGGCGCTCGCCAGCCGATCGCGCATCTCCGCTTTGCGCGCGGCCGGGTAGATGCCGATCGTCTGGGTCGCGACGTTCACGTAGCGGACCGCGTCGTCGAGCGAGTCCACGTGGACGACGTTGGCCGTCTTGTGGCTCGGATGGAAGTCGACGGGGGAGGGGGTCAGGATCACCAGGCCGCGGCCGTCGCACTGGCCCCAGATCCTCGCCTCGTCGTCCATGAGCTGGAGCATCTCGATCTGCTCGCGCGTCTCGGCGGGGAGGGGATGCGCGACTTCGGAGGCGGTCTCGCGGTCGACGCCGAGGCGCTCCTGCAGCCGGGCGCAGAACTTCTCGATGCCTTCGCGATCGCCTTCCACGAAGAGGAAGCGGCTGGCGAGGCAGGCTTCCTGATTGAAGACCGTGACGTCGGTCGCCGCCGCTTCGGCGATCTCCGCGATCACGGCGTCGGAGGCGAAGCCTTCGGGGCCGATCATCGAGATCGAGGTCTTGGGGTCGAAGGAGACGAGCTGGATGCCCGGCCCCAGATACTGGATGACGTTGTCGATCGCATCGCCGCCGCCCCACGCGACGATCTTGTCGAAGTACTGCGGTCGGTAGAGCGTGCGCTCGATGCGCTCGTCGCCGCCGCGCCAGTAGACCGCCGACATCGAGCGCACCACCGGATGATCGGGGTCGACGTCCGCCATCGTGCGCAACATGGCCACGCAGGTGAAGGGATCGCTCGACGGCATCTTGAAGACGTTGATCGCCTTGACCAGCGCGCCTTGCGCGATCGAGGCGATGCACCCGGTGGGGGAGTTGCCTGCGAGCATGTGGATCATGCGCGGCGGGAACGCCCGCAGCGCGCCGTGCTGTCCGTGGAAGTCGGTGCGCTCGACCCAGCCGTCGAGCGCCGCCGGATTCGCGAAGTTCGTCTCGATGCTGCACCCGAGGCTGTCGCGCGACAGGAACCGGCCCGCGTCCCGGAACAGATTCTCCACGACGCGACGCGGAAGCGGATTGGTCGCGACGATGCGCTCCAGCGCCTGCTGGAGATGCGGATTCTTCTCGAGCTGCATCCGCTCGCCGCATTCGACCAGGAAGTCGATGATCTCACTCGTCTTCACGTCGAGCAGCGGAGGCAGCTCCGAGCGCGGCGTGACGAGCGCATCGAGATCGATCTCAGGCGTGGTGAAGTCCACGCCGAGGTCGCGCGAGCGATGGCGGATCACCTCGCCCGTCACCAGCCTGCCCCGAACGAAGTGATCGACCCGGATCGGGTGCGGCGAGCGCCGCTCCGTGGCGCCGAGCTCCATTGCCGTCGCGCTCATGACAGACCTCGTACGTAGGCGTCGACCGTGCCGGCACAGCCGATCTTGTCGTCTCCCTCGAGGTCCGCGTAGCGCACGATGTCGTCGCGGACCGACGGACTGGCGTTCCCGCATGCGCAGGGGGCGAAGTCGAGGGAGATCTTGTCTCCCGTGATCACGCCGCCCCAACGGCCGTCGAGCGAGAGGTCGAAGAACGCGGCGCGTCCTTCCACCTCGCTGCCGCGCTTCGGCTCGAGGGCGTCGCCGTTCTTGTTCAGGATCAGCGGCACGATCCACGGCGGCACGTGGTAGCGCCGTCCCTTCTGGCAGCGCGGCATGGTCGAGCCGAGCTCCTGCATGCTGTAGATCTGGAAATTCCGGTGGGCCGGAATGTTGAACGTCTCGTGGACGACCTGCTGGTAGTCGGGCGGGAGCTGGGCGCGCTTCAGTCCGCCGCCGACGTAGATGCAGTTCTCGGGATGGAAGTCCTTGCCGCTGTAGCCCATGCCCCGGACCAGCACCGCGATCTGGTAGAGCGCGTTCCACATCCCGGAGATGAAGAGCTTGTGCTCGCGGGCGGCGACGAGGGCTTCGGCCCCGAGGATGTAGGACTTCTCGAGCGTCTCCTGCCGCTCCTTCGACGTCGCTTCGAAGGCCGCGATGTCGGCGGGTCGCGCCGTGCCCTCGGCGATCGCCTTGCGCAGGACCACCATCTTCGTGAGCTGGCCGACCGTGATCGGCGGCACCGGCAGGTGGAACTTCTCCACCCGGGGGTCGCCGAATGCAGCCGTGTGCGCGTTGCCGATCGCCTGATTCTTCGTCACGTGAGCCACGGGTGCGAGACCGAACATCCGGTAGTCCTGCTTCGCCTCGACACCCGAGCCCCAGGAGAACGCGGCGACATTGTCGCTGCACGACCATTCGATGTCCCGCGCCGACGCGATCAGCATGGCCGACTTGCCCGTCGTGCCGCTCGAGCACGCCACGAAGTGGCCGACCGCTTCGAGCCGCGCGATCCAGTCGTCGATGTCGCGAATGTCCGAGGTGTCGATCGGAGCGATCGGGTACGCCGACACCGTGCCGAGCCACTTGCCCAGTCGGTCCCACTTCTGCCCGATCAGCCAGCTCTCCGGATAGCTCTTGTAGGCGGTGTGCGGGAAGAGCACCGGCACGACGTCTTCGAGCGTGCGGATCTCGCGGAGGCTCGCTTCCTTCGCGCGATGGTCGAGCAGCTTGATGCGCTCGCGGCGCTCCTGCAAGCATTCGTTCATCGCATCGATCTGCGCCTCGCGCAGATCGGCATGGCCGATCGCGAAGCGGTCGGCCGCCTGCGCGAGTCCGGTGAGCTTCTCGACCGCGGCTCCCATTTCTCGTCCTCCTTGCGTTCCATCGGCGCGAGCGTAGAATAGCACCCGATGCGTATCATTACTCGATCCGCGGAATCTGGCAAGCGCTCTCCGTCGGTGAGACATGGCTGAGCCGATCACCCCGCGACGCCGCCGGGCCCGGCCGAGGAGCGCCCCCGGGCGCCCCACCAAGGAGCGCGCCGAAGAGCGCCATGCCGAGCTGCTCGACAGCGCGCTCGACCTCTTCCTTGCGAGGGGCTTCGAGCCGACGACCATCGAGGCGATCGCCGCCTCGGTCGGCATGACGAAGCGGACGGTCTACGCGCGCTATCCCGACAAAGTGTCGCTGTTCCGGGCCGCGGTGCGACGCGCGATCGAGCAGCTCGCCGTTCCGCCGGAGCGGATCCGCGCGGCGGACTGCGGCGATCTGGAGCAGACGCTGATCAACCTCGCCCGCCTCCGGGTCGACCCGGTGACGACACCGCAGGGCCTCAAGCTCCAGCGCATCATCAACACCGAGTCCTACCGCTTCCCAGACATCTTCACGACCTCCTACGACCTCGGCGCGCTGCCGGTGGCCCGATTCCTCGCGAGGCTGCTCGAGCGCGAGACGCGCGCGGGCAGGCTGGCGATCCACGAGCCGGCGTTGGCGGCGAACGTCTTCCTCAGCATGGTGGTAGGCGGTCCGGTTCGCATCCTGGCCTCCGGCAACGTCCTGCCCGAGAAGGAGATCGACCGACGCATCCGCTTCGCCGTCCGGCTGTTCCTGGACGGCGCACGACGCAGGCCGGATCCGAGCGGATCGGGAGGAATGCGATGACAGGAGTAGAGGTGCGCACCGCCGTCGTGACGGGAGCGAGCGCCGGGATCGGCAAGGCCACCGCAATCGCACTGGCTCGCCTCGGCTGGCACGTGATCGGCGTCGGCCGCGATCCGGCGCGGAGCGCGGCCGCGGAGGTCGAGATCCGCGCGGCGGCTGCGCCGGGCGCGCGGGTCGATTTCCTGCGCGCCGATTTCACCCGGATGTCGGAGGTGCGCCGGGTGGCGCGGGAGATCGAGGCCCTGACACCGACAATCGACGCGCTGATCCACAACGCCGGTGGCGTGCGCGACCGCCTCGTCGTCACGGACGACGGCACCGAAGCGACCTTCGCGGCCAATCACCTCGCGCCCTTCCTGCTGACGCGCGAGCTGATGCCGTTGCTGAAGGCGACCGCCGAGGTCCGGCCGCCGGGAACGGTGCGCGTGATCTCCGTGTCGTCGACCGGTCACGAGTACTGCCGCGGCATGAACTGGGACGACCTCAACCTGTTCGATCACTTCTCGACCGGCGGGGCCTACTGTCAGGCCAAGCTCGCGAACATCCTGTTCACGCGCGAGCTCGCACGGCGCGTCGCGCCCGACAGCATCGTCGCGCAGTGCATGCACCCGGGCGTGGTCGACAGCAACTTCGCGTCGCACGCCGACGAGGTGATGCGCCGCCACATCATGGAGGGCCAGAAGGGGTTGCCGCCCGAGCATCCCGCCGAAACGCTCGTCTTCCTCGCGACGTCGCCCGAAGCCGGTCGCGACGGCGGCCGCTACTTCCACGATGGGAAGGAAGTCCGCCCCGCTCCGCAGGCCCTCGACGACGCCGCGGCGCGGCGCCTGTGGGAGGAGAGCGAGAAGCTGCTGGGGAAGCTGGGCTTCTGACGAGCCCGACCCTCACGTTCTGGAGTTCGCCCGCAGCTCGGACCGCACCTCCTCGGTGTGCTCGCCGAGCAGCGGCGCCCGCCGGTTCGCGCCGGAGCGCGTGCGGCTGAACTTGATCGGCGAGTTGGCGAAGACCGTCGGCCGCTCGGCCCCGGGCGTCTGGAGCGCGACCAGCATGTCGCGCGCGTAGAGGTGCGGATCGTCGAATAGCATGGCGTTGGTGTTGACGGGTCCGACCGGCACCTTGCCGCCGAGCTCCGCCATCACCTCGGCGGTGGTACGCGCCTTGAGCCACACCCGCAGAGGCTCGTCGACGAGCTCGCGGTTCGCGTTGCGCGCCCGGTTCGTCGCCGTGCGCGGATCGTCGATCAGATCGGGTCGGCCGATCGACTTGCAGAGGATCGGCCAGTGGTTCGTGGGTGCCGCGAGCGCGCAGGCGCCGTCGGCTGTCTCGAAGATCCCGAACGGGATGTGGACCGGATGCTGGTTTCCGTTCGGCGTGTCGACCCGACCCCAGTAGCTGTAGCGGTAGATCGTCTCCTCGCAGAGCGCGACGAGCGAGTCGACCATCGCCACGTCGACGAACTGGCCCTGCCCGGACCGGCGGGCCTCGTGCACCGCGGCGGTGATCCCGAGCGCCAGCAGCGTGGCGGGGAAGATGTCGCCGATGCTCGGTCCGACCCGCGTCCCGATCGTGCCCGGCTCGCCGGTGGTCGCGACGAGTCCGGACATCGCCTGCGCGATCACGTCGAACGCCGGCCAGGTGGCGTAGGGGCTCTCGCCGGTGCGCGGGTCGCCGAACCCGCGCACCGCGCCGTAGACGAGGCGCGGGTTCACCGCGGAGAGCGCCTCGTAGCCGATCCCGAGCTTGTCGAGCACGCCGACGCGGTAGTTCTCGACCACGACGTCCGCCGTCTCGACGAGGTCGAGCAGCGTCTGGCGATCTTCCTCCTGCTGGAGGTCGAGCACGATGCTCCGCTTCGAGCGGTTCACGCTCGCGAAGTAGCCGCCGTAGCGCTTCTCCGGGTCGCCCTTGGTGAAAGGCCCTCCGGAGCGCGTGAAGTCGCCCTGCGGCCGCTCGACCTTGATCACGTCGGCACCGAGGTCGGCGAGCAGCATCGTGCAGTACGGACCCGAGAGCGCCTCGGTCAGATCGACGACACGGACATCGGTCAGCGGTCCGCTCCGCTCGGGCAGCGGACGAGCGGCCCGTTCGTGGGCGCGCGTGTGATCCATCGGCCGATTCCTCCGTCGCTCCGAAATGATTCCGGAGAGCCGGACTATAGTCGCCTCAGAATCTCGCGAGGCGCTCGAAGAGCCAGAACGCGGCGAGCGTGCCGATCGCATAGGGCGCCGCGCGCAGCGCCTGCGCCTCGAGGCTCGCGGCGCGCGCGCGCCGCGCCAGCGCGGCCAGTCCCAACACCACGCCGACGAAGGCGAGCTGGCCGCACTCGACGCCCACGTTGAAGGCGAAGAGCGCGAGCGGGATGTCGCCGCGCGGGAGCCCCAGGTCCATGAGCGCGCTCGCGAACCCGAAGCCGTGCAGCAGCCCGAAGCAGAACGCGACCAGCCACGGCCAGCGCGCCGTCCACCCGACCACGCCGCGCCGCAGGTGCACGATCTCGGAGGCCAGCAGCAGGATGCTCGCCGCGATCGCGGCCTCGACCGGCGGTCCCGGCACGTGCACGAGCCCGAGCGTCGCGAGCGCGAGCGTCAGCGAGTGCGCGAGCGTGAAGGCGGTGATCGTGAAGAAGAGCACGCGCGCGGAAGGCACGATCAGGATCAGCGCCAGCACGAAGAGCAGGTGGTCGTAGCCGAAGAGGATGTGCTCGACGCCGTGCTCCCAGTAGGTGCGGAGCACGACGAGCGGCCCGCCGGAGGCTGCGATCTCCACGAAGGGCTGCGAGGGGCGTGCGATCGTCGTCCAGGTGGTGCCGTCGCGCAGCTCGACGCGGACCAGCACGTCGGTGATCGTCAGCGGAAGCCCGACGAACTCGATGCGCTTGCCGTGCAGACCGTTCGGCCCCGCGTCGATCACGCGCCGCTCGACGAGCGAGTCGGCCAGCTCCTGCACGCTCGGCACGTCGAGGTCCCTGACGTCGTCCGGAAGCTTCAGCACGACGGGCAGGCGCATCCCCGCGAGCACCGGCGTGCGCCAGAGTACGTGGAAGCGCGCCGGTTCCGTCTCCTGGATCTCGAGATAGGCAGGCCGGATCTCGTGGGCGCGCGAGGTGCGCGCGACCTCGAGCACGAGCAGCAGCGCGACGACGACGCGTCTCGCGCTCATTCCGGGGCGATGCCGGCGACGGAGGGCAGCTCGATCGACGGCAGCTCCTTCGGCACGACGACCTGGTAGCGGGCGCGCATCGCCGCGAACGCCTTCTCCCGGATCTCGGCGCGCTGCGCTTCGGTCCAGGCCGTCTCGACCTCCGGCTCTACCTCCTCGAAGTCCGGAACACGCGCCGGTGTGATGCCGTCGACCCACACGAGATGCCAGCCGTAGCCCGACTCGATCGGGCCCGCCCAGGCCCCCGCTGCGAGCTCGAAGAGCGCCTTCGCGAAGTCCGTGCCGAAGGTCTTGGCGACATCGCCCTGCGCGCGCTCGGCGTAGTAGTCCTGGAACATGAAGGGGTCGCCCTGTGCGGCGACATCCGGCGAGTCCATGGACGCGCCGGCGATCTTCGCGAGGGCCCGCGCCGCATCCTCGCGCGCCCGCTGCCCCCGGCGGTCGGGGGAGAAGTAGAGATGCCGGAAGGTGACGCGTGCAGGCCTCTCGAAGTGCGCCGCGTGCTGCTCGAACCACGCGCGCAGCTCGTCCTGCGTCGGCTTCCGCAGTGCGGCCACGTCTTCGAAGAGGAACTCCATCTTCTGCGCCAGCCGGCGCCGGACGATCGCGTCGTCCTTGTCGAGGCCGAGCGCCAGCGCCTCGCGGTAGAGGATCTCTTCGCGCACCCTGCCGTCGACGAGGCTCCGCATCTCTTCGGGAGACGGCGCCGGACGCCCCTGCGCGACCCAGGCCAGGCCGATCTGCCGCAGATCGTCCGGAGTGAGCTCGATGCGGCCGGTCGGTCCGGCCGTATCACCGCCCCGGCGGAGCCCGTGGTAGACCGCGAACAGCAGGAGTCCGAGCAACAGGAACTGCAGCAGCGGCTCGCGCAGCCAGCGCAGGGTCGCGGCCCTCAACGCGGAGCGGCCCCCAACGGGCTCAGCTGTGCGACGGCCGGGATGATCTCGTAGTTGGCGTAGCCGAACTCGTTGCTGCGCGCGCCGTAGTACTTGTCGCCCATCTTGAAGACGGCGATCTCGATCGGCGTGCCGACGAGCTCGGTGACGATCTTCCCCTTCTGGATGTTGTAGGTCCGGGAAGTGCCGAGCGCGCTGGCCTCGAACGCGTCGCCAGCCAGGCTCTGCATCGCCACGTCGCTTCCGACGTAGCGCACCTGGTACTGGCCCTGGTCGACCGGGAAGCGCTGCGTGACGAAGCCAGGGTCGGTTGGAGCGATCGGCTTCGCCGCGGCGCCGCCCTTGCCGAGCGCGCCGTAGAGGATCATGTACTTGCCGCCGGTCACGTTGTTCTGCATCCAGATCGACTTCTGCTCGATCAGCGCCTTCAGCTGCGCGTCGTTCAGCGCCACCGCGCCCTGCTTCTTGAGATCGGCCACCGTCGTGCCGGGCTTGGCGTTCTTGCGCGCGTCGGCGCTCGGCGTGTACCAGATCGGCGAGCTCCAGGCGCGCTCCTGCAGCGTGGCGGCGACGACGTCGGGCGGCGCGATGCCGAGCTTCGCGGCCTGCATCGTGGTCCAGCGCGGTGTCGGGATCTCGAGCACGCGCGCGTAGTAGAAGGCGTGCAGCGCGGGGTCGAACTCGGGATCGGTCCAGACCGTCTTCAGCTCCACCGAGCCGATCGAGTTGGTGTAGGTCGCCTTCTCGAGATCCACGGTGCTGCCGATCGGCGGCACCACGCCGGTCCACTTGTCGGGCTTGCGGTCGCCCGCCCAGACCACGTCGAAGATCTTCTCGAAGCTCTGGCCGCTCTTCGTCCATCCCTTGATGACCTGGATGCGGTCGAGGTTCCCGGAAGTCGGATCCTTCACCGCCCAGAGCACGAACGTCGGGGCCTTGCCCTTGGCCGGCGGCAGATCGCCGCCCATCGGAACGCCCTTCGCGTAGCCGGTCTTCACCCAGTCCGGCTGCTTCACGACGTCCGGCCCGTACTCCCAGCCGCCGAAGAAGCGCACCTGGATGTGCGGTCCGCTTACCGCGAACGTCTCCTTGCGCGCCATCGCCTCGAAGATCGACTCGCGCGTGTTCTCCTCGGCCCACACGCCGGTCAGCCCGGCGGTCCCTTCGGTCCGCGCGTCGAACATCCCACCCACGATCGTTCCCGCCATGCGGGCCTCGATCGTTCCGTCCGTGAAGCTATGGCCGCCGAAGAAGTTGTCCTGGCGGTACGGCACGGCGGTGTTGTGCGAGTCCGATCCGGCGCCGAAGCCCAGCTTGTAGGGGTTGAAGCCCTTCGTGTCCTGCATCGCGAGCCCGTCCTTGAGCGCCTGGCGGGCGTAGCTCCCGACGATGTGCGGAATGCGGCCCGGCGGGTTGCCGAGCAGGATCGACATGATCTCGAAGCCCGCGAACTCGTCGTTCGGCGAGAGCATCGGGTGCGTCTCCGACGTGCCCTTCAGCTGCTTCATCTCGATCAGCCGCTCGTTCCGGTCCCGCGACGCGGCCCAGGCGGCGTCGATCGGCCGACCGTGCTCGTCCACGTCGGTCGGGTACATGCGGCCGTCGGAGAGGTTCGCGTTGTGCGAGATCGCGAGCAGCTCGTTGCCGGCCTTCCGCTGCCCGTCCATCCACTTCCAGAGCTCGTCGGGGAACGGGGAGTCGAGCGCGCTGAAGGGCATCGGCGGCACGTGCTTGCAGTCCTTGAAGAAGACGTTCCGGTGCAGGTTCATGTTGTTCGGCATCGAGGTCCACTCGTACGAGCAGAACGCCGTGAACTTCCCCGGCTCGTTCGCCGCCTCCGCGAGCGCGACGTTCCTCTTCCAGACCGTCTCGGCGATCTCGGGGGCCATCAGCGCCTTGACGGGCGGTCCGCCGCCCAGGGTGTTGATCATGTAGAGGGCGACCCGCTCCATCTCTTCCTTGGTCCTGCTTTTCAGGATCAGGGGCTGCGCCGCGGGGATCTTGCTCACAGCGGAGCCCGGCTCGTTCGCCAGGTTGACCACGCCCGCGTACTCGGAGTGATCGGTCACGCCGGCCCAGTCGAGCGGGGTGTCGATCTTCACGTCGTAGCCGAGCGGATGCTTGATCGGCTCGCCCTTGAAGTACTTGTACGCGTCGCCGGGAGTGGTGAGGGTGTTGCCGAGGGCAAACGCGTCGAGCGACCAGCTGGTGTGGACGTGCGTCTCGCCGAAGTAGGCGTTGCGCTCGGGATTGCGATCCTGCGCCAGCGCGGGGGCGGCGAAGCTCAGGGCGATCAACCAGGCGGCGAGACGCGGAGTCATGCGATTCTCCCTCCAGCGAGGGATTCTGTGCCCGCGGATTGCCGAGCGCTTGTCCGATCGCGCCACTAACTGACGTGTGAGCGGTTCGAACGGACCCGAGGTCCCGTATGATGCCGCGCTTCGCGACGCGAGTCGTCCCGAAGCGCCCCACGAGAACGGAGCCACCATGCGACCCCAACGCCTCGCCGCCATCTTCGTTTCCCTGGTCGCGCTCGCGGGCTGCGCCTCCACGAAGGTCACGCAGCGCCAGACCGAGATGCAGCCGGGCGAGATGCTCGCGCGCCCCCATCACATCGTCGTGCACGACTTCACGGCGACACCCGACGAGGTGCCGAGCGACTCGGCCATCGCGGCGCAGGTGGCCGCGCAGAAGACTCC
>Ga0335084_10004901_pt1 | contig 13216 bp, 8 predicted proteins | sample Lox_Sample_44_FD_206721 | JGI IMG/M metagenome (GOLD analysis project Ga0335084, IMG submission 206721) | Soil microbial communities from Loxahatchee National Wildlife Refuge, Florida, United States - Lox_Sample_4.4 | ecosystem: Environmental > Terrestrial > Soil > Wetlands | place: USA: Florida... | reverse complement strand
GGATGTATGCATTCCTGGGTTTGGGGCGAGACCTATCCCGACTTCATGGACGCCCTGATGCCGCTTGCCTGCCTACCCATCCCGATTGCAGGACGCAACCGCCTCTGGCGCAAGATGGTCATTGAGGGCATCCAGCAAGATCCCGATTGGAAAAACGGCGACTACACTACCGAGCCGCGCGCCGCTCTTCAAATCTCTGCCGATTTCCTAATGATCGCCGGCAGCGCCCCGATCCCAATGCAGAAGAGTCTCCCGACGCGCGATGCCGCCGACAAGTATCTCGACGATTCCGTCAGACGCATAACCGCAACGCTCGATGCCAACGACATGCTCTATGCAATAAGCGCCTCGCGCAATTACGATCCATCTCCGAAACTCGACACGATCCAGGTTCCCGTAATGTTCGTAAACTCCGCCGACGATTTCATCAACCCGCCGGAGTTAGGAATCGCAGAGCGCGAAATCAAACGTGTGAAGCGCGGCAAATTCGTGCTGATCCCCGCATCCGAGCAGACGCACGGACACGGCACGCACACATGGGCCGCCATCTGGCAGCAGTATTTGAAGGAATTATTGGACGAGGCCGGCAAATAGCGAACGCAGATGCTACCAGGACATTCTCAATGTTTCTTCTGAGTAGCGGCGGAAGTAGGCAGCAGATTTTCCGATTCGGCCAAGCGTCGAATGGCGAGCCGGATCACATGAATCATTCCAAGCCCCAGCTTCGCTTGCAGGCTGTCGATGAGATGAAGATCCGATTCCGTGAACCGGACCGTGGTGGACTTGAGCTTCTCGTTCTTCATGGCTGTTAATTCTTGCAGCTTCAGAGTTCGTCTGTCGTTGCTCAGAAGCATTCCCGAGTCCTCCGAGACAGCGGCAAGGTAGCGAGAAGATATCGCATGTCGAAGAATTTCACGCACGTATTCCGGAAATGACTAAGACGCTGTTAAAACATCATGACTCGTCCGTGAGAGAGTAACTCTGCAATGCGAAGGAGGCGGGGCGTGACCTCTCCCCGCCTCCCCTCCTAAGTGCCCCACGGCATAGCTCATTGGAGCTATTCTCAAATCCAAGTCTGAGGGCTAATCTATTCCTACTATTCACAGGGATCCGGAAGCCACCCGGAAAAATTGGGACTCATCAGCTCCCGTTCGTGAGGGAACGTTGCAATTTGTGCCCCCGTTAACGAGCGCAGAAACTTCATGCTGTGCTTGCGTTTTTGGCCGCAAAATGCGCAGTGATTTTTTTCGCGGAAAAGAAAGCCCTCGATGACTGGATCCTTTATCCGAGTTCTCATCGCAGAAGATTACCCGCAGTTTCGACGGTTCCTCGTTTCCGCACTGCAGAAGCGACCAGAATTCCAAATTGTTTCCGAGGTCGATGACGGGTCGCACGCAGTCCTGAAAGCGCAAGAACTTCAGCCCGAACTGATTCTGCTCGACATTGGTCTTCCAACGCTCAATGGAATCGAAGCCGCGAAACAGATTCGCCGTCTATCTCCTCATTCCAAAATCCTCTTCATAAGCCAGGAGTCATCCCCAGAACTGATTCAGGTGGCTCTGCAGGCGGGCGCACAAGGCTATGTGCTGAAAATTGATGCTGGAGTGGATCTGAATCCTGCAATTGATGCCGTGCTCAGAGAACAAAACTATTTAAGCCGTAGTATCGCGCGCCGCGAGTCCGATGAGGTTTCGCCGCTACCTCCACCGAAGCGAGGCAATGTAACCGCAGCGCCCTCTGCCGCACATCATCATAAGGTAGGTTTTTACTCCGACGACCAATCGCTGATGAATGCCTACATCGCGTTCGTAGGAGCCGCATTGAAGAGCGCCAATGCTGTCATCGTGGTCGCGACCGAAGCATTCCGCGAAAAACTCACGCTGCGATTACAGTCGTTTGGTTTGAATATGCGTGCCGTAATCGAGCAGGGCCGCTATATCGCGCTCGATAATGCCGAGACCCTTGCCCATTACATGGTTGACGCCATGCCCGACCCGGTCAAGTTCTTCAGCGCCAGCGATGAACTGCTCGCAAAGGCAGCCGATTCCGTGAACGGCGATCGAACCCGCATTTTTGCTTGCGGAGAGTGCGCCCCATCTCTGTGGGAGCAAGGGAACATCGACGCGGCGGTCCGCATCGAGCAGCTCTGGGATGGCCTCGCTAAGTCCTATGGAATCCATATTTTCTGTGGATATTCGCTGTCGAGTTTCCACGGGAAGGATGGATACCGCGCTTTTACGAGGATTTGCGCGGAACATTCCGCTGTTCATCCACGCTGACGGGCACTCACTCCCAGCAACGGAACTTCCTCTCTCGCCGATCCGTATCTTCCTTCGCTAACCGATTGTTGCGGGCTTCGTCTATTCAGCCATAGGGGTTAAGGTCATGAAAACACAAGCATGGGGATGGCTGGCGGCGGCGGTTCTGGCAGCTGGACTGAATTCCAGCTATCACAACGGCGGCCTGCAGTGGGCCCACGAAGTTGTCGATCGCGTCCAACATAACAGCAGCGCTGTGTTGGCATTGGCCACGGGCCGAGCGGATCGCTTTCTCACCGAAGCCCGGATCGTAAGGGCACAGGGGCAGTCCAAATGTCCGCTGGCCGAAGCCCTGGCGGAGTCGAAGAACTCATTTGAGCAGCAGCAGGAGTGGCAACTTGAACGAGTCCAGGCGATTTCGGATCGCCAGCAGGCGCAACTTGCGCGTTTTGAGCAGAACCGGGCGCGAATCGAGGCTCGCCTGCAAGCCCGACTGGCACGTGTCCAATTCAATCCCGTTGCAGTCCAGGTTCCCAAAATCGATTGCCCCCGTGTGCGTGTGAATATTCCGCGCATGCCGAGAATCGAAGTTCCCTCTCCTACCATGCACTTCAATTATTCGAGGCCGGGGCCAGTTTAAGTTCAGTCCTACCTCCTGGACGCCGGGCGCGGATCCCAATGCCGCGCCCGTTTTGTTTTCGACTCCCATCGCGCAATGTTCTTTCGCCTCTGACTGGCAACTGGCAGCTGGCTACTGATGTTCAAGGTTCCTGCCTGTGCAAATCCTCCGATTTTCCATCTATCTCAATTCGAGATTTGCGGCTATAGTGAAGAAGCTCAGCGATTCCTGGCGACAACTGACCTGAACTGATGGCGCGGAAGTCTGAATCCACCATCTTGCAGGACGAGTTGTACCCGCCGTATGCCGGGAACTCCCGTCACGAATCTGCGCGCGAGGAACTCGATGACGCGCGTCTGGTCGACCTTGATGTAAACGAACAATCGCCCTTTCTTCGCGGACAAAAGCGCGTTTCCGCCCGCCGCGGTTCGCTTCCCAAGAAGACCGCCAATCGCCTGATCTGGGGCTGTATTGCAGCCGGCATTTTGGGTTTTGCCGCTCTCGCGATCCTTGCGCTTCAAAGGTACGGCGAACAATCGTGGCGCTTCCGTCTCGATTCCAGCGACAACATTGAAGTAACCGGCATCGAGAACGTGACCAAGAAACAGATCATGGAGGTCATGGGCGAAGACATCGGCCGCAACGTATTTTCCGTGCCGCTCGACGAGCAGAAAGCCAAGCTCGAACAGATTCCCTGGGTCGAATCCGCAAGCCTCATGCGGTTTGTGCCCAATCGTCTGACCGTTGCAATCCATGAACGCGTGCCCGTGGCCTTCGCGCGCGTCGGCCCGCGCATCTTCCTCATCGACGCCGGTGGCACGCTGATGGAATTGCCGCAGAAGCACAAATATTCATTCCCGGTAATTCTCGGGATGAACCCCGGCGAGCCGCTCTCCACCCGCGTGCCTCGCATGAAGGCCTACAACGATCTCGTGCAACAGCTCGATTCGGGCGGCGCCCATTATTCGCAGGACCTGAGCGAGGTCGATCTATCTGATCTCGAGAATCTGAAAGTTCGCGTGAACGATCCGCAGGGTGATGTGGAAGTCGAACTTGGCTCAACCGACTATCGCAGGAGATACGCCACCTACGTCAGCCATGTGCAGGAATGGCGGCAGCAGTTTCAAAAGCTCGAGTCGGTGAACCTTCGCTACGACAATCAGGTGATCGTGAATCCTGATATGGAAGGGAAGCCACGTCCGGCTGCACTCAATTCGTCCGCAGCCAAAGCGGCTGCCGCAGCGGGAGTGAAGCCGGCTGCGCTGGTTACGCGGATTAATCCACACGATCATTCGGTTCCCAAGCCGGCATTCGAGTTGAGTGAGAAGAAGCTTGATCCCAAGGCTGCGGCTGCGAAGAAGCAGGTCACACATCCGAAGCCGAAGAAGGCAGTGGCAAAGCCTGCAAAGGCCCAGGCTCCGAAAAAAGAAACGGCAAAGAACTCGACTCCGGTTTCGAAAGGCAGCACGGCGACGACGCATTCGACTTTGAAGAAGAGTGAGACCAGCAAGCCAACAGCAGCGGTAACGGCGAGCACGATGAATCCGAAGCCGAGTGCGGCGGTTGCAAAACCGTCGGCGGGACAGAACTAGGTGGTACGAACGAATTCATAACATGGGAAATCAGCAGGGAAATTTTCTGACGGCAATTGATGTGGGCAGCGCCAAGACGTGCGCGCTGATGGTCGAATTGACCGACGCCGGCTTGCGTTATCGCGGGCACGGTGTCGCGGATTCCCGCGGCACGCGCAAAGGCATAATTTTTGAGCTCGACAAAGCCGTCTCCTCGATTCAAAAGGCGGTTGAGGCCGCCGAAGATGTCGCCGGAGCACCAGTCGAACACGCCACCATCGGCATCGGCGGGGCGCACATACGCGGCGTCAATACCCATGGCGGCATCAACCTGGGCACGCGTCCGCGTGAGATCGGCCGGGACGAAATCAAGCAGGCGGTCGAACGCGCACGCGCCATTCCATTGCCCGCGGATCGCGAGATTCTGCACTTACTTCCTCAGGAGTTCATTCTCGACGATCAGGCCGGTGTGCATGATCCTCTCGGCATGATGGCCGCACGCCTCGAAGTCCGCGTACACATGGTGACGGCGGCAACGAGTGCAACGCAGAATGTGATCACCGCTGTGAACAGAGCCGGAGTCCACGTTGACGATACCGTCTTCGAGCCCCTCGCTGCAGCCGATTCCGTACTTCGTTCTGACGAGCGCGAACTCGGCGTCTGCCTTGCCGACATCGGCGCCGGATCTACCGAATTGATCGTCTTCCAGCAGGGAGCTGTTGCTTGGACTGGAGTGGTTCCCGTTGGAGGAGACCATTTCACCAGCGATCTCTCTGTGGGGTTGTGCGCGCCGTTGGGAGAGGCGGAGAAGATCAAGAAGATTTACGGCAATGCGAGCGTTACGCTGATTCCTGAAGGCAATGAAGTCGAGGTACCCAGCGTTGGCGATCGACCTTCGCGCCTGATGTCGCAGCGGCTCGTCGCCGAAATTCTGGAACCCCGTGCCCGCGAACTTTTCGAGATGATGCGCGACGCTCTGCGCCAGAGCGGCATGTTCGACATGTGCATCGCCGGGATTGTCCTGACTGGAGGCGCCTCGCGCCTGCCTGGAATTTTCGATGTCGCGGAATCGGTATTGCGCCGCTCCGTGCGCCTTTCGTGGCCGACTCCGATTGCCAAGATGCCGTCGACCCTGTCCGAGCCGGAGTTCGCGACAGTGTTGGGGATGGTGAATTATGGCCACCGGGCCCGCATCGCTCGCGGCCTCCAGGAAAGCGGTCTAGGTTCGAGATTGAAAGCGATGTTGGTAGGAAAAGGCGCGTAGAAGAGCGTGAACCACAAAGGACACAAAGGCACACGAAAGAAATCCAATGTTCTTCCTTCGTGAACCTTCGTGTCCTTAGTGGTTAAAGATTTTGAATTCCAAGGAGTATCCACACAATGAGCAACGACATTCGCATCAGCTTTAACGAAGAAGCCCGGAACGACGCCAAAATCAAAGTCATCGGGGTAGGCGGAGGCGGCGGCAACGCCGTGAACCGCATGATTGACGCCGGCCTCGAGGGCATCGAATTCATCGTTGCCAACACCGATCTTCAGGCACTGCGAATGTCGCACGCGCCCGTCAAGTTGCAGCTCGGTGTAAAACTCACGAACGGCCTCGGCGCGGGCGCGAACCCCGAAGTCGGTCGCAAAGCCGCACTCGAAGATTCCGACAAGATCATCGAAGCCCTCGAAGGCGCCGACATGGTCTTCGTCACCACCGGCCTTGGCGGTGGCACAGGCACAGGCGCTGCCCCGATCATTGCCTCGCTCGCAAGTGAAATGGGCGCTCTCACAGTTGCTGTCGTCACTAAACCGTTTTCATTCGAAGGCAAGCGCCGCATGCAGCAGGCCGAACGCGGCATTTCGGAGTTGATGGAATCGGTCGACACAACCATCGTCATCCCTAACGAAAAGCTGCTCGCCGTTGCCGAAGATGCTGGTTTCTTCGAGTCCTTCCGGATTGCCGACGACATCCTGCGTCAAGGGGTGCAGGGAATTTCCGACATCATCACCATTCCCGGCATCATCAACCGCGACTTCGCCGACGTGAAGACGATCATGTCCGGCATGGGATACGCCGTCATGGGCACTGCCAATGCCTGCGGTGCGCGTCGCACCATCGAAGCCGCGCAGCGGGCGATCGCTTCTCCCCTGCTCGAAGCCGGCGCGATTGACGGTGCCCGTGGCATCCTCATCAACATCACTGGATCGTCGTCGCTCAAGCTTGCCGAGGTGCAGCAAGCCTGCTCCATTATTCAAGGTGCCGCGCATGAAGACGCCAACATCATCTTCGGTGCAGTTATGGACGAAAAAATGAAGGACGCGGTCAAGATCACCGTGATCGCTACCGGATTCCGCGAGGCGCCCTCCACGCGTTCCCGTCATCAGGAGACCCGCATGTCCTTCGCCGCGACACACGACGACGCGATGGATTTTCCGGAGGCCGTTGGCCCGCGCGACCCAATGCCCGATCCTCCGAAGCACATCATGGCAGAGCCGGACTTGTCGTACGAGCAGATGACCGACGATCGCCAGTTCATGGACGACCCGGCTCCAAATGTCACCTCTGCTGCAGAGCAGGTTGCCGAAGTGATTTCCCTCGACTCGATGCGCACGAATGTTCTGACGAACATCGCGGCCAGCTTCGAGCAGGATGACCTTGACGTACCGGCATTCCTGCGCAAGCGCAACGACGTGATGTAGCCCTGTTCATTACGATGGGGCAACGGGAACCCATCCCAGGTGGATGAAAAAGTTTTCACATTGGAGTACCTCACTAGTAAGCCGGGTAATCCATTACCGAAGGGTCGGCAACCGACGTAATTTCCGCTATGTGGCTGCGCCGGAGTAAGTTAGATCAGAATTGCAGTTTTGGCCGATAGAAACTTTAAGGTTGTGGAAAAGTGGTAAGTCTCGTAGTATCAGCGCAGTCGCACAGCTGGGTAGGGTTACCTACTGGCTGGCCCGCTGCGTGCATCGAAGTACTCAGATTCCAGGGGAGCAATCGGAAAGATGTCTAGGGGAAGCCTTCTTCGTCTCGTACTGGCCTTTTGTGCGTTGCTCGTGTTCACAGGTATGACCTGGGCAGCCCACATCAATACGCACGCGCCCACGAAATCGAAATCACAAGTCAGCGAGACCCCGCGCACGCGCCGTCGCATGCGTCGCCTGGCCCACAGCCGAAGTGCGAATGTAACCCGCGTCTCAGTGACCACGCGCCGCCGGCGCCGCCGCTCTTATGAGCGCTTCCACATGAGTTCGTTCGCCGAAGACATCACCAACGGGGATAACACCGCTGGAGAAGATCCTGTCGTGCGCCGGGCGGCCATCGATGCCCTTGGCAACATGAACGGTACCGTCGTTGCGATCGAACCAACCAGCGGCCGTGTATTGGCCATGGTTAACCAAAAGCTGGCTCTTTCCAGCGGCGCTCAGCCCTGCTCCACGATTAAGCTTTCCGTTGCTCTGGCAGCCTTGAGTGAAGGCCTGATCTCCAAGGACACGCAAGTGGCTTTGGGGCAGCGCTACAGCATGAATCTCACCAAGGCGCTGGCGCACTCCAATAACGCCTACTTCGAGGCTCTTGGACGCAAGCTTGGATTTGAAAAGGTCGCCTACTACGCCCACGAGTATGGGCTCGGCGAGCTCGCCGGATATGACATTTCAGGCGAGCAAGTCGGCGAATACCCCGATGCAGTGATTCCCGAAAGGCTCGGCGGAGTCGGAAAGATGTGCTCCTTCGGCGAGGGTGTTTCCATGACCCCTCTGCAGCTCGGAGCAATGGTCTCAGCCATCGCTAACGGCGGCACTCTTTATTATCTGCAGCATCCGACCAGTCCGGATGAAGTGGCAAACTTCACGCCGCGCATCAAGCGCCAGTTGGATATCGCTCCTGTCATCCCCGAACTTTCTGACGGCATGGCCGGCGCTGTGCAATACGGGACTGCGCGCAGCCTCCGTCTCAACTTCAACGAAGAAGAAATCCTCGGTAAGACCGGAACCTGCTCGCATGCCGGAACTCGCTACGGGTGGTTTGCTTCCTATGCGAACACCAGCGTTGGCCGCGTCGTGATTGTTGTCTTCCTGCAAGGCGGACGGCCCACGTTCGGACCGAAGGCTGCCGAAATTGCCGGACGCATGTATCGCGACATGTACGACCACAACTTCTTCATCGCCACGCCGGGTGGTCCTTCTGACACGGCGGATGTAAAGCAAGTGAGTACCACTCCCTAACCTACACAGATCTTTGTTTCACCAGAGACGTCGACTCGGCGTCTCTTTTTCTTTTCCGTATCATTTCGATCGTCTGCCTTCCGGGAATTCTTAGCAATACCTAACACGAAGAAAAACCTCTCTTCTGCCGATATTTAGTCACGTACCACCGACAAACCAGAACGCTCCGCATCCTGCTGGGATTCTCTAGGAGAGGATTCACGTTGCACTCGGCACCACTTCACGGGAGCTATGATTTTGGGCTCGTAGCGCTCTCCATTGCGCTTGCGACGGTGGTGGCTTACGCCTCACTGGATCTCGCTGGCCGCGTGACTGCCGCAGAACGTCGCGCGCGAGTCCTTTGGCTGGCCGGAGGGGCCAGCGCCATGGGCGTCGGCATCTGGGCCATGCATTACGTCGGGGTATTGGCGCTTACTCTCCCCGTTCCCATTCTGTATCACTATCCTCTCGTAATCCTCTCGCTGCTGGCCGCAATCGCAGCATCGGCGGTTGCGCTCTGGACCGTGAGCCGGGAATCTCTGAAGTTTCAGTCGATACTGGTGGCCAGCGTGGTGATGGGAGGTGACATTGCCTTCATGCACTTCATCTCCATGGCTGCCATGCGTATGCCTGCAGTGGTCGAGTACCGCTGGGCCATTGTTGCTCTTGCTATCGCGGCGGGCATCGGCAACTGCTTTCTGGGAATGAGATTCGCATTCCGCGTTCGGCAGGATCAGGCGAGTCTCGGCAAACTGCTCACCGCTTTGTCTCTGGGTACTGCAATTCCTCTGACGCACTACACTGCTATGTGGGCGGTTCGTTTCTACGCAACGGATGTACCATTCAGCCGACGCTTCACCGTCCACGTATCTTCACTCGGAATTCTGGCGATCACTCTCACCACCCTCCTGATCTTGAGCCTTGCCATCCTGAGTGCGTTCATTGATCGCTGCCGGGCCGCGCGCGCGGCCTTGGTGCAGGCCGCACAAGAGGGTGATGCGCGCTTTCATACCCTGGCGGAAGCTATACCTCAAATCGTCTGGATCGCCGACGCAAATGGAGACACTACTTATATCAGCAAGAACTGGTACGAAATGACCGGCATGTCGGCGAACATCGGCATGGGTAGTCAGTGGATGGATATGGTTCATCCCGATGATCGCGATCCGTTAGTGGAAAAATGGCAGCAGTGCGTGCACTCCGGAGAAACGTTCGAGATCGAGTACCGTCTTCACGACGCGCAAAAGGGATACCGCTGGTATCTCGATCGCGCCGTTCCCCTTCGCTCCTCAGCCGGAGCCATTCAGCAATGGTTCGGGACCTGTACGGACATCGAGGGACAGAAGCACTATCAGCAGATCCTTGAGCAACAGATTAAAGAGCGTACCGAGGAACTGGCCGACATCAACACCCGTCTGCAACACGAAATGTGGGAGAAAGATTTCGCCCGCCGCAAACTCGATGAACAAAACGAGGCCATGGTCAGTGATTTGACGGCCAGATCCCAGCGCGCCACGCTCCTCGCCCAAATGGGAGAACTGCTGCAAAGCTGTGCTACCCGGGAGGAAGTCTTCGCCGCAGCCCTTGGCTTCGCCCCGAAGATATTTCCTGCCCGCCGCGGAGCGATCGCGTTGTTTAACTCCGGCCACGATCTGATCGAAGTGGCCGGCCACTGGAACGACTGCGTGCTTTCCATGACCGTGTTTGAGCCGGAAGCCTGCTGGGCCCTGCGCACCGGCCATCCGCACCTGGTGGCTGCCGGCGACACAACCGCTTGCTGCAGTCATGCCAAAGGCGTCACCACGACATATCTGTGTGTCCCAATCCTTGCGCAGGGAGAAGCGCTTGGCGTCCTGCACATCCAGAACATCGACGAGACGACCACGCTCGGCCCAGCGGAGATGTCCTTGAAAACGACCTTCGCTTCCCAAGTCGGACTCTCCGTCGCCAATATCCGCCTGCGCGAAGCGTTACGCAGTGAATCGATCCGCGATCCCCTGACCGGGCTCTTCAACCGTCGCCACCTCGAAGAGATGTTAGAGCGCGAGACTCGCCGCGCCGTTCGCGCTCTGCACTCTCTGGGAGTGATCATGCTCGACCTCGATCACTTTAAGAAGTTCAACGACACCCACGGACACGATGCCGGCGACACGATTCTTCGCGAGACCTCCACCCTCCTGGCGAAATCCGTTCGCGCAGAAGACATCGTGTGCCGCTTCGGCGGCGAAGAGTTCGTCGTCATTCTTCCCATGGCCGATCTCAAAGCTACCCGCGCCCGTGCCGAACGCATTCGATCCAAGCTGCGCGAACTGCTTGTCATGCACCAGGGACGCCCCCTGGGCACGATTACCGCTTCCATCGGCGTGGCCTCGCTGCCCGACCATGGCACTTCGCCCAAGTTGCTGATTGAGAAGGCCGATGCCGCACTCTATTGCGCCAAGAACCAGGGCCGTGATCGTGTCGTCGTGGCGGATTCTGCTCCGCCTGAGGCCAGTGCCCCGGGTCCCGTTCGAACTGCCCTCCACGAAAAAACTCCGATTTAACGGATCGTTCAAAATTTGGAATTCTGACCTGTCACTTATCGCAGACCGCATTGCATCACCCGCGCTACATCAATACAGCTAAGTACTCAGCTTCCGCCTTCCGAACGGAGCCGAAAACTTTCCGCAAGAAAAAGCTTGGCTAGCCGCCCGACTTGGAGTATTTTTGCCGACAACAAATCTGGGGTAGGGCTCGGATTTCACCTCAGCCTAGAACTGCCGACATCTCGGTCTCGTGTACAACGGAAGTTCCCCTGCTTCCACGATGAATTCCAGGCAGTGATCTCGAGCTGGCCCGAAAGGTATGTACCCAACCGTGAAATCCCCTGTTGGTGTGTCGTTTGTTCTCGCGTTGTCTTTCCTGGGGCACGCGGCGTTGGCTGGAACTTCAACACCAGCTTCAGTTATTTCCGACGCAGCCGATGCCGGCAAATCTTCTTCGTCGCAACGAACACCCGGCGCTCCCGCTGCGTTCACGATTCCAGGTCCGCAGCGGTCGTTCCTGCGCATGGCGGGGATCAGCCAGAAGATCACGCCTGAACAGCTGTTGCCACTTTTAAGTCGGAATGTGATCACTGAGGGCTACCAGGATACTCGGCCCACCGAGTTCCTCGTGCTGTTACGGCGGTATGTAGTGCAGGCACGCGAACTCGTGGAATTGGCGGCGAAGACCGGCATGGTGATTCGCGTGACCAATTGCGATGACGCTCGCCCGCTCATTGAAATCCTTGGATATCGCATCAATGGAAACTGCGGAGACCGGCAGCTCTCGCTGCAGACCATCGACCCGCAGCGTGCCTTCCTCGCGATCGATTCCGGCTTTCCTCTCTCGGAACTCGAACAGACACTGCAGGGCGGAAAGCCCTTCGAGTATCCCTATTCCTCTGCGCCCGTTCCCGTGCTCTTCTCGGAGAGTGACTGGACTCGAGCCAGCGTGAAGAACAATAAAGAAGACAGCCGCGATCTGCTCGACACCATCCTGAACGATGCCGCAGTCGCGCGCCTGTACTGGGCATTCTCATGGCTCGATTCGGATACGCGTCAATACATGCACGACTCGATTGGCCTGGCGAAGTTGCTGCCGTACGCTGCGGTCCTCGATTTCTACGGTCGAGAAATCTGCATTCGCGATGGTCGCGTCCAGGTTCCCGGTGGCCCTTCGGCCGACGAGGCGTGGAACGATCTTGTGGGCGCCAGACCCACTTCTCCGGACAACTTCGTCTTCAAGCTCGTTTCCAAAGATAAGGGGTGGCTCGCAGCGTACTTCGATGTGCTTTCGCGAACCAATGGCCCGCAGCTTGCCTATCTCACCGATCGAGAGCGCCTGAAGCGCTTCTATTCCGGACTTCGCGCCGTCGATACGTCGGAACGCGCCACTCGAGGCGCATTCCGGCCTGCGCCCGGGATGCTGCTTCTGACTACTCGCCTTCAACTCGACAGCAAAGGAGAACCTATTGTTCCAGGAGGCTTGGATGCCTGGAAGGACATCCTTTTCCACGGGCGCGATTCCAGCCTCGTGCGCAAATGGGGCAAGCATCCCAAAGAACTAAATAGTCCCGAGCAACTCCTCCAGATTCTGTTTGCGCTATCTCGTGCTCAGACCGACAGCGGTCCGCTGCAGATCTACATGACTCTCAGCGAACTCGATAGCCGTCGGCCCGCTGATCATCGTCTTCAGCCCGACACCGTCCGTCTGCTCGCGCGCAACTTTGAGCAATTCAGCGATCAATACCGCATCTACTCCGAATTCCCCGAACTCGGCGATGACTCAATCGCTTTATTCCTGAAACTCGCGCAGGGCCTCAATGGACTGCCGAACTGGGTGCGAGGCAATGGGTTTGGCATGTTTCAGGCCAACGTCGGGATCTGGCAGATTCTGGCACGTCAGGGACAAATCCAGAACGCCCAGCTGAATGAGTCGTGGCAGCAGGTGATCAAGCCCTTTGCTTCAATCAAGAATTCACCGCAGGTCTTTGACGCCGGCCGCGCCTCTCTGGCGGCAGTTTTCAAGTTTTCGACTGGTAAAACGAA
>Ga0335084_10004900_pt1 | contig 13217 bp, 10 predicted proteins | sample Lox_Sample_44_FD_206721 | JGI IMG/M metagenome (GOLD analysis project Ga0335084, IMG submission 206721) | Soil microbial communities from Loxahatchee National Wildlife Refuge, Florida, United States - Lox_Sample_4.4 | ecosystem: Environmental > Terrestrial > Soil > Wetlands | place: USA... | reverse complement strand
AGAAAAGGGGAGCAGAGGTTGGAGAGTCGTCGGAGGGAGCCTGGCCATCTTCGTTTTCCTAGGGTGGATAACGGGAGTCGCCTGGTGCGACAATTCTCTCTGTTTTGGCTGCCATCAAGATGAGTCATTGAAAAAACAAGATGCTCGGGGGAAAAGCGTCTCCCTTTTTGTTTCCGAGGCAGCGTTTAAGAAGTCGGCCCACGCGAAACATTCCTGCTCGGATTGCCACGTGGGTATTAAAGATGACAGGCATGCGGAGGGCGGACAGAAAGCGGCAGGGAAAAAGGTAAACTGCGCGGCATGTCATGAGAAGGCAGAAAAGGAATACCTGCAGGGCCTTCATTCCAAAATGATCATGAAGGGGATGGAGAGGGCGGCCAGTTGCAGCGATTGTCACGGGACACATTATGTCCTGCCCAGCAGAGAATCCAAATCCATGACGAACGTTGCGAACATCGATAAAACGTGTAGCCGCTGTCATTCGGATGTGGAATTTGTCAAACAGCACGCGCTCGGGGGAGCCATCCCCGAGGAAGAATTCAGGAAGAGCGTCCACGGCAAAACGGGAGAGGTGACCTGCACGAGTTGCCACGGTAGCCACAGTTTGAGATCGCTGATCGATCCCAAATCAACCATCTTTCGGTCGAACATTCCGCAAACGTGTGGCTCATGCCACCCTGACATTACCAAGCAGTTCGTCGAGAGCATCCACGGGGTGCTTGCTGCCCGGGGCAGGACAGACTCCCCCACCTGCACCACCTGCCATGGCATCCATGGGATCAAGGCCAAGCTCGATCCCGACTCCCCGGTTAATGAAAAGCGAATCGCTCTAACAACGTGCCCCCAGTGTCATGCGGCGGAGCGAATTTCAAAGGAATATAAAATTACCACGGTGCAGGTGAAGGCTTACTACGATAGCTTTCACGGGCTCTCCTATCGAGGGGGAGATACCTATTCGGCCAACTGTGCCAGCTGCCATGGAGTCCACGACATCCGGCAGTCTTCGGATCCAAAATCGATGATTAACAAGAACAACTTACAAAAAACGTGCGGAAACTGCCACCCCGGAGCCTTGGAGAACTTTGCCAAGGGGAAGATGCATGCGATCGCCTCGATCGCCGGCATGGACTTCGGGGAAAAGGTAGTGGGGTGGGTAAGAGTTGCCTACATCATCTTGATTGTTATGGTCATTGGAGGATTGACCTTCTTCAACTTTACCGACTGGCTGAGAAAGACGATCGAAAGGATGCACTAAGAAGAAGCGAGATGCCATGATGAAAAAATACCTTAGATTGACATTAAACGAGAGAATTCAACACCTCAACCTGTTCATCAATTTTACCATCTTGGTTATCACCGGTTTTGCCCTAAAATATCCGGAAGCCTTCTGGGTCTCCCCCATTGCCGGTGCTCCGGCCGGGATGACGATTCGGGGCTTCCTCCACCGCCTTTGCGGGGTGGCGACGGTGACTTTGGGCGGGTATCATATCCTTTACTGCGTCTTCACGGAGCGGGGGAGGGGAATCATAAGGGATATGATCCCGGGGCTGAAAGATGCCAGGGACCTCTGGGAGACGCTGAAGAACAACCTCTACGTGAATCGGCCGGCCAAAGAGCTTAGAATGGGCCGGTTTAACTTTCGGGAAAAGTTAGAGTACCTTGGCCTGATTTGGGGAACGATCGTCATGACCGTGACGGGGTTCATTCTCTGGTACGAAGTGGAGTGGCTGAACTACTTTCCAAAATGGACTTACGACGTGGCCCGGGCGGTTCATTTCTACGAGGCCATTTTAGCGACGCTCACCATCATTGTCTGGCACTTTTATTCGGTCATCTTTAACCCCGATGTTTACCCGATGAGTTGGGCCTGGATTACGGGGGACCTGACGGAGCATGAAATGCATTTGGAGCATGGGTTGGAGCTGGAGAAAATCAGGGCTCAGCAGAAAGGGCAGTTGAGGGAATTTGGCGAGGCCCCGGCCGTGGGGGGAGGAAGAGTTTATGCCGTCCATCGAGAGGAGGTGGAGAAAGGAGGGGAAAAGGGACCCTCTGTCCGCCGCTTCTACGGGATCGTTCAAAGTCTAAATGAAACCATCAAGAATTGGAAGGGAAACTAAAGGGGGTGATGGGTTATGTCCGACGGTATCAAGGAACGATATGGCCCGTATCCGAAAAGGAAGGAAAAGAAACATATTCGGGTGAAGGAAGAACGGTTTTTGAAAAGAACCTATGATTGGCTAAAGTGGAAGAGGGCGGAGAGTGGAGGTGTCTCCTTTCACCGTCCCTGTTTAGACCATTAACCCGGACGATCTTTTTTCATTCTCAGCGCATTATTTTTTTGTAGCCCTATATATCCTCCGACTCCCACCATCCAAACCCCACCCAATGGAGAGGATATATAGGGCTTTTTTATTCGCGCCGCCTTCTCGGAGGTGGAGCCTTCCATGCGACGTCCTGTCACGTCATGTTATTCCATTCTCGCGGCCTGCTTCGCTCAATCCGGGACGGCGGAAAGCAAAGTTTTGCGAGATCCAGCCCCAGGGCCTCACAAGGCACACCTGTTTCGAACAGAAAGCAGCGGGCAAGGGGTTGGACCCTCCGGCTGGGGACCCCGAGGGTTGAGAAACGGAATTGTTTCGCTTCTTGTAGAGATTGAGACGAAATGTTAATATTCTGAAGAGTCAAGGCGTTAGAAGCATAACGAATCTCCCTCTCTATTCCCACGGGTAGGCCTGTCGAGCGCTGGCGGGTCAATGGCAGGGGTTGCGCAATGCTGGCAGGAAGATTTCTGAGAAAGATTCTACGCTGGACGATCCCCCTTATCATTTTTTTCTTCCTCTTCGAAAGTTGCATCGACCGCGCTTATGCCATGACCACGGATGAAGAGAAGAAGATGGGCCGGAAAGTCCTTCTCGAAATTGAGAGAGAGGCCGATGTGATCAGCGACCTCACCATCCAAGCTTTTGTCGAAAAGGTGGGATATTCCTTGGTGGATTACGTTGGTCCGACCCCGTTTGAGTTCAAGTTTTATGTCGTCACTTCACCGGAAGCGAATGCCTTCGCCATTCCGGGCGGTTATATATTCGTCACCACTGGGCTCCTTGTTCTGGCGGAGAACGAACAAGAGATCGCTGGAGTGCTCGCCCACGAGATCTCCCATGTCACTCAGAGACATATCGCTCAGATGGTTGAAAAATCGAAACGGCTCAATATTGCGAGCATGGTGGCCATGCTCGCAGCCATGCTCGCCGGCAGGGGTGGGGCAGCCTCTATGGCGGGCACAGCCATGGCGCAGGCCACAGCGGGGGCTCTTGCATTGAAATATACTCGAGAGATGGAGACCGATGCGGATCAAAACGGCTTGCATCTGCTAATTAAAGCGGGGTACGACCCGAATGGGATGATTAACTTTTTTAACAAACTTCAAAAGGTAAGTTTGGCCATGGCTCCCAACATCCCTCCTTACCTCCTCACACACCCGGTCGTTGAAAACCGAATCTCCCTTTTGGGGAACATCCTCCAGATGGGTCCGAAACCGTCGGGACCTTTCAAAACCTTTGAGAATTTTAACAAGATTCGTGCGAAAGCCTTTGTACAGGAGCGGGAGCCCCATGTCGCCATCACGCATTTCCAGTCTGTGGTAGACGCCAATCCCGAGTCTGGGGAGGGATACTATGGTTTAGGGTTAGCCTATCGGAAAATGGGAAGATTTGATAAATCGGCGGAGGTGCTTCAACGCGCCCGTGCGTTAGCTCCTAATGATCTTGACATAGCCAGAGAACTCGGCATCACGTATTTTTTTCTTGGGAAGATGGACCAGGCCATTGAAAACTTTGAGGCGATACGGGCCTCTCCGGGAGAAGGCCGAAACGGCGACCTGCTGATTCTTTACTATCTCGGCAGGGCATATCAGGAGAGAGGGAACTTTGTCCAAGCCCTTCCCCTTTTTATGAAGGTACAAAAAGAGAGGCCCGAATTCTCTGAACTCTATTATCACCTGGGCTCTGTCTATGGGAGGACGGGACAGAAAGGGCTTTCCCACTTCTATTTCGGGAAGCATTTCATGCTAAGGCGCGAGAAGAACAACGCCCTCCTTCATTTCAGAACGGCCGTCGATTGGCTGGAGAGGGGAAGTCCGGAGAGGGAAGAAGCCCAACGGGAGATCAAAGAAATTACGTCTCCCCCGTAGGCGAGGCTAAAGGCGAAATCGGGAAAAGAGACTTTTTCTCCCTTTTGGGAAAAAGACGAGCGCCACCTAAGAAGCCTGAAAAGTCATCGCAAGAGCTGAAGAAGAAATCATCGTCTCTGGGTCGGACGGAGGAACGCGGGTTATCCCCTTTGATGAGACGGGACATATGAGCCAGGACCCTGCGGGGGGTCGATTAGAAAGAGGATCGGATGAACGGAGAGGCGAAGAAATCAGAAGAAGAAATGATAAAGCTCAATCAAGAGCTTTCGGTCCTCAATGCGATCAGCCAGACCGTCAATCAATCCGTTGATCTGGACGAGATTCTGAACAAGAGTGTGGACAAGATGATGGAGATGATCGATGTTTACCATGCCCGCATCTATCTCTTAGACGAGAAGTCAAACGATTTAGCCCTCGTCGTACATCGGGGGGGATCCGAGAAATTTTTGGAACATCTAACGCGCAGGAAGCTGGGGATGAACGTAACCGGAAGGGTTGCCCTTTCCGGCGAGGCGATTTTTATGGAAGACTACCCCCGTCATCCGGACGCCCTCGGCCCGGCGGTCGAAGAAGGGTTGAAATCCGTGGCCGTCATTCCCCTCAAATCGAGGGACAAGATCTACGGGACGCTAAACATCGCAAGAAAAGAAGCGTCAAAGATCTCTCCGTTTGAAAAAAACCTTTTCAATTCGATCGGGCAGATCATCAGCGGCGCCATGGAGAGGACTTTTCTCTATACCGAAAATGTTAGGCGTCTGGAAGAGCTGAAGACGCTCTATTCGATCAGCCAGGAGATTGCCTCGAAACTGGAGTTGAAAGCAATCCTCCAGAAAATCATGGAGAACGCCGTCAATCTTCTGGGAGCCGAGTCGGGGAGTATTGCGCTCTGGGACAATCGGAAGCAGAGTTATGCCGTTGCGATTGTCCATCGGTTACCCGAATCCTTGATCGGAAAAGAATTTTCTCCGCCCTGGGAGGGGATCATGGGGGAAGTGATTTCCAGGAAATCCCCCATCGTCTACCACGATTACGAGCACCATCCCGGCCGGTTGACGGAATTGGATTCGCTTCATCTCAAAGAAGTCTTAGGCGTTCCGTTGATCGTCCGGGAGATGATTATTGGAACGATGGTCATCAACGCTTCCGATCCAAAAGTGCATTTTCATCAAAACGCGGCTGACCTTCTCAATACCTTTGCTCACCAGGCGGCCATCGCCATCGGGAATGCCAAACTCTACGAAGACTCTCTGGCCAAGATCAGACAGTTGACAACCCTCTATGAGATCGGAAAGACGCTTTCCTCCACCTTAGACCTTGACGATTTGTTTAAGAAGGCGTTGGAGCTCCTCAAGGACCGTTTCGGCTACGCCTCGTGCGGCATTCTTCTTTTGGATAAGGAAAGGAATGAACTCATCATTAAACAAGTGACCGGCAGGGATTTAGAGGAGGCTAAGAAGGCGAGATTCCGGGTCGGAATCGACGGGATTGTGGGATGGGTGGCCAAGACCGGGGAACTCCTGTACGTCCCGGATGTGTCTAAAGATGCTCGGTATATTTCCGGGGGGCCCTCCATAAAGTCGGAGGCGGCGTTTCCACTGAAACTGAGGGACCAGGTCTCCGGAGTCTTAAACATCGAGAGTGAGGAACTCTACGGGTTCGACGAAGAAGATTTGAAGACACTCTCCTCCTTTGCAAGCCAGATGAGCATTTCAATCGAGAACGCCCAGCTCTTCTCCGACCTGAGGCAGACACTCCAGGAATTGAGACAGGCACAAGACCAGATTGTCCAGGCCGAGAAATTGAGAGCCATGGGAGAACTGGCCAGCGGCGTGGCTCATGACTTCAATAACGTTTTGGCCGTCGTTCTTGGAAACACGCAACTCCTCCTTCATCAACTCGATCGGCTCAGCCCTGAGGAAATTCGTGACGGATTGGGGGTGATCGAGCGTTCCTCGAAAGATGGAGCGGAGACCGTCCGCCGGATACAGGAATTCACCGGCGTGAGAAGGGATAGAGAATTCATTGCGCTCTCCCTCAACGAAATCGTGACAGAGGTCGTGAATATTACTCAACCTCGCTGGAAGGATCAGGCGCAAAAAAAGGGGATACAGATCGAATTGACGACGAAACTGGGGGATGTTTCCCGGATTATGGGGAATCCCTCCGAGGTAAGGGAAGTGCTGACCAACATTATTTTCAACGCGGTGGACGCAATGCCTCAAGGAGGAGAACTGACCATCGCCACGCAGCCCCAGGCTGAGGATTGGGTGGAAGTGAGAATTTCCGACACGGGCGTCGGAATGACACAGGAAGTAAAGAAGAGGGTTTTTGACCCATTTTTTACGACGAAGGGCGTGACAAATTCCGGGCTCGGAATGAGCGTTTCTTACGGGATTATCAAACGTCATGGTGGAGAGATCTTAATTGAAAGTGAACCGGAGAAGGGGACGGCGTTTATTCTCCATCTCCCGACGGGATACGGAGAAGACGGGGGAGCGGTGAAGGATATCTCCGCAATCAAGGAGTCCAGGCGGGCCCGGATCTTGGTGATCGACGATGAGGATTCCGTCCGGGAAATTCTTTCCCGGATGCTGAAGACCAAAGGTCATAAGGTGGTGGTTGCCCCGAACGGCGAAGAAGGGATCGAGCGATTCAGGGCCGAACCTTTTGACCTGGTTTTTACCGATCTGGGAATGCCAAAGTTATCGGGGTGGGACGTTGGAAAAATAATCAAGGAGATTAGTCCGAAAACTCCGATCGCCATGATCACCGGATGGGGCGTGGAATTGGATAGGGGGAAGCTGAACGAAAGCGGGATCGATCTGATTATCTCCAAGCCCTTCGACTTTGACCAGGTGATTCATCTGGTTTCCGAAGCCATGGGGCTGAAGGAAGGACTGTGATGGCGGGGGGATGGCTATCCTACCACCCAGACGGCGATGCCCGCCCCGCGATTGATGACCCTGCTAACAAGGCCTCCCAGTGGAGCATGGGAAGCGCGGTGGAGGCCGTAACGTCCCATCACGAGTGTCGGGTATCCGCCCGTCTTGGCCTCGGCCAGGATGCATTCCGGCGTGTTTCGGATCGATTCTGAGGCGGATTTGGTCTCGATCTGCTGAGGGGCTATCCCCCGTTTGACAAGCGTCTCCACGGCAGGTTGGAAAATAGACTCCAGTCGAAGGTTCTGGTTGCTCAGCCACTTTTCAAGGACCCCCTGCCGGGCGGCCTTCTCGGCTTCGGTCAGAATATGCCCGTCATCCCATAACTCAGGTGGAACCCCGGGTGAGACGTGGAAGAGAGTGATTCGTAGATCACCCGCCCCGGATAATTGCTGACCTACGTAGTCCACTGCCTTCAATGCCCCCTCTGAACCATCAATGGCAATCAGTATCTTTCGCATGTCCTCTCCTCCCTGACGTCGATGAACTACCTCTGAAACACGTTCCCCGGCCGTGGGCCGTTTTCTAAGATCCTCCCGTTGCTTTTCTTACAAATCGATAAGTGATACCTGCTGAGATCAGCAGGGGGACGACGCCAAACAAAATAAAAATGGCATCGGCTGGCAATCGAATCCATTCGATCAAGGTTGTCGTCGGGTCATTCAAGAACTCAGGACCCCTGGCGTGCCAGTAGCCGTTTCTGAGAACATCCAACAACTGGAGCACCCCACCGGGGAAGAGGTTTAAGACAACCATTCCTGCCAGGCCGATGTTGAGTCCCCAGAAGGAGACCCGGATGTATTTTTCCACTTGCTTCCATCCTTCGTCGGTCAATGCTTGCCGGAAGGCGAAGACGGTAAAAGCGACAGAGAACATTCCGAAGACACCCATCATGGCCGCATGGCCGTGATTGGGGGTGAGAATGGTGCCGACTTCAAAGTAACTGACAATGGGGAGGTTGATAAGAAATCCAAATATCCCCGCGCCAACAAAGTTCCAGAACCCGACGGCCATCATGAAATAGAACGTCCACTTATGGGGGATGGAGATTTCTTTGCCGCAAATGTCACATCTCCGCTTGGACAACTTGATAAAATCCCATGCATCCAACGTCAGCAGTGTCAGCGGGACAACTTCCATGGCGGAAAACAGGGCGGCAAAAGCCATGGTGATGTTCGACTGCCCTGTCCAATACCAGTGATGGGCCGTGCCGATAATGCCTCCGCCGAGGAAAAGAATCGCATCCAAGTAAATGACCCGTGTGGCCGTTTGCCGGGTTACCATCCCAAGCTTGAAGAATAGGACTGCTACCATGGTGGTGACGAAGAGCTCAAAGAAGCCTTCCACCCAAAGATGGATGATCCAAAACCTCCAATTATCCACGACGGTGTAATGCGTTTTTCCGGTGAAGAACATCGCGGGCAGGTAAAAGAGAGGAATCGCAAGAGCGGCCAACAGAAAGAGGGTGGAGATTTCGCGCTCTTCGGGACGTTTTCTCGCGGCGCTGCTTCCCCGAAATATTAAGACGAGCCAGAAGATCAGGCCGATCGCTAGCAAGATCTGCCAGGCGCGGCCCAGGTCAAGATATTCCCACCCCTGATGTCCAAACCAGAACCAGACTTTTCCTAAGAGTTGATAGACGCCAAGCATCTCGCCCAGCAGGCTGCCGAAGGCAACGATGATCAACGCAACGAAGAGAAGGTTGATCCCGCTCGTTTGGCCTTTTGTTTCTTTTCCGCCTAACATGGTGGCCAGAAACAACCCTCCTGCAACGTAACCGGTGGCTATCCAAAAGATGGCTAATTGGAGATGCCAGGTCCGGAAGATATTCCCGGGGAAGAAGGAAGATAAATCGATGCCATAAAAACTTCCCGGATCGGCTCGGTAGTGGGCCGTAGCCCCTCCGACGAGAACCTGGGCCAGAAATAGTAGGGCGACGACAACAAAATACTTGATCGTTGCTTTCTGGCTGTCGAACACTATCCCGAGAGTCATCTGAGGATGAATATGTTCGCCCTCGCCTTTCCAACCAAGAAAGTTGAATTTGCTAAAGGAAAAAAGCACAATCGCTATTCCAGCAAGAAGCGTAACAAGGCTCAATGCACTCCAAAGAATCGCATCATCGCTCGGGGTATTTCCGACCGTGGGATCGTAAGGAAAATTATTGGTGTAGGAAAACGTTTTTCCAGGACGGTTGACGACGGAAGCCCAGGCCGTCCAGGCAAAAAAAGCGGTCAATTCTTGGAGTTCTTTTGGATCCTTGATATGTTTGATCAACAAGCCTCGGTTTAAGGCAGGTTGAGCAAAGTAATCCGTCCACTTTCCTATTTGACTCCGGTAAGAGATGACTTCAGAAGGTGTGAAGATCAGCGTGTGAGTCTGCTGGTTATAGCGATTCTGTTTCAACAGTTGCTGGACTTCACCCCCGATGGCAGCTTGCTCAACCGGCGAAAGGTGTGACCATTCACGCTGGTAATGCTGTTTCGCAAGGTAGTTCCTTGTATCGATGGAGAGCGCATGCAAATACTCTGCGGAGAAATCCGGTCCGAGATAGGCTCCGTGCCCCCAGATGGTGCCATTCTCCATCAAACCGTATTTCAGGAAGACTTCTTGTCCAGCGACAATTTCATCTCGGGTAAAGATCGTCTCTCCTGACGGCCCCACAACCTTTTCTGGGATAGGAGGGGCATCCCGGTGGGCTCTGACGGCCATCCAGATCAAGACGGCAAATCCTATGAGCAAGACGATGATGACAGACCTTCTCCACCAGGGAGAGAGCCTCTGGTCGGGAGCATTCCTCTCTTCCATTCCTGTCCTCCTTTTGTTCGACTGCAGGCTTTCAGTCGCGAGTTCTAAGCTGCGCCTGAGTGTTGCAACTCAAGGTTGCCGACCCTTCTCCAAACTCCGACGGTATTCCGTCAGAACGATCGGCCCGCGTTGAGCAGACATTTCTAGGCCTCCTTTTATCCCCTCCATTCCCTTGTGTAAAGGGGAGCATGAAAAATGGCTCCCGCGCAAAGATCGGTCGGGAATATTGGAAGAGTTTTACACCCGCCTGCGCATGGCCCCGGTTTGGGGGGACGCGTCGGCTAAGGTTGGGAACAACCTTTCCTCCCGGTCCCCGGAATGGTCGTTGACTGCATCAGGGAGCGAGGGGGGATTACTTCCTTTTTGCTTTTTCACGCATTTCTGCCGCCAGTTCCTTGATCTCCGTCAGATCCCTCTGCATCTCGCTCCACCCATACCAAAGGGCATAATCCGGGTTGGCATGGAAGGTTCCTTGGAAAGCCCTCATTCGATGCTCGAGAAACATGACGAAAAGTTTTTGCTCGATGACCGTTGGGGCATCATGGAAGGTGAGGAGATCAGGGAAAGGATAAGCGTAGGCTTTCGGTTTGGTCAATGTGCCTTCTTTGTACAAATCCGCAATCATCCGAATTCCCTCTGCCATCAGATGATCCGCATCTTTAATCATCCTGTCCCCTTTTGCCAGCTCTCCTTTGGCAAAATTGGCAGAGTGACATCGGTTGCAAACTTTCACCATCTTGTCCCGTTCCCCCTGCCAGTCTTCCTGGGTGAGTCGCGCCACATTGGCTGCTTTCACGACATCCAGCCGACCCGTTGGTTTTCCGTCAGGATCGAGAACTCCGAGAGCCTGCAGAATTACGGCACGGTCGGCGGCCCATTGCTGGTCCTCCGGCATCGGAAGCCTTACGGCGAGAAAGCCCCAGGCCGTCAGGACGCCGTGATTTCCCCCCTCCATATGGCAGGTTTGGCAGGTAGGGGCTGCAGCGGTGGACGGAAGCATGTTGACCTGTTTGAGCAGATACCGAACGCCGTGTTTTGACCCGGAATACATCTCCCATTGTGGATGGTCGAAACCCATGTGGCAGGTTTGACAGGCTTGAGGTTGCTTCGCTTCCCCAACGGAGAACGTATGCCGGGTATGGCAAGCGTCACATGAGGCCACACCAAATCCTGCTCCTTCCTTTCTCAGTTCCTTAATATCGGCCTCGGCTTTTAGACCGATCTTATGGCATCCTCCGCAACCCTTCATCCCTTCGGTCAACTCCATTGGTTGCCAGTGGATGGTCGGCATCGCTTTCATCGCTGCCCAGGCGGCCGCGTGCTTTCCGCTTTTGAATTGTTTAACCCTTTCTGGATGACAGCCACCACAGGTGTCCGGTGTCGGAATCTGAGCCTTCGGGACATCCACCATCGTTTTGTGTTCATCAAAATGGCAGGAGATGCAGGAGATCTTGTTTTGGCTGTGTTTGCTCAGCTCCCAATCCGAAACGATGCCGGGTGTGACCTTCCGGTGGCATTCCACACACACCTGGGCTGAAGCCGCGGACATCTGAGCTGAAGCCGCTGAAACGAAGACCCAGCTGAGAAAAACGACAAGCATTGTCCGAAATGTGATTCGTCCCATGGTTTCCTCCCCTTAGATAGGATCAAACGGTTTGGTCTGTTGTTGGATTCTCTCGTCCATCTCCTTGGATTCCTTGGAGCCGATGCGCCTCGTAAAATCTTGGCAGATTCCTTTCAAAACATGCTGAACTTGAAGTATTTCTTCCGATGGATGATGACAAAGGAACCCGTTCCCGCATAATCCATCTGCTCGATCATGTCTTTAGAATAGAAGGGTTTTCTTATCAGACCGAGGAACCCCCAAAAGGAGAGGAGATAGAAATCCTGAAGGTCGCTGATCCACTCCTTTATTCTTTCCTTTTTCTTTTCTGCCTGCTCGGCCATCGAAGGACTTCCCATTTTCACATTTGTGGTCCTGGACCTATTCCCTCCGCCAACTTGGGAAATGGTTTGCACATCCTCCATGGAACTTACTGAAAACGATAAGAAAAAGTATCTCTGCGGAACGCTTCATTTCAGAAACGCCCGAAGACGTTCGGACCTGAGCTCTGGCAATTTGTCATTCGTTGATCAAGCTCCCAATAAAGGATATTGATCAATTCATCGGGTCTATTTTGAAACTATGGCAAAAATGGAAAGTTGCCTATGGGGTATAGGACCCATTTTAGGATGAATCAAACTGTATTTTTCTCGGGCAAATCGTCGGTTGTAGACCAGACCGTCGGCTCTATCCTCTCTTTTAGAATGGTAAATCCGGACCTAAGGGTCTTCGAAGCTAACAAATTTATTGAATTTTTTTCTAAGGGTGATTAATTATATAAATAAGAGGAAAGAATAAAATGGGGCCTTATAAAGGTCTCGACCAAAATTGAGGAATTCGGAGTACCTATCAGAAGATTACAAGCAGGGGGATTTCCCTCGCTCCACGGGCTTTTGTGCTTTTCGCAGGTGCGGTCATCATCGCGGAGCGAGGAGGGATTGTGCGTTATATCCACGTGGTCCCTGAAATGAGCCATCTGTCCGAGTTGGACAGAGCTTTTTGGAAAGCGAAAGAGTTGGCCGGGGGAGAGTAACGGAATAAATACAGCATTTTTTGGTTCAAAATAAGAAGTTTGCCCTATTTTTCCCTGAACCTGTTCTTTAGTATTGTGGGGTAAAGAGGTGCAGGGTAAGAGCAAGGTGTTTGAAGCGGGAAGAAAGGAGGAAACTAAGATGAGAAAGATAATCATGCTCGGAGTTTTGACGAGTTTCTTGATCTTACTGAACATGTTCACGGTGGTCCATGCCCAAACGGTGACGGTTAAAGGTGAGGTCATTGACACCTATTGCTATGCGTTGATGGGAGCCAAGGGGGAAAGTCATCGGCAGTGCGCCATTGATTGCGTCAAAGCGGGTATTCCCGCAGGTCTTCTTGAAGAAGGAACCGGGAAGGTCTATGTCTTATTGCCGAATAAAGACAAAGCCGGTCTGCCCAAAGAAGTGATTGACAAGATGGGGCGCACCGCTTCTGTTACCGGCAAGGCCTATACCAGCGGTGGAAGTAACTTCTTGACCGTTGAGTCTGTCAAGTGATGCCTATGTTTGAGACGCTTCTTCCAGGGGCGCAGCACCTTCAAAATATTCACCCCCTGCTGGTTCATTTTCCCATCGCGTTCTTAACGGGTGCTGCACTCTTCTATATCCTTGCCTGGAGTTTTCGAAACCAGACGTTTGCCACG
>Ga0335084_10004899_pt1 | contig 13220 bp, 13 predicted proteins | sample Lox_Sample_44_FD_206721 | JGI IMG/M metagenome (GOLD analysis project Ga0335084, IMG submission 206721) | Soil microbial communities from Loxahatchee National Wildlife Refuge, Florida, United States - Lox_Sample_4.4 | ecosystem: Environmental > Terrestrial > Soil > Wetlands | place: USA... | reverse complement strand
CACGCTCCGCGCACTCGACCAGCAGTCACTGCAGCAGCTCTTCGAGACCGACGGGCTCTCTGCCGAGGCCATCGAGTTTCTCGCGGTGACCTACGGCATGGAGACCCTCCTCGGCACCGCTCTCACCGAGCATCTGCGCGAGGAGCAGAAGGGCGTCTGGACGAAGGGCTTCGACGAGATCGTGGGGGGCACGGACCGCCTGCCCGCGGCCTTCGTGGCCCGGCTGAAATCGAAGCCGCGCATGGGTGCCGAGGTCGTCCGTCTCGAGCAGGATCCGCTTCGCAGTCGGGCGGCCGCCGTGTACCGGGACAAGGACCGGCTGCTCCGCGTAGAGGGCGATTTCATTCTGTGCACGCTGCCCTTTCCGGTGCTGACGCGCCTCGAGGTCGAGCCAGGATTCTCCGGCGCCAAGCAGCGGGCCATTCGCGAGCTCAACTACGACTCGTCGACCAAGGTCCTCGCGGTGACCCGCCGCCGGTTCTGGGAACAGGACGAGGGCATATTCGGCGGCGGTACATATACCGACCTGCCCACCGGCACCACCTGGTACCCCGCCGACAATGCCACGGCACGCGATCCCAGGGTCTCGGTCGCACCGGCCGTCTTCCTGGCGTCGTACTCCTGGGGGCAGACCGCGCGCCGTCTCGCCACGCTCCCACACGCCCAGCGGAGCGCCCTTGCCCTCACTCACCTCGCCCGGGTTCATCCTCAGCTCGCCCGTACCGGCGAAGTGCGCCGCACCGCGAGCTGGAGTTGGGACAATCATCGATGGAGCGGCGGCGCCTTCGCCTGGTTCATGCCCGGCCAGTGGAGCGCCCTCCACCGCCACATCGTCGCGCCCGAGGGTCGCATCCACTTCGCCGGCGAGCACGTCTCGCTGGTCCACACCTGGATGCAGGGCGCGCTGGAGTCGGCGCTCATCTCAGTGCGCGCCATGCTGACCTCCTAGCAGGCCGCTGAAAAGGGCCCATCTGCGTCATTTAGCCAACGGCATTGGGGCGCGCACCGGCCGCACGCTCAACGTACAGAAAGTACGCCTCGCGTGCGGCCGGCTGGCGCCGCCTCGCATCTGGACCCTTTTGAGCGGCCTGCCGTCCTACCGACGCCGGAGGAGCAGGATGGGGCCCTGCTCCGCTGCTACTTCGTAAAGATAGGTGGGGCCGCCCACACCGTTCGTGATTGTCACTGCATCGCCGTCGCGTCCCATGGTCACGTTGGGATTGGCCCGCCATGGATACGTCGAGAGGTTCAGGAGCAGGTATTCGGCCTTCTCGATCCCGACAGGGAAGACGAAGACGAGGGGCCGGAGCGACAGGTGCGCCACGTAGGGATCCTGGGCGGACACCGCCGCGCCGTCCGGTACCTGCGCCAGCACTGCGAAGGCCTGCCAATGCTCCGGCTTGGGCCACACGCGCTCGTACGACAGGTTGTTGACCGTGCGTGCGGACAGCAGCAGGCTCGCCATGATGGCGACGACCAGCACGGTCTTCGGCCACGGCCCCGGGCGTCGAAGGGCGAGGCGGTCATAGCCTGCAATGGCCGCCGCGAACAGGAAGGGCAGGATGAAGCTCTGGTATTGCGTCCGGTGATCGAAGAGGATCGGGTCTCGCCCGAGGAGATTCTCGACGAGGGCGGGTGCCAGTCCCACGAGGACCTCGGGCGCCAGCAGAGGGAGAAAGGCCAGCGGAGCGAGGAGGGCTCCGAGATAGACGAGGCGGCGCTCCGTGAAGAGCCCCGCCAGGACCCGCCACGGACGCAATACCAGCGTGGCGATGATCTCGGGCACCGAGCGGCCCAGGTGGGCATAGCGCCCCAGGTGCGGATACGGCGCCTCACGGAAGTACGGGATGAGCCATCGCGTGTCGGCCAGAAGCACGGCGAAGGCACTCAGCGCGGTGGCCGCGCCCCAGAGCCAGCGTCGCCTGGTCAGCGCGAGCCAGAGCCCGAGCCCCACCACGGGAATGGCCGCGTCTTCACGCGTGGCCAGCGTCAGCAGCACGGCGGCGGAGAAGAGCCAGGGCCTCTCGGCCTCCGCGAAGTAGATCGCGCCGATGAGCAGCGGAATGGCCAGGGCCGCGGAGTGGAAATCCCGCACATTGATCCCGTGCAGGGACGGATGGATCAGGTAGAGAACGGCGAACACCGCCGCCGGACGCTCATCCCCCAATCGGCGCGCGGCAATGCCGAACACGCCGAGCGCGCCCAGGCCCAGCGCGATCGACTGCGCGATGAGCAGGACAGCGGGCCCGGATGCCAGCCAGAAGGCCGGGACGAACAGATACATGATCGGCGAGAAGTGGTCGCCCCACGCGTGCATCTCGGGAAGGCTCACCCGCGGCCCCGCGCCGCGGGCGAGGTTCCAGGTCAGCTGGACGTAGTAACCGAGATCCAGCGCGTGCGTCCGGAAGGTCCAGTGCCGGGTCAGCGTGACGATCGAGAAGTACACGGCGTACAGCACCACGCCGACCGCGACCGCACGCCGGGGGCGGACCCGCGGCACGGGCATGGGTGCGACGAAGAGTCGGAGGGCGAGCACGCCCAGCAGGACGAGGAAGATCTCTTCCGGCCGCCACCACCAGTAGACGAGCGAGGACAGGACGGCCAGGCCGCTCACCACGGCGGCCAGGTCAAGCAGGCGAACGAGGCTCAACGGGCGGCGGAAGGTCCGGAGTCGGAGCTCATCCTGCTGTACCGGCCGCGCAGCGTCTGCAGCCTGCGCGAGCGCTTGAGCCCGCTCGTGTGCAGCGAGTGCCGCGTGACGACCCAAAGGATCTTGAGCCCATAGCCGCACGAGGCGAGAAAGCTCGCCGACGACGCCTCGGGAAAGTAGCGCACGGGCACGGCGATCTCCGCCAGCCGGAAGCCCGCAGCGACGACCTGCGAGATGATCTCCTGGTCGAAGACGAAGCCGTCCGAGTTCATCCGGAAGTTCACGGCCTCGAGAACGTCCCGGCTGAACGCGCGGTAACCGGTGTGGTACTCGGAGAGCCGGAGGCCGAAGCAGGAGTTCTCGACGCCGGTGAGGAAGCGGTTGGCGATGAACTTCCACCACGGCATGCCCTGCGCGATGGCGGAGCCTCCACCCTTGAGCCGCGAGCCCAGCACCACGTCGGCCTCGCCCCTGACGATCGGCTCGATCATCTTGGGCACCAGCGTGGGATCGTACTGGTAGTCGGGATGCACCATCACGACGATGTCCGCTCCCGCCCTGAGCGCCTCCGTATAGCAGGTCTTCTGGTTGGCGCCGTACCCGTAGTTCCTGTCGTGGACGAAGATCTCGAGCCCCAGCTCGCGCGCGATGTCGAGCGTCCTGTCCCTGGAGCCGTCGTCGACGAGGATGACGAGACTGACAGACTCCTTCGGGAGCTCCTCGTAGGTCATCCGGAGCGTGCTGCCCGCATTGTAGGCGGGCATGACGACCACGACCTTGGGCGGGCCCGGCATCAGGCCCCCGCGGCCGCGCGACGGCAGACGGCGACGAACTGGTATGCGAGGCCGCCCTTCCAGAGCCGGGCGGCGCCCGCGGACAGTCGATGGACGGCGTCGAGCACACCGCCGTGGAACCGCGTCGGAACGACCAGGGGCAACGGCGCGGGCGTGGCCACGAGCTCTTCGATCTCGAGCCCGGCGTCACCGAGGAAGCGCGTGAAGCTCCGTCGCGTGAAGAAGCGCACGTGCGTACGGTCGAGGATGCCGCGGTCGGCATAGTCCCAGCGTCCGAGCAGGAGCGAGAGCCTGACCCAGAGATGGGCGACGTTCGGCACCGAGACGAGGATGCGTCCGCCGGGGGCGAGGCTCCGGTTCAGCGCAACGAGAGCCGGCAGCGGGTCGCTCAGGTGCTCGAGGACGTCGCCGTAGACGATAGCGTCGAAGGCGCCCTCGAGCCGGGGCGCGGCCTCGTCGAGGTCGGCGACGATGACCTCATGGCAGCGCCCGCGAGCCTTGGCGGCCTGTTCGGGGTCGCGCTCGAGCGCCGTCACCTGCCAGCCCTGACGCGTCAGGAGCTCGGCGAGGAAGCCGTCTGCCGCCCCCACGTCGAGAGCGCGGCGGCCCCGTCCATCTCCAAGTCGCCGTAGGATGAGGGCGTGACTCGAGTGCGGATCAGACTTGAGTTGGTAGACCGAGTCACTCATCCGGCCCGCTCAGCAGCCCAAGGCGGGCTCGGTCGCCCATTGGCGCCAGCCCTCGAGCCTCGGAAAGTACACTGCCTCCAGTACCAGGGAGAGGGCGAACAGGACGTAGAAATCGCCCCGCATTCCCGAGAGCATGAAGAGCACGAGGCCCAGGATGACCGGCACTTCGGCCAGCGCGGCGATGGTGATGGACGTCGAGACGAGACGACGGGCCCGCGCTTCCTCGTCGCCGGCGAGCGAGCGGCCCAGGAGGGTCCGCCGCACGGCGCCGATCAGGCCGGATACGAGAGCGGCCGCTGCCCAGAAGGCGACGCGCCCCGCAGGCTGCATCTGCCCGGCAAAGCCCTCGAACGGCGCCTGGGTGATGCTGACGATCGCCACGGCCACCGCATAGAGCATCGTGCTCGCCGCCATGGCACCGCAAGTGATCGCCGCGTTCCGGTACGCGGCTTCAAGCCCAACTGACCCTCCAGCCATAACAAGAGGATAGCACCGACGGCGGGGGGCATCCGTATTCGCTCTCGTCTCCCCTTCACCTGCTCGCCCCCTCACCCGACCCTCCCCCCTCCGGGAGCGAGGGTTCCGCATCCCTTCGCCCCCAGTGAGGGAGAGGGTTGGGTGAGGGTGAGAGTGCTACCGCTGGACGCGGACCAGGGTGGACGGCGGGAGCCGCTCGAGCAGGTCGCTGAGAGCGCGCTCCATGTAGCTGCGATCCTTGGACTCGAGCGTCACCTTGACCTTGTACTCGGGGTTCGAGAACTCGGGGTACGAGCCCAGGAGCAGATCGGGATGGCGCGCCAGCACGGCGTTGAGGTGCTCGGCCAGCTGCCCCTCCCCCACGCTGACGAAGACGCTCGCCAGATGAAACGGCACGTCGCGGAAGCGCTCCTTGAGGCTCTCGAATTTCCTGCGGAAGAGCTCGGGCACTCCGGGGAGCACATACACGTTCTTCATCACCACCGCCGGGAAGACGAGGCCGTCGGCCGTCATGGGCTGGGCGCCTTCGGGAATCTCCGCCATCCTGATGCGCGCGGGATTGAGGCTTCCGCCGTAGAAGCCTTCGAGCGCCGCTACCATGGCCGGATCCCGCACCACGGGAACACCGAAAGCCCGCGCGACACCCTCGATGGTGACGTCATCGTGCGTGGGGCCCACGCCGCCGGACGTGAAGACCACGTCGAAGCTCCGGCTGAACTCGGCCACCTCGGCGGCGATCTGATCGATCTCGTCTGGGATGACCACGATGCGCCGGACGTCCACGCCAAGCGCCCGGAGCTCGCGGCAGAGGTATACGGCATTGGCGTCCGCCACCTTGCCGGAGAGCAGCTCATTGCCGATGAGGATGATACCGGCCGACCTGGCCATGGCCGGGCCATGGTAGCACGAGGCTTCAACCCGGGGCGATGCCGGGGTGATAGAATGCTCGCGCGTTTCACCGACAAGGAGACGGAGCAACGATGGCGACGGACGCGGAACCAATACGACTCTCGGGCTGGGCGCTGGTGCTCGGAGCCTCCTCGGGCTTCGGCGCGGCCACCAGCCTCGCGCTGGCCCGAGCCGGCATGGACATCTTCGGCGTGCATCTCGACCGCAAGTCGACCCAGCCCAATGCAGAGCGTGTCGCTGGCGACATCAAGGCCCTCGGTCGGCAGGCGCACTTCTTCAATGTCAACGCCGCCGACGAAGAGAAGCGCGCCGAGGTCAGCTCTGAGATGGAGCGGATCCTGCGCGAGCGTAACGAGCTGGGTCGCGTCCGCGTGATGCTGCACTCGCTGGCTTTCGGCACCCTCAAGCTCTTTATCACCGACCCCATCAAAGAGGCCGTCAGCAAGTCACAAATGGACATGACGCTCGATGTGATGGCGCATAGCCTGGTCTACTGGGCGCAGGAGCTGGTGGGCCGCGGCCTCATGGGACGGGGCGGTCGCATCTATGCCATGACCTCGGCGGGCGGCGCTCGCGTCCTGCCACACTACGGACCGGTCTCGGCGGCCAAGGCGGCCCTCGAGTCGAATATCAGGCAGCTCGCCGCCGAGCTCGCCGGCCACGGGATCACCGCGAACTCGATCCGCGCCGGAGTCACCGCCACTCCCGCCGCGCAGAAGATTCCGAACTACGAGGAATTTTCCGCCCGGGCGGCCGAACGCAATCCGCACCGGCGCCTGACCACCGTGGACGATGTCGCCCGTGCCATCGTCGTCCTCTCCCACCCCGACACCTACTGGATGACGGGCAACGTCATCGGCGTGGATGGCGGCGAAGAGATCGTAGGCTAGCGGCTCGTGCCGGCCTGGCTCGCCGTCTGCATCCTGGGCATCATCGAGGGCCTGACCGAGTTCCTGCCGATCTCCTCGACGGGCCACCTGCTTCTTGTCGAGAATGCCCACTGGCTGCCCCAGCAGTCTGATCTCTTCAACATCACCATCCAGTCGGGCGCCGCCGTCGCGGTGATCTTCGCCTTCTGGACCAGGGTGCGCGAGCTGTTGCTGGGACTTGGCGATTCCGACACGCGGAGCTACGTCTTCAAGCTCGTGCTCGCGTTCGCTATCACGGGCGTGGGCGGCCTGATTCTCAAGAAGCTCGGTTTCACGCTTCCCAAGGAGACCGCCCCGATCGCGTGGGCGACGCTTCTGGGCGGCATCGCCATCCTGGCGATCGAGTGGGCGATGCGTGGCCACCGGCTGCGCTCGGAAGTCACATGGACGATGGCGGTCGTGGTGGGGCTCGCCCAGCTGCTGGCCGCGGTGTTCCCTGGCACGTCCCGGTCGGCGGCCACCATCCTGATCGCGCTCGCGCTGGGCCTCAGCCGCCCGGCGGCGACCGAGTTCTCGTTCCTGGTGGGTGTTCCCACCCTGCTCGCGGCCGGCGCCTACGAGACCCAGCACGCGCTGCGCCATCCGGGCCCGGTGGCGACCGACGACTGGGGCATGCTCGTGCTCGGTACGCTCGTATCCGCGGTCAGCGCGTTCCTCGTGGTGCGTTGGCTCATCCGGTGGATCCAGACCCACAACTTCTCGCCTTTCGGCTGGTACCGCATCGCCCTTGGCCTGGCGATGCTGGCCCGAATGATCTGAGGGAGATAAGGCATGGCTCTTCATGATGTCGTCGTGGTGGGTGGAGGCAATGCCGCGCTGTGCGCCGCGCTGGCGGCGCGCGAGGCCGGGGCATCGGTGCTGGTCGTCGAGAAAGCGCCCGAGGCCCAGCGTGGGGGCAATTCCTTCTTCACGGCGGGCGGCTTCCGCTTCGCCCATCAGGGGCTCGAGGACCTGCGGCGCGACATCCTGCCCGACATCTCCGAGGAAGAAGCGCGCGCCATGGTCGTCCCTGCCTACACCGAGAACCAGTTCTACGACGACCTGATGCGCGTCACCGAAGGCCGCTCCGACATCGACATGGCGGAGTTCCTGGTGAAGCGCTCGCGCCCCACCATCGTCTGGATGCGCGGCCAGGGCCTCCGGTGGATCCTCATGTTCGCCCGGCAGTCGTACCAGGTCGAGGGCAAGCACCACTTCTGGGGCGGGCTCAATGTCGAGGCGGTGGGGGGCGGCGCCGGCCTCGTGGAGATGCTCCTGGAGCGCGCCGGGAAGGTCGGTATCGAGGTGCGCTACGGCCACGGCGCCCGCAGCCTCATCACCGACAAGAAGGGCGGCGTCACGGGCGTGGTCGTCCGCTCGCCCGAGGGTTTCGTCGAGATTCCGGCCCGCGCCGTCATCCTCGGCTGTGGCGGCTTCGAGGCTAACCCGGAATGGCGCACGCGCTACCTCGGACCCAACTGGGACCTCGCCCGGGTGCGCGGTACCCGGCACAACACCGGCGACGGCATCAAGATGGCGCTCGACATCGGCGCTCAGGCCTACGGGCACTGGTCCTCCTGCCACGCCGTGCAGTGGGACATGAACGCCCCTCCGTTCGGCGATCGCAAGGTCGGCGACATGTTCCAGAAGCACTCGTACCCGCTCGGGATCATGGTCAACACCCAGGGCGAGCGCTTCGTGGACGAAGGGGCGGACTTCCGCAACTTCACCTACGTCAAGTACGGACAGGCGGTGATCCGCCAGCCGCAGCAGACGGCCTTCCAGATCTTCGACCAGAAGACCGTCGGTATCCTGCGCGAGGAATACCGCATCCGCGAGATCACCAAGGCGGAGGCGCCCACCATCGAGGAGCTGGCGCGCAAGCTCGAGATCAATCCGCAGGGCCTCGTGCGTACGGTGAATGAATTCAATGCGGCGGTCGAGGACAAGCCCTTCAATCCCGCCGTCCTCGACGGCAAGGGCACGCGGGGCATCAGTCCGCCCAAGACCAACTGGGCCCAGCGCCTCGACTCGCCGCCCTATGTCGGATTCGGCGTCACCTGCGGCATCACCTTCACCTTCGGTGGATTGCGCGTGGACCTCCGCGCGCAGGTACAGGACATCGAGGATCAGCCGATCCGGGGACTGTACGCCGCCGGCGAGCTGGTCGGCGGCCTCTTCTACCACAACTATCCAGGCGGCGCCGGGCTCATGGCCGGCTCGGTGTTCGGCAAGACCGCGGGCGACTCAGCCGCGGCCGACTTGGGCTTCAAGGCCAGGTAGCGGTGGAGCGCCTGACCGATCTGTTCTTCCTCGCGCAGCTCGGTTTGCTCTTCGGCGTGGTGTCATGGTGGCTCAGCCCCGAGCCACATCCGGGCCGGGTCATGCTCGCCATCACCGCGTGGGTCGCCGCGCTGGGATTCCTGAGCCTCGGAGGCTTCTTCGCCAACTTCAAGAGCCTGCCGCCGCGCATCCTGCCGGCTCTGCTCGTGCCGCTCGTCGCCGGCCTGCTCTGCCTCCGATCGGCGGCCACCCGTGCGCTCCTGGCGCGCACGCCGCCGCAGTGGCCGATCTACCTCCAGTCCTTTCGCATCCTGATGGAGATCATCCTCTGGCTCCTCTACCTGCAGCACCGGGCGCCGGCGATCATGACCTTCGAAGGGCGCAACGTGGACATCCTGGTCGGCGTGACGGCGATTCCCGTGGGCTATCTCTGCTTTGTGAGAAAGGTATGGCCCGCCCGCGTGGCGCTCTGGTGGAACGTGGCGGGCATCCTCATCCTGCTCAACGTGGTGGTCCACGCTCAGCTCTCCACACCGTCGCCCTTCCGTGTCTTCGTCACGGATCCGCCCCTGACCTTCATCGCCTACTGGCCCTACATCCTGCTCCCGGGCTTCCTCGTGCCGCTGGCCTGGCTCGGCCACGCGGCCTCGCTCATGCAGATCTCGCGGTCCCCCGCGTAGCGCTGCCGCGCCGCGGGAGCGCCTCAGACCACACGCGCGAGCCACTCCAGCACCGCCGCAAACGGCCGCTCCCAGCCCGGCTCGAGCATGAGCAGATGGGCATGACCCGCGGCCTCGAGATACTGCGACCCATACCGCGCGGCGATCTTCCGCTGGACGGACGCGGGCGTGATGCGGTCGTGCTCTGCGCCGAGCACCAGCGTGGGGCAGCGAATGCCGGCGGGGTCGACCGCCATGCTGCCCAGGGCCATCTCGCGCGCGGCCCGACCGGACTCCGGCACCATGTGTGGATACGCCCAGGCCTGCAGCTCGGGGCTGAGGCAGTTCCCGAGGAGCGCCGCCGCGTCATTGGGAGCAATCAGGAACGGTTGGCTGGCGAGAATGGGCCCGGCGTACCGAGGCATGCGTGAGAGCAGTCGCCACGTCACGACGTGGATGCCCTTGGGCGGAGCGCTGGTCGCGAAGACGGCGGCCCGCACTCGACCGGCCTCCGCCACCTTCTGGGCGACGAGGCCGCCCATAGAGTGGCCGATAACGACCGCTTCCCGAAACGTCCGCAGGCAGTCGTGGACGTCCTCGACATAGTTCAGCAGGGAGACGCGACCCATGTTGGGCACGGGACGACTCCCGTGGTGGCCGCGGAGGTTCAGCGCCCAGGCATCCCACCCGGCCTGCGCGGCCGCGTAGAGCCAGGGCCGCAGGTACCAGCTGCCGCCGTGCATGCCGTGCACCAGGAGGATGGGGCACGGGCGCGGCGGCCCGACGGGCGCCGCGTGCTCGAGGAGGAGGTCGCCGATCCGTTCTATGGCGAGACGGCGTTGAGTCGCACCGTCTCCAGGACGAGGGAGGCAGTGGTCTGGAGGTCCTTCAGGTCCACCCACTCGTTCACGGTATGGATGTCGCGCATGCCGCAAGCGAGGTTGGCGATCTCGATGCCGCGCGTCGTGTAGACATTGGCATCGGAGCCGCCACCAGTGGCGCGCGTCCGGAAGGGTTTGCCGAGACCGCTCGCCGCACCGGCGACCAGCGTCACGACGCGGGCGGTGTCGGCGACATCGAGCCGCTCGTACTGACGCTCCACCTTGATGTCGACGCGCGCCCGGTGCTCCGTGCCCTCGAGGCGAACCATGTGACGCGCGGCCGCCTCCTCGAAGCGCCGCCGCATGTGCTCGGTCTGCGCCTCGAGCTTCTCGACGGTCAGGCTCCGAGTCTCGCCGTGGACGACCACCCGGGTCGGGACGATGTTGGTGGCGAGACCGCCCTGCATGATGCCGAGATTCGCCGTCGTCTCCGCGTCCACGCGGCCCAGCTTCATGCCGGCGATGGCCTCGCTCGCGATCTGGATGGCCGACAGGCCTCGCTCGGGGCAAATGCCCGCATGGGCCTCGAGCCCGGTCACCGTGAAGGACACCCGGTTGGCCACCGGAGCGCGCGTGATCAGCTCACACACGCCGTCGACGTCGAGGACGAGTCCGCGCCTCGCCTTGAGCCGGCCCGTATCGAAGTGCTTGGCGCCCAGGAGACCCGTCTCCTCGCAGATGCTCAGCACCACCTCGATGTCGCCGTGAGGAATCCTCTCCTCGCGCAATACCCGGATGGCCTCGAAGATGGCGACGATGCCCGCCTTGTCGTCGCCGCCCAGCACCGTGGTGCGGTCAGTGTGGACGATGTCGCCCTCGACGACGAGATGGATCTTCTCGGCGGGCCCCACCGTATCCATGTGCGCCGAGAGCAGGAAGGGCGGCGCGCCCGGCTTGGTCCCGGCAAAACGCGCGAGGATATTGCCCGTCTCGCCGCCCACCTTCTCCCCCGCATCGTCCACCTCGACGGAGGCGCCCATGCCCTTGAGAATGCTCTCGAGCCGCCGCGCGATGGCACCCTCGCGGCGGGACATGCTCGAGATGGACGCCAGGTCGAGGAATTCGTCCTTGATCCGCTGCGGCTCGATCATGCGGGCTCCGTGTGGAGATGGCGAGTGAGCCAGTCGCGGCTGCGCTTGAGAGCCTCGAGGCGGTGGAGCGGGTCCGAGAGGCGATGGTCCGCACCCGGGAGGAGACAGAGCTCTCGGGGCTCCTGGGCCTGAGCGAAGAGCATGCGCCCGTGCTCGGGCGGCACCACCTCGTCGCCTTCGCCCTGGACGATCAACACGTGGCTCGTGCCGCCGGGCGCCTCCACGTGGCGGCCGCCGCGCACTTCCGCGACGAGCGCCGCACCGGGGGATGTGACGTCGTCGGACGTGGAGCTCGCCATCTCGGCGAGGCTGGCCGGAGCGTTCCAGGTCACTACAGGCATGGCGGCGCCTCTACGGGATGCGACCCAGAGGGCGATGAAGCCGCCCAGGCTCGAGCCGATCAGACCGAAGCGCCCATCGAGAGCCTCGTGACCCTTCAGGTGGTCGATGACGGCCTCGAGGTCGGCCATGCGCGAGGCGACGGTGGCGTTGCGGTAGAGGCCACCGGATTCGCCGCTGCCGCGGAAGTCGAAGCGGGCGAGGGCCAGCCCCGCCTCCGGGAAGTCACGGGCGAGGAGCAGATACTTGTCGCTGTCCTTGCAGGCGCCCATGCCGTGGCAGGCGACGACGCAGGCAGCCGGTCCGGAAGCCGGCAGATGGAGGATACCGACCACCGGTGCGCCGCCGACCTCGATGACGAAGCGCTCGGCCTTCATGCCCAGGCCAGATCGAAGAGTCGGCAGGTATTGGCGGAGATCTGGAACATCGCCTCGTCCGCCGGCAGGCGCTTGATCTTGGCGACTTCCTCGGCGACCCGGGCCACGAGCCACGGTCCGGACGGCACGCCGCCAAACTCGCCCTGGTACGGCCAGGGCCCATCGCTCTCGACGAGAAGCGACTCGATGGGGACGGCTTCGACCAGCTCACGGTCCCGCTCGCGGTACACGATCTCGGGCGTGACAGAGATCAGATACCCCGCGTCGACGATGTCGCGCGTCACCTCGGCGGGCGCTTTGTGCCAGTGAAACACGGCGCGCTCGATGCGGCGGCGCTTGAGCGCCTCGAGCGCCGCCACGGCCGCGCCGTGCGGAGCGTGCAGGATGACCGGCAGGTCATAGCGCGTGGCGAGGTCGAGGAGCCGGCCGAAGCGCATGCGGCCGCGGGTCAAGACTTCGGTAGCGTCCGCGGCCCCGCCGAGGCAATACCACGGCAGCCCGATCTCGCCGAGGGCGACCAGGCGCGAGTGATTGGCGGCCACCTGCGCCTCGACCAACTCGAGGTCCTCGTGCGTCAGATGGAGCCAGTCTGGATGAAAACCCATGGCCGGCCGCACGATCTTGCCATTCGACGCGGACATCTCGAGGGTCCGGGCATTCGTCGGCTGATCACAGCCGACGGCCACCGCACCCCAGACATTGTTCTCGGTCGCGCGGGCGATCGCGCTGCGCAGATCTTCGAAAACTGGATCATGCAGGTGACAGTGGCTGTCGATGATCATTTAACCTCAACATGCCCTACGGCATGTTGACCGTGGGCGAGAGGGTTAGGGCCACACGTACCACTTAGGCAATCGGGGCCACGCGTACCACTTAGGCAATCGGTTGTCTTGATCTCAGCATGGCGTTCGGCATGTTGACCGTGGGCGAGAGGGTTAGGGCCACGCGTGCGGGCGCGGGGAAGAGGGTTGGGACCATCCGCTTCGGTCGCCAATCGCTTCGGCATCTATGCGCCTGCTACGACCATCTTGGCGATCAGGATGGTGGGGGCGGCCGTGCGATCGCGAAAGACGAGGTCGTTGCCGACGCCTTCGATGGCGCGGAACATCTCGAGGAGGTTGCCCGCGATGGTGATCTCCTCCACTGGGTAGGTCAGCTCGCCG
>Ga0335084_10004898_pt1 | contig 13222 bp, 10 predicted proteins | sample Lox_Sample_44_FD_206721 | JGI IMG/M metagenome (GOLD analysis project Ga0335084, IMG submission 206721) | Soil microbial communities from Loxahatchee National Wildlife Refuge, Florida, United States - Lox_Sample_4.4 | ecosystem: Environmental > Terrestrial > Soil > Wetlands | place: USA... | reverse complement strand
CCGCGATCAGGTACGAGCCGCTCTGGTCGACCCCCTGGGGCAAGCCCGCGCGGTAGGCCGCGTCGAGCACGCTGCCGAACACGGCCAGGAGCAGGATCGCGAGCCCCGCCTGCAGCGCGCCGAAGAAGGCGCCGCCGAAGCGGTCGTAGGCGCCGCGCGGGATGTCGGCGCGGCGGTCGCGCTCGGCGCGGATCAGGAGCATCGAGACGATGCTTCCCGCCACGTAGACCGCGAAGAACACGCCCGTGCCGACGAGCACGAGCGCCCCCAGGTGCGAGAACCCGGCCAGCACTGCGACGGCCTTGGCGCAGCTCCGCGCGGCCAGGAACGACGACGCGTACGCCAGCCCCAAGGTCGACAGACGCAGGAACCCCGCGAGCGTGCCGCGGAACGCGCCCAGCATCACGAAGACCGCCAGGATGGCGAGTGCGAGCAGATCGAAGAGCACGTCTCGGGATCGGCGATGCGACGGGCGGCCTGAAGAAGCTAGGGCGCGATCGCTCGCTGGCGCAGCAGGTGGTCGCAGAGCACCAGCGCCACCATCGCCTCGACCATCGGCACCGCGCGCGGAAGCACGCACGGGTCGTGGCGGCCCTGGGCCTCGAGCTTCACCGCAAGGCCTTCGCGGTTCACCGTGTCCTGCTCCTTGCGGATCGTGGCGGTCGGCTTGAACGCGGCGCGCACGAGGATCGGCTCGCCGTTCGAGATGCCGCCCTGCACGCCCCCCGATCGATTGGTGCGCGTGTGCACGCGGCCACCGTCGACCACGAACGCATCGTTGTGCTCGCTGCCCAGTAGGCGCGTGCCGGCGAAGCCCGAGCCGATCTCGAAGCCCTTGCACGCCGGCAGCGACAGGAGCGCCGCAGCGAGATCGGCCTCGAGCTTGTGGAACACGGGCTCACCGAGCCCGGGCGGCACGCCGTGCGCCACGCAAGTCACCACGCCGCCGAGTGAGTCGCCGGCGCGGCGCGCGTCGTCGATGCGCCGGATCATCTCCTCCGCCGCGACCGGGTCCGGGCAACGGGTGATCGAGCGCTCGACGTCTGCCCGCGCGACCGCGAATGGATCGAGCTTGGCCTCGATGGTGTGGACCTGCGAGACGAAGCCGACGACCTCGCCCGCGCCGAACTTCGCGAGCACCTTGCGCGCGACGGCGCCGGCCGCGACCCGGCCGATCGTCTCGCGCGCGCTGGCGCGGCCGCCGCCCTGCCAGTTGCGGATGCCGTATTTGGCCTCGTAGGTGTAATCCGCGTGCGACGGGCGGTACACGTCGCGCATCTCCGCGTACGCCTCGGGCCGCGCGTCCTCGTTGCGCACCAGCACGAGGATGGGCGTGCCGAGCGTCCGGCCCTCGAACACGCCCGACAGGATCTCGGCGCGGTCGGCCTCCTGGCGCGGTGTGGTCAGCACCGACTGGCCGGGGCGGCGACGGTCGAGCTCGACCTGCAGGTCGGCGGCGGAGAGCTCGATCTGCGGCGGGCAGCCGTCGATCACCACGCCGACCGCGCCGCCGTGGGACTCACCCCAGGTGTGGATCCGGAACAGGTGGCCGAACGTCGAGCTCACGACCGTATGATACCGGCCTAGCGCCGTTCCGCCTTGCGGCGCGCGAGCAGCACGTAGCTCGCGCCGGTGCCGCCGTCGTACTGGGGCGCGCTGGTGTAGGCCAGCACGATCAGGCGCGCCGGGCCGCGCGAAAGCCAGCGCGGCAGCGACGGGCGGAGCACCGGCTCGCCGTTCGGCGAACGGCGACCGCGCCCGTGCACGATGCGCAGGCAGCGCAGGCCGCGCGCGTGCGCGTCGACGATGAACGACTCGACCAGGCTGCGCGCGGACTCCGCGTCGCAGCCGTGCAGGTCGAGGTCGGCCTGCGGCGTGAACTCGCCCTTGCGCAGGCGGCGCAGCACGCGCGGGTCGAGGCCGGGCACGCAGCCGCTCATGAACTCGTCGGAGTGGGTCAGGTCGAACGGGGCGTCGCCGTTCACGAGCGCGTCGAGCTCGCGGATCACCTCGCGCTCGCGCTCCGACAGCGGGACGGGCTCGCGGTAGACGGGCGCAGGTGGCAGCCGCGTCTGCGCGATCACCTGCACGTCGGCCATGGCCTCGGCGAAGAGCAGATCGTCCTCGTCCGGGTCGCGCGCCATGGCTTCTCCCTCCTACGCCTTCGCTAGATCGGACGACGCAGGGCAAGAGCTTTCTTCATCAGCCGCGAGAGCGGCAGCGCCTCGAGCTCGGCGGCGCCGCAGAAGCGCGCCTCGCGGCCGCGGGCGAGCCGGCCGCCGCGCGGCTCGAGGGTCACGACCTCGAGCCGCAGATCGCGGTGGGTGAACAGGTGGCGGACCCGTCCCAATTCGGCGCCCGCGGCGACGGTGAGCCCGGTGCGCGCGCGCACCGCCGCGACGAGGGCGTCGGGGTCGCGGCCTTCAGCGGTCGGCAGCTCCCACAGCCCGCCGAGCAATCCGTGCGAGGGGCGGCGCAACACCAGGAGCCGCCCGCGCCGCTCGAGCACGCCGGCGACCGCGTGCACGACGGCGGCCTTCGGCTTGCGGCGCGGCGCGGGGAAGCGCTCGGGGTCGCGCCCGCGCGCGGCGCAGTCGGCCGCGACCGGGCAGAGCAGACAGGCGGGCTTGCGCGGCGTGCACACGGTGGCGCCGAGCTCCATCAGCGCCTGGTTCCAGTCGCCGGGCTGCTTCTCGGGGACGAGGGCGTCGGCCAGGCGCCACGCAGCGGCGTCGGACAGCGCGCGTTCGCCGGCCAGCCGCGACAGCACGCGCCGCACGTTGCCGTCGACCAGGGCCGCGCGCTCGCCGAACGCGATCGAGCGCAGCGCGCCGACCGTGTAGCGGCCGACACCGGGTAGTGACGCGAGCGCCTGCGCATCGCGCGGCAGCTCGCCGCCGTGCTCGCGCGCGACCGCCTCGGCGGCGCGCCTCAGGTTGCGCGCGCGCGCGTAGTAGCCGAGCCCGGCCCACAGGCGCAGGACGTCCTCCTCGTCGGCGACCGCGAGCGCGTTCAGCGTCGGGAAGCGCGCGAGGAAGCGCTCGTAGTACGGGACGACCGTCTCGACGCGGGTCTGCTGCAGCATCGTCTCGGACAGCCAGATCCGGTACGGGTCGCGCGTCCGCCGCCAGGGGAGGTCGCGGCGCGCGCCCGCGTACCAATCCGCTAGCCGCCGGACGAAGGCTTCGCCGAGAGCTTCCCCTCGATGTGGTCGTCGATCCATTTCTTGTCGAACCATTCCAGCGGATCGACGAAGACGCCGTCCAGCAGCATCGCGAAGTGCAGGTGATCGCCGCCGGCGAGTCCGGTCGTGCCGCTCTTGCCCAGCACGTCGCCCTTCGAGATGGGCTTGTGGTTCTCGACGCCGATCTCGGACAGGTGACCGTACAGGCTGAACAGGCCCAGCCCGTGGTCGATCACGACCGCGTTGCCGTAGATGCCGAGCGGACCCGCGAACACCACCACGCCGTCGTTGGCCGCGGGAACCGGCGCGTGCGAGGTCGAGGCCAGGTCGTAGCCCATGTGGGTCTGCTGGTCGACGGTCTTGCCCTCGTACACGTAGCTGCGTCGCTCGGCGAACTTCGCGCCGGCGTGAGTGTTGGGCATCTGCTCGAACGCTCCCTCCCAGATCCGGTCCACGCTCGACTTCTTGCACAGCTCGACGAGCTGCGCGTCGTTCTCCTTGCGCACGTCGCGGTTGATCTTCAGGTAGCCGTCGAGCGGCGAGCCCGAGAAGCCGCCGAGGATCTCGGCGACCTTCTCGCTCATGAACTGGTCGGTGAGCGGGATCGTGTCGGCGGGGAAGCTGCGGTCGAGGACGTTCGCGACCAGCGCGATGCGCGTCTCGTTGCCCGCGCGGTCGGTCGCGATCAGGAACGGCTTGGCGTCGGCGGGCGCGTTCGCGGGGATCGCGTAGAAGGCGACCATGCGTTTCGGGTCGCCCGGGTCCTTGAAGCCGGGAAAGAACTCGCTCCCGACCGCGATGCCCGACTTCTCGACGTCGTCGCCGACGGTGTACACCGCGAGCTCGGAGCCGCCGCGCCGCACGTAGGTGAGCCCGGTGAGCAGCGACGCGCGCGGCGGGTGCGTGTCGACGTTCAGCACGACGTCGACGGACGCCGTGTTCGAAAGCCACGAGTAGTCGGTCGCCTCGGCGTGCAGCGTCACCTCGCCGTCGGGCAGGCCCATCTCCTTGGGCTTCACCACGACCTCGAGCTCGCGCTGCAGGTCGAGCTCGGCGCCGGTGAGCGCGTTGCCCGGGTAGTCCTGCGAGGCGAGCTCGCTGCTCTTGCCCCCCGACACCAGCCAGACGCGCGCGCTGCGGATGCCCGAGCCCTTGTCGTCGAAGCGGAACAGGTGGTGGTACTCGCTGCTCACGTAGCCGGGCGTGGTCAACGTGGAGATGACCGGCGGCACGCTCTCCGCGCGCAGCCAGCCGTAGTAGGCCGCCCCCGCGAGCAGCAGGAACAGAATCAACCAGACGATGCGCATCACACCCCCCTTGGTATGCGCCCGATGTACGAACTCTGACTACGCGCGCAGCTTCAGTCTTCGTCCGCCGCGCGCAGCTTGGCGAGCACCGAGAAGTCTTCCAGCGTGGTCGTGTCGCCCGCGCTCTCGCGTCCCGCGGCCACGTCCCGCAACAGCCGCCGCATGATCTTGCCCGAGCGCGTCTTGGGCAGCGCTTCGGCGAAACGCACGTCGTCGGGGCGCGCGATCGGGCCGATCTCCTTCGCCACCCAGTTCTTCAGCTCCTGCGCCAGACCCGGATCGAACGCCTGGCCTGCCTTCAGCGTGACGAAGCACACGACGGCCGTCCCCTTGATCTCGTCGGCCCGGCCCACCACCGCCGCTTCCGCCACCTTCGGGTTCGAGACGAGCGCGCTCTCGACCTCCATCGTCGAGAGCCGGTGTCCGGCGACGTTCATGACGTCGTCGACGCGCCCCACGATCCAGAAGTAGCCGTCGGGATCGCGGCGCGAGCCGTCGCCGGTGAAGTACGTGTTGTGGAACTTGGAGAAGTACTGCTCGGCGTAGCGCTTCGGGTCGCCCCACACGCCGCGCAGCATCCCGGGCCAGGGCCTGGTCAGCACGAGGTAGCCGCCCTCGTTGGGCGCGCACAGCTCGCCCTTCTCGTTCCACACCTCGGGGAAGATCCCGGGGAACGGCAGCGTGCCCGAGCCGGGCTTGGTGGCGACTGCGCCGGGCAGCGGCGTGATCAGGATCCCGCCCGTCTCCGTCTGCCACCAGGTGTCGACGATCGGGCACTTGTTCCTGCCGATCGTCTTGCGGTACCAGATCCACGCCTCGGGGTTGATCGGCTCGCCGACGGTGCCGAGCAGGCGCAGCGAGGCGAGCGAGTGCTTCTTCACGTGCTCGTCGCCCCAGCGCATGAAGGTGCGGATCGCGGTGGGCGCCGTGTAGAAGATGGTGACCCGGTACTTGTCGATGATGCGCCAGAAGCGCTCGACGTCCGGGAAGTTCGGCGCGCCCTCGTACATGACCGAGGTCGCCCCGTTGGCCAGGATCCCGTAGACGACGTAGGAATGCCCGGTGATCCAGCCGATGTCGGCCGTACACCAATAGGTGTCGTCTTCCTTCAGGTCGAAGATGTACTTCGCCGTGGTGGTGACGTGCGTCAGGTAGCCGCCGGTCGTGTGCAGGACGCCTTTGGGCTTCCCGGTCGAGCCGCTGGTGTAGAGGATGAAGAGCGGGGCCTCCGCGTCCATCTTCACCGGCGCGCAGTCGGCCGACGCGTCGGCCATCAGCTCGTGCCACCAGAGGTCGCGGCCGTCCTTCATCAGGACGTCGTGGCCGGTGCGCTTGAAGACGATCACCTCCGCCACGCTCGGCGTGTGGGCGACCGCGTCGTCGACGATCGACTTCAACGGCACGACCTGGCCGCGCCGCCAGCCGCCGTCGGCGGTGACCACCAGCTTGGCCTGCGCGTCGTTGATCCGGTCGCGCACCGAGTCGGCCGAGAAGCCGCCGAAGATGATCGAGTGGATCGCGCCGATCCGCGTGCAGGCGAGCATCGCGATCGCGAGCTCGGGCACGAGCGGCATGTAGAGGACCACGCGGTCGCCCTTCTTCACGCCGCGCAGCAGGAGGACGTTGGCGAACTTGCACACTTCGCGGTGCAGGTCCGCATAGGTCAGCACGCGGCTGTCGCCGGGCTCGCCCTCCCAGATGATTGCCGCCTTGTTGCGCCGCCACGCGTTCGGCCCCGAGAGGTGCCGGTCCAGGCAGTTGTAGCTGACGTTGGTCTTGCCGCCGATGAACCACTTCGCGGACGGCGGCTTCCACTCGAGCGCCTTCTTCCAAGGCGCGAACCAGTGCACGTTCTCGCGCGCCATCCGCGCCCAGAACTTCTCCGGGCTCTTCTGCGCCTCCTTGGTCCACGCCTTGTAGGCGGCCGGCCCGAGGTTCGCCTGCTTCGCGAACGCCGCGTCGGGCTTGAAGCGCCGCTTCTCCTTCAGGGTCGATTCGATCGAGTTGGCGTCGGCCATGGGGGCGGCTCAGCTCCTCATCCAGGCTTCGACGTCGGCGATCTCCTTGGGGATCGCCGCCGTCAGGTTCTCGTGCCCGTGCTCGGTGATCACGACGTCGTCCTCGATGCGCACGCCGATCCCGCGCAGGGTCGCGGGCGTCTTCGGCTCGCTCGCGCTGAAGTACAGGCCGGGCTCGATCGTGAAGCACATGCCCGCCTCGAGCAGGCGCGGCTTGCCGTCGACGTGGTACGCGCCGACGTCGTGCACGTCGAGCCCGAGCAGGTGTCCGGTCGAGTGCATGTAGAACGGCTTGTATGCCTCGGTCTTGACCAGCTCGTCGACGTCGCCCGCGAGCGCGCCGAGTGCGACGAGGCCGACCACGAGCTGCCGCAGCGCCGCCGCGTGGATGTCGGGCAGGGTCGCGCCGGGGCGGACCGCGGCGAACGCGGCGTGCTGCGCGTCGAGCACGGCCTGGTAGACGTCGCGCCCGGCGCCCTGGAAGCGCCCGCCGACCGGATAGCCGCGCGTCACGTCCGACGCATAGCCGTGTAGCTCGACGCCGGCGTCGATCAGCACGAGCTGGCCGGCCTCGAGCGCGTCCTTGTTCTCGACGTAGTGGAGGATCGTCGCGTTGTCGCCGGTGCCGACGATCGGGTTGTAGGCCGGCGCCAGCCCGCCGCGCTTGCGGAAGATCCGCAACAGCTCCGCCTCGAGCTCGTACTCGCGCGCGCCCGGAACGCAGGCGTGCGCGGCGCAGTGGTGGGCCTCGGCCGAGATCGCCGAGGCCGCGCGCATGATGTCGAGCTCGGCGGGCGACTTGCGCAGCCTCATCTCGTGGATGACGTCGTGCGGCGAGCGGATGTCGCCCGGCGCCGTCACGCCGCGGCGCGCGCGCGCACGCACATCCGACAGCGCCGTCGTCACCAGGTCGTCGAGTGCGCGGTCGCGCGCGAAGGTGTGCCAGAGCTGCGGCTTGTTCTCGATCAGCCCCGGCAGCTTGGCCGCGAGCTCGGCGACGGGGAACGCCTCGTCCGCGCCGAAGCGCGAGACGGCGCCTTCGACTCCTGGTCGCCGCCCGTTCCAGGTCTCCATGACGGGATCGCGCGGCTGCACGAAGAAGGTGAAGCGGCCCTGCGTGAACACCGCGACCGCCTCGGGCTGCTCCCACCCCGTCAGGTACCAGAGGTCGGAGTCCTGGCGGAACGGGTACTCGGTGTCGTGCGAGCGCGTGCGCCCGTGCGCGCCGGGCACGATCGCCACGCCCTCGCCGAGCTGCGCCTGGAAGCGGCGGCGGCGCTCCGCGAGCTCGGTGGGCGAGATCGGCGCGATGGGCAACGGAAACCTCCCGTTCAGGCGGTCGCGCGAGGTTATCAAGGCCGCGCGGCCAGTTCACCCTGGGTTTCGGCGTTTCCTGCGCGCGACTTGCGCGCGGCTGGACCCGAGTGGACCGCGCCTGCGCGTGTGTGGATCACAAGCCCCGCCCCGCCGCGCGCCGATGGGGTCCCGAATGAACGTGCACAGCTGGCGACGCTGTCTGTGGGCGGGTGTGTCCGCGTTCGCGCTCGGATTCGCGCCGGGCCCCGCGCGCGGCGAGGGCCCCATCCCCGTACCCGAGGGCGCGCACGCTGCGGCCGCGCCGGACGCGGTGAAGCCGCGCATCGAGCTGCGGCTCCTGGTCGATCCCACGCCGGCCGCCGGCCGGCGGGCGCGCGTGGGCGTGCTGTTCAGCTTGGATCCGGGCTGGCATCTCTACTGGCGCAATCCGGGCGAGGCGGGGCTCCCGACCAAGCTGGCGTTCGAGCTCGACGCCGCGCAGCTCGGGCCGGTGGCGTGGCCTGCGCCCGAGGTGTTCCGCGACGCGGACGCAGGGCTCACCAGCTACGGCTACACCGGGTCGGTTCTCCTCGCGAGCGACCTGGTCCGGCTGGGCGAAGCGGGCGCAGGACGGCAGCTGCGCGCGACCGCCGACTTCCTGATCTGCAACGACCAGTGCATCCCGGGCGAGGTCGAGCTCGTGCGCGACCTCGACCAGGCGCTCGCCGAGGCGAACGGCGCGCAGGCCGCGCGCACACACGCGCTGTTCGAGGAGTTCGCCGCGCGCGTTCCGCAGTCGGCGGCGGCGCTCGGCGTCGACGTCGGCATCGACGGCATCGAGCGCCCGACGCGCGCGGGCGAGCCGGTGCGGGCGCGGCTGTCGGTGCGCGGCGCCGTCGCGTCCGCGGCGTTCATTCCCGAGTCGAGTCACTCGCTCGCCAGCTCGGACGCGACCGGCAGCGGGCCGCTCACGCTCGCGGTCGAAGGCGCCGACGCGCGGGTCTCGGGCGTGCTGGAGCTGCGCGGCCGCGACGGCGGCGTGCGCTTCGTGGCGCTCGACCTGCCGTTGGACGCGGAGCCCGCGCCCGTCCCTCCTGCGGAAGGGGCGACCTCGCTCGCGACGGCGCTGGCGCTGGCCCTCGTGGGCGGGCTGATCCTGAACCTGATGCCGTGCGTGCTGCCGGTGCTGGCGCTGAAGGCGTTCGGCCTGGCCGAGCTCGGCGGGCGCAGCCGGCGCGAGGTCGCCGCGCACACGCTCGGCTACGTGGCGGGGATCGAGACGACCCTGCTCGCGCTGGCGGCGCTGGTGATCGCGCTGCGCGCCGCGGGCACCTACGTGGGCTGGGGCTTCCAGTTCCAGGAGCCGCGCTTCGCGCTGGCGATCAGCCTCGTGCTGGTGGGCTTCGCGCTCAACCTGTTCGGCGTGTTCGAAATCGGCGCGCCGACGTCACTGGCCGGTGTCGGCGAGCAGACGTCGGGCTGGCGGCGCAGCTTCTTCGACGGACTGCTCGCGGTAGTGCTCGCCACGCCGTGCTCGGCGCCGTTCCTCGGCACCGCGGTGGGCTTCGCGTTCGCGGGCTCGGCCGCGTCGATCGCCGCGATCTTCGCGGCGATCGGGCTCGGCCTGGCCGCGCCGATCGCGGCGGTGGCGCTCGTGCCCGCGACCGCGCGCTTCATGCCGCGCTCGGGCCCGTGGATGGCGAAGCTGCGCGCGGCGCTCGGCTTCGCGTTGCTCGCGAGCGCCTGCTGGACGCTCTGGATCTTCGGGCGCGGCGCGGGCGTCGACGCGCTGGCCGGCGCGCTTGCGCTCAGCGTGGCGCTCGGGCTGGCGGTGTGGGTGTACGGGCTGTTCCAGGCCTCGGACCGCGGCGGGCGCGGCCTGGTCCTCGCGACCGCGATCGCGCTGGCCGCGCTGTTCGCCTTGCGCCCGGTCTGGCGCGCGCCGTCGGCCGAGCCCGTCGCTGCGACACCGAGCGGTGACGGCCAGGCGGGCTGGCAGCGCTTCGACGCCGAGGCGATCGCGACCGAGCTGCGCGGCGGCCGGCCGGTCTTCGTCGACTTCACGGCGACCTGGTGCCTGACCTGCGCGGTGAACGAGCGCACCGTGATCGCGAGCGCGCCGGTGCAGGACGAGCTGGCGCGCCGCGGCTACGCGCTGTTCCGCGCCGACTGGACCCGGCGCGACGAGTCGATCCGTCGCGAGCTGGCGCGCTTCGGCCGCGCCGGCGTGCCGCTCTACGTGGTCTACGACCCCGCTACGCCGGACGCGCCGCGGGTGCTCTCGGAGCTCCTCACTGTCGAGGGCCTGCTCGACGCGCTGCGCCTGCAGGGCGGCCGTGGCGCGTAGCGCGGCGCTGGCGCTCGCGCTGCTCGTGGTGGCAACGCCGGCGGCGGCCGGCTCGTCACGGGTGCGTCTGCTCGGCACCGTCGTGTCCTCCGACACGGCGCGCTCGCTCGCGATGGTCGACGAGGGCGGCGTGCGCCCGCGCGCGGTGCGTGTGGGCGCCGAGCTCGACGGCGCCACCGTCGTCGAGATCCAGGCGGAGTCGCTGGTGCTCCGCCGGCGCGGCGAGCTCGAGACGCTGATGCTCGCCTCGGAGTCGCGGACGACCGGGCCGAGCGCGCGCGAAGGCGACGTCCCCGCCAGCCCCGCGCCCGGCGACGACGAGCACGGCGCCGCCCGCGAGCGCGCGCGCCGCCCGCCGGCGAATCCCGCGGCGGTCCGGCGAAGCACGCCGACGCCGCGCCGGAGCGCACCCGCGCGCCCGACCCCGCCGCCGGGCAGCGAGGCCGCGGCGGCCCGCACCGCCGACGAAATGCTGGCCGACATCTCCTCGCAGGCGCGCTTCGCCGCGGTGAACGACGACAACGGCAAGCTGCGCGGCGTGGCGGTGATGAACATCCTCGGCGACAGTGCGCTCGAACGGCTCGGTCTGCGCAGCGACGACATCGTCACCAGCATCAACGGCACGGCGATCGACTCGAGCGGCGCCGCGCTGAACGTGGCCCGCGGGCTCTCCCCGACCTCGACGGTCTCGCTCGGCATCGAGCGGCGCGGGGTTCCGCAGACGCTGCGCGTGGACCTGCGCAACCTCCAGCGCTGACCTCCTCCGCCGATACGCAACTCATGTGGAGGAGCGTCACGCCGCAGCTGCCCGTGAGCGACGTCGCCGCGTCGCAGCGCTGGTACCGCGACGTGCTGGGGCTCGAAGTCGCGTGGACCCGCGGCGAGAGCTTCTGCGCCGTGCGCGCCAGCGGGATCGAGCTGTTCCTGGCGCGCAGCGACGCGCCGCGCGTGAGCACGGTCTGCGTGCTCGTCGACGACGCGGACTTCGCCTACGCCGTCTGCCGCGAGCGCAACGCGGAGGTGGTGCAACCGATCAGCTCGACCCCGTGGGGAACGCGCGAGTTCACCGTTCGAGACCCCGACGGGCACGAGCTGCGGATCGGCCACTCGACTCGGCGCTAGCTCGCGGCGACTTCGCGAGCGAGCCCGAGACGCGACCGCCGGCCGTCACGCGCAGGCTCGCCAGCCCCAGCGAATCCAGGAAGCGGCAGCCGGCGCGCGCGCCCTTCAAGAGCGCGATCGTCGTCGCCGTTCCCGCGACGAGGCAGCGATCCGCGATCGCGCTCGCGCTGCGCAGTCCGCCGCTGACGGGCCAGCCCGTGTGCGGATCGAGGATGTGCGTGTAGCGCACGCCGTCGACGACCATGCAGCGCTCGTAGTCGCCGCTCGTCGCGAGCGCGCCGCGGAACAGCGCGACCGATGCGATCGCGCGCTCGGGGTGGTCCGGATCGCGGATGCCCACGAGCCACGGCTTGCCGTTCGGGTGCGGGCCGATCGCGTGCAGGTCGCCGCCCAGGTCCACCATGCCGTGGTGCACGCCGCGCGCGCGACAGAGATCGGCCACGAGGTCGACCGCGTACTCCTTCACGAAGCCGCCGAAGTCGAGCTCCATGCCCGCGACGGGCATGGCGAAGCGCGGCTTCTCCCAGCGCGCCTTGTGCCAGCCCACCCGTTCGAGCTGCGCGTCGATCTCGGCCTGCGCAGGGACGCGACCCGAGCGCAGGTCCCACACGCGGCGCAGCGAGCCCGAGGTGGGGTCGAACAGGCCGCCGCTCTCGGCGTGCGCGGTGGCGGCGTAGTCGAGGAGCAGGGCGGTCTCGTCGTCGACCTCGACGCCCTTCGGATCGCCGGCGCTGCGGTTGAGCGCGGACAGCGCGCTGTCCGCGCGGTAGCGCGAGTACTTCTGCTCGAGCCGCTCGATCAACGCGCGCGCCTCGGCGGCGGTCGCGTCGATCGCGTCGCGCGTCGCGCCGTACAGGTGCAGCTCGCACGGGCTGCCCATCGCCCGGAACGAGTAGCGCCCGAGCATTGCCTAGAAGACGACCGTCAGGCCGAGCGAGAAGACCGTGAAGCTGACCAGACCCGGCGACGGCACCGAGACGCTGGTGAGGCAGAGGTCGCCGCTCGACAGGTAGCGTTCGACGGAGACGCGGCCGCGCCACTCGATGTCGCGCCACCACGGCGTGTGGAAGGTGTACTCGGCCTTGGCGCCGAACGAGAGCGACCCGTACGGCGAGAGGCGGAAGTCGCTCGAGAAGTCGTCGGGCTGGATGAACTTCTTGTTCGGATCGCCCGGCTTCTTCAGGTAGGGCACGTAGAAGTCGGCGCCGCCTTGCGAGTAGTATCGGACCGAGGGCGTGATCTGCAGCGAGTCGCCGAAGGTCTGGTACCAGGACAGCTCGAAGCTGTGCGAGTCCACGCCCCAGGTGTCGGTGTAGTACTGGTAGCTGGCGTGGATCGTCGCCTCGATCTCCTCGAGGTGCAGATTCGAGCGCAAGAGGAGCGCGTACTGCTGGCGCATGTTCGGGCGGAAGTCACCCAGCTGCGTTCCTCCGCCGACGAGGAAGGTTTCCTTGTACGGGTCAGACAGATACCCGAAGTGCATGTTGTAGGTGAAGCTGCCCTGCATGATGAAGCGGCGGCTCATCACCTGCGACAGCCCCAGGAACCCGCTGTAGCTCTGCTTGGTCTTGTGGTCGGGGCGGGTCGGGTAGATGTCGGCGTCGGTCGGGTTGATCTCGTCGAAAGACAGCCCCATGCCGCCCGACAGCGTGGTGTTCTTCTCGTTGAAGTGGCGCTCGCCGTCGAAGCCGAAGCTCATCGCCGAGTAGTCGTTCTCGTCGGAGTAGCCGCCGCCGAGCCCGACCCGACCCTCTTCGGTGTAGTAGTTGGCGTGGAGCTGGACGTCGTTGCGGGTGTCCTGGATCGTGGGCGCGCTCATGATCTGAACCGGCGTGCCGGCCGCGTCGGGCGCGCTGTACCAGGGGCTGCCGCCGCTCATCTTCTCGTGGGTGAGCTCGAGCGAGAAGTCCATCGTCTCGGTGATCGGAGCGGCCAGCGAGACCTGCTG
>Ga0335084_10004896_pt1 | contig 13223 bp, 16 predicted proteins | sample Lox_Sample_44_FD_206721 | JGI IMG/M metagenome (GOLD analysis project Ga0335084, IMG submission 206721) | Soil microbial communities from Loxahatchee National Wildlife Refuge, Florida, United States - Lox_Sample_4.4 | ecosystem: Environmental > Terrestrial > Soil > Wetlands | place: USA... | reverse complement strand
TCTCGCGCGCGTCGCGCGTGAGGAAGCCGGACTTCTTGAGCGTGGGGCGCAGCGTCGGGTCGTACTTCTGCAGCGCGCGCGCGAGGCCGAGCCGGATCGCGCCGGCCTGGCCGGTGTCGCCGCCGCCGGCGACGGTCACGAACAGGTCGAAGTTGCCCATGTGGTCGACCGCGCGGAGCGGGTCGAGCATGTGCATGCGCAGGATCTCGCGCGGGAAGTACTCCTCGGCGGTGCGCCCGTTGATCGAGATCGCGCCGGTGCCGAGCCGGATGAATACGCGCGCGCTGGAGGTCTTGCGGCGGCCGGTGGCGTAGAAGCGCGCGGACTGGCGGGCCATCGTCATGAGCGGATCTCCAGGGTCGCCGGCTTCTGCGCGGCGTGCGGGTGCTCTGCCCCCGCGTAGACCTTCAGCTTGCGCAGCATGCGCCGGCCCAGGGGGCCCTTGGGCAGCATGCCCTTCACGGCCTGGCGCACCACGCGGTCGGGGTGCCGCGCGAGCATGTCCTGCGCGGTGTCGTCGCGCAGACCGCCCGGGTAGCCCGAGTGCCGCGTGTACGTCTTCTGCAGCATCTTGCGGCCGGTCAGGCGAACGCGGCGCGCGTTCACGACCACCACGAAGTCGCCGCCGTCGACGTGCGGGGTGAAGGTGGGCTTGTGCTTGCCGCGCAGGATCGTGGCGACCTTCGACGCGAAGCGGCCGAGGATCTGGTCGCCGGCATCAGCGATGTACCAGCGGCGCTCGACCTCGTCTTCCGAGATGCTGCGCGTCGGGTTCTTTGGGTTGGGCAAAGCGGTCCTCGGGCAAGGGGAAGCGCGGGCCATGGGATATCCGATCGGGTTGGGCAGGTCAAGCGAGTACACTGGCCCCGTGCCGAAGCTTTCGGATGCCGAGCGGGACGCTTTCCTGAGCGAGCCCGGGGTGCTGCTCCACCTGGCCACCCTGGGCCCGGACGGCCGCCCGGAGGTCGCGCCGATCTGGTTCCTGTACGAGGAAGGGGCGATCTGGTTCACGCCGCGAGCGAAGTCGGCCTGGCTGGACAGCCTGCGCCGCGACCCGCGCGTCTCCCTGGCGATCGACGAGCAGCCCCTGCCCTATCGCAAGGTCCTGATCGACGGGACGGCCGAGCTCGTTCACGACCTCGGCCGCGACGACCTCTGGCGGGACCGCTACCGCCGCATCGCGCGCCGCTACGTGCCCCCGGAGGCGGCGGAGCAGTACGTCCAGGACACGATCGACCAGCCGCGCGCGCTCTTCAAGGTGGTGCTCGCGAAGGCGCGGGTACGCAGCTGGCGGATGCCGGTCGGCGACGAGGCCGGCACCGGGATCTGGCACGCGCGCTACTACCTGCCCGGCACGAAGATGGCGAAGCGCCTCTAGCGGTAGCGCACCGACTCGAGGCAGAGCGCGTGGGCCGCGGCCGTCGGTCCGGCGCGCGCGCGGTCGCGCGAGGCGAGCACCGCCGCGACGTCCGCCGCCCGGCGCCGGCCCTGGCCCACCTCGATCAGCGTCCCCGCGATGTTCCGCACCATGTGGCGCAAGAAGCTGCGGCCCTCCGCGACGAGGACGACCTCGTCGCCGCGCGTCTCCACGTCGAGGCGCTCCAGGCTGCGGCGCGGCCGCTCGTCCTCCGGCGCGCCTCCCGGCGCGCCGCGGAACGCGCTGAAGTCGTGCGTGCCGAGCAAGGCCTTCGCTGCCTCGCCCATCGCCGCCGTGTCGAGCGCGCCGCGCAGGTGCAGGCTGAAGCGGGCGCGCAGCGGGCTCGGCTCCGCGCGGTTCAGGATGCGGTAGCTGTAGGTCTTCGCGAGCGCGTCGCGGCGCGCGTCGAAGTCGGGGGCGACCTCGCGCAGCGCGAGCACCGCCATGTCGCGCGGCAGCACCGCGTTCAGCGCGCGCGCGAGCTCGGCGGGCGCGAGCCGGGTCGTCGAGTCGAGGTGCGCCACCTGCCCGCGCGCGTGCACGCCTGAGTCGGTGCGCCCGGCGGGAAACACGCGCCGCTCCTCGCGGGTGACCTCGAAGACGGCCGCCTCGAGGACGGCCTGCACGCTGCGTCCGTTCGGCTGGATCTGGAAGCCGGCGAAGTCGGTTCCGTCGTACTCGAGCGTGAGGCAGAGCCGCGCCATGTGACCTGCGCGCCAATCTACGCTACCGGAGGGCCGTGCGAACCGCGCTCCCCCTCGCGCTGGCGCTCTGCGTGGCGGCCTCGGGCTGCGCCGTGTGGCGCTTGGAGAAGGTCCCGCGCGAGCTCGCCTGCCCCGAGCGCGGGCTCGTGCACGTGATCCTCGACTCGGACTCGAACGTCTCGCGGCGCGAGGTCGACACCAACGGCGATGGCCGCGCCGACGAGCTGTTTTTTTTGTCGAACGATCTGGTGGAGCGCGCGGAGCTCGACCTCGACTACGACGGCGCGACCGACGTGTGGCTACGCTACGACGGCCGCGGCCGGCCCGTCGAGTGGGAGGCGCTGCCGCCGGCCGCGCGCACGGACGCCGCGCCCGTGGTGAGCTCTGGCCGGCTCCCCGAGGACCGTCCGCCGGCCGAGGTGGCGCGGCTGATCCCGAGCCTCGATCCGCGCCCGATCCGGAGTGCTTCGACCGCCCCGAGGTGAAGAGCTACCTGCGCGGCGCGAAGGACCAGCTCTACGGGCACTGGGTCGTGCCGGCGAGCGCGCGCGAGGCGCGGACCGTGCTGCGCTTCTCGCTCGACCGCGGCGGAGCCGTGGTGGGCGCGTGCGTGAAGCAGTCGGACAACGCCGCGACCGCGGCCAGCGTGGTCCGCGCGCTGCTCGAGTCACCGAGCTTCGCGCCGATGCCCGAGCGCGTGCAGTGCCTCGCGCGCCACCCGCTGCTCGGCACCTTCGGCCTCGAAGCGCATTGAAGCGCGCGCGAGGTCTCGCGCTCAGCGACGGCGACCGGCAGGTCGACCGGATCTTCACGGCGCCGCGCCGGCCGCGTTTGCGCGGTATGATCCGCCGGATGTCGCAGCGCGTCCGCGAGGCCGAGGGCGATGCCGAGGTCCTGCTCCGGCTCGCGGAAGCCACCGCCCACGTCACCGGGGCCGAGTTCTTCGCCACGCTGGTGCGCCATCTCTGCGAGGTGCTCGGCGCGCCGTACGCCTTCGTGGCCGAGTTCGCCGAGACGCGCGCGCGCGTGCGCTCGCTCGCGTACTGGGCGAACGGCGCCCTGGCGGAGAACTTCGCCTACGACCTCGCGGGAACGCCCTGCGAGGCGGTGGCGCAGGGCGAGATCTGCCACTACCCGCGCGGCGTCGCGCGCAAGTTCCCCGGCGACAACTGGCTCGCCGCCATCCGCGCCGAGAGCTACCTGGGCGTGCCGCTGCGCGACGCCGCGGGAACGATCCTGGGGCACGTCGCCGTGCTCGACACCCGCACCATGCCCGAGGAGCCGCGCCGGCTGGCGATCTTCCGGATCTTCGGCGCGCGCGCGGCGGCCGAGCTGCAGCGCATGCGCCTGCAGCAGGCGATCGAGGAGTCGGAGCGCCGCTTCCGCGACCTCTTCGAGGAGGCGCCGATCGGCTACGTGTACGAGGACACCGACACGCGCTTCGTGCGAGTGAATCGCGCGTTCCAGGAGATGGTCGGCCTGCAGCCCGAGGAGGTGACCCGCACCTACGGGATGTCACTCGTCGCGCCGACCCAGGACAGCCAGACCAAGGTGGCCGACTCGCTCGCCGCCGAGAAGGCTGGCCAGGAGAAGCCGGGCATCGAGATCGAGCTGCGCCGCAAGGACGACGGCCGCTCGGTGTTCGTCCAGCGCTACTCGCGTCCCGAGCCCGACGGCAAGCACACGCGCACGATCGTCATCGACATCACCCAGCGCGTGCTGGCCGAGCGCGAGCGCAACCGCCTCTCGCAGCAGAACGCCTACCTGCGCGAGGAGATCAAGAGCGAGTACAACTTCGAGGAGATCATCGGCCGCGCGCCGAGCCTGCGCGCGGCGCTGGCCAAGGTGAAGCAGGTCGCGCCGATGGACGCGACCGCGCTGATCCTGGGCGAGACCGGCACCGGCAAGGAGCTGATCGCGCGCGCGATCCACGGCGCGTCGCGCCGGCGCGACGGGCCGCTCATCAAGCTGAACTGCGCGGCCCTGCCCACGGGTCTGATCGAGAGCGAGCTGTTCGGGCACGAGAAGGGCGCCTTCACTGGCGCGCTCGAGCGGCGGGTCGGGCGCTTCGCGCTGGCCGACGGCGGCACCATCTTCCTGGACGAGATCGGCGAGATCTCGCACGAGACGCAGCTGCGGCTGCTGCGCGTGCTGCAGGAGCTGGAGTTCGAGCCGGTCGGCTCGTCCAGGACGGTGAAGGTCGACGTGCGCATGATCGCCGCGACCAACCGCGACCTCGAGAAGGCCGTCGCCGACGGCACGTTCCGCGCCGACCTGTTCTACCGGCTGAACGTGTTTCCGATCCAGGTGCCGCCGCTGCGCGAGCGCAGGACCGACATCCCGATGCTCACCCGCTACTTCGTCGAGAAGTACGCGATGAAGATCGGCCGCCGGATCGACGCGATCGCGCCGGACACGCTCGAGCGGCTGCTCGAGTACCCGTGGCCCGGCAACGTGCGCGAGCTCGAGAACGTGGTCGAGCGCGCGGTGATCCTGTCGCCCGGGAAGGAGCTGCAGGTCGACGCCGAGCTGCTGCGCACGCCTTCGCTGCGCGAGGCGGCGGCGGCGTCGCGCGCGTCCGACGAGCCGCCCGCCACGCTCGACCGTTTGCAGCGCCAGCACATTCGCAAGGCGCTCGAGCAGTGCCACTGGGTGATCGAGGGCCCGCGCGGCGCGGCGCTGGTGCTCGGGCTCCACCCGAACACGCTGCGCAGCCGGATGAAGAGGCTGGGCCTCCGGCGCGGCGCGGACTGAGCTTCAGGCGTGCGGCGGGCGCCGGCGCGGGCTGGTGTCGGCTGCCTCGAAGGCCTGGCCTACACGACAGAGCGTCGCCTCGCCGAGCGGCTTACCCACGAGCTGCAGCGAGAGGGGCAGGCCGTCGGGCGTGAAGCCGCTCGGCAGCGACAGCGTCGGGCTGCCGCTGAAGTCGTACGGTCCGGTGTAGCGCATCATCGGCGAGACCGCGGGCGTGAACGGCGCGTCGGGCGCGAACAGCGACTGGAGCAGCGGCAGCACCGGCATCGACGGACAGGCCAGCAGGTCGACGGGCGCGAGCGCCTCGGCGAGGCGCCCGTTCCAGAGCTCGCGGGTGAGCCAGTTCGAGCTGGGCGCGGGTCAGCTCGACGGGCGAGAGCTCGCGGCGGGCCAGGCGCAGGTGGGTCTCGGTCAAGGTCGCGAAGAGATCGGCGTCGCTCATCGCGACAGGGTACAGTGTCGGCCTTGGCCTAGGCTCCTCGAGATCGAGCGGACCGCGTCGTTCTCTCGCACCCGATCCGAGGGCGAGTCGTGCCGAGCCTCCTCCTGAACTGGCTCTTCTACGAGCCCGTGGGCCATCTCGTCGAGGCCCTTCAGCACGCGCACGGCTACCATCGCGCGAACCCGGGCCTCGAGCTCCACCTGTTCCTCAACGCGGCGACGCCGGTCGAGCTCGCCGAGGCGCTGCCGTGGGTGAAGCGCGTGTACGCGCTGGACGTCGCCGAGCTCGCGGCGCAGGGCACGGACGCCGCCTGCCTGCGCGGCGTGCCGGCGCGCTTCGACCACGTGGTCGCCGATCCGCGCACTGCGCCCGACGCGTTCATCGAGGGCTGGGACGAGGCGCCGCTCGTCCGCGCGCAGGCGCTGCTGCATCGGCTGTGGCCCGCGCACGAGTACTCGAAGGGCTGGGGCGACTTCCACGGGCTGCCCGAGCCCGCGCCCGGCGGGCTCGGCTACCAGCGCGAGGCGCGGCTCACCCTGCCGATTCCGGAGGCTGCGCGGCGCTTCGCCGCCGCGCGCCTGGCCGGCGGCGAGCCCGCGGTGTGCGTCATGCTCGCCGGCGGCGGCGGCGCGCTGCGCAGCCCGACCGCGCGGGTCTGGCTCGAGATCCTGCGCGTGGTCGAGTCCGCGCTGCCGGGTGCGCGCTTCGTGTTCACCGGCGTCCGCGCGCGCGTGAACGGCCGCTCGTTCACCCGCGACTGGCCGCCCGAGGCCGCCGCAGAACTGTGTCGCCCCCTGCCCCGCACCGAGCTCGCCTACGACGTCGGGCTGTGGAACCAGCTCGCGCTGATCGCGCGCTGCGCGCTGTTCCTGTCGCCGCACACCGGCTTCGGCTTCCTGCCGCAGCTGGTCGGCACGCCCTGGCTCGCGCTGTCGAGCTGCCCGTGGCCCGAGTACCTGTGGAACGGCGTGTCCTTCTGGTCGGCGCTGCCCGACTGCGCCTCGTACCCGTCGGAGACGCGCAGCGAGCCCGGCTGCGGCCGCCGCTTGCGCGACGGGCTGCGTCCGGCCTGCACCGAGGACCGCTCGTTCCTCGCGCGACTCGCCGACATACACCGAGGTGTGAAGTACCTCACCGATCCGCGCAGCGACTTCGCCGCGGCGCGCGCGCTGCACGCCGAGAAGCTCCGCACCCGGAAGATCGCGAGCCTGTGAACGGTTTCATAGTCCCGGCGCGGAAGCGGGTCGATCTTCGGCGCTGTCGCACGAGAGCGACACCAAGGAGCGTTCGATGGCGAAGCTGATTTCCGAGCTGACCGTGTCCTTCATCGGCGTCGCGCTTCTGTCGGGACTGATGACGGCCTGGGTCGCGACGCTGGTCAACGCGTTCTGAGCCGCAGCGAGATCGCGCCCGCCACGGCGACCACGGCGGCGCAGAGCACGCCGAGGGTCGCGCGCTCGCCGACCGCGTCGGCGAGCAGGCCGACCGGGTAGCTCATCAGCGCGTTGCCCGCGAAGGCGAGCATGGACAGCGAGAACACGCGGCCCAGGTAGGCGGGCTCGGTCTCGCGCACGATCACCGCGGCGTTCAAGGTCTGGAAGCCGCCGAAGCCCAGCCCGACCACCGCCATCGCCGCGACGGCGGCTGCGTACACCGGCGCGCTCATCAGGCAGAGCAGGCCGAGCGCGAACACGAACGGCATGACGGTGAAGGTCGGCAGCGCGTGGCGCGAGTCGGCCACCCGCGCGGTCACCAGCGCGACCGACAGCCCGGCCAGCGCGCTCGTGAAGGTGAGCAGCGGCACGCCCTCGGTCGGCGAGTGCCCGAGCTCGCGCGAGACCAGGCCCGGCAGCACGGTGCCGTACGAGAAGCCGAGCATGATCACGCTCACGAAGAAGAGGACGAGCAGCCGCAGCCGCCGGTGCCCGCGCAGGTAGCGCAGCCCCTCGAGCAGGTCGGCGATCACGTGCGTCTCGCTGGCGTCGGGGCGCGCGACCGAGCGCGGCAGCGGTGCCAGCGACAGGGCAGCGACCACGTAGAACGCGCTCATCAGCGTGTACGCGCCGACCGCGCCGAGCGGCGACGCGAGCAGCAACCCGGCGAGCGCCGGGCCGAGCACCTGCGAGCCGGTGAGCGGCACCTGGTTCAGCGCGACCGCGTTGCCGCGCAGCTCGGGGCCGACCAGCTCGACCGCGTAGGCCGTGCGCGCGGGGCCGAGGAACGACACGGCGACCCCGATCACGAACGAGCCGAGCGCCATCGCCGGGATCGACAGCCGGCCGAGCGCGAGCAGCAGCGCAAACACGGCGAACACCCCTGCGGCCGCCGACTGCGACAGCACCAGGAGCCGCCGCTTGGGCCAGCGGTCCGCGCCCGCCCCGCCGAGCGGGGCGAGGAAGGCCATCGCCACCCCCTGCGAGAAGATCACCGTTCCCACGGCCCGATTGACGTGCGCGATCTCGAACGCCACCACGCCGTTCACGGTGAACGCCATGAAGAACGGGATGTAGGAAGCCCACGTCCCCGCCCACATGATCCGGAACGAAGGCAGCGCGAGGGCGGCGAAAGTGCGCGGGCGCGGGGCGGACGGCGGCTCGGCGGGGAGGCGCTGCTGCATCGAAGAGCCGCAGCCTAGCGCGCCGCCGCCCGCGCGGGAAATCGGCCGAAACGGCGCCGGGTTGGCGCGCCGAATCCGGGTCGCGCCCCGGTCGATCCCTCGGCCGCCCAACGGAGGGATTACCCCCCGATTCTCGTAGACGTGGAAGCGGGCCGGGCGTATGCTGGCCGCGCTGCTGCTCTTGGGGAGGGATACCGATGGGGCACCGCGCTCGAATTCTGCCTGTGGCTCTCGCTGCTGCCGCGCTGCTGGTCTCGCCGCTGGCGGGCGCAACGAACTACGACGAGGCGACCGACGGCGACATCTCCGGGGACCGCCTCGCCCCGACCTCGTTGACGCTCACTGCCGGCGAGAACGTGGTGAAGGGGTCGGTCATCCAGGGCGACATCGACTACCTGACCATCGTGGTCCCCGAGGGGTTCACGCTCGCGCAGATCAACCTGCTGAGCTTCGCCTCGACGGACGATCTCGGCTTCATCGGGGTCCAGGCCGGCTCCACCTTCACGCAGCCCCCCACCGGCACGGACGTGACCGCGCTGCTGGGCTGGGCGCACTACGGGCCGATCGCTCCCGCGGCCTACTTCGACACGATCGGCTCGGGGCCGGGCGCGATCGGGTTCAGCTCGCCGCTGCCGGCCGGCCCGTACACCTTCTGGATCCAGCAGGCGAATCCGCAGCTGATCTCCTACAGCTGGGACTTCGTGACCGGCGGCGGGACCGTGCCCGAGCCGGGCAGCGCGGCGTTGGTCGGGCTCGGCCTCGCGGCGCTACTTGGCCGCGTCGCGAATCGCCTCCTCGGTCGGACCGAGTAGCCCCGCCGCGCGCGGGTAGCCCACGTCCTGCACGAGCTGGAGCAGCGCCTCGCGCGCCTGCTCCGCCGTGAGCTCGCCGTTCTTGAGCGCGGCGCGCACCTGGATCTTCCACGTCATCGACTCGCCCAGCGCGGCGATCGCGCCCATGATCAAGAGGCGGCGCTCGCGGATCGACAGCGCGGGCCGCGTCCACACCTCCGCGAACACCTGCTCGAGCATCAGGTCCGCGAACGCGCTGGCGCCCTCGGGCGGGACGACGACGTCCCCCGCGTAGACCTTCTTCAGCATCTCGGCGCCGCGCGCGCGGCGTTCGGCATCGCCCATCGTCGTTCACCTCCGCGCGCAGCCTAACCCGAAGCGGGTCCGAAGATACATTTCACCTGCTAGGTAAATGGTGATAGCCTCGGCCGATGGCGCTGCGCGCGGGGTTCATCGGGCTCGGCAACCAGGGCAAGCCGATCGCGGCGAACCTGGTGGCGGCGGGATTCGAGACGACGGTCTTCGACGTCGCGGCGGCGCCGCTCGCCGAGCTGGCGGCCGCGGGCGCGAAGCCCGCGGGCTCGCCGCGCGAGGTGGCCGAGCGCGCCGACGTGATCTGCCTGTGCGTGCCCGAGGACCGCCACGTGCGCGACGTCGTGCTCGGCGCGCACGGTGTGCTCGCGGGCGCGGCGCGCGGCGCGGTGATCGCGGTGCACAGCACGATCCTGCCCGAGACCGCGGTCGCGCTCGGCGCGGAGGCGACACCGCGCGGCGTCGCCGTGCTCGATGCGTGCGTGACGGGCGGCGCGGCGCGCGCCGTGCAGAAGCAGCTGACCTATCTGGTCGGCGGCGACGCGGCGGCGCTCGCGCGCGCGCGGCCCGTGCTCGAGGTGAGCGCCGTGAAGCTCATCCACGCGGGCGCGCTCGGGAACGGCGCCAAGCTGAAGCTGTGCCTCAACCTGATCACCTACATCCAGTGGGCAGCCGCGTTCGAGTCGTTCGCGCTCGCGCGCGCGACCGGCCTGCCGCAGGAGCTGCTCGAGGAAGCCGGCCGCGCGAACGGCCAGCTCACCCCGCTCATGCAGTCGTTCCTGGCGCTGCACAAGGCGCCCGAGAGCGCGCGCAAGGGCGAAGGGATGCAGGCCGCCCTGCGCGGCTACATGAGCGTGGCCGAGAAGGACCTGGCCTGGGCGCTCGAGCTGGCGCGGCGCGCGAACGTGGCGCTGCCGGTCGGCGGGCTCGTCGCGCAGCTGATGGCGCGAATCTACGGCGTCGAGGACGGAGGCCGCCGGTGAGCCCGCGCGTGAAGCTCGGCGCCCGCCGGGCGGCGAGGCGCAGCCACGCGGAGCGCACCGCCGAGTCGCGCGCGCGGATCATGAGCGCGGTGGTCGAGAGCATCGCCCAGGTCGGCTTCAAGCGGAGCACCGCCAGCGAGATCGCGCGCCGCTCGGGACTGACCTGGGGCGCGGTCCAGCACCACTTCGGCGGCAAGGACGGGATCCTGGCGGCAGTGCTCGAGGACTCGTTCAACCGCTTCGCGGAGCGGCTCGCGGACATCGCGAGCGAGAATCTCTCGCTCGAGCGCAGGGTCGAGCTCTTCGTCGACCGCGCCTGGGAGCACTTCGGGAGCCCGAACTTCCGCTCGACCTTCGAGATCCTGCAGCACTACGGCGCGTCGAGCGGCGAGCAAGCAAGCGGAGCCAAGCAGAGCGCGCAGCGAGGCGCAGCCGAGCGAGGTGTGGCTGGCGCGGCTCCGCCGCGCCGGGTCCCACCGGACTGGCAGGCTCAGATGCTCGAGGCGTGGAACGCGATGTGGACGCGGCTCTTCGCCGACGCGCCGCGCTCCCGGCGCAAGCGCATCGCCCTGCAGCACTACACGGTGTCGGTCCTCTCCGGGCTGGCGTCGCTGCTGCGCTTCGAGTCGCCGTCGCAGGTGGTGCTCGACACGGAGCTGCGTCTGTTGAAGGACACGCTCGTGCGGGAGCTCGGGTGAGCCCGCCGCGTCTCGCCGACTACGCCGGCGCGTTCGAGCCGGAGTTCGGCTTCGATCGGCTCGAGCACGACGCGCTCGCGCGGCTCGGCCGCGAGCTGATGCTGTTCGCGCACTTCCACGACCGCGGGCTGATGCCGCTCGTCGCCGCGCGCTTCGGCCGCGAGCAGATGACGCCGATCGCGTGCGACGAGTGGATGGGCGCGAGCCCCGTCTACAACGCGCGGGCGCGCGCGCTGCTCGGCATCGCCGGCGATGGCGTCTCGGCGATCCTGAAGTCGCTCCAGGTCGATCCGGGCTTCGCGCACCGCTACATGGACGTGCGCTACCAGCTCGTCGACGAGGCGCTCGGCTACTTCTGGCTGCCGTTCTGCGGCGCGTACGAGGACGTGAACCGGATCTTCCACGGCGCCGAGCCGGAGCTCGTCCGCCTGTGCCACCACATGGAGGACCCGACCTTCGACGCGACCGCGATGGCGGTGAACCCCCGCGCGCGCGTCCGGCCGGAGCACCGCCCGCCGCTCCCCGCCGGTCACCGCGGGCCCACGTGTCACTGGCGCGTGTACCTAGACGACGCGCCCGAGCCGGTGGCGCCGCTCCCGCTGTGCGACGAGGTGGCGGCGAGCCGCGCGGCGCGTTTCCATTTCGCCGACCTGTCCAGCGAGCTCGGCCCGGGCCTGGCCGACTACTCGGGGCCGTTCGTGCCCGACTTCGCGCTCGAGCTCCTGGCGCAGCCCGTGCTCGCGCGGCTCTGCCGCGAGCTCACGCTCGACGTGCATCTGATCACGCGCGCTGCAGGCGGCGCGCTGCGCGAGCGCTTCGGCGCGGCGGTCGCGGCCGAGCTGCAGCGCGAGCAGTGGGCCGCCCTCGCCCCGGTGTACGGCCCGCGCGTGCGGGCGGTGCTCGGCATCGCCGGCGACGACATGTCGGCGGTGCTGAAGTCGCTGCAGGTCGACCCCGCCCTGCCCCACGAGTACGTGCGGCGCGGTGCGGCGCTCGAGTCGCCGACCCGCGGGCTGTTCTGGATCGAGGAGTGCGAGGCGCTCGCCAAGCACGAGCCCGCGGGCTGGCTGGCGCTCCTAGAGGACCGCGACCGGCCCGCGCTCGACCCGCTGGTCGCCAGCGTGAACCCGCGCGCGCGCTGCACCGCGATCGATCCCGCCGTCGTCCCCGCAGGTGCACACAAGCCGGTGTTGGCCTGGCGAGTGGAGATCGATCCGAACGCCGAGCCGCGCGCCGAGGCGCCGATGGCGCGAGCGGTGCGCGTCTCCAACGTGGCGCTGTTCCAGCTGGAGCCGCCGCAGTGAGCGCGCTCGAGTACAACCCGTTCAGCTACGAGATCCACGAGGACCCCTACCCGATCTACGCACGCCTCCGCGCGGAGGCGCCGGTCTACCACCACGCCGGCCTCGACTTCTTCGCGCTCTCGCGCCACGCGGACGTGCTGGCCGCGATCAAGGACACCGAGCTCTACACCAACACCTACGGCGTGTCGGTCGAGCCGTCGGCGTCGCATCCCGCGGCGCAGCTGGTGATGTCGTTCCTCGGCATGGATCCGCCGCGCCACACGCAGATGCGCGCGCTGGTCTCGCGCGGCTTCACTCCGCGGCGCGTGGCCGAGCTCGAGCCGCGCATTCGCGAGATGGCGATCGGCCACCTCGAGCGCATGCGCGCGCTCGGGCGCTGCGAGTTCATCGGCGAGCTCGCGGGCGTGCTGCCGATGGACGTGATCTCCGAGCTCCTGGGCGTGCCGTCGCCCGACCGCGCCGAGCTGCGCAAGCAGGCCGACACGCTGGTGCACCGCGAAGAAGGCGTGTTCGACGTGCCGCCCGCCGCGGGCGTCGCGTTCGGGAAGATCTGGTCGTACTTCGGCGCGCTGGTCGAGGAGCGCCGGCGCGCGCCGCGCAGCGACCTGGTCAGCGCGCTGCTCGCCGCCGAGATCGACGGCGAGCGGCTCGCGCCGATGGAGATCCAGTCGTTCTGCAACCTGATGGTCGTGGCGGGGAACGAGACCACGACCAAGCTGCTCGCCAACGCGCTCTACTGGCTGTGGCGCAACCCCGACCAGCGCAAGCTGCTGGCCGACGAGCCCGGCCTGATCCCGCGCTGGGTCGAGGAGACGCTGCGCTACGACGCCTCGAGCCAGGCGATCGGCCGCGTCACGAACCGGCCGGTGACACTGCACGGTGTCGAGATTCCCGCGAAGAAGCGGGTGATGCTCCTGCTCGGCTCGGCCAACCGCGACGAGCGCGCGTTCCCCGACCCCGACGTCTACGACCTGCGCCGGGACACCACCGCGAGCCTGTCGTTCGGCCAGGGCGCTCACTTCTGCCTGGGCGCCGCGCTGGCACGGCTCGAGGGGCGCGTGGTGCTGGAGGAGTTCTGGCGCCGCTTCCCCGGCTACCAGATCGAGCCGCGCGGCTGCGCCCGCGTGCACTCCGTGTCGGTGCGCGGCTTCGCCGCGCTGCCTCTGGAGCTGGCGCCGTGACCGCACGCACCGCCATCCTA
>Ga0335084_10004895_pt1 | contig 13224 bp, 9 predicted proteins | sample Lox_Sample_44_FD_206721 | JGI IMG/M metagenome (GOLD analysis project Ga0335084, IMG submission 206721) | Soil microbial communities from Loxahatchee National Wildlife Refuge, Florida, United States - Lox_Sample_4.4 | ecosystem: Environmental > Terrestrial > Soil > Wetlands | place: USA: Florida... | reverse complement strand
GTCTTTGAGCAGATTGCCCTGCTGGATGTCTATTTTGTAGATACACGCGCCGAGGACGAGGGACGCGAGCGCCAGCGCAAGCGCGCGGCGCAATTTCGACGATGAGCTTTGCAATTTGGAGCGCACGTCAGGTCTGGTCCATAATCAAGCGCGCAATCATACCCGAACAGCCGTAGCCGAGTGGAACGTGGAAGGACAAGATCTCCGCAAGCTTGGCCTGAAAGTCACGTCGCCGCGACTCAAAGTGCTCGAGGTTCTCGAAAAGAGCAACCAGAGGCACATGTCAGCCGAGGCGATCTATCGCGCGCTGCTCGATAGCGGCGAGGAGCTCGGTCTCGCGACCGTTTACCGTGTGCTCACCCAATTCGAACGCGCCGGCCTCGTGAACCGCAATAACTTCGAAGGCGGCACCGCCGTATTCGAGCTCGCCGATCGGACTCACCACGATCACATGGTGTGCTTGGACACGGGGCGGGTCATCGAGTTCTACGACGAGCGCATCGAGCAGCTGCAGCGCGAGATCGCCGACAAGCACGGCTACCAGATACAAGAGCATAGCCTCGTGCTGTACGTCCGCCCGAAGAATCGCTGAGGTCGCTCGCTACTTCGACGCCCTGTCGATCATTTCCGCGGCGTGCGCCCGCGTTCTCTCGGTGATCTCGATGCCGCCGAGCATCCGCGACAGCTCCTCGACGCGCTCCTCGGAGCCGAGCGCGCGGACGTTGGTGCGGCTGATTTTGCCGTCGGTCAGCTTCAGCACACGGTAGTGCTTCTGCCCCTGGCTCGCGACCTGCGGCAGATGGGTCACGCAAACGACCTGCCGGTCCTTGCCGAGCTGGCTCAGCTTGCGGCCGACGATCTCGGCGACGCGCCCGCCAACGCCGGCGTCGACCTCGTCGAAGACGAACGTCGGCACCGGCGACGCGCCCGATAGCACGACCTCGATCGCGAGGCTGAGACGCGAGAGCTCACCCCCCGACGCGACGCGGCCGAGGGCGCCGAACGGCTGACCGGGATTGAGCCGGACCTCGAACTCGACTCGCTCGAGGCCATTCGCATCCGCGTGCTCGTCTGTCTTCGCCGGCAGCTCGACGCGAAACTCCCCGTGCGGCATGCCGAGCTCTGCCAGTTGACTCGTGACCGCGCGCCCGAGCTCGAGCGCGCTCTTGCGGCGCGCCGCGGACAGCTCGGCTGCGCGCCGCAAATACGCGGCCCGCATGTCCGCGGCGCGGGTCGCGAGTGCATCGATCGATTCGCTGCCGCCGTCGAGGTCGGTCAGCCGGCGTCTCAATGTCTGCAGCACTGCGACGAGGGCGCTCTCCTCGGACGCGTGACGCCGTGCGAGCGCGCGGAATTTCGCGAGCCGCTCCTCGAGCCACTCGAGCCTCGCGGGATCCGCCTCGAGGCGCTCGCGATACCGGTTCAGCGTCGATTCGAGCTCGCGGAGCTCGATCTCGACGCCGGCGAGGCGCCGCGCTGCGTCGCCGAGCTCGGGGTCGTGGGCTGCGAGGCGCTCTAGCTCCTGACGCGCCCGAACGACGGCCGCATCGGCCGCGCCCGTCTCGCCGTCGAACAGAGCGGCGAAGGCCGTCGCGACGCCGGCCGCGAGACGGTCGACGTTGGCGAGCCGATCGCGCTCGGCGCGCAGCACGCCGGGCTCGCCCTCGATCGGCCCGAGCGCGTCGAGCTCCGCGACCTGGAAGCGGAGCAGCTCGAGCCGCGCCTCGCGGTCAGCGCTCGCGGCCCGCCGGCTCGCGAGCTCGTGCTCGGCCGCCCGCCAGGCGGAGTACGCGTCGGCAACGCTGCGTGCAACCTCCTCGAGTCCGCCGTGGGCGTCGAGCAGGGAGCGTTGCGTCGCGGAATCGAGCAACGACTGATGCTCGTGCTGGCCGTGAATGTCGACGAGCAGCCCCCCGATCAGCTTGAGGTCTTGGAGCGTCGCCGGCTGGCCGTTGATGAACGATCGCGAGCGCCCATCGGCGCCGATCACTCGCCTCAGCGTGCATTGGACGCCGTCGTCCAAGCCGTGCTCGCGGAGCCAGTCGATCGCCGCATGGCCCGCGGGGCAGTCGAACTGGACGCTGATCTCCGCGCGATCGGCGCGGGATCGCACCGTGGTCGAGTCGGCGCGGTCGCCGAGCGCGAGGCCGAGCGCGTCGACGAGGATGGACTTGCCGGCGCCCGTCTCGCCGGTCATCACACTGAAGCCGCGCGCGAGCTCGAGCTCGACCTCGTCGATGATCGCGTAATTCCTGACCTTGATCAGGCTCAGCATTGCGCTCAGCGAGGGACGGGCCGATCGCTGCGGTTCGCTCGACCCCAGTTGAGCTTCGAACGCAGCAGCTCGTAGTAGTTGTAGTCGCGCGGGTGCAGCAAGGTAACGGTCTCGTCGGCGAGGCCGATGCGCAAGACTTCGCCGCTGCCGATTCGGCCGAGTGGCTCGCCGTCGCAGACGACGTGCGCCGGCGAGCCCGCGTCGGTTTCCACGCGGACCTCGATCGAGCTCGTGAGCTTGAGCACGAGAGGCCGGTCGCTCAACGTATGCGGGCAAATCGGCACCATCACGAGCGCGTCGACGTTCGGCTGGATGATCGGCCCGCCGCACGATAGCGCGTAGGCGGTGGAGCCCGTCGGCGTGGCGACGATCATGCCGTCGCCGCGGTGCGTGTTCACATAGCTGCCGTCGACGGTCGTGACGAAGTCGAGCATGCGTCCGGTCTCGCCCTTCTGGAGCACGACGTCGTTCAGCGCCACGAGCCGCGGATGCACCGAGCCGTCGGCGATCTGCGCGTTGAGCATCAACCGCTTTTCCTCGAGGTAGTTGCCGGCGAGGATCGCATCGATCGCGTCGAACATGTGCTCGGGCGAGATGTCCGTGAGGAAGCCGAGGCGTCCGCGATTGATCCCGAGCAGGGGGACTCCGCGCATGGCGACGTGTCGGGCCGCATGCAACAGCGTGCCGTCGCCGCCGATCGCGACGACGAGATCGACGCGCTCTGCGAGCTCGGTCTCGGCGACGCCCGTCAGCCCCTCCGGCAACGCTGTTGCATCGCCGTTGGTTGCGCCGAATACACGGATGCGATGCTTGCGGAGGTGCGCGAGCACTTGCTTCGCCGGCTCGCTCACGCTCGGCTCGCTCAGACGCCCCCACAGGCCGACCGTTTTGAATTGCTGCGGCATGTTTGCGCTTTCTTGACAGTGGCCGGAAGCGGTTGTTAGCGTGGCCTGCGCTGACAGCGGCCTAACTTATCACAGCCCCGGCCTATGGCGAGCGACAAACGTCGAGACGTTCTGGACGAGCGCGCGCAGACGTTACTCCGTGTTCTCGTAGACAGGTACATTCGCGAAGGCCAGCCGGTCGGGTCGCGAACGCTGTCGCGCGACTCGGGTCTCGACCTGAGCCCCGCGACGATCCGCAACATCGTCTCCGATCTCGAGGAGCTCGGCTTCGTGAGCTCTCCGCACACCTCTGCCGGGCGGGTTCCGACGATCAAGGGTTACCGCTTCTTCGTCGACACATTAATTAAGCTCCGGCCGCCGAACGGAGAAGACCTGCAGCGTTTCACGCAGGGGCTCAACGAGGCCGCCGGGGATCCGCAGGCCCTCGCGACGTCGGTCTCGAACCTGTTGTCCGCCGTCACGCAGCTCGCGGGCATCGTGACGGTGCCGCGCCGGGCCCAAACGTCGCTGCGTCAGATCGAGTTCTTGCCTCTGTCCGGCAAACGTGTGCTCGCGATCCTCGTAGTGAACGATCGCGAGGTCCAGAACAAAATCGTCAACGTCCAGCGAGATTTCAGCGCCGACGAGCTGCGCCAGGCGACGAACTTTCTCAACGAGCGCTTCGGGGGTCACTCGCTGCCGCAGGTTCGCGAGCTGTTGCTCGCCGAGCTGAAGAAGACACGCGCTTCGATGAACGCCTTGATGATCGAAGCGATCGAGATGGCCCACAAGGTGTTCCCCGACAGCGAGCCGGAGCCCGAGCTCGTGTTCACGGGCGAAACGAATCTCATGGGCCTCGGCGCGCTCGCGGACGTCGAGACGCTGAAGGGCTTGTTCGAGGCTTTCGGGCGGCAGCGCGACATCTTGCACCTGCTCGACCAGAGCATGCGGGCGGAGGGCGTGCAGATCTTCATCGGTCACGAATCGGGCTATCAGCTGCTCGACTCGTTCAGCATCGTCGCCGCGCCGTTTGCCACGGAGGACGACACGATCGGCGTGCTCGGCGTGATCGGGCCTACGCGCATGGCCTACGAGCGCGTGATCCCGATCGTCGACGTGACGGCGAAACTGCTCGAGCGCGCCTTGAAGTCGACCGGCTGAGCCCCATCTGCCCGCCACTTTCGAAGCTACCCGCGGCCCGGCCAGAGCCGGCGCGGAGGGAACGGGATCCACATGAGTCAAGACGGCCACAGCGACGCGGCGGCGGGCCAGCCACCCTCCGACCAGGACGCCGGGAGAGGGGCGCTCGACGCGGCGCGCAAGGAAGCGGAGGAGAACTGGAACAAATACCTCCGCAACGCAGCCGAGCTCGACAATTTCCGCAAGCGCGCCGCGCGGGATCTCGACATGGCGCGCAAGTACGGCGCCGAACGGCTCGCCCAGGCCCTGCTTCCGGTCCGCGACAGTCTCGCCGCCGGGCTCGCGGCGGCGTCGAAGGCCGATCCGACGGTCGTCGTGCAGGGCCAACAGGCGACGCTTCGACTCCTCGATGACGCGCTCGCGGCCGCGGGCGTGACGGAGATCGACCCGAAGGGCGAGCCGTTCGACCCGGCCCAGCACGAGGCGTTGACGGTCGTGCCGTCGGACGACGTCGAACCCAACAGCGTGCTCGAGGTGATCCAAAAGGGCTACCGGCTGCACGACCGGCTGCTGCGCGCGGCCAAGGTGATCGTCGCGCGGGCGCCGGGCGAGGGCTCCGTCGCTTGAATTGATCAGGCCTCGCCCCATCTCGGGGTGACGCCGTTACAGGCCGTATTTTCAACCGAACAGTTTGGAGCGAACGAAGATGGGAAGAGTGATCGGCATCGACTTGGGAACGACCAACTCCTGCGTCGCGATCATGGATGGCGGCAAGCCGAAGGTGATCGAGAACAGCGAGGGCGATCGCACGACGCCTTCGATCGTCGCCTTTACGAAGGACGGCGAGGTGCTGGTCGGGCAGACCGCCAAGCGCCAAGCAGTCACCAATCCGACGAACACGCTGTTCGCGGTGAAGCGCCTGATCGGCCGCCGCTACGAGGACGACGTCGTTCAGAAGGACGTCGGCATGGTGCCGTACAAGGTCGTGAAGGCCGACAACGGCGACGCTTGGGTCGATGTCGGCGGCAAGAAGATGGCGCCGCCCGAGATCTCGGCGCGCGTGCTCACGAAGATGAAGCAAACGGCCGAGGACTATCTCGGCGAGAAGGTCACGGAAGCCGTGATCACGGTTCCGGCCTATTTCAACGACTCGCAGCGCCAGGCGACGAAGGACGCCGGCAAGATCGCGGGCCTCGAGGTCAAGCGCATCATCAACGAGCCGACCGCTGCCGCGCTCGCCTATGGGCTCGACAAGAAGCGCGGCGACAAGAAGATCGCCGTGTATGACCTCGGCGGCGGTACGTTCGACATCTCGATCATCGAGATCGCGGAAGTCGATGGAGAGCACCAGTTCGAGGTGCTCGCGACCAACGGCGATACGTTCCTCGGCGGCGAGGACTTCGACAAGCGAATCATCGACTACCTCTCGAAGGAGTTTCAGAAGGAGAGCGGCATCGACATCCGTCGCGATCCGCTCGCGATGCAGCGCCTCAAGGAAGCGTCGGAGAAGGCGAAGATCGAGCTGTCCTCGCGCCAGCAGACCGAGGTCAATCTGCCGTACATCACGGCCGATGCCAGCGGCCCGAAGCACTTGAACATCAACCTCACGCGCGCGAAGCTCGAGTCGCTCGTCGAGGATCTGATCGAGAACACGGTTGCGCCCTGCAAGACCGCGATCAGCGACGCGGGCCTGAAGATCTCCGAGGTCGATGAGGTCATCCTCGTCGGCGGCCAGACGCGCATGCCCAAGGTCCAGGAGACCGTGCAGCAGCTGTTCGGCAAGGAGCCGCGCAAGGACGTGAATCCGGATGAGGCCGTGGCGGTCGGCGCCGCGATCCAGGCCGGCGTGCTCGCGGGCGAGGTCAAGGACGTCCTGCTGCTCGACGTGACGCCGCTGTCGCTCGGTATCGAGACGCTCGGCGGCGTGATGACGAAGCTCATCGACAAGAACACGACGATCCCGACCAAAGCGAACCAGACGTTCTCGACGGCCGAGGACAATCAGACGGCGGTGACGATCCACGTGCTGCAGGGCGAGCGTGGCCGCGCGAGCGACAACAAGTCGCTCGGCCGCTTCGACTTGAGCGAGCTGCCGCCGGCGCCTCGCGGCATGCCGCAGGTCGAGGTCACGTTCGACATCGACGCGAACGGCATCCTGAACGTGTCGGCCAAGGACAAGGCGACGGGTAAGGAGCAGAAGATCGTGATCAAGGCGTCCTCGGGCTTGAACGAGGACGAGATCAAGCGGATGGTCGGCGACGCCGAGGCGCACGCGGCCGAGGACGCCAAGTTCCGCGAGCTTGCCGAGACCCGTAACAAGGCGGACGGCCTCGTGCACGCGACCGAGAAGATGTTGCGCGAGCTCGGCGACAAGGTCTCGGGCGAGGAACGCGGCAAGATCGAGTCGGCGCTCGCGGGCGTGAAAGACGCGATCAAGGGCGACAACAAGGGCACGCTCGAAACCAAGCTCCGAGTGCTCGAAGAGGCGTCCGGAACGGTTGCGCAACGGCTCTACAGCGCGCAGCAGGGCGGCCAGCCGCAGAGCGGCGGGCAGGGCGCAGGCGGCGGTTCGGGCTCGGACGACAACGTGGTCGACGCCGAGTTCGAAGAGGTCAAGGACGACAAGAAGAAAGCCTAAAGTCGCCGCGCAATCGGACGATGCGTTGGACTGACTGAGCGGAGAGCACGCGCAAGCGTGCTCTCCCTTTTGCTTGCTGGGGACGGGGATGTCGAAGCGGGACTACTACGAAGTGCTCGGTGTGGGCCGGGATGCCGCCGAAGCGGACATAAAGAAGGCGTACCGCCGCCTCGCAATGAAACACCATCCGGACCGCAATCCCGACAATCCCGCGGCGGAAGGGAGCTTCAAGGAGGCCAAGGAGGCCTATGAAGTCTTGTCCGACGCCGAGAAGCGCGCGGCGTATGACCGTTTCGGGCACGCGGGCGTCGGCGGCCCCCAAGGGACCGGCGGCGGCTTCGGCAACGCCGACGCGTTCAGCGACCTCTTCGGCGAAGTGTTCGGCGACATCTTCGGTGGCGGCCGGCGCGGCCGTAGCCAGGTGTTCCGCGGCGCGGATCTAGGCTACGAGCTCGAGCTGTCGCTCGAGCAGGCGGTCGGCGGCGACTCCGTCGACATCGACTTGAGGACCCAGGTCGAGTGCACGCGCTGTGCCGGCAAGGGCGCCGAGCCCGGCACGACTCCGGTCACCTGCAAGACCTGCGGCGGCGCAGGGCAGGTCCGCGTCGCGCAGGGGTTCTTCTCGATCCAGCAAACGTGCCCTCACTGCAGCGGCACCGGCTCGTTGATCGAGCACCCGTGCCGCGAGTGCTCCGGCCGGGGCCGCGTGCGCAAGGTTCGCACGCTCAAGGTCAAGGTCCCCGCGGGCGTCGACAACGGCGACCGAATTCGCCTCTCCCGCGAAGGCGAGGCCGGGCGCAACGGCGGCCCGCCGGGAGATCTCTACGTCGACATCTCCGTCAAGGACCACCCGATCTTCACGCGCGAAGGCCAAAACCTGAGCTGCGAGGTGCCCGTGAGCTTTGCGACCGCTGCGCTCGGCGGCTCGGTGGACGTGCCGACGCTGGACGGCAACGTCGTGCTCAAGGTGCCGCCCGAGACGCAGTCCGGCAACGTCTTCAGACTCCGCGGCAAGGGCGTGCGCTCCGTGCGAGCCAGCGGCCTGGGAGATCTGTTCTGCCGCATCCAGGTCGAAACGCCCGTCAGCCTGAGCGCAGAGCAGAAGGAGATGCTGCGCGCGTTCGATAAGTCGATTCAGAGCGAGGGTTCCCGGCATAATCCGCGCGCGCGTTCGTGGTTCGACGGCGTGAAAGAGTTCTTCGAGCGGATGGGAGCCTGACGTTGCTGAGAGTCGCTGTGCTCGGTGCTGCCGGCCGCATGGGGCGGGCCGTCCTGAGCTGCTTGATCGAGTCCGAGGACCTCAAGCTAACGGGCGCCGTCACTGAGCCGAACGATCGGCTGCTCGGCCGCGACGCGGGCGAGCTCATCGGCGCCGAGGCGCTCGGGGTGCCGCTCACGGACGATCCGAGGCAGGGGTTGCACGGCGCACAAGTAGCGGTCGATTTCACCCTGCCGACGGCCGTCGAGGCGAACCTGCGCGCGAGCGTCGAGAGCGGGTCCGCGCTCGTGATCGGCACGACGGGCCTCGAGGAACGGCAGCTGAAGGCGATGGAGCGCGCGGCACACGAGGTTCCCGTCGTCTACGCCCGCAACATGAGCGTCGGGGTCAACGTGTTCATGAACCTCGTCGCGCGCGCCGCCAAGGCGCTCGGCGACGGCTACGACGTCGAGATCCTCGAAGCCCACCACCGCCACAAAGTCGACGCGCCTTCGGGCACCGCGCTCGCACTCGGCGAGCAGATCGCGGCCGCCAGGGGCCGCCGGCTCGCGGATCTGGCCGTGTACGCGCGCGAAGGCCGCGTCGGGCCACGCGTGCCGGGCACGATCGGCTTCTCGGTGATCCGCGGCGGCAACATCGTGGGGGAGCACACCGTGCGCTTCGTCGGCGCCGAGGAGCAAGTGGAGCTCGTGCACGTCGCGCAGGACCGCAAGACGTTCGCGCGCGGCGCGTTGCGCGCGGCTCGTTGGGCCGCGGGCCGGGCGCCGGGTCTCTATTCGATGGCGGACGTGCTCGATCTCGCGCGCGGTTAGCGACGAAAAAAGTTTTCCTCCCGACCCCGCGATCTGTAGATCACCGACGAAACCTCGGGCTAGAATTGCGGCCTGAGTTTTCCCCGATCAACCTGGACTGCGGGAACGGCTGCGGCGCAGCGTCCCGCTGCGCGTACAGCGCGCGACCATAGGAGCTCAGCGTGGCAGAGCCGGCGATACTAGCGCTCGAGGATGGGACGGTGTTCCACGGCATCTCGGTCGGCGCCGAGGGCCGAACGCTCGGCGAAGTGGTGTTCAACACCGCGATCACGGGCTATCAAGAGATTCTCACGGATCCGTCGTACTACAGGCAGATCGTCACCCTCACGTACCCGCACATCGGCAACGTCGGCACCAACTCCGACGACTTCGAGTCGACGAAGATCTACGCGGCCGGACTGATCATTCGCGATTTGTCCTCGACCGTGAGCAGCTGGCGCGCGGAGGATTCGCTCGAGCATTTCCTCAAGCGCGGCAAAGCCGTTGCGATAGCCGAGATCGACACGCGCCGCCTCACGCGGTTGCTCCGCGACAAAGGAGCCCAAGCCGGCTGCATCGTGACGGGGGCCAAGGCGAACCCGGAGGAGGCGGTCCGGGCGGCCCGCAAATTCCCCGGCTTGAAGGGCATGGACCTCGCGAAGCTCGTGAGCACCAAGCAGGCCTATCAATGGAACCAGGGCAGCATCTGGCCCGAACGACAGGCCGTTTACACGAAGCGCGTCGCGACCTTCCACGTCGTCGCGTTCGACTACGGCATCAAGCGCAATATCCTGCGGTTGATCTCGGACCAGGACTGCCGCCTCACCGTCGTGCCCGCGACCACCACTGCCGACGAGGTGATGTCGCTGCTGCCCGACGGCGTGTTCCTGTCGAACGGCCCGGGTGATCCGGAGCCCTGCGACTACGCGATCGAGGCGATCGGCACTATCGTCGACATCGGTGTGCCGACGTTCGGCATCTGCCTGGGGCACCAGCTGCTCGGCCTCGCGAGCGGCGCGAAGACGACGAAGATGAAATTCGGCCATCACGGCGCGAACCACCCGGTCGTGGAGATCGATTCGGGCCGGGTCATGATCACGAGCCAAAATCACGGCTTCGCGGTGCAGGAGGACACGCTGCCCGCGAACGTCCGCCCGACCCACCGGTCCCTGTTCGACGGGACGCTGCAGGGAATCGAGCGCACGGACCGTCCGGCCTTCTCGTTCCAGGGTCACCCCGAGGCGAGCCCGGGCCCGCACGACTTGAAGCCCCTGTTCCAACGCTTCACGGCCGCGATGAAGGCGTATCGTCATCGCGCGCAAGCCGTTTGAAAACATGCACCTGCACGTACTAGCTAGAGATAAGGCTTAACTCGATGCCCCGTCGCGACGACCTCGAGAGCATCTTGATCATCGGCGCCGGCCCGATCGTCATCGGGCAGGCCTGCGAGTTCGACTACTCCGGTACCCAAGCGTGTAAGGCGCTGAAGGAAGAGGGCTACCGCGTCATTCTCGTGAACTCGAACCCGGCGACGATCATGACCGACCCGGCGAGCGCGGACGCGATCTACATCGAGCCGATCCACTGGCGGACCGTCGCCGCGATCATCGAGAAGGAGAAACCGACGGCCCTGCTGCCCACGATGGGCGGCCAGACGGCGCTCAACTGCGCGCTGGACTTGGTCCGGGAGGGTGTCCTCGAGAAATTCGGCGTCGAGCTCATCGCCGCGTCGCGCGAAGCGATCGACATGGCCGAGGACCGCGAGCTGTTCCGCCACGCGATGAAGGACATCGGCCTGGCGACGCCGCGCGCCGGAACGGCGCACTCGCTCGAGGAGGCTTGGGCGGTGCAAGAGGAGGTCGGTTTCCCGACGATCGTCCGGCCCTCGTTCACGCTCGGCGGCAGCGGCGGCGGCATCGCTTACAACCGCGAGGAATTCGAGGACATCGTGAGCCGGGGCATCGACCAGTCCCCGACCGGCGAAGTGCTCGTCGAAGAGTCGGTGATCGGCTGGAAAGAGTTCGAGATGGAGGTCGTTCGCGACAAGAACGACAACTGCATCATCATCTGCTCCATCGAGAACTTCGATCCGATGGGCATCCACACGGGCGACTCGATCACGGTCGCGCCGGCGCAGACGCTGACGGACAAAGAATACCAGCGGATGCGCGACGCCTCGATCGCGGTGTTGCGCAAGATCGGGGTCGACACCGGTGGCTCGAACGTGCAGTTCGCGCTGAGCCCCCACGACGGCCGGCTGCTCGTCATCGAGATGAACCCGCGCGTCTCGCGCTCGTCCGCGCTCGCGTCGAAGGCGACGGGGTTCCCGATCGCGAAGGTCGCGGCGAAGCTCGCGGTCGGCTACACGCTCGACGAGCTCAAGAACGAGATCACGGGCGGCGCGACTCCGGCGTCGTTCGAGCCGACGATCGACTACGTCGTCACGAAGATCCCGCGCTTCACGTTCGAAAAGTTTCCCCAGGCCGCGGATCGGCTCACGACGCAGATGAAGTCGGTCGGCGAGGTCATGGCGATCGGCCGGACGTTCCAGGAATCGCTGCAGAAGGCGATGCGGGGCCTCGAGACCGGGGTCGACGGGTTCAACCCGGTCATGACGAAGATCGATGGCGAGGAAGACTGGGCGAAGCTCAGGCACGAGCTCAAGATGGCCGGTAGCCGGCGCCTCTGGTACGTCGCGGACGCGTTCCGGTTCGGACTCGGGCTCGACGAGATCCAGGCCCTGACCAACATCGATCGCTGGTTCCTCGCCCAAATCGAGGAGATCGTGGGCGTAGAGAAGCGCATCGCGGCCGAGGGGCCGGGGATTCTCGTCGCGTCGGAGCTGCGCCCCGTCAAACGCAAAGGGTTCAGCGACCGACGGATCGCCGACCTGATCGGCGTCAAAGAAAAGGTCGTCAGAACAGCACGTTACAAAGAGAATGTGAGACCTGTCTTCAAGAGAGTCGACAGCTGCGCGGCGGAGTTCGCGAGCGCGACGGCCTATCTATACTCGACCTACGAGGAGTTCTGCGAGGCGGAGCCCACGGAGCGCGAGAAGATCATGATTCTCGGCGGGGGCCCGAACCGGATCGGTCAGGGCATTGAGTTCGACTACTGCTGCGTGCACGCCTCGTTCGCGCTGAAGGAGATCGGCTACGAGACCATCATGGTCAACTGCAACCCGGAGACGGTGTCGACCGACTACGACACTTCGGACCGGTTGTATTTCGAGCCCGTGACTCTCGAGGACGTTCTGGAGATCGTCCACAAGGAGAAGCCGAAGGGCGTGATCGTGACCTACGGCGGCCAGACACCGCTGAAGCTCGCCCGCGCGCTCGAGGACGCGGGCGTGCCCATGATCGGCACGTCGCCGGACTCTATCGACCTCGCCGAGGACCGGGAGCGCTTCCAGCAGCTCGTTCACAAGCTGAAGCTCAAGCAGCCGCCGAACCGGACCGCGCGCAACGTCGACGACGCCGTCGCGATGGCGAAGGACGTCGGCTACCCGTTGATCGTGCGGCCGTCCTACGTGCTCGGCGGCCGGGCGATGGAGATCGTGCACGGGGAAGACGAGCTGCGCGACTACGTCGATCGAGCCGTCAGCGTCTCGAACGACAGCCCGATCCTGCTCGACCGCTTCCTCGACCTCGCGGTCGAGGTCGACGTCGACGCGATCTCGGATGGCGAGGAGGTGATCGTCGCCGGCATCATGGAGCACGTTGAGCAGGCCGGGATCCATTCGGGCGACTCGGGCTGCTCGCTGCCGCCGTTCAGCCTGAGCCCGGAGATGCAGCGCACGTTGAGCGAGCAAGTTCGGCAGATGGCCCAGGCGCTCAAGGTCAACGGCATCATGAACACCCAGTTCGCGATCCAGAACGGCGTGATCTACGTGCTCGAGGTCAACCCGCGCGCGTCGCGAACGATCCCGTTCGTTTCGAAGGCGATCGGCCAGCCGCTGGCTAAGATCGCCGCCAAGGCGATGGCCGGGATGACCTTCAAGCAGCAGGGCGTCTCCGTGCTCGGGCGGCGGCCGTATTACTCGGTCAAGGAGTCGGTGTTCCCGTTCATCAAGTTCCCGGACGCGGATCCGATCCTCGGGCCCGAGATGAAGTCGACCGGCGAGGTCATGGGCACGGGACGCACCTTCGGCGAGGCGTATGCGAAGGCCCAGATCGCGTCGGGCGTCGTGCTGCCGCGGCGCGGGCTCGCGTTCATCAGCGTGCGCGACCGCGACAAGCCGGGCGCCGTCGAGCTCGGAAAGATGCTGATCGCGCGGG
>Ga0335084_10004894_pt1 | contig 13225 bp, 13 predicted proteins | sample Lox_Sample_44_FD_206721 | JGI IMG/M metagenome (GOLD analysis project Ga0335084, IMG submission 206721) | Soil microbial communities from Loxahatchee National Wildlife Refuge, Florida, United States - Lox_Sample_4.4 | ecosystem: Environmental > Terrestrial > Soil > Wetlands | place: USA... | reverse complement strand
TGCCCCCCGCCATCTTTCGAAGTCTGGGTGGCGCCCGCTTTTCCGATGTCTCCAAAACGGCCGGTCCGGATTTCGAAAAAGTAGGGCAGTACCGGGGCGTGGCCTTCGGCGATCTTGATAACGATGGCCGTGTGGACGCCGTGGTCGCGAACGTCAATGGACCGGCAAGGCTCTATCGCAACGTTACCCCGGATTCAGGCCACTGGCTGGCCCTGAAGCTCATCGGCACGCACAGCAATCGCGACGGCATAGGTGCCAGTGTAGTCGTCACTTTGCCCAGCGGCCGCAAACTTTACAATCACTGCACCACCAGCGTCGGCTACGCGTCCTCCAGTGAACCATTGGTTCGCTTCGGTCTCGGCCAGGAAAAGCAGGCAAAGCTCGTCGAGATCCGTTGGCCCAGTGGAACCAAGCAGGAGCTCCACGACGTATCTCCGGATCAGGTGGCGCGCGTCCGCGAGCCTTAACCGTGTCGGCGCCGCTCCGTCGCCATCGCGGGTAGACAGTGCTCAGGTGGATAGAGGGGCCGTGGCGGCCCTTCTAAGCAGGGCTCGTGGTGGTAAGATTTTCACTGGCGCCCGTAGCTCAGCTGGATAGAGCGTCTGCCTTCTAACAAAGAAGGCAAATCTTACAAAGCTTGTGCTGAGCGTCGCTTACAGGCCCCCTCTCCCGAAATCTCGCCCTCAGTTATACCGAAGTTGTACCGAAATCGTGGGCTCAGTACTCAACCTCCTACGTTCGGAGAGCGTCTGATTTTAAGGCGCAGGGCCAATCTTCTCAATAACGGCCACCAAGACGGTGGTCCGGCGTCCTTGGATTCTTGCTGAAGATCAACGAGGAACCCAAATGGGTCTCAGTGTGAAGAGCCCATTGACGAACCCCATTTGATAGACGATGAAAATGCCGAAGCCTATGCTGATCAATCCCGAAACTAATCCCATGCCACGATTGAGGCGCGCAAAGCGGATCTCGGAAATTCTGAATGGGACGGCAATCGCCGCGGTGATGAGCATCATCCCCGCGATGGTGCCGATCCCGAAAACCAGAAGATAGAAGACAGCCCAGGAGGGAACTCGGATGGTGGTGAGCACAAGCAAAGCAACGGCGGCCGATCCCGCAAGACCATGAACGATGCCCACGGCCAATGGCCGGAGAACTTGATAAAGACCCAGCCGGCCAAACGCACGGTCCATCCAGCCCACGGGCGTGGCATCCTCCGCATGGCCGTGATTCTCGGGGCCGTGGCCGTGCGGATGGCTGTGGACGAAATCTCCGTGCCTGTGAGGATGCGAATGATATCCGCCCTGTGAGGGCGTAAGCGTCTCCGTGAGCCAGCGCATAATGCCGGAGAGATTCAGAACTCCCAGAAGAATCAGCATCAGCCCAACCGAGAATTCCATGGAAAGACCGACCCTGGGCGGGATGACGAGACCGAACAGGATGATTGCCGAACCAACCAGGAGAATTGTGATCGTGTGACCCAGTCCCCACAAGACCCCAATCGATGCCGCGTGGCAAATGCTTCGCTGGCGGCTCACAATCGTGGTTACAGCAATGACGTGGTCCGCATCGGTGGCATGGCGCATGCCCAGAAAAAAGCCAAGCGCGAGGATGGAAAACAAAGAGATCATGTATTTTCAGACTCGTAGAGCGGCTTGAGGGCCCGGCGAATTGATATGACTGAATCTAGCTGTTCACGAAGCGCTCAAGGCCAATTCGATTCAGTATGGTTAGCTCTGATCCTCGTTTGGAGACCAGATTTCGAGTCCTGAACTCCCTTAGTGTGCGGGTGACTGTTTCCCTGGACGCCCCGATGAATTCTGCCATCTGTTCATGCGTCAGTGGCAGCTTGAACTTGCCACCCTCGTTCGTTTGTCCGGATGCGACGGGCCAGGCGAGTAGCAGTCTGGCCAGTTTTATCTGCGGCGTGGGGGACAAACCCACCGTGCGGAGCTGGTCGCAGACACCCCAGTACTGCGAGGCCATGCGCATGACCAGATTTTGAGACGCTTCCGGGTGCTTCGCAACGAAGCTCAGGAAGGCTTGGCTGCGCACGAAAGCAACCTGGCAGGGTCGCAGAGTTTCGGCTGTGGCTTCATAGGGGCCTCCCGACAAAACGGCCATCAGGCCCAGCACATCGCCGGCTTTGGCGACTCTCAAGACGAGTGACTTTCCTTGGCTCGAACTGATCGAGAGCTTCACCTCGCCCGCGCAAAGGAGAAAGATACCACGCGAATCCTGCCCCTCCAGGAATAGGGGGGAGCGCTTTGGATAAATCGAGGTGAACTTGAGGGCGTCAAACTCCGTCACGGCAGCGGGCGAGAATTGGCAGAAAAAACCGTCCGCCTTGAGCGGACAATTCTGGCAACTATCCACCAATGTTAAACTGGTTGGACGGTCGATTTCTTCGCATCTTGGTTGTCTCGGATTGACTTGGAAGCTTTGGTCGCCGGGCAAAGCGAAATGGTCAGGCCGTCGTGCCTTTGCCGGGAATTCCGCACGGATCCTCGCGGGAGTCTCAGCGAGCAGACGCAGTCCCGTCACGTTTGCGGTTATCACGGCGCTAGATTCCACCGAAAGCCTCCTTTCACCGAAGGCGCTGGTAAGCTGCTGCCGACCTCAGTGAAACTCTGGAACCAGAGGTCCGCAAGCCGATTCCTCGAACTGGGGTCACAGACGCTTCAGACTCAGCCAGCAAAGGCTATCTGGTTTTGCCAACGGTCCATTGCTTGCAATGCCAAAGCCAAAGGTGTTCGCGCCTAGGGCGTTGAGTTATCCCCAATTGGGGCAAGCACCTAGCGATGTATGCATGACATTACCGGAGGTTGATGAACGGCGGGAAGCGATGGAAATTGACCACATGTTGTCACCGCTGTCGATATGTGGTCGTCGGAGTCTCCCCGCGCCCACTTGCAGCGGAGGCTTCGAAAGGTTGTTCTGTTCTTGATTCAGCGAGTTCGCGCGATGGCGGGCCTGGCACAGCTATGGCAAGTCAAATGCTCCTGTTAGGAGGGAAAGGCAAGTGGCCACAAGACGACTCATTGGCTCGAAGGGGAACAGCAGCAACATGACCATTTCGGTTCTCGTCCCCGAGGCCCATTCTCTTCGAAGGCATATTTCTACGCTCGCGAAGGCTCGCCAAATGGTCACACTAGCTCTCAAGTGAGGGTTCCTGGGGCCGGACGTTGCGGCCTCGCCTGCGCCTTAGGGTGAGTTCGATAGAAGAGCATCAAGACCGATGATCAAGAAAATCCTCTTTCCGGTGGATTTCTCGACGTCCTGTACGGCCATGGCGCCTTTCGTGAAGAGAGCCTCGTATCTCTTCGGGGCGCGGATCACCCTCGTCCACGTGTTTGAGCCCATGAGCCGCAACGGTTTCGAAATGTGTGTGCGGCCCCTCCCAGAGGTAACGGAAGAGCACCGGAACCTGGCAGGCGACAAACTCGATTCGTTCATCGCATCTCAGTTTCCGGCCGGAGAGTGTTCGAGAACTCTCGTGTCGGGCGATGCGGCGATACAGATTGCTCACCTTGCCAGGACGCAAGGATTCGATCTCATTGTCATGCCCACGCATGCCGGGGTGTTCCGGCGAATGCTGCTGGGCTCGACGACCGCGAAAGTGCTGAACGACGCCGACTGCCCGGTGCTGACCAGCCAGCATTCGCAAACGATTGCGCCAAGGGCACTCGAGCACCGGAAATGGATCTGCGCCATCGGCCTGAGCCCGAATTCGCATCGAGTACTTCGCCTCGCCAGCGAGGCAGCAAGAGCGGCCGGGGCCAAGCTCACGTTGATTCATGTGATTCGCCGCGATGATCCCGGATTGAGGGATAAAGCCGGCCCTCTGGAGCACGAGCAGCCAGATGGTAATTGTGAAGTGGCTCCGCAACTGGAGGAACTTCAGAGGTCGGCCGGGTCGGACGCGGAGATTCGCATCGCCATCGGTCCGGTCAAAGAGGCGTTACTGGAGGCCGCGCGGCATTCGGATGCTGACGTGTTCATGATCGGGAGAAGCCCGAAGACGGGCGCGTTTGGGCGGATGCGGGACCTAACCTACGCGGTGACGCGCGAGTCGCCCGTTCCAGTGTTGAGTGTGTGACGCAATGCTGCCGGATAATCCCCGGAGAGCAATCGGGCCAGGGGGTGGCGCGCCATGGCTCTCAGGCAGGCGATCTGTATGCGGACGAGTTGCCGCTACACGGAGAGAGGGCAGTTGTCCACGATGTTAAACTCCGGCGCCTCTTGTGCGACAACGCACAGTGCCCTGAATTTCCCCCAGCGCCGCCCTACATGGCTGGGTGGTGTGCCGATAAAGTGAGGGAACCATGAGCGACGATTCCAAGCGCCCCATACTTCTGCTTCTTACCAGCCACTGGATCAGCATGCTGGGTGTGGCGCTGGTGACCACCGCCGGCTTCTCCTGGCTGTTTGTTCTGCCCATTCAGCTTCGAGGACATGCCAGCAATCCGTATATTGGGATTGTCGTTTTCATCCTGATCCCGGTGATTTTTGTCTTCGGCCTGCTATTGATCGCCCTGGGCGTTTTTCTTGCTCGGCGGCGCGTGGTACCCGCCGAGGAGGGATTGTTGAAGGGCCCCGCCCGGCAGGCCTACATCCGGAAGCTCTTGATTTTCTTGGGCGTGACCACAGCAGCAAACATCGTCATCGGAACACAGGGCACGTATCGCGCAGTCGAGCATATGGAAACGGTGCAGTTCTGCGGGGAGAGCTGTCATGTAATGAAACCGGAATTCGCCGCGCATCAGAATTCGCCGCACGCGCACGTCGAATGCGTGGATTGCCACGTTTCCCCGGGTGCAGCGGGGTGGGTGCAAAGCAAGATGGCCGGAACCCGCCAGTTTATCGACACCGTTTTTCACCGCATTCACTATCCGATTGAATCGGCGATGGAAAGCAACCGCTTGGTGCCCTCGAGAGACACTTGCGAGCAGTGCCACTGGCCGCAGAAGTTCAACTCGGTAAAGCTGCGGGTGATTTTCCACTTCCAGGACGACGCGGCCAATACCCAGACGCAGACGGTTTTGATGATGCTTACCGGAGGGGGAGAACTGGGCGGCATTCACGGGAAACATCTCGCTCCCGGAGTGGAGATCCATTACGCATCGGCCGACGCCAAACGCCAAACGATTCCCTGGGTGGAGTATCGGAACCGGAACACAGGTGAGGTCCGGACGTTTCTGGCCGATGGTTCAACCGCCCAGTCCGTTGCAACCCTGCCTCGCCACCAGATGCAGTGCGTGGACTGCCACAACCGTCCCACACACACGTTTGAGCTGCCAGAGCGCGCCGTGGACGCAGCCATGGGCATGGGACGAATTTCCCCGACGCTGCCCTTCGTCAAAAAGAAAGCAATCGAACTGCTGAAGGTGAGTTATTCGAGCAACGCAGAGGCGTCGCAGGCAATTCCCGCAGCGTTGACTCGTTTCTATGAGCAAAGCGATCCGGCCGTCGCATCCCAGCGCGCCCGGGACATCACCGAAGCCGGCGCGGAGATCGCCGCGATTTACAACCGAAATGTGTTTCCGGAACTGAAGGTGACCTGGGGCACGTATCCCAATAATCTTGGGCATACGGACTTCCCGGGGTGCTTCCGCTGCCATGACGGCTCGCACTCCACATCCGATCAGAAGGTGGCCATCACGCAGGATTGCAACACCTGTCATGAGCCGTTGGCAGTTGATGAAGCAAGCCCTGGAGTGTTGAAGACGCTTGGACTGGCGGAGCGCATCTCCGGACTGCAGGCCAGGAAAAACAAAGGACTATCACCTTGAGAGAGACTCCGCCGGGGATACGTTTGCCAGGACGCGGGCTCGAAAAGGCCCAAATCCCCGCAATGCTGTTAAGGAAGAATTCCTAAGCCAAGGCCAATTGGCCGAGCGGGGCAATCCCCGCCGTGTCAGACGTGGCAGGATACGATGTCTACAGCACGAAGATGACGCAGATTCCCCGAATCGAGGTTCAGACTCCCCTGGCGGTCAGCGTCGGCGCCTTCGTAGTGACCATCTTCATCCACGCGCTGACGGTGATAACGACGGTCAAGTTCGCTCGCCGTCAGAAAATGCTAGGGCACGCGGGCACCGGTTTCTGGAACGATTTTCTAATCGTTGCCCTGGCGGCTTCCTTTTTGCTTATGGCACACCTCATTGAAATCGCCGTCTGGGCGGTGCTTTTCGTGATCTGCGGGGAGTTTTCAGGGCTGGGGACGGCTTACTACCACTCCGCCGTGAATTTCACGACCTTGGGTTACGGGGACTTGATCATGACGCCATCGTGGAGATTGTTGGGACCGCTGGAAGCGGCGAATGGAATGCTTCTGTTCGGTGTTTCCACGGCGATGGTTTTTGCCGTCATACAAAGGCTGATTGAGGCTCGGTTTGAAGACCTCAGGGAGTGAGCCCGGCAGGAGAGCGTATTCAGCCGGCATTCCCGTCCAGGCGAGATGGAAGCGTAGGAACGCGTGCTGGGCGACGCGATGGCCGGCGGCGCCATCCTTTCTGCCCGCCGGGAACACGGGGAAGAAGCGTGGCGAATTGCGGATGAGGTGTTGAATTTTGGCACTCCAATCTACGAACATGAGAACGGTGCCGGGAGTCCGAGTAAGATGGGACAGAATATACCTCTGCCCGGAAGTCGGCATCGCCCGACCGCCCCGGGGGAGCAAGATTTCCTCTTTGCGGACCGCTTCGGCGGAGCAGCAAGGCCCGGCACGGAACAACGGTCGAGTCCGCCTGATGGGGAGTTCGGCGCCGTAAGAAATGCGGTTGTTTTCGGCTCGCGCAGTCGAGCGCGTTCAAGATGGCACGGGGAGCAAACTCTTGGAATACGTACTCGCGTTAGATCAGGGAACCACCAGCTCCCGGGCGATTCTTTACGATCGGACCGGCACAATTCGCGGCATCGCACAACGCGAGTTCCAGCAGATTTACCCCCAGGCGGGATGGGTCGAGCACGATCCCGAGGAGATTTGGGCATCGCAGATGAGCGTGGCCGTGGAAGCGCTTAGCCGCGCCAATTGCCGTCCGCGGGACATTGCAGCGCTAGGCATAACCAATCAGCGCGAGACCACTATCGTCTGGGAGCGCAAGACCGGGAAACCCGTCTATAACGCCATTGTGTGGCAGGACCGACGCACCGCGGCGATCTGCAAAGAGCTATGGGCGCAGGGTCTTGAAGAATCGATCCGGCAAAAGACCGGGTTGGTGATCGATGCGTACTTTTCGGCAACCAAAATTATGTGGATTCTCGAAAATGTGAAAGGCGCTAGAGAGAAGGCAAATGCCGGAGAACTGGCATTCGGAACCGTGGATTGCTGGCTGACGTGGCACCTGACAAGCGGAAGAGTGCATGCCATTGACGCCACTAACGCCTCGCGCACCATGCTGTTCAACATTCAGGAAGGGAAATGGGACCAGGAGCTGTTGCAGGCCCTCAAGATTCCCAGCTCACTGCTCCCCGAGGTGCGTTCCTCCAGTGGACAATTTGCGCAAGTTTCGACAAGTCTGGCCCTCGGCGGCATCCCCATCACCGGGGTTGCCGGAGACCAGCAGGCAGCCTTGTTCGGGCAAGCATGCTTCCACCCCGGCATGGCCAAGTGCACGTATGGCACCGGCGCGTTTCTGCTCCAAACTCTGGGCACGGAAACGAAACCATCCAGGAACTGCTTGCTGACCACGATCGCGTGGCAAAGGGACAACAGATTTGCGTATGCGATGGAAGGCAGCGTCTTCGTGGCCGGCTCGGTCGTCCAGTGGCTACGGGACGGGCTTGGCATCATCCGCTCTTCGGAAGAGGTCGAGCCGCTGGCGTTGAGCGTCCCGGACAACGACGACGTATTTCTGGTTCCGGCGTTCACCGGGCTCGGAGCGCCGCACTGGGATCCGCATGCGCGCGGCACAATCATCGGAATTACGCGTGGAACTAAGGCCGGGCACATCGCACGCGCCGCGCTGGAAAGCATCGCCTACCAGGTGGCCGACCTTTTGGGCGCGATGCAGGAGGACTCCGGCATTCCCCTCAAGGTCCTGCGAGTGGACGGGGGAGCTGCGCGCAATGACACGCTGCTGCAGTTTCAGGCCGATCTCCTGGGGATACCGGTTGTGCGGTCTGCCGGCGCGGAATCAACATCGCTGGGAGCGGCATTTCTGGCGGGTCTCGCCGCCGGCTATTGGAAGAATTTGGAAGAGATTGAAGCTCTCTGGAAGGCCGGAAGAGAGTTTCAGCCCAGGAGGGCGCGAAAGGAAATGGAAAGTCTGCGCACGCGCTGGCATCAGGCGCTCGGCCGCGCAAAGGCGTGGCACGAGCCGAAAAGCAGCACCTCCGGAAGTCCCCCCGCGGTGGACGGCCGCGGGGAAGTGGGAAATACGGATGGGAGGACGCAATGACCCGGCAAGAAATGCTCCATCGCCTCCAATCGCACAGTGCCGAATGGGACGTAATCATCGTGGGAGGCGGTGCAACGGGGGTGGGAGTTGCTATCGATGCCGCATCGCGGGGATATGACACCCTGCTGCTGGAGGGCAATGATTTCGGAAAAGGCACATCCAGCCGCAGCACCAAGCTGGTGCATGGCGGAGTTCGTTATCTGGAACAGGGGGATGTCCCGTTGGTTATGGAAGCGCTGAAAGAACGGGGCATATTGCGCCAGAATGCCCCGCATTTGGTGAGCGACCTCGCCTTCGTCGTGCCGAACTACGACTGGTGGGAAGCGCCGTTCTATGGCCTAGGACTGAAGATTTACAACATCCTTTCGGGCAAGTATGGCTTCGGTCCATCGGAGCTTCTATCCCGGGAAGAGACGCTTCGCCGCTTGCCGACCATCAATCCGAATGGCCTCCGTGGGGGCGTGGTGTACTACGACGGCCAGTTTGACGACGCGCGCCTGCTGATCAATATGGTGGTGACCGCGGCCGAGCAGGGAGCGACGCTCATCAATTACTGCCGCGTCACCGGATTGACGAAGGACCTGGATGGCTTTGTGAATGGGATCGTGGCGCGGGATGAAGAGAGCGGCCGCGAGTTCATGGCCACGGGCAGGGTGGTGGTCAACGCAACTGGCCCGTTCACGGACGCTCTCCGCAGGATGGCGGATCCGTCGGTCCAGGGAATGATCGCGCCGAGTCAGGGAGTTCACCTGGTCTTCGACCGATCATTCCTGCCGGGAGATTCGGCTATCATGGTGCCCCACACGAGCGATGGCCGCGTCATGTTCGCGATTCCCTGGCATGGCCACACCCTGGTCGGCACCACGGACACGCCCATCGCCGAACCCAAACTGGATCCATCCCCCATGGAAGAGGAAATCGAGTTCATTCTGACCACTGCCGGCAGGTATCTGCACAAGGCGCCCACGCGCAGGGATGTCTTGAGCGTGTTTACGGGCATTCGGCCGTTGGTCAAAGCCGCCGATGCGTCGAACACCGCAGCTCTCTCACGTGACCACACGATACGCATCGACGAGTCGGGGCTGCTGAGCATCGCGGGCGGCAAGTGGACGACCTATCGAAACATGGCCGAGGATTGTGTAAACCATGCCGCAATCTTGGGCAGGCTCAGGGAAAAAGAGTGCGTTACCAAACAGCTCAACATCCACGGATTTCACGCTCAAGCCCAGAAGTTCGGCCCGCTTTCTTTCTATGGTTCGGATGCCCCTGCCATTCAAGAGTTGATGCGAGGTGACCCTGAGCTGGCGCAGCCCTTGAGTCCGGCTTTGCAATACGTTGGCGCCGAAGTGGTTTGGGCCGTCCGCTGTGAGATGGCGCGAACGGTGGAGGATGTCCTGTGCCGGCGAACGAGGTCGCTATTCTTGAACGCGAAGGCGGCCATGGATGCTGCTCCGAAAGTCGCTGCGCTCATGGCCCATGAACTTGGATACGACTCAAACTGGGAGTCAACGCAGCTCGATGCCTTCCGGCGGATCTCCAGGCTCTTCAGCCTCGAGAAGGCGCCGCCGACCAGCAACTGATCCATGCAGGTGAAACTGGGGAGAACTCACCAGACGTGCATGGGCGCAATTGCGAAAAGCTCGTTGGGATAGGACGAAGGCTGGACGCCGAAAGGCATGGACAGATGGTCGGGATCGATGGGCAAATCTGCAACGATGATTCCAACTTGTACCCCTATGTCATCCCGACAGACGAGGAGCTGCTCATCCCGCGCGATACCATCCGATTCATGCCGGGCAAGCCACGGCGCGCGCCGGGAGTGACGAGGGTGCAAGCGGCCTGCAGCTTGCTATAGGGACTCTTCCACCGGAGGTCTCCCGATGAACGCGCCTCGAGCGGTGCTTTGGGACATGGATGGAACGCTCATCGACTCTCAAGAGCTTCATTGGATTTCCTGGCGGGAGACCATGGCGGGAGAAGGTCTAACAATCTCCCATGAGCAGTTTCTATCCTCGTTCGGCCAGCGGAACGATTCGATCCTTTCCAACTGGCTGGGATCTGCGGCAACTCCCCAGCGCATCGGGAGAATCTCCAGGGTGAAAGAGGAACGCTATCGTGATTTGGTTCGCAAGAACGGGATCTCGCCGCTGCCGGGCGTGGCCGCCTGGGTGCACCGGCTTAACGGGCAAGGCTGGCTGCAAGCAATCGCCTCGGCGGCCCCGCGCGCAAACATCGAAGCCGTGCTCGAGGCCCTGTCTGCGAACCATTTCTTTCAGGCAATCGCCTCCGCTGAGGATGTGCGCAAAGGAAAACCGGATCCGGAAGTGTATTTGACGGCCGCCGGGCGGGTGGGCGCATCGCCAGACAGGTGCATAGTGGTCGAAGACGCCGCCGCGGGCCTCGAGGGGGCACACCGGGCAGGGATGCGGAGCATTGGAGTCAGTCACAATGGCACCCAACTGGACGCTGATGTGGTGGTACAGTCTCTTGATCTCCTGGAGTCTGATGCTTTCGAATCACTCTTGCAGGGTCATCGAGACGCGGGCAGGAGGGGGTAACCGCCACGCCCCCGGCCTGTGAGAAGGCCCTTCCTGAAAACCCACTGGCCGCGGAAGGCTGCTACTGCTTGCTCTCCAGAGTGTTCTTGATGGCGGTCAGCGACTTCTGAAGGGAGGACGCTGAGCGGCCCACGGCGACATGCCGGACAATCGATCCCTTGAAGCCGGTCAAGCCGGCCTGCTCCGAGCCCATGGTCATGATCAGGTAGTAGCCAGGCTGCTTGGAATCCGCGGTGCCGGGAACGCAAAACGTCAGATCCAAGGCCGTCTGAAAATAATGGCTCGAGTAAAGCTGCTTCTCGGCGACTACAAATACGGGTCCGCCAGCGGCGCTGCCGCGCAGGGTTAGGACCTGCACGACGCGCAGGGTCGGCTTCAAACCGAATTTCACCTTGGCCCAGTAAAATGTGTCGTCCACACCTGCGGGCTTTCCATCGGGATAGGTCAGAAGATAGTTGTAGAAATCCGGAAGATACTTCGGCAAGGCTCTCGAATAGCTGAGCATGTACTTAAACTGCTCGGGCACCTCCGTCGGATTCTTCTTGTCGTTGTATACCCCGAGAACCTGGTTGCCCGCCCGCTGATAGGCGATTAGGCGCTCGAGCACCGCCTGCTGTAAGTGCCGATCCACCTGCTCTTCCGCGTCGGGGGCAGACCAGTCCACGGAGTGATGAAGTTCCTCGATGGAGCTGGCCGGCATTTGAATCTTGCAGTCACCGGGTTTGCAGTCTTTCAGCGCCTCGATGTCTTCCTTTTCGTACCCGAAATCGGCGAGGTCGGAAAGCTGCGGAGGATTGCTAAACTCCTGGACGGCCAGGTATCCGGGAAGTTTCCGAAGACGCTCGAAATCCCGGGACAGCTTGATGTAATCCTCCGGCGTTCCATTGATGTGGACGGCTCCGAATACGAAAATCTCAGCCGGAGTGCGGGAATGGAGCGTCTTGGCAATGGCCTGTCCGCCACGGATGGCCGCGATCTCGTCGTCGCTGAGCCCAATATATTCTTTGAAGTAGACTTGCAAATCGGGATTCGCCTGGGACCAAGTGGGTGCCAGGACCCCCAAAATCACGGCGAAAAGCATCGTAATCTGAATACTCGTGCGCATCGCCGGCCTCCGTAATGTCGCCCGAATCTTATCTCCCTCTGCATGGACTCGAGCTCGGTGCGACAAATGTCGCTGAAACCCCTGTGGGCCCACAAAAGCGCCACAGATGGCAGCAAGAGCTGAAATTGTTTCCTGACTCATGAAAGCGCCCTGAACCGCATTTGGCCTTTCTCGGCCGGCAGTTCGAGAATCGAAACCGCTCCGGCTTATGTGTGATCCCCCTTTATGAATTTCATCATGCTGGCACTTCTGAGAATCAGTTCGCCGGCCTCTGTCGTGAGTGCTGCAGCGCAATTGCCAGCTGTCGCCGCGCGCGAAGAGCTCGCGACTTCATGGTGCTTTGGTTGATGCCCAGGGCCGAGGCGGTTTCCGCAGTGGAGAACCCCTGAAGTTCACGGATGCGGAGCGCCGATTGTAGCGCGGGTGATAATAGTCGGAGTTGCTCTTCGAGCAGGGCATTGAGTTCCGTGCTTCTGCAAAGTTCTTCGGGATTGGACCGTTCATCCGCCAATGTCTCCGGCCGGTATTCCGAGTGGTCATCGAAAATGTCATCCAGAGAGGGCTCCGGGTGAGCGTTTCTCCGGCGGCGCAGCATGAGCGCGGAATTGATGACGATTCGAGTCAGCCAGGTCGAGAACGACGCTCGTCCTTCAAATGAACGCAACTTGGTAAATGCCATGCACAACCCGTCTTGCACCGCATCTTCTGCATCTTCTTTGTTGCGCAGGATGCCAAAGGCAGTCCGATAGAGTCTGGTCGCATGAACAGAGAAGAGTTGGTCCAAGGCATCTGCATCGCCGGCGAGACCTCGTTGGACCAGGTTCCTTTCGCCGCTCGGGAACGCGGGGGCCAGGACCTGGCCAGTTACCCGTAGTTCTGATTTCCACGGATTGTCTTGCCCGAGTCTGCGTCGCCTGCCTCTAAACCCAAGGTGCGGCCCGGGCGTCGGCTGAAAACCTGGAACGGCGATTTGCATCTGGCTCATGAATGTAATCCTCTCGAAATCAGGCCCCTCCAATCCGGGAGCAATTTCGCTGCCTATGCGGCGAGCAAGTGGTCCGTTCGCAAGTGGCTGAGCGGGAAGGAGCATGCGGACATGGAAGGTTCAGGCCGATTTGCGAAACAGGTGCCCGGGTGGCGGCGGACGAACAGTTGCCAAT
>Ga0335084_10004891_pt1 | contig 13230 bp, 10 predicted proteins | sample Lox_Sample_44_FD_206721 | JGI IMG/M metagenome (GOLD analysis project Ga0335084, IMG submission 206721) | Soil microbial communities from Loxahatchee National Wildlife Refuge, Florida, United States - Lox_Sample_4.4 | ecosystem: Environmental > Terrestrial > Soil > Wetlands | place: USA... | reverse complement strand
CAGGATGACCATCGACACTTATGTCTATGAGGACGGCGGCAAGGACAATGCCGGCATCTTCGACATCGCAAAGGGCACGGTTGCCTTCGTCGCCGCGGCGGTGGCGAAAACCGGCGACATGAAGATCACGACACCGACCTCGACGCTCGGCATTCGCGGCACCACCGGGCTGGTCGAGGTGCCGGAGGACGGCGCCGCCACGGGCGGCAACAATGTCAACATCAAACTCTATCCCGATCCGGACGGCCATGTCGGTCGCATCGAGGTCAATGACCGCCTGGGCGCACGGCTCGGCGCACTGACGCAGGGCGCCAGCGGTTTCAGCATCCGGCCACCCGGCGCACCGGGCGGACGGGTCAGCGCCGTGCCGCTGAGGATTTCCTCGGAGCAGGCGGCGCGCGACCAGGGTTTTGTGCGCCAAGTGCATGCGGCGCAAAATGTCGGCCGCCAGATCGTGACCGAGCAGCGCGCGCTGCGCCGCGCCAACCCGAACGCGGTCCCGAACCGCAACACACCGCCACGTCAGCCGACGCCGCAACCGCAGACACCGCAGCGGCAAAACAGCCTGCCGCAACCGAACCGGCAAGGCGCGCAGCCGCCCGGACGTAACCCGCAGCGGCAACAAGGTCAGCCGCAGCAGCCGGGACAGCCGCAACGCTCGGGTCAGGTGCCACAGCAGGGTGAAAAACCCGGCACGAATCCGCCGCCCGCTGCTCCATCGCGCCCGGGAGAGCCTCCGCGGCAGGGTGAACCGCCACGGCAAGGCGAACCATTGCGGCAGGGCGGAAATCTGAAACCGGGCACGCCACCGCAACCGAACCTGCGTGAGCCGCCGCCGCGGCAGGCGGCGCCGCTTCCGCCCCGCCCCGGTGTGCAGCGCCAGACTCAGCCGGGCCGGCCCGGCGCCGTGCGCGGCAAGCGACCGCCCAAGAACAAGCGCGATGAGCCGCGGTGATCGGAGCGATCCCGGGGTCGAATTGACTCAAGATGGTTCAGCATCGGCGCTGCGCTCCCCCTTGCGGGGAGGGCCCACCGCCGTCGGGGCGATAACGGACCGACCGATTTCGAAGACCAGAGTGAAGCGGCGCGCTAAGCCGCGCGACCGAGCCAGGCCCGCACCTTCTGCGCCAGGGTAGGCCGTCGACCTTCGGCGTCAGGATCGGACGCGTCCGACGCGAGCTCGGCGTTGGTATCGGCGTCAGCGACCGCAGCCCCGTGCGAGGTCGTCTCGATTGGCGCCGGTTCGGCGTGCTCCGATTGCACCGGAAGCGCCGCCTCGATCTCCTCCACGGGAGGCTCGACCTCGATGAACTCGCCGGCAAGGAGCGGAACGGGCGGCTGCAGATCGAGCGCAGGCAACTCCAGCTCGGCCGGAGACGGCTGCGGCACGATCTCGGATTGCGGCAATGCGGGCTCCGGCAGCGGCAGCTTGGGCGCGGGCGCCTGACGGCTGCGGCGCTTCTTCGCCTCCGGCGCTTTCGCCTTGGCGCGCCGCGACGCCTCGGCCAGCGCTGCGTTCTCCAGAGCATGCGGGCCGACATGGGTCAGGAACGCGCGCTCATAGGCGCGCGACAGCCGGCCGATCGCGAGATCGAGCGGCAGCCAGTCGACCGCCCTGATGTCACGCATCAGTTCATAAGCCTGCTCGCCCTCGGCCTCCATGCGCCAGTAGTGGACGATCTTGGACCGGCCGCCGGACTCATAGGCCAGCGTTCCCAGAAATTCGTGCACGGTGACATCGTGGCCGGTCTCTTCCAGAACTTCGCGTTCGGCGGCGTCGCGCGCGGTCTCGCCATTGTCGAGCTTGCCCTTCGGCAGCACCCATTCATCGCGCTTGCGCAGGCGCACGATCGCGATCCGCGGCGATTGCCCTCGCCGCAGCACGATGCCTCCCGCCGCCAGAACAGGCTCCCTCGCCATCAAAGATCCCGGATTTTCCGTCTGCGATTCGTCGAACGACCCTTCTTTTATATAGTGAGCCGTCGCGGCAAAATCGAGATCGCATGTCCGCCGCCTCGCTGCCTTGGTGTTCAGGTTTGCCGCACGCCGGGATCGCGCAGCAGCGGCTGCCCTGCCTTGATCCGCGTTCCCTCCGCGACTCCATCGCAAAAATCGAAATGCCCGGGCGCGAGCAGGATGATGGTCGAGCCGTGCTCGAACCAGCCGAGCTCATCGCCCTTGTGGACGGCAACGTCGCATGGGAACTGCAGCGGCCCCGTCGTCTGCGCGCTGAGCACGCGGTCGATGAAATGCAGGCGGATGCTGGCCACCAGGATCGCCGCGACCGGGACCATCGTCAGCGCCTCGCCGCCTGCAAGCTGCATGCGGATCACCGCGCGCTCGTTCTTGCAGAACAGCCGCTCGATCCGCTTCAGTGCGATCGGGTTGACGTTCCAGACATCGCCATGGATGAAGCTGACCTTGAGGATGCGGCCATCCTGCGGGGCGTGGAAGCGGTGATACATGCTCGACGTCAACCGTAGAGTCACAAAGCGGCCGTTGCGGTGCTGCTCCACCAGCGCGTCATCGCCGACGAGGTCGCGCAGCGAATAGGGCGCACCCTTGATCTGATAAAGCTCGCCGTCGCGGATGGTTCCGGACGCGCCGATGATGCCGTCGCTCGGGCTCGCGACGACAGCCGGGTCCGGATCGGGCGGGCGCAGCCCGGGACGCAGCTCTCGCGTAAAGCAGTCGTGCAGGCTGGTAAAACTGGTCTTCCTGGCTTCCGACAAATCGAGATCGGAGAACAGTCGCCAGCAGGCGATCGAAAGGTCGCGGACGAGCGGGTTCTCGATCTTGGAGAACCAGCCCATGAAACGGGTCAGCGCCGCGCGCGGGATGCGGTTGGTCAACAGGAAGTTGATGTCTTCCTGCTCGGTGAGGGCTGCGATGAGGCTTTTCACTGTCATGAATCTGTCAGCAGGGTTGGTTAGCGCTTGTGATCATGGTCATGGATTCGATGAATATGGATTCGCCAATTCCTATACTGTCGCTCGCAGCCGGCGCGGTCGCCGTGACCGCTGCGGTCGCCCCAAAGGTCAAGGCGCGGCTCGCGCTGTCCCGCGCCAAGCACCGCTCGCTCGCCGGACACTCCAAGATGTCGCGCCGGGTGGCGCGGCTGGTCCCGTTCTACGAGTTCGACATCAACGACTTCTTCCGCTCCGACGGCGCGCCGGATGAGGTCGCTACACGGCGCCAGGACGGCTTCTTCCGGCTGGCTACGCTCTATGAGGAGCGCTTTGCCAAGAGCCGGGCCGCGACCAAAGAGGCGGCTGGCCAGATCTCCGACCTGCAGTTCACCCAGGCCTACCGGGTGCCGTTCCAGTACAGCCGGCTGGTCCGGGACAATCTCGGCAGCGGAAGCTTCATGCAGGCATCCTCCGGGGTGACGCTGACCGACCTCGACGGCAATACCTTCTACGACCTGACCGGCGCCTATGGCGTCAACATCTTTGGCCACGACTTCTACAAGGAATGCATCGAGATCGGCGAGAAGCGCGCGCACGGGCTCGGCCCGGTGCTCGGCTTCTACCATCCTGTCGTGGCCGAGAACGTCCGCCGCCTGACAGAAATCTCCGGTCTCGACGAAGTCTCCTTCCACATGTCCGGCACCGAGGCCGTCATGCAGGCCGTGCGGCTGGCCCGCTATCACACCGGCCGCACGCATCTGGTGCGGTTTGCCGGCGCCTATCACGGCTGGTGGGGCGACGTGCAGCCCGGCGTCGGCAACCCGGTCTCGCCGCACGAGACCTACACGCTGGCCGACATGAGCGAGCGGACGCTGCACGTCCTGAGGACGCGGCGCGACATCGCCTGCGTGCTGGTCAATCCGCTGCAGGCGCTGCATCCCAACGTCAACGCGCCCGGCGATTCCGCGCTGGTTGACAGCTCCCGGCATGCGAATTTCGACCGCGCCGCCTACACCGCATGGCTGAAGAAGCTGCGCGAGGTCTGCACCGAGCGCGGCATCGTGCTGATCTTTGACGAGGTGTTCGTCGGCTTCCGTATCGCACCCGGCGGCGCGCAGGAGTATTTTGGCGTGCGCGCCGACATGGTGACCTATGGCAAGAGCCTTGCCGGCGGCCTTCCGATCGGCGTGGTCTGCGGCAAGAAGGAATTGATGCGCCGCTTCCGCGACGATGCCCCCGCCGACATCTGCTTTGCCCGCGGCACCTTCAACTCGCATCCCTACGTGATGACGTCGATGGACGAGTTTTTGAGCCGGCTCGCCAGTCCCAATTTCCGCGCCATCTACAATGGCCTCGACGAATCCTGGAACGGACGCGCGAAGGAGCTCAACGACAAGCTCAGCGCTGCGGGGCTGCCAGTCCGCGTCGCCAACCTGTCGTCGATCTGGACCGTCGATTACACCGAGCCGTCGCGCTACAATTGGATGCTGCAATATTACCTGCGCGCCGAGGGGCTGGCGCTGAGCTGGGTCGGCACCGGCCGCCTGCTGTTCAGCCTGAACTACACGGATACCGACTTCGCCGAGGTGACAAAGCGCTTCGTCACGGCGGCCGAAAAGATGAAGCAGGACGGCTGGTGGTGGCATGATGCGTCCCTCACCAACAAGCGCATCCGTCGCCAGATTCTCAAAGAGATGTTCGCCCACGCCTTCAAGCGCCGCTGATATCCAACCGCCTGCGAAATCTCTCAGCTCCCCTCCCCCTTGCGGGGAGGGGTCGGGGGTGGGGGTAGCAACAAGCACGGTCGCTCCGGGTACCCCCCTCCCCAGCCCTCCCCCGCAAGGGCGGAGGGAGCGCACTTCCCGCGCTGCTAGAACTTCAACCAAGCTCTTCACTCCAAAATCATCCGAAATCGTCGTCCGTCATTCCGGGGCGGCTCGAAGAGCCGAACCCGGAATCTCAAGGTTCTCAGGTCCGCAATTGCGCACCATAGTTCGATGCTTCGCATCGCCCGGGAATGACGAGGCAGAAAAACAGATGGCCGGGACGAAGCCCGGCCATGACGAAGTTTTAGCCGCAAGAACCAAAGCCGCTCAGGCGGTCTTCTCTTCCAGCTCGAGGCCGTGCTCGAGAATGTCGAGACCCGGATCGATCAGTTCGCCGCGGAGCAGCGCCAGCGGTGCCTTGTGGTAGAGCTTGAAGTCGTTGAAGGGGTCGGTGATGATCTTCGTCATCCACACGAGGCCGGTCTCGACGTCCTTGATGAAGAACAGGTGCACGGTGCGGAACAAAAGGCCGCCGATGCCCACCACCAGCCAGATTTTTGCGACCTGCCGCATGAAATCGGCCGACGAGGCCCAGGGCTTGACCAGCCCGAACAGCGTCGGATCGAAGTAGAGCACGATGGGCGACGCCGCCCAGATCGACATCAGCACCACCTTGCGGCGCAGATTGTAGCCGACCTTGATGTCTTCCTTGTGCTCGTGGGTCGCCTGGTTGATGTGGTCGTATCCCCTCGGTTCGAAGAAGAAGTGACCGGCCTGGCGCGACGTCATCGAGACCAGCCAGCCGATCAGCGCGGAGAACACGGGATCGATGAACATGTAGACGTAGCCGATCAGGAAGCTGATCGCGCTGACGAAATGCAGGCTCTGGTTGATCCGGCTGTGATGATAGTAGCGGTGATCGTCCCAGCGCTGGATCCGCAACTGCTCCAGGAAGTTCTTGATCATGTGATTCCCCGAAAATGAGATGGGATGGCGATACAGCGATTCGATGTAAGGCATGTGACATCATGATAATGACACATGCCGTTCACCCAAGGTATGAGTAGGAGAGGAGCGGAGCCGCCGCTCCGTTCGGAGCTGTAGGGTGGGCAAAGGCGCACTTGCGCCGTGCCCACCAATCGTCAGATCAGCCTGGGCGGTGGGCACGCTTCGCTTTGCCCGCCCTACAGATCCAACGCGCGATCAGGCCGCTGCCGCCATCTCGGTCTTGCGGATGCGGACCAGCGAGAAGTGTCCGAGCGGCGGCACCAGGCGGCGTTCGACCAATTCCATGTCAGGCGCGCTCGCCAGCCAGTTCAGATAGCGCGACCAGGAAAATTCGGCGGTGCGGAAGCCGAGCGGCCGCACCACCGGCTGCAGCCGCTGCTCGATGAAGCGGCGCATGCCGGCATCCGCGCTGACCCGGGTCAGAATGATCAGCTCGCCGCCGGGACGCAGCACGCGCGCGAACTCATGCAGCGCGGCTTCGGGATTGGGCACGGCGGTAACGACATATTGCGCCATCACGACGTCGAACGAATTGTCCGGGAATTCGAGTTTTTCGGCGTCCATCACCGCAAGCCCCTCGACATTCTTCAGGTGGAGCTCGTCGACCCGACTCTTGGCCTTCTTCAGCATGGCCTCCGAGATGTCGGTGCCGAAGATGCGCAGATGCGGCGCATATTGCGGCAACGAGATTCCGGTACCGACGCCGACTTCTAGCACGCGGCCGCCGATCTTGTTGGTCGCCGATATCGCCGCCTTGCGGCCCTTGCTGAACACGCCACCGAACACGAGGTCATAGACGGGAGCCCAGCGGTCATAGGCCTGCTCGACCGTCTCGCGGTCGAAGTCCAACTCCGTGGTCCCGTCAAGCTTCATGATCTCTGCCATCTTCACTCTCGTTCTCTGTAAGGTTGTTAACGCCCGGGGCTTTGCGAAGTTCGTACGAGATCGGTCGCTCTGCGGCTTGTGCGGCCAGCGAAATGGGCACCCGCCTGCAACCGGCTCAGATTTCCGACGAACTGCCGCGCGCTGTTTTCCCAGGAATGCTCCAGCGCAAAACCGCGGCAGGTCTCTCGCGATCGTCCGAGCGCGCGCAGGCAGGCGCTGCGCAGGTCGGAATCGATTGCGCCGATCGGGCGATCGGCAATGACGTCGAGCGGACCGGTGACCGGAAACGCCGCCACCGGCACCCCGCAGGCGAGGGCTTCGAGCTGCACCACGCCGAACGTGTCGGTCAGGCTCGGGAATACGAAGACGTCGCCTGCGGCGATATGCGAGGCGAGGTCCCTGCCCTTCTTCTCGCCGAGAAAGATCGCGCGCGGATAGCGCCGCTCGAGCTCGGCGCGTTGCGGCCCATCGCCGATCACGACCTTGGATCCCGGCAGGTCGAGCGACAGGAACGCATCGAGATTCTTTTCCACGGCGACGCGGCCAACGGTCAAGAAGATCGGCCGCGGCAGGTCGAGCGTCGCCGGCTCGTCAGGCCGGAACAGATCCGTATCGACGCCGCGCGTCCAGAAGCCGAGCTTCTTGAAGCCGCGCTGGCCAAGCTCCTGGCGCAGCGAATTTGTCGCCACCATGATCGTCGCGGAGGCGGAATGAAAGTGACGCATCACGGCATAGCCGACCGCGGTGGGAATGCCGGTGCGCACCGAGACATATTCGGGAAAGCGCGTCGTGTAGGAGGTCGTGAAGGCGAGCTTGTGCCGCAGGCAATAGCCGCGCACTGCCCATCCGATCGGGCCCTCGGTCGCGATATGGATCGCCTCCGGCGCAGCCGCCTCGATGCGCCGCGCGATCTCGCGCCGGTTCGGCACCGCCAGCCGCAAGCCCGGATAGGTCGGCAAGGCAAAAGAAGGAAATCCATCCGGGGTGAGGAACTCGATCTCGGCACCGAGCGTTGTGGCAGCGCGCGCCAGTGAAGTCAGCGTGCGCACGACACCGTTGACCTGCGGGTGCCAGGCATCGGTCGCGATCAATATCCGCATCAAGCGAGCCTTGAGTTGAGAATGATTCCTTGAGTGAGGACGTTAAGAACAGGGATATTTCAAACGTGTGACGTCATCGAAATGTCGAGGATTCTTTTTGGGGGATTTCGCGTCTCGCGTGTCGCGAAACCGTCATGAAACAATCCTTAACGCGACGAAACCGTTTTCCCATTCCCGTGCAAACGTCCGGAAACCTCTTGCAGCTAGGGGTTTAGTCAACGAAGCGCAGCAAGCGCGCAAGGCGCGACCAGAACAGGGGGGACGACCGATGCAAAAACCTAACCCGGCCAAGTGCAATTCCAGCTATCTGTTCGGTCTCGGCGCGTTCGCGATCGGCGCGCTGGCGTTTTCCTCGTCGGCGCTCGCCGCGCCGCCGACACAGCTGTTTCCGTTTTTCCCGATACCGCCGGCGCAGTACGAGCAGGTTGCAGCGCCGCCGCAGGTCCAGGCCGCTCCGAGCGATGACGACGGCACCGTCTATGAGATGCCGGCGCGGCTGCGCCGCCAGGTCGTGAACTATCCGACCCGCGAGGCCGCCGGCACGGTGATCATCGATACGCCCAACACCTATCTGTACTACGTGCTCGGCGGCGGACAGGCGATCCGCTACGGCATCGGCGTCGGCCGCGACGGCTTTACCTGGTCGGGCGTACAGACGGTGACCAAAAAAGCCGAGTGGCCGGACTGGGTGCCGCCGCCGGAAATGATCGCCCGCCAGCCCTATCTGCCGCGGCAGATGGCCGGCGGCCCGGGCAATCCGCTCGGTGCACGCGCGATGTATCTCGGCGGCACGGTATACCGCATTCACGGCACCAACGCGCCGGAGACGATCGGCACGCACGTCTCCTCGGGCTGCATCCGCCTCACCAATGAGGACGTCAGCGATCTCTATTCGCGCGTCAATGTCGGCACCAAGGTGATCGTGTTGCCGATGGAGCGGCGCGCGGACCTGAGCACCAGCTTGCGCTAACCGGCCTCGGTTTCGACATCGAACGGCCCCCGCTCGCGGGGGCCGTTTTGTTTCGAAATATTGCCGATTCTCGCTATCCACAGGAAACGCGCTGCCGCAGACTCGACTCAAAGGTGAATGCGCGCGCGATAAGTCTCCAGGCTTTTTACGGGCGGAAAAGCGACCGCCCCGCCCTGCCGCCCGTACTGGCGCAGAGCCAATCCGCCCTGTAAACTCAAGCGCTTGAACCCAAGTCCGAGAGCAAGTCCGAGAGCAGGCCCGGGGAGACGATGCAGTTGCCGACCTGGCTCAGCAAATTGCTGACGCCACCGCAAAGGATCAGAACCTGGCTCGAAGCGCTTCTGCGGCCGCCGGCGCCGCCGGATGACGAGTACGCGAGCGAGGAGCTGCCGGACGCAACGGAGGACGATCTCCCGCCGTCTCGGCTCAGGGAGATTTTGGCACTGCCCGCGGTACGAGAACAGGCGGCAGAGGAGGAAGCTGAGGAAGGCCTGGCGCCGCCGAGCCGGCTCAGGGAAATCCTGGCGCGGTCGTCGGCGCTCGGCGCCCGGCTGGCGCCGCCAGATCGGCTCCGGCAGCTGCTGCAACCAAGGACGCGGCTGCAAGCCTCGCTGCTCGCCGGCATCGCCATCACGGCCGGGCTTGGCCTGTCGTTCTATCTCAGCCTGAAGATCATGGATCTGTTCTCGCCGCGCGACACGACGGCGCCGGCACTCGTGGAACTTCCGCCGCTGCCGCCGGCCGCGCGCAGTTCGGTGATCATTGCACCGGTTTCGGTCTCGCTGAGCGCGATCCGCAACGTCGCCGAACGCAACACGCCCCGCGATTTCGTCGGCAAGGCCACCAACCCGGCCGCGCGCGTGCTGCAGAACGCCGATATCGGCTGGACCGCGACGCGCGGCCCCATCAGGGCCGCAGGCAGCGACGACACGCTGTCGCTGGTCACGCCGATCACGGGCAAGCTCAACGTCACCGGTTCGCTGTCGTCGAAGGCCACCGGCCAGCTCGGCGAGGCGCTCGGCAGCCTGCTCGGTCCGGGCGCCGCCAAGCAGATCGGCAGCGTCAACATCAAGCAGCTCAATGCCAGCGCCGAGATCAAGGGCAACATCATCATCACGTCGCGGCCGCGGCTGGCCGCCAACTGGCACCTGGAGCCCAATTTCGGCGCACAGGTCAATCTCGGCGACACCAATGTCCTGGTCGCCGGCGCCAAGGTCAGCGTGCCGGCGCAGATCAAGCCGGTGATCGACAAGACGGTCGGCGAACAGCTCAATGCGATCGCTGACCGGCTCCGCAACGATACCACCTTGCTGAAGAACGCGCGGGTGCAGTGGGACAAGGCCTGCCGCTCGCTGCCGCTGCAGGGCGCGGACACCACGGCATCGCTGCCGGCGCTGTGGCTCGAGGTCAAGCCGACGCGCGCCATCGCGGCGCAGCCGCGTGTCGACCCCTTGGCGGTCACATTGACCATCGGGATCGAGGCCGAAACCCGCATCACGCCGCAGCCGACCAAGCCCGACTGCCCGTTCCCGGACAAGATCAGTATCATCCCGCCGACCCAGGGCGGCGTCGCCATCGGCGTGCCGATCGACCTGCCCTTCACCGACGTCAACAAGATCATCGCGGCGCAGCTCGTGGGCCACACCTTTCCGGAGGACGGCTCGGGCCCGGTCGAGATCTATGTGAAGAGCGCAAACCTTGCCGCGTCAGGCGAGCGGCTGTTGATCTCGCTGGACGTGAAGGCGCACGAGAAGAAGAGCTTCTTCAGTCTGGGCGCCGAGGCGACCATCCATATCTGGGGTGTGCCCGTGGTCGACCAGGAGCAGCAGGTGCTGCGGCTGATCAATGTGCAGCTTGCCGTGGAATCGGAGGCCGCGTTCGGGCTGCTCGGTGCGGCGGCGCGCGCGGTCGTGCCGCATCTGCAGCAGGCGATCTACCAGAAGGCGACGATCGACTTGAAGCCGTTCGCGAAGAATGCCCGGGCCAAGATCGCGCAGGCGATCGCGGACTTCCAGAAGGACGATGACGGCGTTCATGTCGACGCCGAGATCACCAGTCTCCGCCTCGCCGACATCGCCTTCGATTCCAAGACGCTGCGCGTGATTGCGGAGGCGGCCGGCGACATCAACGTCTCCGTGAGCAAGCTGCCGGAGTTGTAGCGCGCGCTCTCCGCTCCCCTGCCCCTTGCCGGGAGGTGGTCGGGGGTGGGGGTACCACGAGCACGGTACCTCCGTCCTGCCCCCGCAAGCGGGGGAGGGAGCGCACCGCCCCCGTGGCAACGACTGGTGCTTTCAACTCTTGTAGTCGATCAGCAGCGCCGAGCTCGACGAGTTGCTGCCCGAGCCTGACGAGCCGCCGTTCGAATTGTAGGATGAGGACGAGGTCGACGAGTTCGCGTTCTGCAGCAATTGGATGAGCTGCTGCAGCAGGTCGGCGGCCGAGCTCGAGCCTGAGCTTGAAGATGAGCTGCTGCTATCGCTCGAGGACGAGTCGTCCGACGGCGGCGGGCCCGGAGGCGGGCCGCCGGCCCCGCCGGGGCCGTTGGCAAACGCCGCCTTGAACACGCCCTTCAGCTCGGTCGCCTGGTCGCTCGTGAGCTTGCCGGACGAGACTTCGTTCGAGATCAGGCTGTCGATCTTCGATTTGAGATCGCCGGGCGAGGATTGCGATCCGCTCGCCGATGAGCCCGATGCACCGCTTTTCAGCGCGGAATCGATATCGGTCAGCGCGGACGAGAGCGCAGACGCGTCGGATGAACTGATCGCGCCGGAGGAGACCTCCGACTGCAATTCGGCCTGCAGCTTCTGCAATGGCGACTGGTAGGTGGTACTGGAGAGTGCCGAGATCGTCATGGTGGTCCCCATGGAGTTCGCGCGTGAAAGTCCCGGAGACGATAGGATTTTGAGGCTTAACGAGAGCTTGCCACGCCCGTTGCGAAGAGTTGCACGCTGTTTCGCCGCAGCCGCCAGAAACAGTCGGAAACAAAAATCCTTGTTGTCGCCTCAGGGATCATGACAACTAAAGGCATGAATCAAGCACCACCGAACATTCTGGTCGTCGAGGACGACCGCGAGACGCGCGCGCTGATCGCAAAATACCTGCGCAGCCACGCCTGCAACGTGTCGACCGCGACCGACGGCCGCGAGATGGCGCGTACCATGAACGATCACCGCGTCGACCTCGTGATCCTCGACGTGATGCTGCCGGGCGAGGACGGCCTCAGCCTGTGCCGCAAGCTGCGGGCCGAATCGCAGGTGCCGATCATCATGCTGACGGCGCGCGGCGAGGACGTCGACCGCATCCTCGGGCTCGAAATGGGCGCCGACGACTACCTGGCAAAACCCTTCAATCCGCGCGAACTTCTGGCGCGAATCAACGCGGTGCTGCGCCGCCAGGCGGTGGCGCGCACCGCCAGCGCCACCGAAGGCGCGACCGCGCTGTCGTTCCACGGCTGGCGGATCGATTTCCGCCTGCGCGAACTGCGCAATCCCGACGGCGCGCGGGTGGCGATGACGAGCGCGGAGTTCGACCTGCTGCGCGCCTTCTGCGAACGGCCGGGCCGCGTGCTGTCGCGCGACAGCCTGCTCGACCTGACCCAGGGGCGCAACGCCGGGTCGTTCGAGCGCTCCATCGACGTGCTGGTCAGCCGGATCCGCCGCAAGATCGAGCCCGATCCGCAGGAAGCCAGCCTGATCAAGACGGTGCGGTCCGGCGGCTACGTGTTCACGCCGCATGTCGAGGTGATTTCGACCGGCAGCAAGACCAAATTTTGAAACTGCATTGATCGTTCATTCGTATTTTATCGGTCACAAGGCTTCTTGCATGAAGTTCCAGTCATGAGGCTTTTCGGTTTTCTGAACCTGCGCGGAATCGGCGGGCAGATCGCGGCGCTCGTGCTCGCCTCGATGATCGGCCTCCAGCTGGCCATCACGGCGACCTTTCTGTTCCATCGTCCCGACCGGCTGGAGTTTGGCGGCGAAGACGGAGCGGCGCAGCTCGCAAGTGCCGCGCAGCTGCTCGGTGCGACGCCGCAGGCCGAACGGCAGCGGCTCCTCACGGATTTCGCCCGCGCGTTTCCCCAGCTCGACATCCGCAATCTCGCGGCCGACGCCGTGCCGGCCGCGACGGACGTCCGTGACGAGCGCGGGCCGCCCTGGTTCCACCACCTGCGGCATCTCGGCCGCGGCTACCGGATCTTTCCGCTGGGCTCGCCGGGCGACCCCAATCGCAGGATCGGCATCGCGCTTCCCGACGGAACTGCGGTCTCAGGGTTCGTTCGCCCCGACCGGCCGCCGCCGCCGTTCTGGCGCAGCCCCTGGATGACCACGCTGATGTTCGCGGTGGTCAGCGTCACCCTGCTCGGGCTGTGGGCGGCGCGCACGCTGACTGCGCCGCTGTCGTCGTTCGCCAGGGCCGCCGAAAGTTTTTCCATCGATCGTGACGCCGCCCCGCTGCCGGAGCGCGGACCGGAAGAGGTCCGCTCGCTGGCAAAGGCGCTCAACCGCATGCGCAAGCGCATCACCGACCTGATCGACGACCGCACCAGGATGCTGGCCGCGATCAGCCACGACCTGCGCACGCCGATCACCCGC
>Ga0335084_10004887_pt1 | contig 13235 bp, 14 predicted proteins | sample Lox_Sample_44_FD_206721 | JGI IMG/M metagenome (GOLD analysis project Ga0335084, IMG submission 206721) | Soil microbial communities from Loxahatchee National Wildlife Refuge, Florida, United States - Lox_Sample_4.4 | ecosystem: Environmental > Terrestrial > Soil > Wetlands | place: USA... | reverse complement strand
GCGCCATTGGGGCTCAGCGTGGTGATGGACGGCATGAGCGGCGGCGTGATGGTAAAGGTGGCGGAACTCGATGGGAGGGTTCCGTTCATGACGACCACGTCGGCGGTACCGGGAGTGGTGAGGAGCGCGGCGGGGATGGTGGCCTGCAGCGCGACGGCGCTCTGGAACACGGTGGCGAGGTTGGTCGCCTGGCCGCCGGAGGGTGTCCACGTGACCACCGACGTTGAATTGAATCCGCTGCCGTTCACTACCATGACCGTGTCGTCCGAGCCGGCCGGGGCGGTGTTGGGCACCAGCGAGGTCAGCACCGGATTCGCGGGCGAGATGACCAGGGCGTAGGTATTGGCGCCGGTGAGAGCGGGCGCCGCGACGGTGCTGTCGCTCACGTTGATGGTGACGGTGAAGGTTCCGGCCGCTTTAGGTGCCCCGCTGATAACACCGCTGCTGGAATCGATGGTCAGGCCGGAAGGCAGACCCTTGGCGCTCCAGTGATACGGAGATATGCCGCCGCTGACGGCCATCGGCTGGTTGTATTGCACGCCGACGGTGCCGCTGGCGAGCGACGCCGTGGTGATTACCAGACCCGAAGTAGGCGTGCTGCTGCCGAGGGTGATGTTGTCGAAACCGATGCCGTTATCGGAGCCGCCGAAATCGACGGACATGGCGACGCCGGTAAAGGTGACGCCGATGGGATTCCAGCAACTGTACGGTTCGTTGGAACCGTTGCAGTAGGAGCCGGTGACGGGCAGGGCGATGGTGGCCAGCACGCTGCCGGTCTTGTTGACGCCGGAATAGACAGTCACCGCTCCTCGTTCGAAAGCGGCGGCATAGTAGAAGGAGAAACCGTTCTGGAAGCCGTTCGGAACGTTCATCACGAGCCCGCCGCCGTTGAGGAAGTAGGCAGTGGTGATGCCGCTGGGATTGAATTCGAAGTTGCCCTCGCCGCCGTCGAGGATTGAGGTGAGGGCGAGTGCGCCAGAGCCAAATGAAACGCCATAGTTCGGACCGGGGCCGGTTCCGTCGCCGGTCTTGCCGCCGTTGTAGTAATCGAGGATCTCTTCGTTGTCGTGCAGGCCTTCGAAGGTCAGGGTGAAGGTGGTTTGCGGAGAGCCCGTCTGAGCCAGCAACGCGGCCGGGGCGAACAGCGCAAGACCGAGGGCCGCCAGCACGCCACCGATGATCTTTCGCGTGAAACAGTTGGCAGTCGTTCGATTCATCGTTATCCTCCGGCTACCGCGCCAGCCCCATGCGGATCTGCCGCGGGACGAAATAGACGGCGGCAGTCTCTCTGCTGGTGTCGAGAATCCAGGCCGGCTGGCCGGACCGGGATGAGATGAGGAAACGGTGGGCAGCCTGCAACTGCTGCAGGGCGCCAAGAGCAACCGGGAGATTCACGGCCGCGGTCTGCAGGGTCACCAGATCGATGCGGGTGAGCTGCTTCGCGCCGGAGACGCCGATGAGGACCGCGTCGCCATCGAAGGCGAGCAGCGCGTCGCCGTTAATGCCTGACAGCCCTTCGGCGAGGAGGCGCGTGGAAGGCGAGGCAGCGATGTTTTCGATCATCAGAGCGCGGCCGCCATCGCGATCGAACACCAGCGCGCTGGTGGAGGACGGCGCGAAGACAATTCCACCGAGATCGCGGGTGCTGTGGAGCAGTTGCGCGGTCTTACCGGAACGCAGGGCGAAGACACCGCCGTCGGACGCGCCGGCCAGCAGTGTAATGCCGTCGTCGGCAAGCGCGAGGGTCCGGATGTTCGCCGGAAGATCGGCGAGATTCACGCTTGCGGCGATGCGCGGAGCAGCGGGCAGGCCGGCGAGAATCTGGAGGCGACCTTCCTGGGTGGAGAGCACGGCCGCGGAAGCGCCGCCGGGACTGAAGGCCACGATGGCCGGTTGCGCGAGGGCTCCGGCGACCGGCTGCAACGGGAGCGCGAGCGTTCCATTAAACTGCACGATGGCCAGTGCCGTGGTCGCCCGCTCAACGAGGCCGAAGCCGCCACCAGGCGCGAGGTGTATCCGTTCGATACCACGCGGCAGAGCGAGCGGCCCGCTTAGAGTCGCCGCGCCCGGCACGCCGAGGATGGCACGGATCTCGGCCGACGCGTTGCCGAACTGCATGCCGCGCATATGGCGCGCGGTCCCCACCGCGCCCGAGGAGCTGGAGACAAATCCGAGAACGGGAGCCTGCATGGGCTGCAAGGCGGCGCCGCCAGCGGCAGCGGGAACGGCATGAATACCGTGGGCTTCGCGGGACGCCGGTTCCTGCGCTGTTGCGGGCAGAAACATGGCAGTTGCGACAAGGACAACAAAAATGAACGGGACACGCATCGGCGATCTCCTCCTGAAGGTTCCACCGCGGGGAACCTGACCACCCGTGCCGGCACGCTGGTCGGTCAAACGATGATAAACGGATTCGTTCGGTTTTCGCAAGAAGAACGTACAAATGCAGGTGCTTGCGGGGAGATCACTTGCGCGGGATGGAAGCGGCGTCGCTCACATCGGCGGCACAGCGGAAACCGACGTCGTTCTGGCGCGCGCGGGCCGGGAAGGACACGAAGTCCCACACCAGACGCGCCGCCTGGTCGGCGGGGGGATCGGCATAGCTTCCGCCGCGGATCTGATACCAGGGCTCATCGCGCGAGAGCGGCGGAGTCAGATTGCCGAAATACTGCTGCGCGTAGCGGGCGAATTCGGCGTCATCGCGCGGGGCGGAGGCGGGCGTGGCCACCCACTCCCATGCATTCCCGAGAAAGTTGAGCGCACCGAACGGGCTGGCTGCGGCGCTGTGCGAGCCCACAGGCTCAAGATGTCCGGGCTGACCGGAAGCCGCGAGCAGATTCGCGGCATCGGGCCGGAACGCATCACCCCAGGGGAAGCGCTGACCGGTCGCGCCGCGCGCGGCCTTTTCCCATTCGGCGGCGGTGGGGAGGCGTTTGTGCGCCCAGGAGGCGAAGGCGACGACATCGTTGAAGCTGACGTTCACTACGGGGAGATCGGGCGAGGCGTCGAGCGGCGACGGGCGATGCGTCTGCGCGCAGAAGCGCGCCCACGCGGCGTTGGAGACCTCGGTCTTATCGATATAGAACGCGGGCACCTGACGCACCGTGGATGCTGTCTCGCCCAGGCGTGCGCCACCTGCCGGCACCAGCACCATGTCGCCCGTCGCGGTGTGGATGAGCGGCGCAGGCGCGTGCGGGCGCAAAACGAACCACCACACGCTGGCACCGACGATCAGGAACAGCACCACCAGAAGAGCCACGATGAGGCTCCACGGATTGCGGGCAGGGTTTGACGCAGTGGGGCGCGGCAAATCGCGCGTGACGGGTTCAGCAATCACGGGCGCGGCCTGCGGCAGAGGCGCGTTGGTGGCTGGCGCCGCGTCCACTGCCGCGAAGGCCTTGAGCGTGTCGACCACCGGCTGGAAATTCGGGTAACGATCGTCGGGCTTCTTGGCGAGACAACGCTGTATGAGCGCGACGATGGACGCGGGCACGCCCTGTTCGTTCAGCGGGGAGAGGTCGGGCGGCTTGTAGAGGATCGAAACAGCCAGCTCCTGGTCGGTCTCACCGGCGTAGGGCAGCCGGTTGGTCAGCATCTCGAAGAGCATCACGCCGAAGGCGTAGATGTCCACCGAAGACGTGGGCTTCTCCCCCTGCATCTGTTCGGGACCCATGTAGGCGAGCGTGCCGACGATCTGTCCGGCCTGGGTGAGATCGGAGCTGTCGCGGCGGGCCACGCCGAAATCGAGCAGTTTGGCCTGCCACTCATCGTCAACGTGCACGTTCCCGGGCTTGACGTCGCGATGAATGATGCCGCGCGTGTGCAGATAGCCGAGAGCGCGCGCCACCTGCAGGGCCACGGTGAAGATGTGGCCGGGAGTGCGCAGACCGCCGCGATTCATGATGGAGCGGAGCGACTCGCCGCCGAGCCATTCCATAACGATGTAGGGACGGCCGTTGAAATCGCCGACGTCGTAAGTGGTGATGACGTTGGGGTGAGAGCAACGGCAGGCGAGCTGGGCTTCCTGGATGAAACGCGTGCGAACCGAGTCGTTCTGGGCGTCAACGGGGCGGAGGATCTTGACGACGACGGGCCGGGAAGCGATCGGATCCCAGGCGAGGTACACGTCGGCCATGTTGCCGCCGAGGTCCTTGCGGCAATCATATTTGCCGATCCTGAACGGAAGCTCGGGCTTCAGGCCCGCAGCGACTTCCATGTCGTTTTTCAAAATTACCACAGGAAGGGGTGAAAACAGCGCGGCCGTGATATGAAGGAAGGACTCATGAAATCCGGCTTGCGCGCCATGCCCTTCGCGCCACTGAGGGTGAAGCCGCCGTCCGCGCTCTTGCCGATCCCTCCACCGCCGCTGCATTCATCTTCGATCTGGCCGCGCGCCTCCACCGCACGCGCCTTTCCGAGCTGCGTCGGCTCTCCGAGCCACTGATCTTCGAGGCCGTGGTTGCGCCGCTCGGCATGCGCCGTCCCTTCGTAGTTCTGCCGCACCCCGAAAGTCCGCTGCCGCCCGTGGTCTTCAGCCGTCCTGCCGTGTTCCCTTGCAGGTTGTCGAGATGAGCCTCCATCTCGCTGCGCCGCGCGAGCGGCTCTTCGAGGAGGCCCTCGGCCACGGCATATGTGTTCCAGGCTTCAAGGGCGGTTTTGCGCAGGTTGCGCAGATTCCTCTTGGCCGCTCCGTTGCGGCGAGACAGGTATCCAAGCGCTGGATGCCGTCCCGCGCGTACAGGTCGATGTGATTCATGGCCGGGTTGACCCGCTGGAGCTGGCGGACCTGATGGTAGAGCGAGGCCAGCATTTCGCCGTCGTACGCAGCCTCGGGCCGGATGACGAGCAGCAGGTCGATGTCACTGCGACCGAAAGACACCTCGCCGGTGGCAACGCTGCGATGAACGAGCACGCTCTCGACGGCGTGAGATGTCGCCAGCAAACGGGCGGTGAAGGCCGCCGCGGGCCTGTAGATGGCCGTCGTCATGCCGGGTCAGCCAGGCACCGCTCGGCGAGGTCCATGACCATGCGGGCGTTGGCTTCTGAATCGCGCCCCATGTGGAACAGGTAGTTCTTCGAGCGGCGCACCAGCGCGTGGGCGTTGCGCAGGCGGCTCCAGCCGAGGCCGACGTTGCCTGCCAGCTCGCGCGTGCTGCGCTCAAGGAGATACTCCAGTCCCTGGAAGAGGCCGAGGCCTACGACCATATTGGGGATCATCCCGGCCATGGCGGTGCGATACGAAGCAGGCTCAACGTGACCTTCCGGGGCCAGCGTGCGGCGGCCGAGCAGGACAATTCCGGGAGCAGCTCTGTCCGCCACCCGGTCCGCAAACCAGGAATAGTTCACCAGGTATTTGGGGCCGAACTCCATTCGTTTGATGAGGCGGCGGTGCTCCGGAGGTATCTCGTGCTCGCTGCCCTTGAGCATTCCGAGGCGCAGCGGGAAAGCGAAGGCGTTACCGTTGCGATCGATGAACGGCGAGTCGTCGGAGAGGATCGACATGCTGCTGTGCTTCAGCAGTGCCGACGCCAGTGTGCTTTTGCCGCCACCCATGGGGAGCAGGACGAGTACGGAGCAACCGTGATGGCTCATGGCCAACGCGTGCAGACGATGGAGGCGGCGGGCGTCGGCGGCCTGGCCAATCTGGGAGAGAAGAAAGAGATAGGCCGCTTCGTAGACGAGGTGGGGGTCGGCGGAGACAACGCGGAAATGACCCGCGGCGGCATCGTATACGCCCAGGCCGCAGCCGCCGAAGTCAACGATCCGCTTGCCTTGATGGCGATAGACCACATTGCGGGGCGTGTATACCGCCGCATCGCAGGCGGGAAGGCCGTCGTAATCCGGAAGGTGCTCGATCAGTTCCAGCGTAACGGCGCGTGCCGTTTGTTGTGCCGTTTCACGGTGCTCCGCAAAGTAGCCAAAATCCTCGGCCAAGCCACCCAGAGCGAACTCGCAGTTGCCGGTCAGCGTGAAGCCGTAGCCGTGGACAGAGAATGCCGCGACGCGCGCGGAATCGAGCACGCGGGGGGCCAGCGGCGATGATTGCGGGCCGGTCATCGAATGTACATGATATCCCGGCGCGACATGTGAAAACAGACGGCATCTGGTAAGCTACATATCGTGGATATTTACCTTTCGGGAGGCAGATGAGTAAAGAAGATTGCATTGAAGTGACTGGAACGGTTGTTGAGAAATTCCCTGCCGGCCAGTTCAGTGTTCAGCTCGATCAGGACCGTACCGTGCTGGCCCACCTTGCCGGCAAACTCCGCAGAAATCGCATCCGCGTGCTCGCGGGAGACCGGGTCACACTGGAGCTTTCCCCCTACGATCTCACCAAGGGAAGAATCACCTACCGCCACAAGTAGCGCGGCTTCTTCCTGAGAGACACCCACGTCGATGCACACTAGACCCGTGTGCGGCGCAATATTCTTGTCGTCCTCGGCACGCGTCCGGAAGCCATCAAGCTTTGTCCGGTGGTGCTGCATCTGGCCCGCTTTCCTGAGCGCTATCGTGTCCGCGTCTGCGTCACTGCGCAGCACCGCGGCATGCTCGATCAGGTTCTGGAGGCCTTCCGCGTCGTCCCTCATTACGATCTGAACCTGATGCTGCCCGGCCAGACGCTGGCGCAGACGACGTCGCGCGCGGTGGCGGCGCTCGATCCGGTTCTGGCCGCTGAGCGGCCGGATATGGTGGTGGTGCAGGGCGACACAACAACCACGCTCGCGGGAGCGCTGGCGGCGTTCTATCACCACATTCCGGTGGCCCACGTGGAGGCTGGCCTCCGTACTGGCGACATGTTGCAGCCCTTTCCCGAGGAGATGAATCGCGTGCTCACGACGCGGCTCGCGTCACTGCATCTGGCGGCGACTGAGGCGGCCGCAGCCAACCTGTGCCGCGAGGGTGTGCGAGCGACCGATATCGAAGTGACCGGCAACACCGTGGTGGACGCCGTGCTGCACGTGCGCGAAGGACTAGAACGGGGCAGGCTGCAAGCGCCCGCGTGGGAATGGCTCGATGTGGCGAAGCGGTTGATCCTGCTCACAACACATCGCCGGGAGAGCTTTGGCGAGGGCCTGGAGCAAATCTGCGAGGCGATACTCACGCTCGCGGCAAGGGGCGACGTTCAGATTGTTTGCCCTGTGCATCCGAATCCGCAGGTGCGCGACACCGTGGAGCGGCGGCTCGGCGGGCACGCGAATATCGCGCTGATCGGCCCGCAGGATTATGTGCCTTTCGTGGACCTGATGCGGCGCGCCTCGCTTCTGGTTACCGATTCCGGCGGAATCCAGGAGGAGGGGCCATCGCTGGGCAAGCCGATCCTCGTGCTACGGGAGAGGACGGAACGGCCCGAGGCGGTGGCGGCGGGCAACGCGAAGCTGGTGGGGACCGACCCTCGGCGGATCGTCCCGGCAGCAAGCGAGCTGCTGGACAACCCCGCTGCGTACGACCGCATGGCATGCGTTCACAACCCTTTCGGGGATGGCCGTGCCAGCCAACGGATTGAGAGCGCAATCCACTCATTCTTCGAGAGAAAGAGTCTCGCGGAAATTCCCCAAAACGGCCCGGATTGGGTTCGTTTTGCTGCCGAGCCCGCCACCGCCGGATTACACTGACGCTTCCGAGGGAGGCGCCGGTGAACGGATTCGGAGAATACCGCAGAGCGAGACAAATTCACTTCGCGGGTGAACTGGAGTATCGCGTCATCGGCCAGCCGGGGGCGGTAAAGGCGATTGCGCCGTGGCTGGAGGTGCAACAGGCCGGGCTCGCGCCGGAGGGCCGTCCGGCTGGAGTATTCCTGCTGCTGGGGCCTACGGGCACGGGTAAGACGCTGACGGTAGAGGCCGTCGCGGAAATTCTGCACGGCAACCCGCGCAAGATGCTGAGGGTCAACTGCGGGGAATTCGCGATGGACCACGAGGTGGCGCGGCTTATAGGCGCGCCGCCAGGCTATCTGGGACATCGGGAGACACCGGCTTTTTTCACGCGCGAAGCGCTGCGGGCGCAGACTAGTCTGCAATGCGATCTCGCGATCGTGCTGTTCGATGAAATCGAGAAGGCCGCACCATCGATCACACGGCTGCTGCTCGGCGTGCTCGACAAGGGGCAACTGCGGCTGGGCGACAACACCGTAGTCAACTTCGAGAAGACGCTGATCTTCTTCACGACAAATCTCGGGGCCGCGCGGATGAGCGAGGAATTGCGCGGCGGTTACGGGTTGGCAGCGGCGGCCGGGATGGATGAGCTCTCACAACGGCGCCGCATCGAGCGCATCGGGCTGGGGGCGGTCCGCAAGCGCTTTACACCGGAGTTCGTCAACCGCATCGACGGCATGGTCACCTATGTGCCGCTCAGCCGCGCCGCACTGGAGAAGATTCTCGATTTCCAGCTCGATGAGCTGCAGTGCTATCTCGACCGGCGGCTGGGCGTGCGGTCGTTCCGGCTGCGCGTGGGAAGGCGGGCGCGGTCGCTGTTGCTGGAAGCCGGGAGCAGCGATGAATACGGCGCACGGGAACTGAGGCGCACTCTGCAACGCTGCGTGGTGCAGCCACTGGCGTCGATGATAGCGGCCGGAGAGGTTGAACCCGAATCGGTGGTGGAGGCGCGGATCGCGGGCGGCAGAATCGTGTTCGAGCGCGCGCGGCGCGCGGCGTGATCAGCGCTGGACAGCGAAGCTGCGCGTGGTCAGGGACCACTCCGGCGCGGCAGAAAGGGCGTCGAGCACGTCGTCCGGTTCCGCCACGACGGACCACATCTGCGCGTGGCGCTCGTCCATGAAACGGTCGTCAATGCAGCGTGAGAGCAGTTGAACGCAGGAATCGAAGAAGCCGTTGACGTTCACGATGACGATGGGGTTGAGATAGAGACCGAGACGCTTCCAGGTGATCGCTTCGAAGAGCTCTTCGAGGGTGCCGCAGCCGCCAGGCAGCGCCACGACGGCGTCGGAGAGCTCCATCATGAGGCGCTTGCGTTCGTGGATATCGCTGGCGATGCGCAGCTCGGTGAGCCCACGGTGGCCCCATTCGAGATCCATCATAAAGCGCGGAATCACGCCGGTGACGCGGCCGCCGGCGGCCAACGCGGCGTCGGCGACGCGGCCCATGGAGCCGATTGCCCCGCCTCCGTAGACGATGCCGCAGCCGTTGCGCGCCAGCCCCGCGCCCAGCCGCGTGGCGGCCTCGTGATAGACCGCGGGCGACTTCTCACTGGAGGCACAATACACGCACACGTTGCGGATTCCGGGGGGCATGTATCCATCGTACCTGCCGCCAGCCGCGCCTACTCGGTTTTTCGGGTGATGTCGATGCCGCCGCGGAAGTAGGCGCCGTCCTCGATGACGATGCCGGCGGTCTGGATATCGCCGATGAGGCTGGCATCCTTGCGGATGTGGACCTTGTCGACAACCTGCACTTTGCCGTTCAGGCTCCCGAAGACGATGAGATCGTGCGCCTTGATCTCGCTCACCTTGACCTTGCTGTTGGGGCCAAGGGTGAGCCGGTGACCGACCACCTCGACGCTGCCCTCGACGTCGCCGTCGATAGTCAGATCCTCGTTGGCGACGATCTCGCCTTTGATGGTGACACCCCTGCCCAACATCGCACCGCCAGTAGGTGCGGGGCGAGCAGCAGCGGGAGGCGGTTGTGGGACGCTGCGCGCGGGTTCGGGGGTCAGCGGTGGTCTTTCGTCAGTGCGATTCCATGCCATGCGATGAGTCCTGAATATAGTGTGGCATGCACAAGATTCCTCTGAAATGGTTTTGCACAGAATAGTCCGTACGCGGCGCGGGCTACAATCTGGTCATGATCCACGAGATCATTCCGGTGGGCGTATTGCAGTGTAACTGTTCAATTTTTGGCGACGAGATAACGCACGAGGCGGTGGTGATCGATCCGGGGGACGAGATCGCGACCATTCTGATGCGGCTCGCGGAACGCAGACTGCGCGTTTCCGCGATTGTGATCACGCACGCGCACATCGATCACATCGGCGGAGCAGCGAAACTGAAGGAAGCTACTGGCGCGCCGATCTACATGAATGCGGACGACCAGGAACTATACGATCACTTGGACGAGCAGGCTTCGTGGCTGGGCGTCGAGACGCCCGCGCGCACCACGGTGGACGTGAACATCCGCGAAGGCGACACGCTTTCGCCGGGCGGCACCGAGTTCCGCTTTCTGCACACACCTGGGCATACGCAGGGAAGCGTGAGCGTGTGGATTCCTGCCGAGAACAAGCTCGTCGCGGGCGACACGCTGTTCCGCGACAGCATCGGGCGCACCGATCTGCCGGGCGGCGACTTCCGCGACATCCTGCGGTCAATCCATACGAAGCTGCTAACGCTGCCGGAGGAAACGATTGTGATCCCCGGCCACGGCGGGACCACAACGATCGGCCGCGAGAAGGCACGGAATCCTTTCCTGCAAGGGTGACGCGTCTGGCCGGAAGTGATAAGCTCCTCTCGAACAGGAACAAATCATGAACACGTTCGATCGCCGCACATTCGTGCAGATGGCCGCCGGCAGCCTGGTCGCGATGGCCGCTCGCGCCGCGGATGCTCCAAAGCCGCTGCGACTCGGAGTGGTGACGGGAAACGATGACGCCGCCATCCGTCACGTGAGAGATCTCGGCTTCAGTACCTGCCAGGTGTACCTCGGCACGCCCGACGCCGCCTCCGCCGCGAAGCTGCGCGCCGCACTGGACAAGTACTCGATTGAAGCGACCTCGCTGATTGTCACCGGGCCCGGACCCGAAATTTACGACTTCCTGCAGGGACCGTCCACCATAGGGCTGGTGCCCGCGAAATATCGCGCCGACCGCATCGCACGCTTCAAGGCTGGTTCGGATTTCGCGAAGATGGTGGGCATTCCGGGCGTGCAGGGACACTGCGGCTTCTTCCCGGAAAACCCGGCCGATCCGTTGTTCGGCGAAACGGTGAAGGCGCTGCATGAAGTGGTGGCGCATTGCCGCTCCAACGGCCAGACGTTCCGCTGCGAGACTGGTCAGGAGACGCCGGTCACGCTACTGCGCGCGATCAAGGCCGTGGGGCTCGACAACCTCGGCGTGAACTTCGATTGCGCCAATCTGATTCTCTACGGGAAGGCGAATCCGGTGGATGCGCTGGACCTGTTGGGGCCGTACGTGATGGGCGTGCACGCCAAGGACGGCATGTATCCGACCGACCCGAACAAGCTCGGCGAAGAGGTGCCCATCGGCAAAGGCAAGGTGGACTTTCCGCGCTTTATCGCGCGGCTGAAGGAAACAGGTTATCGCGGCCCGATTACGATTGAGCGCGAGATCTCCGGCGAGAAGCAGGAAGCCGACATTCGCGCGTCGAAGGCGTATCTGGAAGGGCTAATCGGTTGAGGTGACGAAATGGACAGCACCCGGCGGGGTTTTCTGGGAGCAGCGGGATTGACGATTGCGGCGGCGCGGCTGGTGCGCGGTACCGAGGCGAACTCTGCGGTGCGCGTCGGGCTGCTCGGCTGCGGAGGGCGCGGCAGCACGGTGGCGGCGAGCATCGAGAAAAATGCGGGCGCGCGTGTGGCGGCGCTGGGCGATCTGTTCCAGGACCAGATCGACGCCGCGAAAAAGACGTTCGCGCACGCTGAGCACTTCTTCGTGGGCCCGCACGCGTATGAGGAGATGGCCGCGTCGAAAGAGATAGACGCCATCGTAATCGCCACGCCGCCGTATTATCATCCGCTACACCTCGGTGCCATCGTTGATGCGGGCAAGCATGTGTACTGCGAAAAGCCGGTGGCCGTAGATGTGCCGGGTACGCGGCGCGTGCTTGAGATCGGCCGCAAGGCGGGCAACCGCCTGAGTCTTGAAGTCGGCTTCCAGATTCGCAGCGCGCCGCCGTTCGTCGAACTGGTGAAGCGGATTCACGCGGGCGCGATTGGCGAAATCGGATTCGGCGAAGCCTATTACTACTGCCCCTACATGGCCGCGAGCCATCCCAACGTGCCGCCCGCGCAGCTCCGCATTCGCAACTGGCTGCATGACCGCGTGCTGAGCGGCGACATCATTGTGGAGCAGAACATCCACGCCATCGACATCTGCAACTGGGTGCTGAAGGGTCATCCGTTGAAGGCGGTGGGTGCGGGCGGACGCAGGGGCCGGCCCGAAGACGGGTGCCTGGGTAACTGCTCGGTCTCGTTTTTCTATCCAGACGATGTGCGCCTGAACTTCAGCTCGGTGCAGTTCGGCAAGGGTCCGTTCGATGTGTCGGAGCGCTTCTTCGGCACGCGCGGCTCGTCGCAATCGCCGTACTCGGGGGTGCTCGGCATCGACGGCGAGGAGAAGTGGACGTGGTCGGGCAGCGAGAGGAAGACGGGCGCTGAGTTCTCTACGACGGGCGCGTTCACGGACAACCTGGCCGAGGCCGACGCGGAGAAGCACCGCTCGTTCATCGGCAGCATCACGTCCGGCCAGTTCCACAACCAGGCCGAGGCAGGCGTCGAGTCGTCTCTGACCGCAATGCTCGGCCGCGCCGCGATGTACACGGGGCGCGATTACACGTGGGATGAGCTTCTGCGTTCCGAAGAAGCCTGGGACGCAGGCATCGACCTGGAGAAACTGGGTTGACAGGCGTGTTCAGCGATTGATCCGCTGACCGCGCAGCGCGAAGAAGCCACAGGCAAGTGCCAGAAATACGTCGAAGCACAGCACCGTCCATCCCACGGCTGCGTTGAAGACGTGATCGCGCACCGCGAGCCAGGCCACCACGCTCTTCAGCGCGAACCAGACGAACAGTACGTTGACTCCGAGCGCGTTGTACGCAGGTCTGCGGCTGAGCCACGCGAGTGTGCCCAGCGCCACGATTGCCGCCCCCGCCATCCGGCTGCCGTTGTCTCCACCGGCGCTTGTCTCCGCTCCGTACAGCGTGGCCATCCCCGCGGGCGCCAGCAGCAACCCGCAGCCAAGCACGACGAGCACAACCGCGATCAGGGTGAGGAGCGGTCTCACGCCTGCCTCCTCGCAGCAAACTCGTGCGATCGGGTCAGCAGCAGTACGAAGATCATGCAATGCAAGACCAGACCGAGCGGCACGTACGCGACAGGGATGTACCAGAATGCCCCGAGGCTTCCCCCAGTGCCCGACAGGCTTCCACGAATGACCGAATGCAGGAATTCGGCAGTCCCGAAGACATTGAAGACCCATGCGACGGTGAGCGCGCCAGCAACCCGCCGTCGCACCAGAGCGAACGATGCCAGCGCCAGCAGAAACGCCAGGAA
>Ga0335084_10004886_pt1 | contig 13237 bp, 14 predicted proteins | sample Lox_Sample_44_FD_206721 | JGI IMG/M metagenome (GOLD analysis project Ga0335084, IMG submission 206721) | Soil microbial communities from Loxahatchee National Wildlife Refuge, Florida, United States - Lox_Sample_4.4 | ecosystem: Environmental > Terrestrial > Soil > Wetlands | place: USA... | reverse complement strand
GCGCTCGGGCTCGCGGCGCGGGACCTCGCACATGACTTTCCGGGTGCGATCGGCGCTCAACTTGGCTCGGCGACGAGCCCAAGCGAGCTGCAGCAGCGCTTCGTCGTCGCGGTTCGCGACTACTTGGCGCAGTTCATGCGCGATCGTGAGAAGATGCTCGACGAGACCCAGGCCGCCGTCGATTCATCCGAGGAATACGCCCTCGTATCAACCGCATGCGCGCGGTCCACGTCGTAGCTCGCGCGACGCGAGCCGTCAGGGCGGGCTCCCCCAGTTCGAGCGGGCGCACGTCCAGCCCTGCGTCTCGCGCGTGGGCCACGGCAACGGTTGTCCTGCGCGGTCGGCCATGAAATCGATCTGTCGGCAGGCGAATCCGCTTCCTCGCAGGATGTTGCGCAGGGGCGACGTCGCGGACTCGACCTTGTACGGCATGTTCAGTTGTTCGAGTCGTTCGTTGTAGAGGTGGGACGATACGAACACCTTGAAGCAGCTCGCACCTGGCTTCCCTTCGTCTGTCGGGTGAGATTCTTTTTCCTTGACCGCGCTCTGCAGCCTGCATGCGACGTTCAACGCGCGACCGACGTATTCCTTCTGCTCGTTCATCATCATCCGAACCAGATTCCCCCGCTCGACGCCGAGCGTCGCACCGAGAACGGCCGGCATGCTGCTCAGGCTCGGGATGATGTGCCGGGCGAGCTCTGCGTTTATCATCTCGCACAGGCTGTACATGGAATGGATTAGCGCCTTGCCCCTTATTGTTGCGGGAAAGAGCAGGATCCAGCCGTCGCCGGTGAACTTGTAGAGCTCGAAGAGGCCATTGACCTGCGAGTGCTGCTCGCTCCAATTCATCAGCCAGCGCTTCACGCAAGTAAGGAAGATCTCGTACCGATCGAACCTGTCGCTGAGCAGCAGGTCCTCCATGATTTGCGATGACGAGCACAGGTCGAACACGACGACGATCTTGTCGTGCTTTATTGCGGCGGGCATGACGCAGGGTGACGTATCGGCGAGCTTCCCCAAGGATACACCGCATTTCCCGGGCACAACTGTTTGCGCGCCCAGTCCTTCGTGAACATGGAAGTGCCCTCCAAGGTCTGCGCGCAGACTACGCCGAGGCAGGGACGGTCCATTGCAACTGATCGCGCCCGGCGGGAACTTTTTGCGCTCCGGCGCTGAATAGTCTCCAGGACGAAAGCGCGATGCCGCCCAACGCCCCCGCCGCCGAGGACGCGAGCGACGCCGATCTGCTGCGGCGCGTCGGTGGCGGCGATCCCGCCGCGCTGAGGCCGCTCTATCAGCGGCACGGCGGCCCGGTGTATCGCTTTGCGCTGCTTTGGTCCGGTTCGCCGGCGACCGCCGCCGACGTCACTCAGGATGTGTTCGTGCACCTGCTCACTCACGCCACCGACTTCGATCCCGCCCGCGGGCGCCTCGGTGGGTACCTCTGCGGGATCGCGCGCAACTTCGTGCGCCGCGCGCACGCGCTGCCAGCCTACGACCCGCTGCCCGATGATGACGACGCGGAGCCTCCCGCCGCGCCGGAGTCCGATGCGCCGCTCGCGCGGCTGCTGCGCGACCGCGAGCTCGAGCGGTTGCGCAGCGCGATCACGCGTCTGCCGCCACCGTATCGCGAGGCGCTCATCCTGGTCGAGTTGCAGGAATGCTCGTACGCCGAGGCCGCGGGCCAGTGCGGCTGCGCGCTGGGCACGATCCGCTCGCGGCTCGCCCGGGCGCGTGCGCTGCTTTCCGAGATGCTCGGCCGCGAGTCCGAAAGCCTTTCTGCCGTGATGGGGCAGCGATGAGCGTGGACGAGAATGCGCTCGACGGGCGCCTCGCGGCACTCAAGCAGGAACTCTCGCAGCTCGAGGCGCCGGAGGACATCCGCCACCGCCTCGACGCGGTGATCGCGGCCGCGCGGAAGGACCAATGGCGCCGCGCGCAGCGAACGGGATGGCGCGCACGCGAATCGTGGCTCGCCTGGCCGCTCGCGCTCGCCGCCGCGATTGGCGTCATCTCCTGGACGCTGCGCCCGCATGACAACGCGCCGCCCGCCATTCCCGCGGCGGCCGCACCCGTTGCCACGCAGTTCATCCCGCTGGTCCCCGTCGCAGACATCGAACAGACGCGGGGAGCCTACGTCGTGTCCGCGCCAATGCCGCGCACGATGCTAGCCGAGCTCGGCCTGCCGGTCAGCCCCGCACGAGCCGCCGAACCCATCGCAAGCGAGCTCCTGGTGCGCGCCGACGGCACGGTGCTGGCGGTGAGGTTCCTGCAATGAATCCGACTTCGACATTCGGAGCTCTCATGAAACACGACCGCCTTATCGCCTCGCTCGCTGCCGGAATGCTTGCGCTCACCATCGGCTTCGCCGCTTCGCGCGCCACTGCGCAGGGCAGCCCGCCGCCGGGCGGCATCGACGTGCAGCAGATCGCGCAGCAGGCCGCGCAACGGGCTGGCGAGGCGGCGCAGGCCGCCGTGGAGCGTGCGCAGGCCGCGCAGGAAGAAGCGATGCGCCAGGCGGAGGCCGCGATCGCCGGGATCGAGGCCGACATGGCGTCGATGGAGTTCGTCACGAGCGAGATGGGCGGTTCGCGCGAAGTCGTCAAGAACGCCCCGTACACCGCCGAGGCGGTCAACGAGTCGATACGCGTACTCGCGGACGGTAACCGGATCGTGCACAAATCGACGACGCTGCTCGCGCGCGATTCCACCGGTCGCACGCGGCAGGAGACGAAGAGCGATCACGGCAGCGTCGTGTACATCTACGATCCCGTCGAGCAGCGAGGCTACGTCCTGCGTCCGGCGAGCAAGTCCGCGCTGATCGTGCCGCGCGTGGCGCACATGCATCGTCCGCCCACACCGCCCGCGCCTCCGGCTGCGCCCACACCACCTGCGCCGCCTGCGCCTCCGGCCGCGCCCGCGCCGCCCAAGGGGCCGGACCCGGCCGCCGTGTCCGTCCAGCCAGGACGCGTCGTCGTGCGCAGCGGCAAGAGCGACGCCGGCGATGGCGATGTGCACGTCGAGGTGATCCGCATCGCCGGGGACGACGCGACGCGCCCGCCCCATGCTCCGATGCCGCCGATGCCACCGATGCCGCCGCTGACGATGGGCGGCCATCCGCTGGTGCTGCCCTACGTCACTGCGGACAAGGGCTCGACCGAGCTGCTGGGCACGCGCGATTTCGACGGTGTCCGCGCCGACGGCAAGCGCACCACGCGCACGATCCCCGCCGGCGCGATCGGCAACGAGAAGCCGATCGCCATCGTCTCCGAGCGCTGGTTCTCGCCGGATCTCAACGTCGTCGTGATGAGCCGCAACCTCGATCCGCGCAGCGGCGAGACCGTGTATCGGCTCACCAACATCAAGCGCGGCGAGCCGTCGGCGGATCTGTTCAAGGTGCCGGCGGATTACAAGCTGCGGGGTGACGAGCGGACGGAGCGGAAGCGCTGAGCGCCGCGGCGTGGCGCGCCGCGCCAATCAACTCGCGGCGACGACCGCGCCCGTGATCGTCGCCAAGAGCGCGTAACTGGTTCAAGCCGGCGGCGGCTTCGCCTTTCGTCCCGGCGCAAGTGGCGGAACGTAACCCGAGACGCGACATTGCCAGGCGTCGAGACGTGCGCCTCGTTCGAAGCGGGTCAGACTGCAGAGGATGACGTCACCCGTACCGGCGAGGTCGGTCAGCTGCTGGCGCACCACGGCAAGCGGCAGATGGATCTCTTTGGCGATCTCCAAATCGAGCCGCTGACCGTATTTTCGCAAGCACGCCAAAACTTCACTAATGGCCGCCGCTCCGCCGGGCATCGATGCCGTGCTCGCCACCGGGTGCTTACCGACGGCCATGAAAACGCGAGGGTCGGCGCGGCGCGACGGCGGGGGCCTGCTCGTCTTTGTGCCGGAACGTGATTCGCCCCTTGCTGAGGTCGTACGGCGTCATCTCGATGTTGACCTTGTCCCCGGCGAGAACGCGGATGTGATGCTTGCGCATCTTGCCGGACATGTACGCGATGATGTTGTGCCCGTTTTCGAGCCCGACCCGATAGCGTGCGTCGGGCATGACTTCGCTGACGATGCCTGCCATTTCGATGGTTTCTTCCTTGGCCACGCATTGCCCCTATCGCGGACGTTGGCTTCTGGGCACGCCTCAGGACCCTAGATCGCCGCTAGCTTGGTCGCGGAGATCTTGCCATTGTTGCCGCGCTCCAGCTCGAAGGAGACCTTCTGATTCTCGCTGAGCGTAGCGAGGCCGGCGCGCTCGACGGCCGAGATGTGGACAAACACATCCTTCGATCCATCGTCTGGCTGAATGAAGCCGAAACCCTTGCTGTTGTTGAAGAACTTCACGGTACCTGTAGTCATGTGACACTCCGAATGCGGGATTGCCTCGCGCGCCTGCGCGAAGCATCAAATTCTCGACGGGGAAAAACTACCAGGGCCGGCCGAAAGGAGAGAAACGGCCCGGAATCGAATTCGACCACCCATTATATCATTTTGCCTCGAAGCGGGGTAAGCCGATGGAGAAGCTGACTCAAGCTCCCCCTTACAGCGCAACCCGTGCTAGGCTCGGCTCGCAGTCGTTTCGCCACCGGAACATCGATTTCAGAGGTAGCAGCACAACCTGCCATGGCCAGAGAGTCAAGCTCCGTTATCGGATATCGTTTGCCCGCGCGTGCGATCCGGTGGCCCGGCCTCATCTTCTTCCTCGTCCTTCATCTGGTCGCGATCGTCGGAACCGCTCTCTATATCTATCACCGGGGAGTGACGGCCGCTGAAGTCGCCCTCCTCTGTTTCTTTCTTGCGGCAACGGGCATGTCGGTGACGATCGGCTATCACCGGCTATTTGCGCATGGAAGCTTCAAAGCCCCGCCGGGCGTGTGCTTCCTTCTTCTGTTTTTCGGTGCCGCGACTTTCGAGGAATCCGCCCTGAAATGGTCCTCGCAGCACCGCCAACACCATCTCTTCACGGATACGGAAAACGATCCTTACGGAGTCAACAAGGGTTTCTGGCATGCGCACATCGGCTGGATCCTGTTCTGGCGCCATCGGCCCAACTACGACAACGTCAGGGATCTGAGAAGATCGCGCCTCGTGGCGCACCAGCACGATCACTATGCGTGGTGGTCGATCGGCGCAGGTGTTGTTCTCCCCATGCTGCTCGCCTGGTGGATCGGACATCCGCTGGGCGGATTCATACTCGTCGTCTGCCTGCGCATCGTCATCGTTCTTCACTCATCTTTTTTCGTGAACTCGTTCGCGCATACCTTCGGAACGAGGGTCTATGCCCGCAGCGAATCGGCCCGGGATAACTGGCTGGGGGCGATACTTACCAACGGCGAAGGATTCCACAATTTTCACCATCGCTTTCCTTGCGACTATCGCAACGGGGTGCGCTGGTACCACTGGGACCCGTCGAAGTGGTGTATCTATGTCATGTCGAAGCTCGGTCTCGCCTGGGACCTCAGGAAAGCTTCCGACGAGAGCATTGCCGACACGGATCACGATTTGGAAGAGGTGCCGGGTTAGCCTCGAGGTCGACTTCGCGCGCCGCACCAGCGCCTGCGCAAAGTCTCTTGACCGCCTGCACGCGTAATTCGCGCGGTGGCCAATATCAATGGGTGGTGAAGCCGAAAACGCCGTCCCAATCCGTACCGGGCGGATTCACCCGAAAGTGGACGATGCGCTCGTGGTAAAGCCGGTACAGCTTCACTCCCGGCGTGGATGCGGAGAGCTCCTTGAGCAGCGCTTCTGACTCGTCCCAGCGCCGTTCACGGAAGTACGCCAGGGCCTGGTGGAATCTGGCGATCTCGGCAAGCGTGTCGCCGCGGACCTCACCTTGCACGCCGATCGGCTCGAAAATCGCGACGCCCTCGCGCTTGCCCTTCACCCGGACCTTGTCCACTTCCCGGTAGACGAAGCCCTGCACAGAGCGGACGATGTTCTCGGAGACGAGGACGCCCACGCCGTATTCCTTGGTGAGATCCTCGAGGCGCGAGGCGACGTTTACCGCGTCACCCATCACCGTGTAGGAACGGCGGAAATGCGAGCCCATGTCGCCGACGCTCATCGTGCCGCAGTTGAGGCCGACGCCAATGCGCAGCGCCGGCCAACGCCTCTTCGCGAACAGCGGGTCCAGCTCACGCAGCGCCTTCTGCATGGCGAGGCCGCATTCGAGCGCGCGCCTGGCATGGTCGGCATCGCGCACCGGTGCTCCCCAGAAGGCCATGATCGCGTCGCCAATGTATTTGTCGACCGTGCCGCGCTTGTCCTGGATGCAGACGGTCATCCTCGTGAAGTAGGTGTTGATCAGGTCCTTCAGGTCTTGAGGCGTGCGGGTCTCCGCGATCGACGTGAAATCGCGAATGTCGGCGAAAAGCACGGTCATGTCGAGGCTCTGGCCGCGCATCGAGTATTCTTCGGGATGCTCCGCCATCTCGGCGACGATCTCCTTCGGGACGTAGGTTCCGAACAGGTTCGTCATCAGCTGCCGCTGGCGCGTTTCGGCGAAGAAGCCCCACACGACGGCGAGAAAGTAGAGGGCCGCCAGCATGACCAGAGGGCCGGCCAGCGGGAGCACCAGATTGCGCGCCTGCCACGCCCACGCATTCACGCCCAGCAGGAGTGCGAGAACGACCGCCGTGGCGAGCGTCGCCGCCAAGGCCGATAGCTTCGGCAGGATCAGCGCGAGCGGAATGCCCACGAGCAGGATCGTGAGCACGGCGATGGCGAGCGCCTCCGCCGGCCGCGATTTCATGGCGTTGTCGAGCGCGCCGGAAATGAGGCTCGCGTGGATCTCCACCCCCGGGAGATCTTCCTTCGTCGGCGTGGCTCGAACATCGACGAGCCCCGGGGCTGAGGTGCCGACGATGGCGATCCGGTCCTTCAGTTCGTCGATGCCGAGCGTGCCGCGGATCACGTCGGTGGCGGACACGTAGCGATAGCTGCCCACGCGGCGGTACGGAACGAGCGCCGCCATCGTCTCGTCGAGCGGAATGCGCACCGTGTCTCCGACGTGCACGAAGCGCATCCACCCTACCTTTCGTCCGCCTGAATCGACGATGGTGGTCTCGGCCTTGACCGGCACGTTGCCGAGGTAGACGCGAAGCACGGCGAGCGACATCGCTTCGAAGAACCCGTCCCCGACTTGCATGAACATCGGCACGCTGCGCGTGACACCGTCCGGGTCGAGCGCCTGGTACAGATGTCCCGCGGCGGTCGCGGCCGCCTGCAGCGGCGCAATGTTGCCGCTGTAGCCGGGAGCGCTGAAATAGCGGTACTCCGCGTTGGCAAGAGCGCTCTCCGTGAACGCCGGCGCCGGCAGGACGCCCGCCCGCTCTCCCTTCGCGCTCACCAGAAACCCGAGGACCACGGCATCCTTCCGGATCTCTTCGGCGAAGCGACGGTCATGGTCGAGCGACGGGCGCACGCGCTCCAGGAAACTCTGAAACTGCGCGTTGTCGCGCAATTCGCCGCCAGCGGCCCCTTCGAGAAGCGACAGACTGGAGGTCGAGTCTGGCTCGGGAAAGGCGATGTCGAAGCCGACCACGCGGACCCGGTAGCGATCGAAGAGCTGATGCAGCATCAGCGCCAGCTTGTCGCGACCCCAGGGCCAACCTCCCTCGGCACCGAGGCTTCTTTCATCGATGTCGACGATCACGATGCGCGGGTCGCGCGTCCGGGGCAGGAACAGGCGCACTCTCGCGTCGTAGGCCCAGCGCTCGAGTTGGGTCAGCGCACTGAGCTCGAACCAGCCCGCGGCGTCGGCCAGCACGCACGCGACCAGCGCGAGCCCGATTCCAACGCGAACGAGGGTGCTCAGCGAAAACTTCGGGATCCAGCGGGCGATCGTCACCACGGCGCTCTGCGGTCAGTGGGCGAAGCATAGGGGATGCTCCGCCGCTTGGGGAGGTGGTCGGAACCTTAGACCGTCAGGTGCACCTAATGGCTTGCCGGATATGACCGCTGGCCGGCTTCGGGTGCAGAAAATTCACACTTCTTTGACCGCCACCCGCCAACCGACCATCATAAAAAACGCAAGACGGACGAGAGTGCACTGATGACCTGGAACAGCAATGTTGAGGACCCGCGGCGGCGCCTTCTGGTCAAGGCGCTTGCGGCCGGTTTTTTCTCGAGCGCGGTCGGAATGCGCGAGACGAATGCGCAGCCACTGGGCGGCAAGCCTGAGCCGCTGCCGAAGGGGAAGTCGATCTACCGGATCGAAGGGCAGGTGCTTGTCGACGGTCAGCCGGCCACGCCGGATACGCAGATCGCTGCAAACTCGACCGTCGAGACCGGCAAGAACGGCGAAGTCATCTTCGTCGTCGGCGGAAGCGCCTTCCTCCAGCGCAGTGACAGTCGGGTAACCCTGGAAACGAAGGAAGCCGATTCGGCGGTGGTGACGGGCCTGCGGATGCTGACGGGGAAGATCCTCTCGGTGTTCCCGAGCGGCAAGCCCGTGCGCATGACGACGAAGAACGCGTCCATCGGCATCCGCGGAACGGGTGTCTACATGGAGTCGGATCTGGAGCAGACCTACTTCTGCACATGCTATGGAACCGCCGACATCGCCTCCGCGGACGATCCGACGAGCCGCGAGACGGTGGTATCGCGCCAGCACGACCGGCCACTCTACATTCTGACCGGGCAGCAGGCCGGACAGAACCTCCGCGCTGCGCCGTTCATCAATCACACCGACCAGGAGCTGATGCTGATCGAGGCGCTGGTGGGGCGCACGCCGCCCTTCGTGTTTCCGAGGGACGACTACAAGCAACCGCGCCGTACCTACTGATCCCGTCGACGGGCGCTATTGCGGCGCCCCGTTGAGGGCCCAGTTGAGGAAGAGATCGTATTTCGCGCGCCCCGGCTGGCCGGGCGGTAGACTCGTGTCGAAGCCCGGACCGAGGCCGCCAAAGTGATGGTGCCCTGAGGACTTCTGCAGAAGCGCGCTGGCGACGATCTCCGCGAAGTTGATGCGGCTCCTCACCTCGGCATAAAACCAGGCGTCGTCCGTCGGCGTGACCGCGCCATCGCCATCGCGATCGTAGCTCGTGAAAGCAACCGGCGGATGCAGCGGACTGCCCGGAGCGTGGCAGCCCTGGCATTCGTTCCCGTCCTGCAGGGCCGCCTTGATATCGGAGAAACGGATGGCGCTCGGGTCCGGGGTCAGCGCGTTGTTCACCACGAGCGTCAATGATGTCGGCGCGCTCTGAGCGGAGGCGTTGCTCGCGACAACGCTGAGCACGTACGTTCCGTCGGTCGTTGCGTTGAACGTGGGTTGCACCGTGTTGGCATTCGTCAGCGTGGCGCCGTTCGGTCCCGAGACGATGGACCAGGAATAGGTATCGGCAAACAGACTGTTAGCGGCCGATAGCTGCGTCGCACCCTGGCGGACGACGCGATCCGGCCCGGGATCGGCGATCGGGCGCCCGGGCCGCAGTGCGGTGCCGCCGGCGCCGCGCGCCGGAAAGCCCTGCCCGACGAGGAAATCCGCCAGTGCGCCTTCTCCGGAGGAAGCGTGGAAGGTGTCGTAAATGAGCTTCGCCAGCGGCATATCGCCGCGGTTGACCACAGTCGCAAAAGTTCGATCTGCAAACGATTGGAACTTCGTGAACGTCTCGAAGTCGAGGTCCGACTGCATCCCCGTTCCGCGCATCTGGTGGCAGCCACGGCACGCGGGCGCCTCCACCGCGTCATACAGCGAGGATTGTCCGGCCGACGCCCACGCAGAGGGCGCAGCGGGTTCCGCGTAGTCCGGGTTGGGCAGGCCATCGCCTCCGTAGGCCGCCTTGATGAGCGCGGCGGCCGTGCCTTGCCATTCGCCCGAGCTCGCCTTGCGCCGACATGCGTCCTCCGGAAACGTCGACGAAGCAGGCAAGGGGTACGAGCAGAGGACCATCCTGTTTATCGCCTTGAGCAGGGGCTCCTGGTCGGCGCGGGTGTAACCCGGGTCCGTGGAGAACTGGAAGCTCGCCACTTCGAACGGCGGCAATTGCCCCATGACGTCGCCGCGAGCGCCCGAGACCGCGTTCAGCAGCAGGTTGAAGCGCGGGTTGCCAGAGGCGTCGGGGGGCGTCAGCGCATCGGCCCTGCCACCGTGGCAAGCAATGCACGGTCCCGGCATCACCTTGTCGCCGCGGCCGTCGATGTCCACCGTGTTCTCGCGCACGCCGGTCTCGACGTTGAAGTTGAAAAATTTCGCGAAGCTGGCTCCGCCGGAGGGGCCGGGGCTGAACTCGATACCGGCGACGTACACCAGCGCGTTCGGGTCGCGCACGATCGCTGCCTCGAGGTTGATCGGGGAAAAGGCGTAGTCTGCGCCCGTCTTGATGAGGTAGTTCTCGACGTAGAAGGCAAGTGTGCCGTCGGGGTTCTGCCGCGCCGTCAGCCGCCGCCCGAAGCCCAGGTCGCGCGAATCGCCGAAGACGGAGGTGACCTGCGTGCCCGTGCCGCTATCGAAGCCGTTGGCGGCCCTCCACTTGGCAAGCGTGTCCTTCGTGTTGTTCGGATCGATGGCGGCGTAGTAGGCCTGCGCATAGGCAGGCGTGTCGGTTTGCAGAGAACCGTCCGCCTGCACCTGCGGGTTGGGAAACAGCAGGAATGCGTTCGGCTCGCCCGGCACGATGGGGGTTTCGGCTCCGGGGTGAACGTCGCCCGGGCTCCCGCCGCCGCCGCACGCGGCAAGCAGCAGCACCGCAGCCACCGCGGAGATCCAGCCGATAGTGCGCGTGAGTGCCATCATTGAATCGCCTAGAAGAGCATCAGCCAGACGACGGAGTACTGGTTGTCGACGTAGCGCAGCGAGCCCTGCACATCGAAGCCGAGCTGCGCGGTCGGCGTCGACTGTATCCGCCGCCACGAGACGTCGATCGATGACCGCTGGCCCAGCGGCAGGTTGTATCCGACGGTGCTGAGCCAGGTGCGGGCGGAGGAGCGGTAGGCGAACAGGTCCTTTCCGGGGAACGCATCGTCGAGCACGAACACCTGCGCCAGGCTCACGTTCACAAGTGTTGCGAACCCGTCCGAAACCACATCGCCACGTTGGTACTCGCCGGTGAGATACAGCGTGCCGTGGCTCCCCAGCGAATAGTCGACGTTCACGCGTGCGGACCAGTCGCTCAGGTCCCACACGTCGCTCTGGGCGTGACGCTGGTTCCATGCCAGCTCTCCGGAGAGCTCGATCCGATCGGTCACGGCGCCACGCGCGCTGACCCCGACAGAATACTGGCTGCCGTCGCGCAGATGCGACACGTAGTTGTTCAGCCAGCCACGCGCGAAAGCCGCGAACGTTATCGCGTCGAACGCGCCGGACTGGCGGTACTGAAGCTCCGCCTCGAGACCGCCCAACAGATTGGAGAGACCGTTGTAGTTGTCGAACTTCTGGCCGGTGAGCAGACCGGTCACGACCAGCCGCACGTGGTCGTCGATCGGCAGCGCACGGCTCGCACTCGCGTTGAACCCGACCGACTGGTCCCACAGGATCTCGTCAGGAGCACGCCCCAGAGTGACGTTGTCGTCGTAGGTGTAGCCGAGTTCTATCTGCAGACGATCGAGGAACGGGAGAGTGGAGCCGGACCGGGAGGATGCCGGGGCGCCGGACACCGAACCCGGCCCGACCGCGGCTCCCGCGCCCGTGTCTTGCGCCGCCGATGTCATTGCGCAGAAGCTCAGCAGAACGCCTAGCCCGATTGCAGCTCTTCGCAAATCGCCACCCGAGTGTTCGTCCGAACGGAGATCCCGAAGCTACCCCGTCGCCCTCGGAGGGTCAAGAATGCGCGCGAATGCGCGCACGTCGCGCGTAGGACGGGGTCCGTCCTCCCCCGATACGTTGTCCTACGAAAAGGAGCGCATCCGTTCCTACGCTCCGATCCGAACGCAACGCGTCGACCGCGGTCTCTGCTCTTATCAGGCGATGTGAATCGCGTCGTTGCCGGAGACCAACATGAGAACTCTTGCCAAGCAGAAACTCAATTCGCCACTAAGTCGGTTGCTCTTCGCGGTAGTGCTCGCGGTGGGCATGGCGCCGGCTTCGCAAGGCGCAGTGTTCGTGTCGGTCGCGATCGCTCCGCCTCCGATTCCGGTTTACACCCAGCCGATATGTCCGGGACCGGGTTACATCTGGGCACCCGGCTACTGGGCGTGGGATCCCGTCAGCGGTTACTACTGGGTCCCCGGCGCCTGGGTAATCGCGCCCTTCGTCGGCGCGTTGTGGACGCCGGGCTACTGGGGCTGGGCGAACGGCGCGTACGTTTGGCACGCCGGCTACTGGGGCAGGCACGTAGGCTTCTACGGCGGCATCAACTACGGGTTCGGCTACTTCGGCGTCGGCTATTCAGGCGGCAACTGGAGAGGTAACACGTTCTACTACAACACGTCCGTCACCAACGTGAATGTACGGACCGTCAACAACTACGTCTACACCCAGCAGGTCACCCGAGCGACAACCAGCCGCGTGGCATTCAACGGCGGCCCGGGCGGGATCTCGAGGCAGCCGACCGCGCAGGAGCGCGTCGCTCAGCGTGATCAGCGCAGCGGGCCGACATCGGTTCAACAGGAGCAAGAGCGAGTCGCGCGTAGCGATCGCAGCCAACTGGCATCCGTGAATCACGGCAATCCAGGCGTGATGGCGACACCCAGGGCCGGGACTCTCGCCGGAGGCAGCACCAATGAACGCGCAGCGCCTCCGCGAGCTGCAACGAGCACACCCACGCAGACGCAGCGCGAACCGCGCGCAGAGGTGAGCCGTCCGGAAACGCGAGCGCAGGTCAGCCGGCCGGAGACTCGCGCTCAAATCAAACCGCCGGAACCGCGCGCACAGGCGGCGCCTCCGCGGATCGAGCAGCGCGCCGCGCAGCCGAGCCCGCCGCGGCCTCAGCCCGAAGCGAGAATCGAGCATCGCGCGCCGCCAAGCGCGGCAGCGCCGATGGAGCGTCCGGAACCGCGTGCGCAGGCCACACCGCGTCCTGAAGTGCACGCGCGAGCAGCTCCGCAGCCACAGATGCGCGCTTCGCGTCCGGAGCCGCAGATCCGCACTCCGAGCGCTCCGCCCCCGCAGGCTCGCGCGCCGGCGCCGCGTCCTGAACGACAGGCAGCGGCACCGCGACCCGAAGTGCATGCCCAGGAACCGCGCGCGCCTTCGGGTCAGCGTGGCGAACAGCAGCGCGGCGGCGGCGAAGAGCGCCGCGGCGAGCAGCGAGGGTAAATCTAGGAGCGCGGGGCTCTACAACGACAGGTCGCGTCCCTGGCG
>Ga0335084_10004885_pt1 | contig 13238 bp, 8 predicted proteins | sample Lox_Sample_44_FD_206721 | JGI IMG/M metagenome (GOLD analysis project Ga0335084, IMG submission 206721) | Soil microbial communities from Loxahatchee National Wildlife Refuge, Florida, United States - Lox_Sample_4.4 | ecosystem: Environmental > Terrestrial > Soil > Wetlands | place: USA: Florida... | reverse complement strand
TGGTCGCAATTACAAGCGTCATGCCGTTAGCAGGAAAATTGAGCGACTGCTTCGGCTCCAAAAAAGTATTTCTTGTTTCTCTCATCCTTTTTACAGGCAGTTCTCTTGCCTGCGGCTTTGCGCCCAACATCTACACCCTCGTTGCATTCAGGTTCCTGCAGGGGGTTGGGGGAGCAAGCTTTATTCCGACAGCGACAGCCATCGTCAGCGATCAATTCCCGGAAAGCCGCCAAAGCGTCGTCGGACTTACGGCCAGCATCTTCCCCATCGGGGGCATCGTTGGCCCAAACTTAGGGGGCTGGATTATCAGTCGTTATTCCTGGCGGTATATTTTCTATATTAATCTACCGATCGGCATCCTTTTGATCGGATTGATTCTCGCCCTGCTGAAGGACTCAAAGGTTTCGTCACGCGCCCATATCGACGTCGTCGGGGCGTCCTTTTTCTTTGGGGGAATCCTCTTCTTTATGGTCGGCTTAAATCTTATTGCGGAGAAACTCTCCGTATGGTTACTTCTTCTGACCGCTCTTTCTTGGGCAGTCAGTCTTGCCTTTGCTTTCTTATTTTTGCGCCACGAGAAGAAAGACCCAAGTCCCATTCTGGACATGACGTTGCTGAAATCCAGGCCTTTTATGGCCGCAAACCTTTATAACACCATCGTCGGCGTGGCAGTCTTCGGAATCTACAACATCATCCCTTATTACGCCATCTCCGTGCTAAAATTGTCGACCCTGGTGAGCGGGATGATCCTGACGCCCTGCGCGGTGGGGAACATTTGTACTGCAATCCTCGTCAGTTTTCAGCTCAGGCGATGGGGGTACCGCTGGCCCATGGTGTTGGGGCTGATGGTCATCTCCTTGGCCACTTTCATGCTCGACCAGGGGTTTTCGCTATTAAGGATCGTCGGGATCGAGGCAGGAATTGCGGAAACCATCATCTTCATCGTTATGCTTTCCGGGATAGGAATGGGGTTGATCTTTCCTGCCTCGAATAATGCTTGCATTGAATTGATGCCCGACAAGGTCGCTACCATCACAGGGCTTCGAGGGATGTTCAGATCCATTGGCGGCGCGCTGGGAATCACCCTCATCACCCTGATCCTTCACTTAAGTTCCACTCCTGCAAATGGCTTTAGAACTGTTTTCCTCTCATTCGGGCTGGGGCTTCTCTTTACCATTCCTCTTGTCTTCCTGATGCCCTCCGGAAAGAAAGGGTGGGATTGATTCGGTTGGAATGTTTTTCAGGACTTTTAGAATCTGAGTCAAAAAGGGGCCGAATCGGGGGCGGGGAAAATGCGCTTGGGGTAAATCGTAAATTCAAAGTCAAAGTCTGATTTCAATGACAGACTTTTCCTTTAAGGTGCTGAGAAATTGCTTAAAAGCCTTTTCCATTTCGGCTTCATAATAATCCATCTTCACCTTCTCTTTCACTTCCTCAAAGGAAAGGGGTTCCATTCCTTTTCGGTCCAGGAGCTTGATGATATGGAAGGCAAATTCCGTCCGGAGGATTCCGCTCACCTCTCCGACCTTGAGGCGCAGCGCCTCTCTTTCAAAAGTGGGAATGAGTTCCCCTTTCTTAAAAAAGCCTAAATCCCCATGATCCTTGCTGGAGGAATCTTCCGAATAGAGAAGCGCCATCTCTCCAAAATCCTCTCCATTTTTGATTTTTTCCAGCACTTTCTGGCACTTCTTCCTGATTTCTCGAACTTCCTCTGGTGTCGATTCCTTGGGAATGATGAAGAGGATCTGGGCGGGCCGATAGGCCTCATTCGCTCGATAGCGGCCGATATTCTTTTGGTAAAACTCCCTCAACTCCTTTTCTCCGAATTTCTCCTCGATCTTCACGGACAAATGGATCAACTTCTGGCGTTGGAGGTTCTTTCCAATCTGTTGCTTATAGGTCTCTAACGTCAACCCTTCGACGGTCAAGGCCTTTTCCAGATCCGCCTGGGTAGCGCCATTCTTGCGCTTGACTTCATCCACGGTGGCCTCTATTTCTTTGTTGGAGACTTTGACCCCGGATTTCTTCGCTTCCTGGTCGAGCAATTTCTCTTCGATCAGCTTTTCCAGCACCTTCCGACTGAGCGCCTGCGTTCGTTCCTGCTTCTCCAGACGGTCTTCGGTCACGATCTCCGCTTTCAGCGGGGTGGTCCACTTTTCGACTTCGGAAAGAGTGATGATCTCCTGATTGACCACGGCCACGACCCGATCAACGACCGCTTCGCACAAAAGAGCCGGCCCGTATGAAAAGAGTATGAATCCAAGGAGCATGAAAAGCTTTTTCATGTCGCCGCGGCTTCCTTTCTCAACCCAACCATTTCTTGTTAATCTTTACTTTCGCTTTCCCTTTGAGGCCTTTCAGCCACTTCTGATAATTCTCCTCGCCTTTTCTTCGCTCAAGCTCCTTCAGAATCCCGGCCTTCGCTTCTTCGAACGGAACCTGCCTTGGCTCTATCTTCTCTTCCAACCTAAAAATGTGATACCCGTAAGGACTCCTCACCACCTCGCTGAGCGCTCCGACTTCCATATTGAAGACATGATCGAATTCAGCGGGTTTCTCTCCCGGACTGAAGTAACCCAGATCTCCTCCCTGAACCTTTTCCGGCCCGAGCGATTTTTGCGTCGCCAGCTTCTCAAAACTCTCGCCTCTTTTCAGTCGTTTCAGGATCTGAATCGCCTCTTCCCCATCTGTCACGACGATCTGCCGGGCCCTGACCTTCTGGTCAATTTGAAACAAGGGCCGGTGTTCCTCATAGTATTGAAGAACCTCTTTCTCGTCGATCTTCTCCTGGAAATGGGAGGTGCTCCGGATGACTTTCTCCGCCAATAATCTTTCTTCCAGCCGAACCTTCCATTCCTCCAAGGTCGTTCCCTTAAGCCCCAATTTCTCTCCGAAGCCCTGTCCAGGATAGTCCGTCTCCATCTCAGAAACCGCCTGCTTCACCTCTTCCGGAGAGACTTTGATGCCCAGGCGTCGCGCCTCCTGGACAAGAATCTTGCGCTCAATCACCTGATCGAGACAAACCTGCCTCAGGGCTCCAAGGCCCGACCCTTTTGGATCCTTATCCGATTCCAGGATCAACTCTCTAAACTCCCGGTCAAATTGGTCAATGGAAATCTGCTCCTCGTTCACTTGAGCGATGATCTGTTCGGGAAGCCCCGCTCCCCGCAGGTCACATCCTTCTACGAAGAATAAAAGAAGGCTTAGGCTAAGAAATTTCGATGATCGCTTCACTTCTTCCCTTCCTCCGGCTTCGCTTCCTTCTTTTCTTCTTCAGTCCAGAGCTTCTCGTTGATCAGGACCTTGGACTTTAATTTTGCCTCTTTCACATATTCGAGATAGGCTTCTTGCTTCTTTTTCGGCTGGAGGAAGAAGCGGATCCTTTCCCGAACCCGGTTCAAGGGCTTCATGGTACTACCCCGCAGATCCTCCAGTCGGATGATATGGTACCCATAGGGCGTGCTGACGACTTCACTGATCTCTCCCCTTTTTCTGAGGGAAAAAGCCGCCTCTTCGAACTGTTCAAAGGGAGGAGCCAATTGTCCCCGGCGAATGTAGCCCAAATTTCCTCCATCCTCCTTGAACTTGCCGATATTGTAGGCGGAGGCCAGCTTCTCAAAACTTTCACCCTGCGAGAGTTTCGTGACCACCTCTTTCAGGACGGGCTCCGTATTGACAACGATGTGACGAATCTTTATTTCCTGAGGTTCGGCAAAGAGGGTTGGGTTCTCTTTGTAGTATCGCTGAATCTCCTCTTCCGTCACTTCTCCTTTTCCTCGCAACGCCTCCTCGAGAAGGGCATCGATGAGAATCGCTCTCCTCGCATCCTCGATCTTCGCCAGAATTTCTTTATTCTTGTCCAGTTCCTTCTTTTTTGCCTCTTGGTAGAGGACCTCCCGGGGAATGACATAATTTTCAAGAAAATCTCTTGTCCCCTTTTGGCTTAACAGTTTCATCTTCCCTTCCAGGGGCTGTCTTTCCAGCATCTGCTGAAATTCTTCCAAGGAGATAGAAACATCGTTGATCTTCACCAAGTCTTTCTTTCCCAAGCCCTCCTCTCCCGGCTTCTGACAACCGGAAACCAAAAAAGTCAGGGCCAGCAGGATTCCTGATAATATCAACCTATTCGCCATGATCTATTCCCTGCGCTTCTATCCGCTAGCGTGTCCCTTTCCCTCTTCGGCGAGGGTCCCGATGATATTTACCATATCATGCCAATGCTTGCAATAGCTTTTTGGCTGCGCCGAAGGGGTCTTGCCTCATCCCGGGCCACTCCTCGATGACCAGTTTAGAATCCGGCGTGAAGCGATATTTTCCACCTCCCTGGCGCATCAGGTCCACGACTCGTTGAGGAGAGACCGGAGTGCTTTCGTCAAAGGTGAAGACGAATTGCCCAGTTGTTTCCTCAAATTTCTTGACAGCCAGTTTCGTCAGGAGAATCTTCACTTTGATCACTTCCAGAAGATGATCCACCTCTCCTGGATTCTTGCCGAATCGGTCGATCAGTTCCCCCCTCATCTTCTCCACATCCTCATCGGAGCGGGAGAGAGAAAGTCTTCGATAAAGGCTCAGCCGTTCTCCCGGGTCCTCCACGTAGGCTTCCGGAATGAAGGCCGGAAGATGAAAGTGAATTTCCGGAGTAATCTTTTCGATCACTTCCTCCCCCTTCAATTCCTTGACCGCTTTTTCCATCAGCTGGGTATAGAGTTCGAACCCCAGGGCGGCAATGTGGCCGGATTGAGAAGCCCCGAGGAGGTTCCCCGCTCCCCGAATCTCCAGATCCTGGATCGCAAGTTTGAATCCAGACCCTAACTCGCTCAGCTCCTGAATTGCCCGAAGTCTTCTCATCGCATCCTTAGAAAGGGTCAGGCCGCCGGGAACGATCAGGTAGGCATAGGCCTGGTGGCTCCCACGTCCAACCCGTCCGCGGATCTGATAGAGGTCCGCCAGCCCAAAACGCTCGGCATGATTGATCAAGATGGTGTTGGCCGTCGGAATATCCAAACCCGACTCGATGATGCTCGTGCAGACGAGGAGATTCACCTCTTTCCTGACGAATCGGAGCATCACCTTTTCCAACTCCTTTTCTTCCATCTGGCCATGGGCAATGGCCAGGGAGGCTTCTGGGACAAGCCGTTTCAAATGGTTTGCGATCGTGTGGATGTTCTGGACGCGATGGTGGACGAAGAAGACTTGCCCTCCTCGTTCGAACTCCCTCTGGATGGCGTCCCGGATCACCTCCTCATCATACCGAACCACAAAGGTCCGGATGGAGAGGCGGTTTTCAGGAGGGGTCTGGATGAGGCTGAGATCCCGAATCCCGGAGACGGCCATCTGGAGGGTCCTCGGAATGGGGGTCGCCGTGAGGGTGATCACATCGACCAATTTTCTTATCTGTTTCAGTTTCTCCTTATGGGAGACGCCGAATCGATGCTCCTCATCAATGACCAGAAGTCCTAGATCCCGGAAGGAGACATCCTTCTGGAGAAGCCGATGTGTCCCGATCACAATATCCACTCCCCCCTCCTTCAGCCGTTGAAGAATCTCCTTCTGCTCGCGGGGACTCTTGAACCGGCTCAATGACTCGATGACCACCGGATAAACTTTGAACCGTTCGCTAAAGGTCTGGAAATGCTGCTGGGCCAGAACCGTGGTCGGAACTAAGATCGCAACCTGCTTCCCGCTCATAACGGCACGATAGGCCGCCCGGATGGCCACTTCGGTCTTTCCATATCCCACGTCCCCGCAGATCAGCCGGTCCATCGGTTTGGGCTTGTCCATGTCCCCCATCACCTCTTCGATCGCTTGCATCTGGTCCGGGGTCTCTTCATATTCAAAGGTGGCTTCAAACTCCTTATGGAATTGATCCAGAGGAGGAAATTGGAAGCCCTCGAAAACCTGCCTGGCCGCATAGAGGTCGAGAAGTTCTTTCACCATTTCGGAAACGGCGGCCTCGGCCTTCTTTTTCGCCCTCTCCCAGGAATGACTTCCCAGTTTATCCAGCTTGGGAGGTTTGCCATCGCCTCCGATATAGCGCTGGATTAAGTTGAGCCGGTCCACGGGGAGGTAAAGTTTATCCCCGTCCTGATATTCCACGAGAAGGTAGTCGTTCGACACTCCCCAGATCTTCAAATGGCGCAGCCCCCTGTAGTGGCCCACCCCATAGTCGATATGAACGATGAAATCGTCTTCCCGAAGCTCACGATAAGACGAGACGGCAGGACCTCCCCTCTGCCACGCGGTCGAGGCGACAGCGGTCCGGCCCTTCCCCTCGGGAAGCCTTCTTCTCTCGCCAAAAATTTCCTCCTCCGTCAGAATCAGCCAGTTCTCGCCGGGGTTTCCAAACCCTGAGGAGAGGGAACCGGTGAGGAGCGTCACCCCATTTTCGGCATGATCAAGAGCTTCTCTGAACCTTTTCGCCTTTTCAATTCGGGGTTCAATTCCATACTCGGAGAAAAGCTCCCTCAGTCGCTCCGCCTGCCCTTGGGTATGGGAAACAACGTACACCGCCATTCCTTTTTTCTGCCAATCGTGAAGGTTTCTCAGGAGGACCGAGAAAGGAGAAGCCTCGGGGGACCCGGGTCTCGTGGAGAGGATGGTTTTTATCTCTCTCTGAAGATTTTCATTGGTCTCTATCTGAAAAGAAAAAACCTGTTCACATGGGAAAGGGGCAAGGGGTCCTCCCTGCAGATAGACTCTTCGAAATCTGCCGAGACGAAGCGAAACCTCTTCGTCATCAAGGTAAACGCTCTCCGGCCGAGGCGGAGCCTCCCTCCTTAACAGGGCTTTTTCATAATGTTCTTCAATAAGACGAGAAAAAGCCGCGGCCTCTTTCTCTACTTCATCTCCTTCTTCAATAAAGAGAACCTCGCTCCCCTTTAAATAATCGAAGAGGGTCTGAAGGGGTTGGGCCGAAAAATCCCTTGAGATGTCCCTTGCGGGAAGAAGCATCGCATGCTCCATCATCCCCTTGGGAAGAGAACGCTGAGTGTCTAACTCAAATTGTCTGATGGACTCCAACCGATCTCCGTCAAATTCCAGCCGAAGGGGTTCTTCATAGAATGGCGTATAGAGGTCAATGATGGCCCCCCGGACGCTAAAATCTCCCCTTTCTTCGACGATCCTTGCGGAGGCATACCCCCCTCCTTGAAGGAACCGGATCAATCGGTCGCGGTCGATCTCGTCGCCTCGGGAAAGAGAGAAAACAGATTCCTTCAAATCCCCCGGGCTCAGGACTTTCTGCATCAGCGCTTTCGTGGAAGAGACAATCAGGGGCCCCTCGCCCCTCAAGAGGGAGAAAAGCACCCTCACCCGTTCCCTGATTATTTCAGGATGAGGGGGAATTTCGTCATACGGAAGGGTTTCCCATTGGGGAAAGAGAAAAGATGGGGGTTTCGGATCCTTGATAAAGAATCTGAGATCTTCAAGGAGAATCTCGGCGTCTCTCAAATGAGGCACGACCACGAGCACGGGCCCCCTGACTTTGCCCCTCCAGTGAGACAAAAAGTAGGCCTTCGAGGAACCTGCAAGACGAGTCAACCCGATGGATTTCCGCTCCTTCCATAGCTCGGATTCGAACCATGAACCAATAGAAGAAACGTTTCTTTCTGATGAATCATCCATGTCTATTATTTTCCATTTAAAGGGCCGGAGGTGTCAAGGTCGACCAGGGCTGCCCTATCCCGCTTTCATACAGGCGCGGGTCTTTGAAGATCTTTCGCAGAAGCCGAGATGTTTACCGCACGATGCGATAAAGGTTGCGAAAAAGGGGAAGAGGTGTATACTAATAAAGTGGATGGACACTCAATCCAGATATTTCAGGCTGCGCCGGGAAGATATCGCGTATTTCAAATTCATCCTCGAATCCTATGATGGGATGGCTGTCGTAAGGACGAAAGACCCTCACGAAGCGATTGTGGAACTGATGGTCGCTCCGGGATGGGAAAAAGATCTGGAAGAGGTGTTGGAAGGGCTTCGCAGGGAAATCACCATTGAATCGATACCTTAAATCCGAAGCTCGAAGCGCGAATCTCCAAAATACAAAATTCAAATCAGTTTGTTTAAGAAATTCGAATTTTTGAAATTTTGGACCTGTTTCGCCTGCCTGCGCGAAGCCCCGCCTTGCGGGGCGAAGGCAGGCATTTCGATATTCGGATTTCGGATTTTTGATGACCTCTCTTGGTTATTCATTATCGGGGACAGGAGGACATGTGATAGAGAACCTACCGTGGTCAGAAGTTTTAGGAGAGGCTCTCAAGGAAGGAGGCGAGTTTGCAGATCTTTTTTTCGAGGAGACCCATTCCGTGGTCATCGTCTGCGAAGAGGATCGCGTCGAGAAAGTCATTTCAGGTTTCGATCGCGGAGTGGGACTTCGAATTCTCTTCGACAGAAAAACGTTTTATGGTTTTACAACAGACCTTTCGAAGGAATCCCTTTTTGATTTGGCCAGACGGATCAGCCGGTCTGCAAAAGAGGACGCGAGCGGAAAACTAGCAGGTCTTCCCGAAGCAAAACGACCCGGGCTTTCCTCTTCCCCTCCTTCCGCATCTTTCAATCCGATTCAAAGGCATCCCGGGAAATTGTCGATCGAAGAAAGGGTCTCCGTGGTGAACCGAGCCAATGAAGTCGCCCGGAAATCAGACCCCCATGTCCAGCAGGTTAGGGTTCTCTACCGGGATATGAATCAGAAGTTGTCCATCTCGAATTCAGAAGGTTTTTTTGTCGAGGGAGAAAGAGTAGGAACAGTCTTTTCCGTTCAGGTCGTTTCATCAAAAGGGGATGTGGTTCAAACCGGATATGAACCGGCGGGAGGAACGGTGGGGTTCGAGCTCTTCGATCTTCATCCTCCGGAAGATGTCGCCCGGGTGGCGGTCGACCGATCCCTCCTGATGCTCTCTGCCAGGAAGGCCCCGATGGGAAAAATGGCGGTGATCTTATCGAGCGATGCGGGAGGAACGATGATTCACGAAGCCATCGGCCACGGACTGGAAGCGGACCTTGCCCAGCAGGGGCTCTCCGTCTATTCCAAAAAAGTCGGAGAGACGGTCGCTTCTTCCTTAATCACCGTCGTAGACGACCCCACCCTTCCTCAGCGACGAGGCTCCTATGCGTTCGATGATGAAGGGGTGGCCTCTCGAAAAACTATTCTGGTGGAAGGAGGGGTTCTGAAAGGCTATCTCTACGACCGGCTTACCGCGCTGGAAGACGGGGTGGAATCGAGCGGTAATGGAAGGAGGGAATCTTACCAGCATAAGCCCGTTCCCAGGATGAGCAACACGATGATCCTTCCGGGGAAGATGAATCCTGAAGAGATTGTCCATTCCGTAGAGAAGGGATTGTTCGTGAAGAAGATGGGCGGTGGGCAGGTCAATACGGTTAATGGGGATTTTATTTTTGAGGTCAATGAAGGATATCTGATCGGAAAGGGAAGTGTTGGAGAGCCGGTCCGCGGTGCGACATTGATCGGCAACGGGCCCCGCGTCTTGAAGGAGATTGACATGGTTGGAAACGATCTCGGGTTCGGAATCGGAACTTGCGGAAAAGACGGCCAGGGTGTTCCGGTTGCTGACGCCCAACCCACGCTGAGAATTCCGGAGCTGGTGGTAGGAGGACAGGAAGGCTCGGGTGAGAAATGAAAGATGCCAAGATAAGGAGATGGGGGATGGGGCGAGAAGGGATTAATTCGATAGGGAGATCAGACATCCTGCCTTCATCCCGTTCGGGAAAAGTCGATGAACCCTCGTTCCACGTCCGTCCCAACGAGCTCGACGCGAAGCCGATCCCCAACGTCAAGCCCCTCAAACCCATGTAACAGCTTCCCTTCCACGGGCGGATGGAATACACGGACCCAGGTTCCTTTTTCCGAGGCGCCCGTAACGATGGCATCAAACCGCTGCCCGATACTCGATTCCAGGAGCAGGGCAGCAGCCGATTTCCTCACCAATCGCTCAACCTTGGTCGCATCATCCTCTTTTTGGGTGCAATGTTGCGCGAGACCAGCCAGCTTGTCGTTGCTGTAAGGAACCGGCCTCCCTGCCATCGCAGCCTTAAGGAGCCTCTGGGTAATTAGATCCGGAAATCGCCGGTTGGGAGCAGTGGAATGCGTATAATCTCTAACCGCCAGCCCAAAGTGGCCGGGAGGGGTATCGCCGGGAAAATCGACAACATATTCTCCTGAGCCCATCAGCTTGACCACGCTCAGCGAAAGATCGGGAAATCGAATCGGATCGGCCTTCCTCTGCCTCGACAGGAACTCCTCCAGCGCGCCCGAATCAGGCTCCGGGGGGAGGTGCCCGCCCAGAGTTGACGCCAGATCGACGATTCGCCCCCAGCGGGCCGGGGAGCGAAGAACCCGGCGCAGAGACGGGAACCTTTTTGCCTCGAGATACCTCGCGGTCACTTCGTTCGCTGCGATCATGAAGTTTTCTATCAACTCCCTGGCCTGATTGGGCCGCTCCAATTTAAGATCGACGAGGACGTCGTCTTTGAACACCGGTCTTGCTTCGATGGTTTCGAGCTGGAGAGCGCCGCAGTCAAGCCTGCGGGTCTTCAGTTTCTGAGCAACCTCATCCTGAATGCGGATCTGTTGGTCGAGGCCGGGCAGTGCCGCAACCCGGTCCGGAGCAGGTCCGCTGCCTTCGAGCCATGCGCCAACGCCGTGGTAGGCCAGCTTTGCGCGGTTACACACGAGGGCCCGGTAGAGATCTCCTTTTACGATGGAGCCGTCTTCACCGATGACGATCTCGACGATCATGGCCAGCCGTTCTTCGCCTTGACGAAGGGAGGTAAGATCGGTTGAGAACTTCTCGGGCAGCATCGGAAAAATCTGCGCGGCGGTATAGACGGAGGTGGTATTGTGCTGGGCATGACCGTCGACGGCCATCCCTTTCTTCACCGTTTCGTCTACATCCGCGATGGCGACCAAGATCTTGACCGCTCCGCCAGGCAGGGGCTCCGCCACGGTGAGCTGGTCCAGGTCTTCCGAGTCGTCGTTGTCAATCGAGACCCATAGCAAACCCCGCAGGTCGCGGATTTGAGAAACCTTTTCGACCGCGGGTGACCTGACTCTTCCCGCTTCTGCCATGACCGCCTCCGAGAAATCGGGCAGCAAACCCCGGTCGATCATTGCCCGGCGAGCAATGGCCTTGAGATCCATTCGATGCCTTCGAGGGTTGCGACCCAGGGATGCCCCCTTCACTGCTGCCCTTCGGCGGGTTCGGGAATTTTTTCCAATTTTACTTTCGAAATTCTCTGTCCTACCATTTCTACAATCTTTACCCGCTTGCCTTCAATTTCCACCCGATCCCCGGCTTGGGGAATTTTTTGTAGAACGGTCATCAAGAATCCCCCCACGGTTTCGTATTCCGGTGATTCGGGAAGGGAAATATGATAGTCTTCCTTCAAATCCTTCAGACTGATTGATGCGTCGATCAGCATCGTTCCATCTGAAAGTGGAATGACGGGGCTTTCCACGTCATGCTCATCTCTGATCTCTCCGACAATTTCCTCCACCATATCCTCCATGGTGACCAGGCCCGCGACCCCGCCGTATTCATCGACCACCAGGGCCATATGAATTCTTCTCTTCTGCATTTCCTTTAAGAGAAGCCCGATCTTCATCGTCTCGGGAACGAAAAAAGGGGACCGGATGATCTTCCGGATATCGACCTGGCCTGTCTTTCCAAACAGGATCAGAAAGTCTTTCGCATTGAGGATTCCCCGGATGTCATTCAGTCCTCTTCCGAAGACCGGGTATCGGGAGAACTGTTCTTCTTCGATGATCGAAAGGATTTCCCGGGACGACCGATCGATCTGGATCGCCATCATCTTTGTGTCCGGAACCATTACTTCTTTAACCGACATGTCGGTAAATTCAAAAACGCTCTGAAGGATCTTCTCCTCTGCCGGTTCAAAGACGCCGTGCTTTCCTCCTTCTTTGATTAAGAGTTTTACCTCTTCCTCGGTAATGTAGGCCCGTTCCGTAAAGGGTTTCCTGCCGAACGGGCCTAGGACGAGGGAGGTGCTGAAGGTGAGCACTTTGACGAAAATGGAATTGATCTTAGCAAAGGTATCGATCGTTCTTGCGGTCCAGAGGCCAACGATCTCAGGGTGCCTCAAGGCGATGGATTTGGGGACGAGTTCCCCAAAGATGACCGAAAAATAGGTGATCGTGATCACAACGATCCCGATGGAAATGGGCTCCGCGGCAACAGAAAAGACCTTGAGGGGAACCGCCTCAAGAGCAGGCTTGATGACCTTGACGGCTGCTGCGCCGCCGACCGCAGAGGCGAGGGCGCTCACACCCGTAACTCCGATCTGAATGGTGGCCAGAAACCGATCCGGTTCCTCTTTCAGCTTTAGAAAAATCTTTGCACTTTTCTTCCCGCTTTCGGCCAGTTGTTTGATATGGCTCTTCCTTGCCGTCACGACAGCGATTTCTGTCCCGGCGAGGTACCCGTTCATAAGAATGAGAATAGCGATGAGAATGGCCTCGTAGAAAAGTTCTTGCATGGTGAACACCTCCCATTCCCTAAAATCTTCTCTCCGCCCGCGGGAAGACCTTCAACCCCTTTCCAGAACTTCTATCGCCTAACTCAGTTGCGGGGGAGATGACCATTTTCTCTGTTCGTGCAAGCGTCAACTTGCTTGGATCAGGCAGGGTCAAAAGGGGTGATCCTTGTGCCATGGGCATTGGATAGGAAATGATCTCAAAACTTGATTCGTTTGAGTCTCTCAATCGCCTCTTTGCATCTTTTCTCATCTACGGTAAGAGCCATTCGGAAGTAGCCTTCTCCTTCGTCTCCAAAACCATTTCCAGGAGTTGCAACGATGCCTCCCTGCTCAAGCAAGAGCGCGGCGAACTGGGTGGAGGTATAGCCCTTCGGTACCCGAATCCAGAGATAGAAGGTTGCCTTGGGTTGATCCACGTCCAGCCCGATCTCTCGCAGTCCCTGAGTCATCACATCCCTTCGCCTCTCATAAGTTTTAATAATCTCCGGGATGGGCGTTTCAAAGTGATTGAGGGCTACTATCCCGGCCTCCTGAATAGCTTGGAAAACGCCGGAGTCGATATTGGTCTTTACCCTTCCCAAGACGGAGATGATTTCAGGGCGTCCTACGGCAAACCCGATTCTCCACCCTGTCATATTGAAGGTCTTGGAGAGGCTGTGAAACTCGATCCCGATCTCTCTTGCCCCTTCAACTTCAAAAAAACTGATGGGGCGATACCCGTCAAAAGC
>Ga0335084_10004882_pt1 | contig 13244 bp, 11 predicted proteins | sample Lox_Sample_44_FD_206721 | JGI IMG/M metagenome (GOLD analysis project Ga0335084, IMG submission 206721) | Soil microbial communities from Loxahatchee National Wildlife Refuge, Florida, United States - Lox_Sample_4.4 | ecosystem: Environmental > Terrestrial > Soil > Wetlands | place: USA... | reverse complement strand
CCACGCTCGCGAGCCCGAGCGCGTCCACCGCGGCGCCGCCCGCCAGCCGCACCGCCCTCGTGGCGGCACGCTCCGCGCGGGCGATGGCCTGCTCGGCGGCGATCACCAGGTTCTCGCCGCGGGCCGTCCCGACGCACACCCCCAGGTCGAGCGAGAGCGCGACCCGGCAAGAGACCTTGCCGGGCGAGGGCGAGCTCGCGCGCAGGGCGACGCCCGAGACGCGGTTTCCGTACGCCTGCGCTGCCGTGCGCAGCCGCCGCTCGAGATGCTCCCGCGTGGGGCTACCCGGATGGTCGCGAACCTGGATCGAGACGAACATGGACCGAACCTCCAGATCGTCTCCGTAACGATCGGCCCGGGATTCCGAAATGAGATAAAGAACGCACGAGCCTGCGAAAAAGTCGCAGGTTCGGAGGGCCCGGGAAGGGGCCCCGATCAGAGGACGGCGAGGAGCTCGACCTCGAACACCAGCGTGGCGTTCGGCGGGATGTCGGGCGGCGCGCCCCGGGAGCCGTAGCCCAGCTCGGGCGGGAGGGTGAGCTTGCGCTTGCCGCCCACCTTCATGCCGGCGACGCCGCGGTCCCAGCCCTCGACGACCTCGCCGGCGCCCAGGCGGAAGGAGAACGCCTCGCCGCCCACGGACGAGTCGAACTTCGTGCCGTCCGTGAGCCAGCCCGTGTAGTGCACCTGCACGGTCTTCCCGCGCACGGCCTCCGGGCCCTTGCCCACCACGAGCTCCTCGATCTTCGGCTTCGCCATCGGGCGATCCTCGGGGCGCGGCTAGTCGCCGGGGTCGCTGCCCGGCTCGTCGGCCTCGGAATCCTCGAGGTCCGGCCCGGTGGGCAGGCGCTCCAGGCGGTTGCGCACCAGGGTGCGGTGCTGCGCCTCCTCCTCCCTGAGCTCGAGGAAGAGGGCGCGTACGTAGGGATCCTTCACGTGAGGCAGCGCCCGGTCGAAGAACTCCCAGGCCTTCTCCTCGGAGGCGAGGGCGACCTCCAGGGCCTGGCGGGCGGACATGAAGACGCGCGGGGACCCGAGGCCGGGCGCCTCCACTTCCTCGAACATGGCCCGCGTGACCTCGCGGGGCGAGTCTCCGAACGCCTTCTTGCGGCGCTCGGCGAGCTGGCTCTCGTGCTTGGCCTCGTTGCGCGCCATCTCGCGGAACATGTCCGCCGCGTCGCCGGCGTAGCGCCCGCCGACGATTCGCGTGAACGTCTCGTAGCGCTCGCGCGCCTCCTGCTCGATCAGGATGGCGAGATCCAGTGCGTCCTTCAGGTCCAGACGGGCGAAGTCCACCGCCATCGCGGTCCTCCTCCCCAAGGCGATGAAACCTAGGTATCCCAGCCCGGGGCCGCCGTCGAGGATATCGCTAGAAGCCGGCGATCTCGGGGTCGGCGTGGGCGCCGTTGACGCGGCGGGTGGGCAGGGTCCTCGCCGCCGAGGGTCCCGTGTCGCGCTCGAGCGAGAAGCCGCCCACCATCGCGGCGAGCTCCTCGGCCTGGGCGTTCAGCTCGGCGGCCGCCGACGAGGACTCCTCGGCGCTCGCGGCGTTCTGCTGGGTGACCTTCTCCATCTCCCGGACCGAGCCGTTCACGCCCTCGATGCTCCGGGCCTGCTCCCGGGCCGCCGCGGCGATCTCGCTCACGATCACGGTGACCTTCTCGATACCGCCCACGATCTCGCCGAGCTTCCCGGCTACCGACTGGCTCGTGGCCTGGCCCTCGACCGTCTGACGGACGGAGTCCTTGATGAGCCCCTCGGTCTTCTGGGCGGCCTCCTTGGAGCGGAGCGCCAGGCTGCGGACCTCCTCGGCGACCACCGCGAAGCCGCGGCCCGCCTCGCCCGCGCGGGCCGCCTCGACGGCGGCGTTGAGGGCGAGCAGGTTCGTCTGGAACGCGATCTCGTTGATGTCCTTGATGATCTGCGAGGTGCCCTCGGCGCTCTTCTTGATCTGAGCCATCGCGGAGTTCATCTGCTCGACCGCGGTGGAGCCGTGGCCGGCGGCGGCGCGCGCGGTCTGGGCGAGGCCGTTCGCCTTCTGGGCGTCGTCGGCCGCCTTGCGGGTCATGGCCGCGATGGTGTCGAGCGAGCCGGTGGTCTCCTGCAGCGACGAGGCCTGCTCGGTGGCCCCGCTCGCCACGGACTGCGACGAGGAAGCGATCTGGGACGCGGCGGAGGAGACCTGGTCGGCCGCCTCGGAGACCTGGACGAGCGCATCGTGCAGCGCGACCGCCGTGCCGTTGAGGGCCTCCTTGAGGCGGGCGTGATCGCCGCGGTACTCGCCGCGCATGCGGGCGCGGAGGTCGCGGTCGGCCAGCTTCTCGAGGACCCGGGTGGCCTCGTCGGAGGGCGCCGTGACGGCGTCGAGCGTGTGGTTGATGCCGTCGACGATCTTGCGGAACTCGCCCTGGTGCCTGGCGGCGTCGGCGCGGGAGCCGAGGCGCCCCTCCACGGCGGCGGCGCCGAGCGCGTTCACGTCGGAGACGAGCAGGGTGACCGCGTCGAGGCAACGGTTCAGGTTCTCGCGCAGGGCGCGGAAGTCGCCCTGGTAGTCCTGGGTGATGCGAGCCGGGATGCTGCCGCGGGCGAGATCGGCGACCGTGTTCGCGGCGACGGTGAGCGGGCCCACGACCGCGTCGAGCGTCCCGTTCACGCCGTCCACGATCTTGCGGAAATCGCCCTGGTGCCGGCCCGCGTCGGCGCGGGTGGAGAGGCGGCCTTCCTGCCCGGCCCTGGCGAGGAGGGTGGCGTCCTCCACGAGCGCGTTCACCGACGAGATGCAGGTGTTGAGGTTCTCGACCAGCGCGCGGAAGTCACCGGGGTACTCCTCGGTGATGCGGGGAGGGACCTCGCCGCGTGCGATGTCCGCGACCGTCGACGCGGCCTTCTGCAGTGGCCCGACCACCGAGTCGAGCGCGGCGTTCACGCCGTCGACGATCTTGCGGAAGTCGCCGTGGTGACGGCTGCCGTCGGCGCGGCGGGAGAGGTCGCCCTCGACCGCGGCCTGGGCGAGCTGCGTGGCGTCGGCCACGAGCGCCTTCACCGACTCGATCGCCACGTTGAGGTCGTCGCGCACGACGGCGAACTCGCCCCTCGCCTCGGTCTCGATGCGCGAGGGGAGGTCGCCCTTGGCGATGCGATCGATCACCTGGGCGGTGGTGCGGAGGGGCGCGACGAACGCGTCCAGGGTGGCGTTCATCCCGCCCACGATGGGCTGGAACTCGGGGCTCGTGACGGAGGGGTCGCCGCGCACGTCGAGGCGTCCCTCGGCCACCGCCAGCTCGAGGCGCCCCACCTCGCCGATCAGCGCGGACACGGCCGCCTGCACGCGCCGGGCGATGACGAGCCCGCCGAGCAGCACGCCGACCACGCCCAGGATCGCCGAGAGCCCGAGCACCCAGAACGCGGTGCGGGCTGAGCGCGTGCTCGCCTCGCGGACCTCCTGGATCTCCTTCGCCTTCGCGGTCATGAATGCGCCGAGCGCACGCTCGACCTCGAGGCTCGCAGCCCGGGACTCCTTCCAGCGGCTCACGACGGCCTTCTCGAGGGATTCGTCGGCCTTGACGCTGTTGCGGCGGTTCACGCCGGCGATGAGGGCGGTGACCTTGCCGCGCCAGGCGTCCATCGCCTTCGTGGTCGCATTCCAGCCCGCGCCGCCCGAGCCCTTGGCGAAGGCGTCGAAGCTCTTCCGGTTCTCGTCGACGGCCATGAGGGCGATGTCGACGTCTCCGAAGAGCTCCTCGGCGAGCGACGGGTCGTGGCCGGAGACCGCGTAGGCCGCGTCGACGGCGCGGTCGACGTCGATTCGCGAGGCGTTCAGCTGGGCGAGCAGCTGCGACTCCGGGAACTTCACTGCGGTGAAGTGGTCGATGGCGTTGCCCACGAGGCGCATGCGCACGAGCGCGACGGCACCGACGGCCACCGTGACGAGGATGGCGATCGCGATGGTGAGGCGAACCTGGGTGACGAGACGGAGCCTTGCGAGCATCGGCGTCCTCGGTCGAGGAAAGGGGCGCGCCAGGAGCGGCGCGACGCCCTCATGAGCACGTCACGTGCCGCGTTGACGGAGGCGAAGTACGGATGAGACGGGCTGCGCTCCGCCCGTGATTCCCGGGCCTTGCGAGACCGGGCGGAGGCCTGCGCGGTAACGCGCGATGGAGTCCGCCCGTACCCGCGTCTGGACGTACCCGCCGTGGCTCCGGGGCCAAGGCCGGGCCGACCCAGGCTCCGTGTGGGAGCGTGTATTATGAGCGGCTCCGCTCGGGACGGGGGTCAAGCAGGCCGATGATCCAGCTCTACGACACGACGCTTCGGGACGGCACGCAGCGGGAGGGCATCTCGCTCTCGGTCGAGGACAAGCTCCGCATCGCGCGGCGCCTCGACGAGCTCGGCGTCGCGTTCATCGAGGGCGGCTGGCCGGGCTCGAATCCGAAGGACGCCGACTTCTTCGCCCGCGCCCGCGAGATGGAGTGGTCCCGCGCCTCCATCGCCGCGTTCGGCTCGACCTGCCGGGTGGGGGGCCAGCCCTCCGACGACGCCAACCTCGCCGCCCTCGTCGCGGCGGGCACGCCCGTCTGCACCGTGGTGGGCAAGACCTGGACACTCCACGTGACCGACGTGCTGCGCACCACGACCGACGAGAACCTCCGCATCATCGAGGCCTCGATCGCCTGGCTGCGACGCCAGGGGCGCCGGGTCATCTACGACGCCGAGCACTTCTTCGACGGGTTCCGCGCCGACCCGGGCTACGCGGTGGAGACGCTCCGCGCCGCCGAGCGGGGCGGGGCCGAGACGCTCGTGCTCTGCGACACGAACGGCGGAACGCTTCCCTGGCACGTCGCCGAGGTGGTGCGCGCCGTTCGCGAGCGCGTGTCGACGCCGCTCGGCATCCACGCCCACGACGACTCGGGCACGGCGGTGGCGTCGTCGCTCCAGGCGGTGGCGGAGGGCGCGCTGCAGATCCAGGGCACGATCAACGGCTACGGGGAGCGCTGTGGCAACGCCAACCTGTGCACCGTCGCCGCCGACCTCGAGCTCAAGATGGGCAAGCGCTGTCTGCCCGAAGGCCACCTGCGCACGCTCACCGAGGTTTCGCGCTTCGTCACCGAGGTGGCGAACCTCGCGCCCGACGATCACCTGCCGTTCGTGGGCAAGTCCGCCTTCGCGCACAAGGGCGGCATCCACGTGGCGGCCATGCGCAGGAACGCCGACAGCTACCAGCACGTGGTGCCCGAGCTCGTCGGCAACTCGATGCGGGTGGTGGTGAGCGAGCTCTCCGGCCGCGGGAACCTGCTCTCCAAGGCGGAGGAGCTGGGCCTCTCGGCGGAGGGCAGCGAGGTCGGCGGCGTGCTCGAGGAGATCAAGGCCCTCGAGGCGCGGGGGTTCTCGTTCGAGGCGGCCGAGGCCTCGGTGGCGATGCTGCTCGCGCGCCAGGAGGCCGGCTACCGCTCGCCCTTCGAGCTCGTGGACTTCCTCGTCAACGTGGAGCACCGGGCCGGCCGCGGCCTCTTCGCGGAGGCCATGGTGAAGGTGCGCGTCGCCGGCGAGGTGCTTCACACCGCCGCCGAGGGCTGCGGGCCGGTGGACGCGCTCGACGCCGCGCTCCGCAAGGCGCTCCTGCCGCGCTTCCCGGAGATCGGGGAGATGCGCCTCGTCGACTACAAGGTCCGCATCCTCGACGGCACGGCCGGAACGGGAGCCATCACGCGCGTGCTCGTGGACACGCAGCGCGGACAGCAGCGCTGGAGCACCGTGGGCGCGAGCCCCAACATCATCGAGGCGAGCTGGCGCGCCATCGTGGACGCCCTGGAGTACGGGCTCGTGGTGGCGCCCGGCCGTGCGGCGAGCGCCGCCGCCCAGGCCGCGGAGGCCCCGGGGGAGGAGGTCCGCCCGTGAAGGCCAGGGTCGTCGTGCTGGGAGGTGACGGGATTGGCCCCGAGGTGACGGCCGAGGGGGTGCGCGTCCTCGAGGCGGTGGCCAGGCGGGGCGGGCACGAGCTCACCTTCGACCCGCGGCTCATGGGCGGCTGCTCCATCGACGCGCACGGGACCGCGCTCACCGACGAGGTGCTCGCCGCCTGCAAGGCGTCCTCGGCCGTGCTCCTCGGCGCGGTGGGCGGGCCGAAGTGGGACGACCCGCGCGCAACGGTGCGGCCGGAGCAGGGCCTCCTCGGCCTCCGGAAGGGCCTCGGGGTGTTCGCCAACCTGCGTCCGGTGACGGTCCACCCGGCGCTGGCCGACGCCTCGCCGCTCCGCCCCGACCGCATCGCCGGCGTCGACATCCTCGTCGTACGCGAGCTCACGGGCGGCCTCTACTTCGGCCAGCCGAAGGGCCGCGACCGGAGGGACGGCCACGAGCGGGCGGTCGACACCCTCGAGTACCAGGACTTCGAGATCCAGCGGGTGGTGGAGCTCGCGTTCCGGCTGGCGAGGGGCCGGCGCAGGAAGGTCGCCTCGGTCGACAAGGCGAACGTGCTCGAGTCGTCCCGGCTCTGGCGCGAGATCGCCACTCGCGTCGGGCGCGACCACCCCGACGTCTCGCTCGAGCACGTGCTCGTCGACACCGCGGCGATGCGGCTGGTGGCGAGCCCTGCCGCGTTCGACGTCGTCGTCACCGAGAACATGTTCGGCGACATCCTCACCGACGAGGCGGCGGTGCTGCCGGGATCGATGGGCCTGTTGCCCTCGGCCTCGCTCGGCGACGGTGGGCCGGGCCTCTACGAGCCCATTCACGGCTCGGCGCCCGACATCGCCGGGAAGGGCATCGCCAACCCGGTCGGCACCATCCTCTCGGCCGCCATGCTGCTCCGCCACTCCCTCGCGCTCGAGGCCGAGGCGGCGCGGGTGGAGCGCGCCGTCCAGGCCGCCATCGCCGCGGGCTGCCGGACGCGCGACCTGGGCGGGAGCCTCGGCACCCGTGCGATGACCGACGAGATCCTGGCTCGCCTCGACGGGTAGGGCATCGCCATGGAGGATGCGCGCGAGTCACGCCTCGGGCTCGGCCTCGCCGCGCTCGGGCGCCCGGCGTACCTCGCGGTCGGCCATGCCGGGGCGCTCGGCGCGGACCGATCGGTCGAGGGGCTCGAGCGCCGGACGCACGAGGTGCTCGACGCCGCGTACGCGGCCGGCATCCGCTACGTCGACGCGGCGAGGAGCTACGGCAGGGCGGAGGCGTTCCTCGCGAGCTGGCTCGGGGCGAGGGGGCTCCGGCCGGACGAGATCCGCGTCGGGTCGAAGTGGGGTTACCGGTACGTTGCGGGCTGGCGGACCGAACTGCCCCCGGGGACGCCGCACGAGCTGAAGGACCACGGGCTCGCGGCGCTGGCCGCCCAGCTCGACGAGACGAGGGGGCTCCTCGGCCCGTTCCTCGGGCTCTGGCAGATCCACTCCGCGACGCCCGAGAGCGGGGTGCTCGACGACGCCGCGGTACTGGATGCGCTGGCCCGGGTTCGCGACGGCGGGGTGGCCGTGGGAGTGTCGGCGAGCGGGCCTCGCCAGGCGGACACGGTGCGGCGGGCGCTCGCCGTGCGCCGCGGAGGCGCGCCGCTCTTCGCGGCCGTGCAGGCGACCTGGAATCCGCTCGAGCCGTCCTGCGGCGAGGCGCTCGCCGAGGCCCACGCCTCGGGTGTCCGCGTGATCGTGAAGGAGGCGCTGGCCAACGGGCGGCTCGCGCCCGGGGGCGACTCGGCAGAGGCGGTGGCCCGGGCCGCGCGCTCGGAGAGCGTCGACGCGCCGGCCGACGCGGTGGCGCTCGCGGTTGCCCTGGCGGAGCCGTGGGCGGGGACGGTGCTGTCGGGGGCGGCCTCGGTGGAGCAGCTGCGGTCGAACCTGGCCGCGCTCGGCATCGAGGCGCGCGCGGCCGGACGCGTTCGCGAGGCGCTCGCCGCGCTGCGCGAGCCGCCCGGGGCCTACTGGCGGCGGCGCGCGGCGATGCCCTGGACGTGAGGCTAGGCGAGGAGGCCGAGCCGCAGGTACTCGATCCGGTGCTCGTCGGACCCGAGGTCGTGGCTGCAGGGCCCGCACAGACGGAGCAGGTGGGCGGTCGTGTCCGGCGCATGGCCGAAGGCCAGGGTCCGCTCGAAATGGCCCTTCGAGGCCAGGGCATCCGCACCGCAGCGACGGCAACGGGGCTCGTTTCGGGTCATGGTCATGACGTTCTCAACCTCCACTCCACGTGGAATACACGCACCGTGCCACGCGATCGTGGCGGCTGCGAGAATCTGGCGTTTCGCGAGGTTGGAACGATCGAGGAGGGAAGGGTGGGGGCGTGTGGGTGACGGTTTCGGTCACGGTCGAGGTCTCGAGGAAGTCGCAGCAGAGGACGGAGGGTCAGCCTCCCACCACGCCAGGACGCGCAGGGCGTGGAGCGTGACGATGCGGCTCGGCTTCCCGGCGGTCTCGAGCGCGAAGTGCACCGCGCCCGGATAGGGCCGGGCGAGAGCCCAGCGGCCGTCGGGCTCGCGGCGGGCGTGGACGATGCCCACCGCCTCCTCGAGCCGGGGATCCCTCGCCGCCCCCGCCGAGCGGAAGAGGTCGAGCGCCCGGAGCACGTCGTGATGCCACTGCGGTGGGAAGTGGAAGCGCTTCATCTCCGTGGAGACGGACCTGCCGGTGGTGTGCGAGCGGAAGAGGCGATGCTCGGCCAGGAAGTCTCGCCCGCGCGCGGCCGCACCCCGGGCGTCTGCCGACCGCGCCCGCGTCGTCGCCCCGTACAGCTGGAGCCCCTCGATCACGCTCGTGGTCGTGTGAAACGAGGAGTGAATTGCCCCTTCCGGTCTCCGGCAGTTCCAGCCGCCGTCCGGCATCTGCTCGCGAAAGAGGTACTCGACGAGCCTCTCGACCCGATCGTCGTCGACCCCGAACCACGCGAGCTGGGCGAGGATCATCCCGCTGACGCAGGTCTCGCCGATGCTCCGCCGCGGCCGCCAGAAGTTGATGCCGCCGTCGGGCCCGACGCCCTCCGCGAGGTAGAGGGCGCAGGCCCGGAGCGCGTTCGGGTTTCCCGGGCCGAGGCCGAGCTGCCGGAGGAGCTGCATCGTGTAGGTGGTGCAGGTCCACTTCGGCCGGTAGGGCGCGAGCCCCCAGTTGCCGTCCGGGCGCTGCCGTGCGAGGAGGCGCTGGCCCCACCCCGCCGTCGCCACCCGGGCCCGCTCTCGGCGCCAGGATCGCTCCGACCGATGGAGCAGGTCGCGCATCACCTGCCAGCGAACGGAGGGGTCTCCCTCCATGAGCCAGGCGATGACGGTGTCGTTCACCGCGCGCATGGGAGCATGGGCGGCATGCCCGTGCACGGCTCCTCGCGAGTCCTCGGTCCTGGCCGGCGAGCGCTGCGCGCCCGCGCGCAGGTGCACGGGAGGGCTGCTCGGGCCGCCTGTCCCTACAGGTCGATCGACTTGCGGGCGGTATCCTTGCCGGCCATGGCCCGCTGCCACTTCGTGTCGTCCCGGTCGTCGAAGACGATCGAGGGATCGGCGGGGATGGAGATCCACGCGCCCGCCCTCATCTCCATCTCGAGCTGGCCGGGCCCCCAGCCGCTGTAGCTCAGGGTCAGGATCGCCTGGCGGGGGCCCGCGCCCTTGCCGATGGCGCGGAGGATTGCGGGGTTCACGGTGAGAGCGATCCCGTTACCGATCACCCGGGTTCCCTCGACGCGATAGTCGGCGGTGTGGAGCACGAACACGCGCCCCGGCTCCACGGGTCCGCCGTACCGCATGCGCAGCGTGCCCGCGACGCCCTCGTGCTCGAGGCCCATGCGCTCCAGGAGGTCCGCGATGGGGACCTCCTTGTCCGGCCGGTTCACGACGAGCCCGAGCGCTCCGGTCCGGTCGTGGCGCACCACGTAGACGACGGCGTGGAAGAAGCGGGGATCGCGCAGCTCGGGCGCCGCGACGAGGAGCTGGCCGGCGAGGCTCGCCTCCTTCTGCTCCTGCAGAGGCTTCTCGGAGGGTGCGACCGAGACGGCGAGCGCGAGCGCCACCACCGCGCCGGCCCACCGCGCGATCCCGGCCGGGGTCACACGTGCTCGCCCAGTCGCCATGCGGCCACTACACACGGCCCGGCGCCGCATCGCAACCCGGGGGCGCTCCCGCCCGGGGTCCCCGGCTGGCGGGATTCACACCGCGTCGAACCGGTCGAACCGCATCGTGAACACCGCCCGCCCCTGGGTGAGCGAGCGCAGCTCGGTCGCGAACCCGAACATGCGCCGGAGCGGCGCCTCGCCCTGCACCACCTTCACGGCCGCCCCGCGGTCGGAGACGTCGAGGATGGTCCCCTGGCGCGCGTCCAGGCCGCCGATGACCGCGCCGAGCTGCTCGCCCGGAGCCACCACCTCCACGCGCATGACCGGCTCGAGCAGCACCGGCCTGGCCCTCGAGGCGGCCTCGCGCACGGCGTCCGCGGCGGCGACCTTGTACGCCTGCGGCCGCGACGCGCCCTCGCGGTGGGCGGCGCCGACGAGGACGACCTCCAGGTCCTGCAGGGGGAAGCCCTCGAGCACGCCGGCCTCGCCGGCCTCGCGCGCGCCCTGCTCGATGGCTTCGCGAGCGTCCTGGCGCAGGAACGGCAGGGCCGCGGCCGAGGGAGCCACCGAGAACCGGAATCCGCCGCCTCGCGGCAGGGGCGCGACCCGCACCGAGACCTGCGCCCACAGCTCGAGCTCCTCGAGCGTCCGCTCGAAGGTCGCCGTCGCCTCGGCGGTCGCGGTGAGCGTCTCCCGCCGGAGCACCTGCGGCTCGCCGGTGCGCACCGAGAGGCCGAACTCCCGGCGCAGGCGCTCGGCCACGACCTCGAGGTGGAGCTCGCCCTGGCCCGACACGAGGAGCTGGCCGGTGTCGGAATCCTCGCCGAACCGGAAGCTCGGGTCCTCGTCGGCCACGCGGGCGAGCGCCTCGAGCAGCGCGTCCCGCTCGGCCAGCGACCCGGCCTCGATCGCCTGGGAGACCACCGGCTCGTAGGCGCCGAGCCGCTCGAGCGCGATCGGGTGAGCCGGATCGCACAGCGTGTCGCCGGTGCGGGCGTCCTTGAGGCCGGTCACCGCGAAGATCTGTCCGGCGCCGAGCGAGGGCACGCCGCGCTTCTGCGCCGCGTGCATGAGCAGCACCCGGTTCACCTTCTCGAACCTTCGCTGGGTCGCATTCCACACCGCGTCGCCCTCGGCGATCTTCCCGGAGTACACGCGCACGAACACGTGCCTGCGCTTCTCGTCGAGCAGCGACACCTTGAAGGCGAGCGCCGCCAGCGGGCCGGACTCGTCGGCCGTGCGCACCGCCTCCTGACCGGTCTTCGTGTCGGTGCCGCGCACGGGAGGAACGTCGAGGGGGGAGGGGAGCCAGGCGCAGACGGCGTCGAGCACCTGGGGGATGCCGCGGTTCCGGAGCGCGGAGCCGCACAGGAGCGGCACGAACCGGCCGGAGAGGGTGGCGCGCCGGATGGCGGCGTCGAGCTCGTCGGGCTCGACCGGACGGTCGGCGAGGACCGCGTCGGCCACGGCGTCGTCCACGTCGGCGAGCCTCTCCACGAGGTGGGCACGGTCCCGCTCGCCCTCGGCGGACAGCCCCTCGCCGGAGGTGAACGCGCGCGGATCCTCCGGGTCGCCGAAGCGGAGCGTGCGCCGGTGCACGAGGTCCTCGATGCCCGTGAACGAGGCCTCCACGCCGATCGGCCGGTGCACCGGGGCGACCACGTGGTCCGGGAAGCGCTTGCGCATCGACTCCAGGGTCGCTCCGAAGTCGGCGCCCACGCGGTCCATCTTGTTGGCGAAGGCGATCCGGGGGACGTGCCAGCGATCGGCCTGACGCCAGACCGTCTCGCTCTGCGGCTCCACGCCATGCGCGGCGTCGAACACCGCCACCGCGCCGTCGAGCACCCGCAGGCTGCGCTCCACCTCGATGGTGAAGTCCACGTGGCCGGGCGTGTCGATGAGGTGGAGCTCGTGCCCCTGCCACTCGAAGCTCGTCACCGCGGACGTGATGGTGATGCCGCGCTCGCGCTCGAGCTCCATCCAGTCCATGACGGCCAGGCCGTCGTGAACCTCGCCCATCTTGTGGGTTCGACCGGCGGTGAAGAGCAGGCGCTCGGTGAGCGTCGTCTTGCCCGCGTCGATGTGGGCCATGATGCCGATGTTCCGGATCGCGCGGATCCGCCGCTCGCTCGCCGGAACCCTGGCCGCCTCGCCCATGCCGGCGGGAGTATACCCGCCCCTCGACCTCGCCCCGCCTCTCGGCGGAGCCACGCTCGGGGTTGACCGGGCTCGCGGGGCCGGGTGGGCAGGCTGCGCTATTTCTTCGCAGCCTCCTGGAACGCCTTCACCTCCTCGGCGCTGGGCGCGTCGTCGCCCGACGGCGTGGCGGGCTTCGGGGTGGCGGGCGCGGGTGCCGGGTGGAACGCCGGCGCGGGCGACCCGGCCTGGGCCAGGACGGGCGGCGGCGGGATCACGTGCAGCGTGTCCGCGCGCTCGCGGCGGCGCTCGCAGGCGCCGACGGAGGCGAGGACGGAGAGGACGGCCAGTGAGACGAAGATGGCGTGGCGCATGGGGTCCCTCGTGCAACGGGTTCGATGGGGGGACTGCAGCCGGCGTGCCTCCCGGTGAAACCCCTCCCCGCGGGCATTCCCGGGCCCGCGTGTGCGCCCGAACACGCGCGCCTCGCCTCGGGGACACACCCGCCCGCGGGTGCCCGGTCGTGCCGGGGCACCCCTTCACGGCCGGGAATGCGGCGCGGCGGCCGCGGTATGACTCGGGGCGCGTGTTCATCGCCCTCTCCAAGGTGCTCGACCTCGCCGTGGCACCCGTCACCTGGGCGCTCGCCCTGCTCGCGGGAGCCATCGTCCTCAGAGGCCGCGGCCGGGCGCCCCTCCTCTGCGGCGGCGGCGCGTTCGCCGTGATCCTCCTCTTCTCGCTCGCGCCCGTGACCGAGCGGCTCTACCGCGCGGCCGAGGCCAGCGCGTCCTCCACCTTCCGCCCCGAGGCGACCTACGACGCCGCCGTCGTGCTGGGCGGCATCGTCGAGGCGGGCGCCTCGAGAGGGAGCGGGGAGGTGGAGCTGAACGACGCCGCCGATCGCGTGACCCGCGCCCTGGAGCTCTGGCGCGCCGGGCGGGTGAGGGTGGTGCTTCTCTCGGGCGGGAACGTATTGCCGCAGCCCGGGGAGCCCTCCGAGTCGGAGCGGCTCGCCGGGAAGCTCCTCGCCTGGGGCATGCCTGCGGAGGCGGTGGTGGTGGAGGGCCGCAGCCGCAACACGCGCGAGAACG
>Ga0335084_10004881_pt1 | contig 13245 bp, 11 predicted proteins | sample Lox_Sample_44_FD_206721 | JGI IMG/M metagenome (GOLD analysis project Ga0335084, IMG submission 206721) | Soil microbial communities from Loxahatchee National Wildlife Refuge, Florida, United States - Lox_Sample_4.4 | ecosystem: Environmental > Terrestrial > Soil > Wetlands | place: USA... | reverse complement strand
TTCAGCCGCGCGGACAGATCGAACGCCTTCGTCAGCATCAGCCGGCTATGCGCCTCGGCGGCGGTCGCGTGCTGCGTCGCGAGTCCCAGCGACACCCGGTTCAGCCACTGCTCGGTCTCCTCGCGCATCGGGCCGCGCAGCTCGCCCAGCGCGACGTCTCCCGGCGGATAGCTGCCGAGAAAATCCACGCGCCTCGCGGCGTCGGGCGCGTAGCCCTCCCCTTGCGCCTGGGTCGTCGCGAGCACGATGTCGCGGTGCGTGTCGTCGATGGTGAGCACGCCCTCGGTGCCGACGACGCCGACTTCGAGGCTGTAGACGGCGCCCGGCCAGACCTTGGGCAGGGCCCACGAGATCGAGGCGTGGTAGAGGCTGCCGTCCTCGAAAGTGATGACCCCCGCCGTCGCATCGATCCCGCCGCACAGCGGACCCAGGGCCTTGTCAACCGAGCGCGCGTAGATCTCGACCGGTTTCTTCGCCTCCATCATCCACATGACGACGTCGAGCGCGTGCGTCCCCGATATCACCATCGGCGAGATCGACGACGGATCGTCGGTGCGCTGGTAGTTGTCGAGCGCGACCAGGCGGTTCATGAAGGCGCGCGAGGTCACCAGCGTGACATCGCCCAGTGCCCCCGTGCGAACCTTTTCCTTGGCCGCCAGCCAGCGCCTGCGGAAGCGTTGCGTGTAGCCGACCACCGCGTCCACGCCCGATTTCTGGATCGCCGCGAGCACCCGCTGGGAATCGGCGAGATCGGTCGCCAGCGGCTTTTCGATGAGCAGCGGAAGCCCGCGCTCCACCGCCGCGAGTATCGGCTCGACGTGCAGATGCTCGTCGGTGGAGACGATCACCGCGGTGACTTCCGGCCGCGCAAGCAGCTCGCGGTAATCCGCGGTGACGAAATCCGCACCTACCTTGCCGGCGACGAGCTTCGCCCGCTCCGGCTTGATCTCCGCCAGGCCGATGAAATCGACCTGAGGATGCCGCGCCGCGACCTCGCCGCGGAACAGGCCGACGCGGCCCGCCCCGATGATCGCGAGGCCGATGCGTTTGGGGTTCTTTTTCGGCATGACGGTCAGCTTGTTACCAGTCAAAAACCGGGGACAGACCCCATTTTTCCGGAAGGTAGCGATTCATGGAAAGTCGTCCCGAAAAACGGGGTCTGTCCCCGGTTTCACGCGACGGCGCGGACCGATTTCGCCGCGGCGGAGGCGAGCGATACCGCCTCGTTGCGTTCCGCCGACAGGTCCGCGGCGATGTAGATCTCCATCACCGTGCGCGCGTGCTCGGGGGTCACCATGACCGGACGGTCGTAGACCACCGCTTCGAGGAAATGGATCGTTTCGGCCGCCATCGGCCCGGCGTAGGTGTGCTCGACCCGTTCGCCGGGCATGGTCGACATCGGCAGCTGCATGCCCTTCTGCATCGTGTTCAGCACCACGTCGCGGTGGCTGTCGTCGACCAGCAGCGCGCCTTCGGTCCCCACCATCTCGATCCAGGTGGTCGAGAAATTCGGGTATCCCGGCGGCAGGCTCCAGCCGCCGCCGACCACGAGCGAGAGGCCCGTGTCCATGGTGACCATGATCCACTGGCTGTCCGGAATCGGCTGGCCGCTCGCTTCCTGCATCGCCCCGAAGTTCTGCTGCGAATACACCCGCACCGGCCGGGCCGGCTCCAGGCACCACAGCACGAAGTCGAGGTCGTGGGTCGACTCCATCGCCGCCGGCGAGAGCTTCACCCGGCCGCTGATCTTCTTTCCGAGGCCCCGCGTGATATGGCGCGACACCAGGGCGCTCACCGGCCTGCCGATGGTGCCGTTGCGGATCGATTGCCGCACGTAGGCGAACTTGGGATTGAAGCGCTGCGAGTAGCCGATGGTGAACTTGAGGGCCTTCTTCTTCGCGAGCGCGATCAGCTCGTCCGCCTCCGAAAGCTCCATCGCGATCGGTTTCTCCAGGAACACGTGCTTGCCTGCTGCGAGGCTGTCGCGGGCCATCGGATAGTGGGTGGTCTCCGGCGTCGCCGAGATGTAGACAGCCTCGATTTCCGGGTTCCTCAGGAGCTCGCGGTAGTCGGCAAGCGCGCTCTTCGCCCCGGTGGCCCTGGCCACTTCGGCGAGCCGCTCGGGCCGGATCTCTGCGAGATGCAGGCTCTTGGTCAGGGGATGGGCGGCACAGGTCTCGGCGCGGATTCCGCCGCACCAGCCCGTGCCGATGATCGCTACGCCGATTTGCTTCATAGAACCTCCAGGATGCCGCTCCATCTTCTTGTAACCACGTATTATCGCCTGATCTTGAGCAAACGGGCAGCCGTTTCCCCCATGATCTTCTGCTTGTCCGCCGACGACAGCCGGGGCACGCTGTTGATCAACCCCACCGGGTCCTCCTCGCCCATGTCGAAGGGATAGTCGGTGCCCAGCAGCACCTGCTGGGGCCCGTACTTGTCGATGAGATTGCGAAGCATTTGAGGGTCGAACGCGATCGTGTCGAAGTAGAACTTCTTGAGATAGGTCGAAGGCGCCTTCTTGATCACCGTGCGGCAGTCGGGCCGCGCGCGCCAGGCGTGGTCCATGCGCGCCCAGTAGTGCCCGATGAACCCACCCGCGTGCGGCAGGACGATCTTGAGGCCCGGGTGCCGCTCCATCATGCCGTCGAAGATCAGGCGCATGGTTCCCACGCTGGTGTCGAGCGGGTTACCGATCACGTTGTTGAAGTAGTGGTCCGTGAAGCGCTCGGCGTGCGTGAATCCGATCGGGTGCATGAAGATGACGATGTCGAGCTCGCGCGCCTTGGCGAAGAACCGGTCGAGGTCGAGCGCGGGGTCGGTAAGCTCGCGTCCGGCGACGTTCGGGTTGATCTCGACCCCGCGCAGGCCGAGCTGCTTGACGCAGCGCTCGAGCTCGCTCACGGCGAGGTCGACATTCTGCAGCGGCACCGTGCCCAGGCCGACGAAGCGGTCGGGCCAGGTCGCCACGATCTGCGCCAGCCTGTCGTTGATCATGCGCGAGACCTCGAGCCCGAGACCCGGCTCGGCCCAGTAGTAGGTCTGCTGCGGCGCCGGCGACACCGCCTGGATGTCGACCCCCATGCGGTCCATGTCCTCGAGGCGCAGCTCGATCGTCGAGAGCTTCGGCCCGCGCTCCTGCATCTGCTTGACGTTGACCTCGCGGGTCAGCGCGTTGGCGAACTTGATTTGCGGCTCGTACTGCGCCGGATTGAGGGGCGCCATCTTCGCCGCCGCGTCCTTGTTCAGGAAATGGCAATGAATGTCGACCCGCAGGCTGCGCCCTTTCCTATCGCGCACCAGGGTTTGCGCGTGTTTCTTCGAGCGCGTGCTCTTGGCGGGACCCCGACGCGAAGCGGCCATGGGGTGAGTGTGTCCCGGCTGATCGCAGCCGGGAGTGACGCAGGTGAACATCATGACAGTCCTTCTCCAGTAGGTTGAGTCAGAAAACTCCAAGGTGCTGCGTAATCAGTGCCTGGTCCGCGCGGACGCGATCCGCTCCTCCGTGAAAGACGACGCGGCCGGTGTTGAGGATCACCACGTCGTCGGCGAGATCGAGCGCGAGCTTCACGTTCTGCTCGACCAGGAGGATCGATTGGCCTTCGTCCTTCAAACGCGCGATGGTGCGGCCGACTTCGGCGACGATCAGGGGCGCCAGTCCTTCGGAGGGCTCGTCCATCAACAGCACACGCGGGTTGCCCATCAGCGCCCGGCCGATCGCGAGCATCTGCTGCTCGCCCCCCGAAAGCGAGCCGGCCACCTGCTCCAGGCGCTCCTTCAACCTCGGGAACAACCCGACGACGCGCTCCAGCGTCCAGGGCTTCGCGGCCTCGGGGCGGGACTGCCTCGATACCACGAGATTCTCGCGGACCGTGAGCGTCGCAAAGATGCGACGGCCCTGCGGCACGAAGCCGATCCCCTTGCGCGCGATCGCTTCGGGCGGCAGGCGCAGGATCGAGGCGCCGAACAGGCGGATGTCGCCGTTACGCGGCGGCAGGAATCCGATGATGCTGCTCATGCAGGTGGTCTTGCCCGCGCCGTTGCGGCCGAGGAGCGCCAGGACCTTGCCGGCGTCCAGCGCGAACGACACCTGATGCAGCACGTGGCTCTCGCCGTAGAGCGCATCAACGCCGGAGAGCGCGAGAGCTTCGCTCACCTAGTCTCCAAGGTAGACCTCGCGGGTCTTCGGGTCGGCGATGATCTCGGCGCGCGTTCCCTCGACGATGACGCTGCCGTAGTGGAGCACGGTAATGCGCTCGGCGAGATCGAGCGCCGTGTCCATGTCGTGCTCGATCATCACCACCGTGACCTCCCTGGGGATCCGCGAGATCAGCTCCTTCATCGCCGCGCGCTCCTCCCGGGACAAGCCCGCGAGCGGCTCGTCGAGCAGCAGCAGCTTGGGCTTCTGCGCGAGCGCCATGGCGATCTCGAGGCGCCGCTTCTCCCCGTAGGCGACCTCGCCGATCGGCCGCCGAGCGAGGTGCTCGAGACCGACGAGCCTGAGAACTTCGCGAGCTTCGGTTTCAAGTTCGGTGTAGCTCGCGAGCGCCCGGAAGGCCCCCCAGCGTATCGTGCGCAGTCCGAGCAGCGACAACACGATGTTGTGCAGCAGCGAGTCCCTCGGAAACAGGGTGATGATCTGGTAGGTGCGCGCGAGTCCCCGGTGCGCGCGCTGGTGCGGCTTCAGCCGCGACACTTCGTCCCCGAAGAGGCGGATCGTCCCGCTGTCGCGCGCCAGGTCGCCGGTGATGAGATTGAACAGCGTCGTCTTCCCCGCCCCGTTCGGTCCGATGATCAGGCGCCGCTCGCCGGGCATCACCTCGAGCGACACGCCGTTCATGGCCGGCAGCCCGCCAAAGGCCTTCTTCAGGTTGGCGAGCTGGAGCGCCGGGGTCATTCAGTCTTCCTTGCCGTCGCGGTCGCGCGCCGCCACAAGCGGAGCGCTCCGGGGACCACGCCCTCGGGCACGAAGATCACGATGAGCACGAACACAAAGCCCATCAGCATGTTCCAGCGCTCGATGTAGGCGGACACGTAGTTCTTCAGCAGCATGATGATCGCCGATCCGACGATAGGCCCCGCGAGCGTTCCCGACCCTCCGGCGATGACGCCGAGGAGCGCCTCCGCCGAGCTGGTGATGGAGAGCGAGGCCGGATGGATGTACTTGTTGTAGTAGACGAACAGGAGCCCGGACACCGCCCCCCAGAACGCGGAATAGACGAATGTGATCCAGCGCACCGTCCACACGGCGTGGCCGAGTGCGCCCATGCGCCGCGGCTGGTCGCGCGTGCCGCGCAGTGCCGCTCCGAACGGGGACGCGACGAACATCGCCATGAGGACGATCGCCGCCACGGTCACCGCCAGGGCAAAATAGTAGAAGGACGTCGCGCCGTCGAGGCTGATGCCGAACGGCGCGGGGCGCGTCAGCCCCCGCAGACCGTTGTCGCCGTCGGTCACCGACACCCAGCGGTAGGCCGTGCCCCAGAGCACCTGCGACAGCGCGAGCGTGATCATGAGGAAGCCCAAGCCTGTCGCGCGCAGGGAGATCCAGCCGAAAGCGCAGGCGACCAGCGTCGTCGCGAGCAGGGCGGCCGGGGCGGTGAGCCAGTGTCCCAGCCCGAGCTTGAGCGACATCCACGCCGAAAGGTAGGCCGCGAGCCCCAGCCACGAGGCGTGGCCGAGGGAAGGCAGCCCGCCGTAGCCGACCAGCAGATTGAGGCTCGCCGCGAAGATCGCCGCGATGAAGATCTGGCTGGCGAGATTGACGTAGTACTCCCCGGCGATCCACGGCATCGCGGCGAGCGCCACGCCTAGGACCGTCCAGCCCGCCCACCTCATGCCGTTCATACGCTCGCCTCCGCACCACCGTGCAGCCGATAGAGCGGGCTGTCGGCTCGTGAGCGCATTCGCCGGTCGCATCCCCATCCAGATGGGGCCCCTGCTCCGCGGCTCATACGCTCTGTCGTCCGAACAACCCGCGCGGCCGGAACGCGATCACCACGATCATCGGCAGGAACAGGATGACGTAGGCGAGGTCCGGAAGCAGCGCCGTTCCGAAAGTGTAGATCGCTCCGATGAGGAAGCTGCCGACGAAGGCGCCGAGCAGGCTGCCCACCCCGCCCAGCATCACCACGATCAGCGCGAGCGGCAGCATGTCGGCGTCGAGGCCGGGATAGGCGGACATGATCGGGCCGCCGACGATACCGCCCGCGCCGGCGAGCGCCGCGCCCAGGCAGAAAACGGTGGTAAAGAGCTTCGACACCGGTATGCCGACGGCGCGTGCCATCTGCATGTCGTCGACCCCGGCGCGGATCATCGCGCCGATGCGCGTGCGCTCCATCAGGAGATAGAGACCGATCGCCGTCACCACCGCGATGCCGAGAACCACCAGCCGGTAGGTCGGAAACGCCACGCCGCCGATGAGCAGGGGCCGCTGCAGCGCCGGAGGGGTCGGAACGGGGATCGGGTCGCCGCCCCACACGACAAGACAAAAGTCGGCGACGATGAACGATATGCCCAGAGTCACGAGCACCTGTCCCAGGGCGTTACCCGCAAGGGCCCTGAGGATGTAGCGCTCAATCAATCCGCCCAATACCGCGATCACCGCCCCACCGATCAGCGCAGCGAGCCACAGGTTCGGGATGAACTTCAGCACGCTGACCCCGACGTAGGCGCCAAGCATGTATAGCGAGCCGTGCGTCAGATTGGCGATGCGCATCAGGCCGAAGATGAGGGAGAAGCCGGCGGCGAGCAGGAACAGCAACCCCCCCAGTGCGAGACTGTTCAGCGTCTGAATGATCCAGTACTGCACAAAAAAAGGGGCCGGATGGCCCGGCCCCGCGTTCGCCTCTTGCTTACGGTTCCAGGTTCTTCGCGGGCGGCCAGTCGCGCGAATAGACCGGATTCTTCAGAAACTCATCCGGCTTGTAGTGCCAGAACTGGCTCACGTCCGGGTAAGTGTAGATCACACGGTTCACCAGCCGTCCGTCCTTGCGCTCGACTTTACGGATGAAGACGCTGGCCACCACGTTGCCGTAGCGATCGAAGGAAACCGGCCCGCGGCAGGTGTCGACCTTGATGGAACGGACCGTCTTCATGAAAGCTTCCTTGTCCTCGATCTTTCCCTGCAGCTTCTGCAGCGTCGCATCGAGCACCGCGGCCTCGACGTAGGTCGCTGCCGCATAGAAGCCGGGATCGTAGCCCCAGTCGACGCGGAAGTTCGCGACAAAGCGCTTGTTGATCGCGTTCTCGATCTCCGCCGAGTACCAGCACGCGGTGACGATGCCGAGCGCCTCGTCGCCCATGTTGCGCAGCACCGCCTCGTCGAAGGCGGTCATGCCGCCGACCACAGGGATCTTGCCGCGCAGGCCGTATTCGTTGAACTGCCTGAAGAAGCGGAAGCCGTTCGAGCCGGCGAAGCCGAGGAAGATTCCATCGACGTTGCTCTTGAGCTGGGCGATGTAGGTCCCGTAGTCGGGAACGGTGAGCGGCGAGAACAGCTTCTGCACGATCTTGCCGCCCGCGTCCTCGAACACGCGCTGGAAGCCGGCGCACATCTCGTGCCCGTAGGCGAGGTCGTCGGCGATCGTGATCATGCGCTTGTACTTGAGCGTCTTGGCGCAGTAGTCGCCGAGCGGCATCGCGGACTGCGAGGAGGTGGAGGTTCCGCGCGTGAACCAGGGATTGGGCTTGCGCTGCGTCATGTCTTCGGCGGCCGCGACCGAGAGGGTGAGCAGGTGCGCCTGGCGAATGTAATCGTCTGCCGCCAGCGCCGAAGCCGTGTCGAGCGGACCGATCATGATGTGGATCTTGTCGCGCTCGACCAGCTCCTGGATCTTGGTGCGCGCCTGCGCAGCCACCCCGCCGCTGTCCGCGACGAAAAGCTCGACCTTGCGGCCCCCCATGGTGTAGTTGCGCTCCTTGAGGTACTGAACGAGCGCGCGCTCCATGTCGATGCCGCCTGAGGCCAGCGGTCCGGTCTTCACGGTCACGAGACCGACCCGGATCGAGCCGCTTTGCGAACGAACGATCGAAGGGAAGCCTAGCGCCGCAGCGCCAGCCCCGGATGCCTGGATGAATCGCCTGCGATTGAATGTCATGGTCCTCCTCCTATGCGTGATCGGGTCAGTGTGTCGGGGGCGTCTTGGGGGCGTCGGGCTGCTTCAGGGGCTGCGAGCGGTCGAAGGCGTCGATTCTCATGCATTCCCCGAAAATGCGCATCACCGTCGGCACGCCGGCGGTCGTGACGTTGAAGAATTTCGCCCCGAAGACCTGGGAGGCCAGGCAGATATCGGCGATCGTCACCGCGTCGCCGTGGCTGAATCGCCCGGTCTCCTGCTCCTTGGCCAGGTGCGCCTCCAGGGCCTCCAGGGCCTTCTGCGTCCAGTGCGCGAGCCATTTGTTGCGCGCCGGCTCGTCCTGATGCATCTCCTTCTCCAGGTAGCCGCGGATCCTCGGGACCACGAGAGGATGGCCGTCGCTGACGACGATCTGCGCGAGCCCGCGCACGCGCGCCCGGCCGCGCGCGTCCCTGGGCAGCAACGGCGGATTCGGATGGGTCTCTTCCAGGTACTCGAGGATGGCCATCGACTGGAACAGCGGCGTCCCGCCGTCCACCACCAGCGCCGGCACCACGCTCTGCGGATTGAGCGCCTTGTACTCGTTCGAATGCTGCTTTCCTTCGAGCAGGTTGATCGAAACCTGCTCCGCCTGGACGCCCTTCAGCGCAAGCGCCGTGCGCACGCGATAGGTCGCGAGCGAGCGCCAGAACCCATAGAGCTTCATCGCCACTCTTTCCTCCTTTGCCCTCTAGCGCTTCGCCGGCACCACGGGAAGCAGCACCCAGGACTCTCGACCCGGCCCCGCGTGCACTGTTACGTTCCCGCCGAAGACCCCGGCCGGGCGATCGCGCGGGTCATCATGCAGGAAGGGCCCGCAGCCGCGCAACTCATTCTTGAAGTTCGACAGGCGTGCGCCGGTGGAGTGCTGCCACTCGTAGTCCTTCCCGCGCACGGAGAGCGCTACGCGGTGCCCGGCCGGCACCACGATCGAAGTGGGCCAGATCTCGATGTCGAGCTGCACCACCTTTCCGGGTTCGAGCAGCTGGCGCTCGTCGTGGGTGTGATAGGGACGGTACTCGGTGGAGAGCCCGGCATCGAGCTTGCGGTGCGAGGCGCGCAGCCAGCCCTGCGCGACCGGGGTGTGCGGGTCGATCGCACCCATGAAGACGACTTCGCGCAGGTCGGGGGTGAACACCCGGAAAACGAGAAACACATCGGCGTCGGCCGTCGACGAGGACAGGAACAGGCGCGCAGCCAGCGGCCCGGTGATCTCGGCCGCCTCTTCCAGGGGTCCCGACATGAACGTCAGACCGTCCCCTAGCGCCGCGTAGCTCGCGCTGCCGGCCGTCTTCGGCGGCTCCGGCCGCAGAATGTGGCCTGCCGGATCGAGGTAGAGCTTGGTCCACTGCGTGCGCGCGATCGGCCACTCGTTCTCGTGCCGCTCGACGAACCTGTCCGCATGGCGCACCTGGAGCTGCACACGAGGGTGCTTCTCCCAGCTGTTCCGCTCCCCCTTGAGGTAGAACGCGAAGAATCTCTTCTGGAGGGCGACTCCGTAGTCCGTGTAGAAGTGCGTCCAGTGCTCGATGCCGTGCGCTTCGAGCCACTTGTCCTTCGAGGCGGCGCGCACGAAACCCTCGAAATTGCCGCGCGGATGCAGCCCCTGCCCTCCCCAGTTGGCCGCGGAAAGGAAGGGCACGGTAATCTTGTCCCAGCGCGGCGAGCGCGCCTTGTGGTACTCGTCGTCGAGCGGATGAGCGAGGATCTCGTCGCCGAAGTCGCAGCGGTTCTTCTGCAGCGCCTTGTCGGAGAGCGTCTCGTCGCCGCAGACGAGCCCGCCGGTCACGCGGCTCCGCGGCCCGCGCTCGCCCAGCCCGTACTGGACGGTCTTCACCTGCATGTCGTACCAGTTGGCCCAGAAGGTGGAGAGGATGCCGCCGTGGTGGGTCATGTCGCGGTACCAGTCGGCCGCGCCTTCCCAGATGCACATCGCGGCGAGATGCGGCGGCTGGAGCGAGGCGACGTGCCACTGGTTGATGCCGTAGTAGGAGATCCCGTTCAGCCCGACCTTGCCGCTCGACCAGGGCTGCGTCCCGGCCCATTCGATGCAGTCGTAGAAATCCCGGGTCTCGCGCGGAGAGAAATGGTCGATCATGCCCGGAGAGCGCCCGGTGCCGCGCGAATCCACGCGCGCGCAGACGTAGCCCTCGGGCACCCATTTCTCCGGGTCGACGACCTCCCAGTTCTGGTACCGGTTGCTCGACCCGTAGGCGACGTCGGGGTGCTCGGCCACCATGCGCTGCCAGGCGCTCGGATAGCCGTCCTGGAACGCGAGTCCCTTGGCGTAGGGACCGTAGCTGAGGATCACCGGATAGCGCCCCTCCTTCTCCGGACGATAGACATCGCAGCGGAGAACCAGGCCGTCGTCCATGCGGATCGGAACGTCCCAGTCGATGCGCATCCCGTCGCGAAGTTCGCTCTTCGGCGACTCCACTTGTTCTCCTTCGGATTGAAGCGGCCTGCCCTGCAGCTGTTATATTTGTCGAGCTGCAATTGGAACGCACGCTGCAGCGAGTGTCAACCGGAGGATTGCAATGAGAATCGGGATCGCGGGAACGGGAAGGATGGGCGCGGCGATCGCCCAGCGTCTGCTCGGGCTCGGCCATGAGGTCACGGTGTGGAACCGCACTGCGGAAAAGACGCGCCCGCTCTCCGCCGCCGGGGCCAAAGTCGCCGCAACCCCCGCGCAGCTCGCCGCCGCGTCGGAGACCGTCATCACCATCCTGACCGACGCGGCCGCAATCGATGCCGCCTACCTAGGCAAGGACGGGTTGCTCTCCGGTGAGGTCGCCGCAAAGCTCTTCATCGAGATGAGCACGGTGCGTCCCGAGACCGAGCGTGCGCTCGCCGGAAAGATCCTCGCGAAGGGCGCGACGATGATCGAATGCCCCGTCGGCGGGACCATCGGTCCGGCGAAGGACGGCAAGCTCTTCGGCTTCGTCGGAGGCGAGACCGCGGACGTCGCGCGCGCCAAGCCGCTGCTCGAGCAGATGTGCCGGCGCATCGAGCACGTCGGCCCGGTCGGCGCCGGCGCGAGCATGAAGCTCGCGATCAACCTGCCGCTACTCGTCTTCTGGCAGGCATTCGGCGAGGCGCTCGCGCTGGTCCGGCCGCTCGGCCTCGACGCCGCGCGGCTGGTCGACATCTTCGGCGACACCTCGGGCGCCCCCACCGCGCTGAGAAACCGCGCTGCCGCGCTCACCGCGGCGATCCAGGGGAAGGACGTGGGGCCGATCACCGTGGACATCGACGCCATGCGCAAGGACCTGCGCACCATGGTCGAGGAAGCCTCGGCGCTGGGCAAGCAGCTGCCGGTCACCTCGCGCGCGTTCGAGTGCTACGACCAAGCCTCGAAAGCCGGGGGCGGGAAGGGAGACATCACCGGAATTCCGGTGCGCTGGATGAAACTGTAGGCGTCCGCTACTGCACCGGGACGACGCCATCCAGGCGGGAGAAGCATTCCCGCCGCGCAGTCTCCAGAAAATCGCGAAGGAAAGGCTGGCGCGCCGTCTCGGCGGTGGTGGCCGCGTGCAGATTGCTCCACAGCCCGGTGCGGCCGACGCTGCGGGCGATCACGTACTTGTAGTCGACGTAGTTCTTGATCCCCCAGTTCGGCAGCGCCGCGACCCCGCGCCGGCTCGCGACCAGCTGGAGGATCGCGACCGTGAGCTCGGCGGTACGCCGCACCGGGTGCACGCCGGCAGGTTTGAGGACGCGCCGGATCAGGTCGATGCGCTCCTCCGGCACCGGATAGGTGATCAGCGTCTCCTTCGAAAAATCGCCGGCGCTCAGGTAGCGCTTCTCGCGCAAGGGGTGATCCGTCGGCAGCACCGCCAGCACCTCGAAACGGAACAGCGGATGGAAGACGATGCCGCGGCGCGGCTTGTTCTCCGAGCCGATCACGAGGTCGGTCTTGCCTTCGGTGAGCATGTCGACCGGGTTGGGATGGAAGCCAGAGACGAGGTCGAGCTCGACCTCGGGCCATTCCTTGCGGAACACGTCCATGATCGGCATCAGCCAGTCGAAGCAGGTGTGGCATTCCAGGGCGATGCGCAGCGTGCGCGCCGGCGACTTCGCGAGCTTCGCGAGGTCGCGTTCCGCGCTCTGCACCTCGCCCATCACCGAGCGCGCGAGCGCGACCAGTCTCTGCCCGGACTCCGTGAGCTTCACCGACTGCCCGTGGCGCTTGACCACCGGCGCCCCGTAATGCGACTCGAGCGCGCGCAGCTGGTGGGACAGCGCCGACTGGGTGAGGTGGACGCGGTCGGCCGCGCGCGAGACCGTGCCGCTCTCGGCGAGCGCGATGAGGGAGCGCAGGTGGCGGATCTCGAGCACGGCGGAACTATGAACCGTCTTCATGTTTTCCGCAAGAACTTTCACTGGATTCATAGTCTAGGGTGCGCGATCATGTCACCGGGTCAAAATGCAGCCAGACAGAACCGCCGAGCTCCGCGCCCTGCTGGAACGCCGCATCCTCGTACTGGACGGCGCCATGGGCACGACCATCCAGGGCTACCGGCTCTCGGAGAGCGATTTCCGCGGCAGGCGCTTCGCCTCCTCCGCGCGGGAGCTGAAGGGCAACAACGACCTGGTCTCGCTCACGCGGCCCGAAGTGATCGCCAAGATCCACGCCCAGTACCTCGACGCGGGCGCCGACATCATCAAGACCAACACCTTCAACTCGAACGCGCCGTCGCAGGCCGACTACGGGCTCGAGGGCCTGGCGTACGAGCTGAACCACGCCGCCGCCCTGATCGCGCGCGAGGCGGCCGACCGCGCCAGCGACCGCGATCCCGCCAAGCCGCGCTTTGTTGCCGGGGTCCTGGGACCCACCAACAAGACCGCGTCGATCTCGCCCGACGTCAACGATCCGGGATTCCGCAACATTCACTTCGACGAGCTGGTAGCCGCCTACGGGGAGGCACTCCGGGGCCTGGCCGACGGCGGCGCCGACATCATTCTCCTGGAAACCATATTCGACACGCTGAACGCCAAGGCGGCGATATTCGCGGTCGAGGCCCTGTTCGAGCAGCGGGGACAGCGGCTGCCGGTCATCGTGTCCGGGACCATCACCGACCAGTCCGGGCGCACGCTCACGGGCCAGACCCCGGAGGCCTGCTGGAAC
>Ga0335084_10004880_pt1 | contig 13246 bp, 15 predicted proteins | sample Lox_Sample_44_FD_206721 | JGI IMG/M metagenome (GOLD analysis project Ga0335084, IMG submission 206721) | Soil microbial communities from Loxahatchee National Wildlife Refuge, Florida, United States - Lox_Sample_4.4 | ecosystem: Environmental > Terrestrial > Soil > Wetlands | place: USA... | reverse complement strand
ACATGAAAGACAAACTCAGAATAACTCGAGAAGAAGCTATGAGAAGAGCAGTTGAAACTGTAGAATATGCAAAATCACATGGTTTGAAAATGAGATTTACGGTTGAAGATGCAAGTAGAGCAGAACCCGAATTTTTAATCAAGGTATGTAAAGCAATTTCTGATGCAGGTGTAGACAGAATCAGTATTCCTGACACTGTAGGAATTATGAGGCCAAACGGTATGTATAATCTAGTAAAAATAGTTCGTGAAAAGATCAAGACTCCGCTTGATGTACACTGTCATAATGATATTGGGTTGGCTTTGGCAAATGCATTAGCAGGATGTGATGCAGGAGCGGATCAGATACATACTACAATTGATGGCATAGGAGAAAGAACCGGCATACCTGCATTGGCAGAGACTGCAGTTGCGCTTACATATCTTTACAGATCTCCAAATAACTTCAGATTGGATATGCTTATGGATCTTTCAAGATTAATTGAACAATATACAAGTATACCACCCTATGATTCAAAGCCAATTGTAGGCTCTACAGCCTACAAGCACAAGGCTGGAACTCATCTGGCGGCAATTCTTAGAAATCCGGCAGCATACGAACCAATAGAGCCCAAGGTTGTTGGAAACCGGAGAAGAATAGTGTTTGGAGAGCTTGCTGGCAAGAATGGCGCTGCTTATCTCATGTCACTTCTAGGATTAGAACAAAATGATGAAAATGCGAAGAAGGTAGCATCTGGTTTGAAAAACCTAAGAATGGGAGACTTGCTTGAAATTCCATTAGATGACAGACTTGAAAGAAAGATAATTAATGACACCCAGGTGAAGATAAAGACAGGTAAATAATATGAAATGTCTAGAATGTGATGCAAATATCAATCCCCCAAAAGACTCGATGGAGGGAGAGATAATAACATGCTCTGACTGCGGTGCAAGCTTCGAACTTGCCAAGGGATCTTCGGGCTTTGAGTTGAAACCAGCACAAACTGTTGGTGAGGACTGGGGCCAGTGAGCTCAGGTCTATCGATTCTTTACGATACCATTCGATGGGAAGAAAAGGCCCTGTTCGATGCAGCTAAGGAAAAGGGCATTAGCATAAAGATGGTAGATTGTAAGAATTTATTCATAGATTTAGATAACAGCAGTGAGGAATTTGAAACCGCCATTCAGAGATGCGTCAGTTATTATCGAAGCCTTCACTCTACGGCTGCTCTTGAAGGAAAGGGAATCAATGTCATAAATTCTTTGAATACAAGTATCTATGCAGGAAATAAGCTCTTCACGCATATGCTTCTTCAAAAAAAAGGTATTCCAACGCCTTTTAGTGCCGTAGCATTTTCAGAAGAGGCCGCCTTGGCGCTACTTGAAAAGAAGGGTTATCCAATGGTCTTAAAACCAACAGTTGGGAGTTGGGGGAGAATGATTGCTTTGCTAAAAGATCGTGATTCTGCAGAAGGAATAATCGAGAGTAGAGAAAAAATGTATCCAATTTATCAGGTATACTATCTGGAAGAGTTTGTAAATAGACCCCCACGAGATATAAGAGTGATCATGGTTGGCGATAAAGTGGTTGCAGCAATTTATCGATATTCAGGAGAGGGACAATGGAAGACTAACATGGCTCTAGGCGGAAAAGCCGAAGAATGCAAAGTAACTAAAGAATTGGAGGATGTTTGCATCAAAGCAAAAAACTGTGTCAATGGACAGATAGTTGGGATAGATCTGATGGAAAGTAAAGAAAATGGCCTTGTTGTACATGAAATTAACAATACAACGGAATACAAAAATACCGTGAGAGTTACAGGCGTAAATATACCAGCATTGATGATCGATTACGCAAACCAGTTGAGAAAATAAGATTTGGACTCTTCAATCACTATCACACCAAGGTACTCTGTAAAGATGCTAGAGAAGGCTCTGAGGTTGTATACCCCTTCTCTTTCAGAAAAGCCACTTGCAGAGTTTCTTGCAGACAAGTGTGATGATCTTGGGTTTGAGAACATTCGGATAGATGACGTAGGGAACCTCATAGCAACTAAAGGTTCTGGCTATCCAAGGATTTTGTTATGTGGACATATGGACACCGTACCAGGTAAAATAAAGGTAAGAAATGAAAACGGATTTATTTATGGACGAGGAGCTTCTGATGCAAAAGCACCATTGATGTCAATGCTTCTTGCTGCAGCTTCAACCAATGGCAACAGCGGTACGGTAATGTTTGCTGCAGTAGTTGATGAAGAAGGAAATGCTACAGGTATCAAGAGTTTGGTAAAACAAAAACCAGAGATAGATTATGCAATTTTTGGAGAACCAAGCGGTATTAGGAAAATCACTATTGCATACAAGGGAAGAATTGCAATAAACTTGAAGGTAAATGTAGGCAACAGCGCTCATGCAAGTGCACCATGGCTTGCAAAAAATGCCATAGAGGAATCACATATCTTTACAACAGCATTAAAGAAGACTTTGGAAGATAATCAGAGTGGTAAGCCAAAAAGCTTGATGTTAACTTCATCTCTTACAGAGATAAAAGGTGGTACTAGTCATAACGTTACACCAGTAGAATGCGATGCAATCATGGATGTTAGAATTCCAGTTGACATGAATTGCAAAATGGTAGGAGAAAAAATTGCAACTACTGTTCAGGAAATTGCAAAAAAACAAGGAGTTAATGCATTTTATTCTGTTTTAGATGAGACTGAACCATTCGAAGCTCCACACAATTCACCATTAGTGCGTGCACTAACATTAGGAATTATGGATGTAGAAAAGGTTAGACCTCAGCTAATAAGAAAGACAGGCACTGGTGACATGAATATCATTGGTAACTCGCTAAACATTCCAGTTGTCACATATGGTCCAGGAGATCCTCACGCGTCTCACACGGTAGATGAAAGAGTAACAACAGATGAATTTCTTAGAAGTATCGAGGTCTTCAAAAGAATGCTACATCACCTTGGGAGACTACACGAAGTCAAACCTGTAGCTCCTTCAACCACTATGAAATAAAACGAAGGTCAAAATATAGAATCCATAGAATTTCTCAAATATGTTATGGTTCATAGGGCTTGGCATATACGGTTCTGATGGTATTAGTGTTAATGCTATAAAAACGCTAAAAAAATCAAAGGTAACGTATTTTGAAAATTTCACAAGCCCCATAGGAAAACAAGATATATCAAAAATTAAGAAATTTGTCAAAGGAAGACTAGTAGTAGCTCCACGATGGCTTGTTGAAGATGGTAAGGCAATTTTGTCAGATGCAAAAAAGAAGAATGTCGTATTACTCACTTATGGAGATCCCTTTGTGGCTACTACTCATATGGAATTACGTACTAGGGCTGAAAAAGAAAATATCAGGACAAAGGTAATACACAGTGCGTCTGCAATAACTTCCTTAATAGGAGAATGTGGATTACATCATTACAAGTTTGGAAGACCTGTAACCATTATGAGAGAAATATCGTCGCTTGGCACTGTCTATAGAACTATTTATGAAAACATGGTAAAAGGGGATCATTCACTTCTCATATTAGAATATGATAGTAATAGTAACTTTTTTTTAGATCCGAAAGATGCCTTGATAAATCTACTGAATATTGAAAAAGAGCAAAAAAGAACCATTGTCTCCGAATCAACATTTGGAATTGTAGCATCAAGAATTGGTTCTAGAAACCAAGAAATAATTTCAGGAAAATTATCCACGCTTGTGCACACTGATTTCGGAAAACCGCCTCATACTATCATAATTCCAGGGAGATTACATTTTACCGAACATGATGCTATTAGGGCATTTTCCAGATGTTTAGATGGACCAATTGACAATTCATCAAATATTCGGAAAATATCAGAACAGATGATCTTAAAGTATGTTCCAAAGGCAAGGGAGGCCCTTGATGAGGTGATAAAGCAGTTTGGGGGTGACAAGACGCTAGAGTCGGTCATTGAAAATGCCAATCTGTACATAGATGATGCGGAGAAATTCCAAAGGGAGGGAAAAGAAGAACTTGCAATTCTAAGCATTGGATATGCAGAAGGTTTGATTGATGCCCTCAGGCTCTCTAAAGGTATCGATCCTTGGACACAGAGTTTATAGATTAATCAATAGATAGTATTTTCGCTTTAGTGATACATTTGGACGTGTTTGATAAAGAAATAATCTCAGCATTCTACGTTGCGTCAATTTCAGGTCAAAATGCCAAAGACATTATTTGCAAAAAAATATCTCTTGGTTCTGGGTATCTGAACGATCGAATAAACACTTTAGTGAAAAATGGATTTATCGAAAAAAACCAGTCTACTCTAACTGATCTGGGTAGAGGTTCAATACGTGTAATATTAGCAGGCGGAGTATTTGACATAATACATCCTGGTCATATACATACTTTGAGAGCAGCAAAAGCTCTCGGTAATGTACTAGTCGTAGTTGTTGCTACTGACAAGACGGCACAAAAAATGAAAAACAGGATACCTCTTCACAATATGGAACTACGACGAGACCTCGTAAATTCACTTTCGATGGTGGATCATGCAATGGTTGGATATGAAGGAGATATTTTCAAAACAGTTCAACTTGTCAAACCAGACGTCATTGCACTTGGCTATGATCAAATTCATCAGGAGAAGTTCATAATTGATGGCTGCAAAAAAATTGGTGTTGATGCATCTATTGCCAGGTTACAATCACCAGTCCCAGACATAAAGAGTTCAAAGATTGAAAATGAATACGGCAAATCGATATACGAAATTTGATCTACCTCTGAAGTCGTCTTGCATCTATAGGAACTCTTATTGATATCTGAGATCCTGTTGAGAGTCTTGTTATTTTTTTTATGCTTTCTTTAGATATCAGTTCAACTATAGAATCATCGTGATGAGTTCTTTCCAGTAGAATAAGTGCAGCGTCAGCTATGTTGTTAACTCTGGCAGGATAGCATTTAACCCAACCGTATGTTCTCTTTCCATCTGAGAAACCATTTACTATTGTAGCAGGGTAAACATCAAGTGACCGTTTTGCCTCAATGAACTCTTTGTCCTTTAGTTTTACATTTAGTGTACCAGGAAATGGAACGTATCCAAGTTTTGCCTTGAATTGTCTGGTATAACCTTTCATTGACATATAATATGCCCCTTCTCCCATTCCTGAGATAATTGTGCCCTTAAACTCAACATATGCTGGAAATGACTCCAGACTAGATTTTAGTACTGAGAAGATTTTTGACATTTCAGAATGCCCTTTTGTGGTTATTCTAATAGAAACCTTCTGACCACTTCTTAATCTCTCAATGTATCCATTTGCCTCAAGTTCCAGCAGATGTTTTGACGCAGCCTGTTGTGATTTGTTAATGCTTTTTCCAAGAGAGGTGGTCGTTATAGGGATGAAGTTGTATCGTGCTCCTTTAGCAAATAATTCTGCAAGTGTGAGAATGTGCTGTACTTTTAATTCCGGCATTAATCTTATGCGATACCAAGCTCTGTAAATGTTTTGAGTACTAATCCGTCGGTAGATTTTAGATTGGCTATTCTATGACCTATGACGCATTCTATACCAGCTTGTTTTGCAGAGTCAATTAGTCTCTGTGTTATAATGCCATCAAGGACCAAGTACCTTATGCCAGAGCCTGGGGTAAGTTTTCCAACCACTTCACTTACTGGAACCCTGAATACTTGACCTTGGCTCTCATCAAGTGCTACAGCTTCTAGGGATTCATTCAGTTCAGGAAAAATTTTCTTTGCCACATTTGCAATTGGTTCATCTTTTGGATCCTGTAATCTTGGTTTTGATGTCTCTTTTTTCATGTCTTCAGCAGTTTCTTGTAGGATCTCTACAATTTGCATTGGAGTAAGCTCCTCAACTTCAACTCCCTCTGGAGCTCTATGAACCACATCAACACGAACGAGAGATTTCAGCTCCTTTAGTATGAAACCGCCTGCCCTGTCACCGTCAAGGAATGCAACTACTTTGGATTTTGATTCGCAAAGTGATTTTATAGATTCATCAATCCTTGCACCTTCAATTGCAAGAGCATTATCATAACCTGCTCTCAGAAGATTAATGACATCTGCTCTACCTTCCACAAGAATAATCCAAGGAGAGTCAAAGACTCCAGATCCACATGCAAGTTTTTCTTTTCCAAAAGTGGTTAGTTTTCCTGATGAAGAAACGTCAGATACATCTTTTAGCATCTCTTCTCCTTCACTGATGGTCCTGGTGGACCATTTTTGTACTATATCTCTGGCTCTATCTACTATTTCCTTTTTTTTAGCTGTACGAACGTCATCAATTGCATCTAATTTGAATTTAGCTTGAAAAGGGCCTACCTTATCTATGCTCTCTATTGCAGCAGCTATAAGTGCAGCCGTATTAATGTCAGTACTCATAGGAATTAAGGCGTCACCCTTTGTTTGATTAGTCGTTGCCGTAGTGTTGACCTCTATTCTTCCTACTTTGGACACCTTCTGGAGTTCATTTAGGTTCATCTCCGGCCCAAGCAGACCTTCTGTCTGGCCAAAAATTGCGCCTATAATATCGGCTTTTTCAACGAGTCCATCGACGTCAAAGCTGAGCTTAACGTGATACTTGACAATTCCACTATATGGCAAATCATAACCCTCTTAATTTTTGATCACTTTAGTTTCTTCACGGACCGATATAAGTGCTTATTGTTACTCTTTCGCCTTATTCACCTGCGTATAGAGAAAGATTCTCAATATGACGAGCCTTTCCCTTGGTTATGGCAGTAAGTTTTCTTCTAAATATTAGGTCTATGTTCATTCTGTGTTCTAGTTGAGAGATGATTCTTTTTGTAAGATACCTACCTTTTCTGTCAGAATCAAGAAGGAGTATGAGGTTTTCATACCTAGTCATATTATCTACAAATTTTGTCAATCCCTTGAAGCTGTGGAATTGACATATCTTACCTGTAAAACCTAACTGTTTCAATGCTTCCTCGTCTCGTCTACCTTCCACAACCACAATACTATTTTTTTTGGAATTCAATGTTTTGACAAAGTTTTGAATTTGGAGTAACTCATGGTCTGTCGGGTTCACAAACTTATTTAGAAGTGTAGGTATTAAGAAATTTTTGATATGTCAGAATTTCTAATAATACAAAATTCAAAGTATGAGGGTATTGGAGTTTTAGGAAAACTGCTAAAAACTGATGGATTTAAGACTATAACCATTCTTGCCAAGAAGGAAAAGATTCCCCAGATCAAACCCTCTGGAATAATAATTCTTGGGGCACCACAAAGTGCAAATGATGATTTGCAATATCTAATAGAGGAACAGAAATTAATTAGAGATGCCTCAAAGCAGAACACCCCAGTACTTGGAATATGTCTTGGATCCCAGCTTATTGCAAAGGCTTTTGGGGCTGCAGTATATCAAGGGAACAAAAAGGAAATTGGATTCTATGAGGATATAGAATTTGATAACGTGTCAAAATCCCATCTTTTCCATGGGATAAAGAGTCCTGCTATCGTATTTCACTGGCATGGGGATACATTTGAACTGCCACATGGAGCTATCAGACTTGCACATTCAGAAAATTATCAGAACCAAGCATTCAAGATAGAAAGCACCGTTGGAGTGCAATTTCATCTAGAAGTTGATGAGCCAACCATAAAATTATGGCTAGAAAAATCTAAAAAAGAACTAGAAGGGGCACCATATATCAATGCAGATAGTATCAAAGAAAAGATTCCCCAGTATATCGATATTGTTAAAGACAATCTTGGAATCTTTTACCAGAATTTCAAGTCAGAATTCAATTTATGACAAAAGTTTAATATAAAGACAGCTTGACTTTCGGATCTAGTCATGGTAGCAAAAACATGCAAAAATAGATTGATCTTATCATTTCTAACTAAGGAGAAATCTTTTTGAACCCAGTAACAAAAATTTTTGAAGAAACAATTGGAACTGACCACAAGGTCATCACTGAGGACCTGTCAAAATCCATTCTCAAAAAATATGGAATTAAGGTTCCAGGCTATGCACTTGTAAATAGCGCTAAAGAAGCGGTAAAAGCAGCAAAGAAACTTGGATTTCCCCTTGTAATGAAAGTTGTTTCTCCACAAATACTTCACAAGACAGATGTAGGCGGAGTAAAGGTCGGATTACAGAACGACAAGGAGGTCAAAAAGGCCTTCACTGATATGTACTCTAGACTCTCAAAGAAGAAAGGTGTCCAACTAAAGGGAATACTTCTTGAGAAAATGGTACCACAGGGAGTTGAACTAATAGTAGGTCTTCAAAATGACCCTCAGTTTGGCCCAGTCATCATGGTAGGACTAGGAGGCGTCTTGACTGAGATATTCAAAGATGTTGCGTTTAGAATGTTACCAATAAATGTTGAAGATGCAAAATCAATGCTTGCAGAATTGAGAGGATCCAAGATCCTACAAGGGTACAGGGGAAGTAAACCTGTTGATTTGAACATGCTTGCAAAGGCACTAGTCCAGATTGGAAAGATTGGTGTTGACAATGCAAATTACTTTGACAGTGTAGATTTCAATCCCATAGTAGTTTATTCAAAATCTTACTTCGTCGTGGATGCAAAAATAATTCTAAGAAAAGAAATTAAAAAGGATGCAATTACAATTGCCAACCCCAACATTGAATTCATGGAGACATTCTTTACGCCACAATCAGTTGCACTGGTAGGAGCATCTGCGACTCCAGGCAAAGTAGGAAATTCGGTTCTTGATAGTATTGCAAAACATGATTACAAAGGTAAAGTGTTTCCAATAAATCCAAAAGCAGAAGAAATTTTGGGACTAAAGTGCTATCCCTCGCTTGAATCAATACAAGAGCCGGTTGATCTAGTTGTAGTATGTGTAGATCTTTCTGTTACACCTCCGGTACTGGAATCCTGTGCAAAGAAGGGAATTCATAACGTTGTCATAGTGTCAGGCGGTGGAAAGGAATTAGGTGGTGAACGGGCTGCATATGAAGCAGAAATTAAACGACTTTCAGAAGTGAATAAGATAAGAATAATAGGTCCAAACTGCATTGGCATGTTCAACGCAGCAAATAGACTTGATTGTGCATTCCAGGGTCAAGCAAGAATGGTTCGTGCAAAACTTGGACCAGTAGCATTGCTGTCTCAAAGTGGTACAATGGGAATCAGCTTCCTTGAGACTGCAGACTCGTTTGGATTATCAAAAATGGTAAGCTATGGAAACAGGTCCGACGTAGATGAAGCAGACATGATCTGGTACTTGGCAAATGATCCTCAGACCAAGGTGATTGCTCTATATGTGGAAGGATTTGGGGATGGACGAAAATTTATTGAAACTGCTAAACGTGTCATGAGTGAAAAACGAAAACCAATAGTCATTTGGAAAAGTGGCAGAACTACATTAGGAGCAAAACAAGCAGCCTCCCACACCGGCTCTCTTGGAGGTTCAAATGCCATCATTATGGGCGCCTTTAAGCAAGCCGGAATAATCTCTGTAGATAGTTATCAGGAACTTGCGTCCGTTGTCAAGGCATTGGCTTGGCAACCAGCAGCCAATGGTCCAAGTGTAGCACTGGTAAGCAATGGAGCTGGGCCAATGATTGGTGCTATAGACCAATTCGAAAAGTTTGGGTTACAACTTGGCAAAGTTACTGAATCTACACTCAAAGAGATGAAGGAGCATTATCCTCCCACCTATGTTATTGGTAATGGCAATCCTGCCGATGTCACTGGAGGAGCAAACGCTGATGATTATAGATATTCAATCCAAAAATTCATGGAGGATCCAAATATTGACATTGTGATGCCATGGTTTGTCTTTCAAGATGACCCCTTAGAGGAGACCATAATAGACCACCTTGCAGAATTTTCAAGACAAGGTAAGAAACCATTGCTCATTGGCGGAAATGGCGGTCCTTACACTCAAAAAATATCTACACTCATTGAAAAACATAGTGTTCCTGTTTATGACGACATAAGAAATTGGGTCGCAGCTGCATCAGCCCTATACCAGTGGGGAAAACATAAACCAGATAAGGTTTAATTTCCTCATACGTCTGCAATCTCAATATGTCTCTAGTTAATGTCTCAAAATCAGATGGCATCTGTACTATCAAGATAAACAGACCAGATAAGCTCAATGCAATGAACATGGATGTTGCAGGTGATATCATTGCAGTTTTCAAAGAGATTGAATCAGACGATTCTGTAAAAGTTGTGATACTTACAGGTGAGGGAGACAAGGCATTTTCTGCAGGTGCTGACATTGCATACATGTCAACAATTACACCAATACAAGCGGAATCCTATGCAAAACTTGGTCATCTTCTAACTCATACGGTTGAGAATTGCAGTAGACCAACAATAGCAGCCATTAATGGATTTGCCCTTGGTGGTGGATGTGAGCTTGCACTAGCTTGCGATATCAGAATTGCTGCCGACACAGCTAGAATTGGACAGCCCGAAGTAACAATAGGCGTCTGCCCCGGTTGGGGAGGAACACAAAGACTCCAGAGGATCATTGGAATTTCCCAAGCAAAGGACTTGATTTACACTGGAAGAATGGTAAAGGCGGATGAAGCAAAAGAATTGGGGCTTGTAAATAAAGTTGTAGAGATTGGCAAATTAATGGAGGAAACTACTAACATGGCAAAGATGATTGCTCAGAACTCTTCAATGGCAGTACGAATGTCAAAGATTGCCATCAATAAGGGAAGAAATTCCGATATTGATACAGGCCTTGCACTGGAACTTTACACGTGGGGTTTGTGCTTTACTCATCCCGATAGAACAGAAAGAATGACTGCTTTTGTAAACAAGTCAAAGAAATAAGACTCAATTGATTCCTATTAGGTCCGGTATGAAAAGATTATTATAATTTAGAGGACGAATCAGAACTATGAGTAATGCTCAGACTACAAAACTAGTCACAATAACACCAAAAGCTGCAGAAAAAGTCATTTCTTTTATGAAAGAAGAGACAGACAAGCCAGAATTTCTGCGAGTATACGTACAAGGAGGAGGATGTTCCGGCCTATCATATGGCATGGGATTTGAAAAAGCAGCAGAAGAGGACGATCTTCTGATCGAAGAAAATGGTGTAAAAATGCTAGTTGATAGCTACAGTGCCGACTATCTCAAGGGCGCAAATATTGACTACATCGAGAGTCTCATGGGTGCCGGATTTAAGATAAATAATCCTAACGTGACAAAGTCATGCTCTTGTGGCCACTCATTTAGTACTTAAATTCAGACTTTTTTATTTTGTATTGCCTAGTGGTAACTCAGATTACGATTAGAGTCATTGTTGTAAGTACATTAGGAACCTTTCTGACGCTCTTTGTTATTATTTCTTCAAGTACAGAAGCGTCGTTTGACTCTACCTCTATTATAATATCATACAAACCCAAGACACCTGTAACCTCCTTTACTCCCTTCAGCTCCATAAGTTTTCGAATTACTTGGTTTTCTTTCCCGGATTCACAGTGAATTGCGACAAATGCTTTAGTCATATATTACAATATTACGTCTTGCTTTCATTTGTACTTATGGCCAGAGTCCTCTGGCATCAAATGCGTCAAGCACTCTTCCTACTGCAAGTACCATGCTAGCCTTTCTCATGTCAACATTATGTTTCTTTGAAAGAGCATATGTATCATTAAAGCCCCTGACAATATGATGTTCCATTTTGCCTGCAACCTCATCAAACGTCCAATAGTATCTTTGCAAGTTTTGAACCCATTCTAGGTATGATATGCAGACACCGCCCGAATTAGCAAGAATGTCTGGTATGACCATTATTTTCTTTTTGAACAAAACTTCGTCTGCTTCTGGAGTAGTTGGACCATTTGCCGCCTCTGCAACTATCTTACAACGCACATTTTTTGCAATCTGAGGAGTAATTTGGTTTTCAAGAGCAGCTGGTACCAATATGTCACATGGAGTAGTAAGAAGTTCTTCTGTTGATATCTTCTTGCTGCCTGGATAGCCAACTACGCTTCCATGTTTATTCTTATAATCCAAGACTTTCTTTGAGTCAAGTCCTTTTGTGTTTACTATGGATCCCTTTGAATCACTTACAGCGATTATTTTACCTCCCATTTTTTCTATATATTCTGCTGCAAAAGTTCCTGCGTTGCCATAACCCTGAATTACTATTTTAGCCCCTTTGAGGCGTAGTCCTATTTTCTTTGCTGCCTCTCTTACACAATAAGCAACACCAAGACCGGTAGCCACATTTCTTGCCTGTGAACCTCCAATAGGAATTGGTTTTCCTGTAATTACTGCAGGCTCACCCTGTCCATGCATCATGCTGTAAACATCCATTATCTGAGCCATCTCTTTTCCGGTAGTGTAAACATCTGGAGCAGGAACATCTTTACCCGGTCCAATTATCTCAGATATTGCATATGCATATCGTCTTGTGAGTCGTTCCTTTTCTCCTGAAGAAAGTCTCTTAGGATCACAGATGATACCTCCCTTTCCACCACCAAATGGAACATCAACTATTGCACATTTCCATGTCATCCACATGGAAAGCGCTTTTACTTCTTCAATTGTTACGTCTGGATGGTATCTGATACCTCCTTTGAACGGTCCTCGAAAATCATTATGTTGAGATCTATATCCAGTAAATACCTTAATTCTTCCATCATCCATTTTAACCGGCAATGAGACGGTAAGAATTTTTTTTGGACTGGCCAGTATTTCATGAATTCCTGCATCAAGTTTTAAAATTTTTGCTGCATCTGAAAGTTGTTTGAGTGCATTTTGCCATGGATCAATTTTGGCCAATATTTACCGTTATGTGTCACTTGATATTGTATTTAAATTTGTTGAGATCTGGTTTATTGTTTTGAAGATGGATCATGCTCTTGTTTTGAGGATTCATCATGATCTTGTTTAGAGTATTTACTTACTCTTGAATTGATAAGATCTCTTAGATCGTTATCGGTTACGTTTGTAGAGTCAATACCCAAAGCTTTTGCCATTGTTTCAAGTTTTTCTCTATCTGTGGCGACAGGAGCTTGAACATGTATGTTAACTTCGCCCTTAATTTTTTGAAATTCATCTTGAACTATATTTCTCGTCTTGTTATATTCAGCCATTACTTTAGCTAGCTTTCTTGATGCTTCTGGCAGTCTCTTAGTTCCAAGCAACAATACCAAAGCAACAAAAATTATGATTATCCATTCATTACCCAAGATATCAAGTGAGAACTCTAGCATATGTCATTTTGGCGTGTTTCCGAAATTAAAGCTTTAGACCAGTCAAACGTGTCATTTG
>Ga0335084_10004879_pt1 | contig 13246 bp, 8 predicted proteins | sample Lox_Sample_44_FD_206721 | JGI IMG/M metagenome (GOLD analysis project Ga0335084, IMG submission 206721) | Soil microbial communities from Loxahatchee National Wildlife Refuge, Florida, United States - Lox_Sample_4.4 | ecosystem: Environmental > Terrestrial > Soil > Wetlands | place: USA: Florida... | reverse complement strand
GCTCCGCTCGGCCCTCGAGGCGGCAGACGACCAGACGACGCCGATCCGCGAGGGCGACCTGCTCGACATCCAGGTCATCGGCGAGCCCGAGCTGGCAGCCGTCCGCGTGGAGCCCGGCGGCATGATTCGTCTGCCGTTCCTTCCGGCGATTACCGTCGGCGGCCTCACGCTCGGCCAGGCCGGCGAGGCGATCGTGAAACAACTGGCCGAACGGCACCTGGCGTCGAGTCCTCGCGTGTCGGTGAAGCGGCTGCGCAGTCCGAAGTAGGCGCGCCCCGGCCCCGGGCTCCGTGTAGATCTGACACAATCCCCTCGGGTGAGCGTCCCGCGCCCCGGCGTTTGCGGGCGCCCGTGGTCGGCGTGAGGATTGCAAAGGCAGCCGCCGCCGGTCTCACGACGCGCCGCATGCAGCTCGACCAGCTGGGCCTCATCGGCAACTGTCAGTGCGCCGCGCTCGTCGACGCGACGGGGGCCATCGTCTGGAGTTGCCTGCCCCGCTTCGACAGCGACCCGGTCTTCGGCGCCTTGCTCGATCCAGACGGCGGCCGATTCGACGTCGGCACGCCCGATCGTCAGACCGGCACGCAGCGCTACCTCGACAACACCAACGTGCTCGAAACGGTCCTCGAGGCGCCCGGCGGCCGGTTCCGCGTGATCGATTTCGCGCCGCGATTCGAGCTGCACGGCCGCATGTTCCGGCCCACGCAGTTCGTGCGGCTGGTCGAGCCGCTCGAGGGTTCACCGCGCGTGTCCGTCCGCTGCGATCCGGTGCTTGGCTGGTCAAAGACCCGGCCGGCGGTCATGCATGGCTCGCACCACCTGGCGTTCGACGGGTACCCAAGTCCGCTGCGCCTCACCACCGACTTGCCGCTCTCCCACCTCGACGGCCGGCCCTTCAGCCTCACGGATCGCCGGCGCATGCTGCTCACGTGGGGGGAACCGGTCGAGGAGCCGTTGGGGCCGCTCTGCGACCGGCTGCTCGGCGAGACGGTGCATCACTGGCGCCGCTGGGTCAAGAACTGCGACATCCCGCCGCGATTCCAGGGCGAGGTCATTCGATCCGCGCTCGCGCTCAAGCTGCACTGCTTCGAAGACACGGGCGCCATCGTGGCATCGGTGACCACGTCGATTCCCGAGTCATCGAAGAGCGGGCGGACGTGGGACTACCGGTTCTGCTGGCTGCGCGACGCGTACTACGTCGTGGACGCGTTCCGGTTGCTCGGCCAGTTCGACGAACGCGAGCAGTTCCTGACGTGGGTGCTGAACGTCGCGGGCGGCAGCCCCGACCTCCGGCTGGCGCCGCTGTACGGCATCACGGGCGCCGTGGCCCCGCTCGAGCAGACCGCCGTGGGCTGGGCCGGCTTCAACGGCGACGGCCCGGTGCGCATCGGCAACGACGCCGCCGGACAGGAACAGCACGACATTTTCGGCGAGATCATCCTCGCGCTCTCGCCGATCTTCCACGACGACCGGTTCAGCGCTGAGCGGACGCCAGCGACGCTCGATCTGCTGATGCGTCTGGCCGATCGCGCGATCGCCGTCGCCGGCACGCCGGATCGCGGCATCTGGGAGGTGCGCCGGCCGCCGCGCCTGCAGACGTTTTCGGCGCTGATGTGCTGGGCCGCCGCCGATCGCGCCGCCGCCGTCGCCGACAAGTTCGCGGTCTCCCGCGCCGCGGGGTTTCGTCAGGCGGCCACGCGCCTGCGCGATGACATCGCGCAGCGCGCGTGGAGTCCGGTGCGGGGCGCGTACGTCGGCACCTACGACGGCACGGATCTGGACGCGTCGCTGCTCCAGATGGCGCCGCTCCGGATCTTCCCGCGAGACGACGAGCGGCTGCGCCTGACGGTGGATGCGATCTGGCAGGGGCTGTCGCAGAACGGCTGGCTGATGCGGTACCGCGACGACGACGGGCTCGGCCGGCCGGCGGTGGCTTTCGTGCTGTGCACGTTCTGGCTCATCGAAGCGCTCGTGCTCATCGGCCGGCACGTCGAGGCGCGCGCGCTGATGGACGCGACGCGCAAGCTGCGATCGCCGCTCGGCCTGATCGCGGAGGACTACGACGCGACGGCGCACGTGATGTGCGGCAATTTCCCGCAGGCGTACTCGCACGTCGGACTCATCCGCGCGGCGTTCGCCGCCTCGCCGCGCTGGCTCGACGTGCTGTAGGGGCGCCGGGCGGATCGAGCGTCGCGAGACGCTCGAGCCAGCGGCAGACCTCGGCCGGCGATCGCAGCCGGTATCGCGCGGCCGCGCTCGGGCGCGGGCCGACGGCGATCGAGACCCGCGCCTGGGTCGAGAACACACGCTCGTCGGCCGTGTCGTCGCCGATGTAGATCGGGAGGAGGGCGCCGCCGCGGCGGCGTCGCTCCGACTGCAGGATGAGTCGCACGGCCAGCGCCTTGTCGACGGTGCCGATCGGCACAAGCTCCCAGACGCACTTCCCCGCCATCACCCGGAGGCCGTTCGCGGCCCGTCCGAGCTGACGGGCGACGCGCGCGGCGACGAGTCGGCTCGGCGCCGGCGCGTTGCGATAGTGCACGGCCACGCCAGCGTCCTTCGGCTCGATCGTCACGCCGGAGACGCCGCGCAGCGAGGCGCGCAGGGTTCGCGTGGCGCGCACGACGGCCGCCCGCTCGCGGTGCCTGACGAGCTGGAGCCTCCGGCCGCGCGGCGACTCGAGCAGGAACCCGTGGTCGCCGACGTACCAGAGGCCAGTCAATCCGACGCGCCGGCGCAGGTCGTTGATGGCGCGCCCGCTGATGATGCCGACGACGTGCCCGCGCGCGGCGAGGGCGGCCAGCACGCGCCGGGCGCGACGCGACAACCGGACCGCCGACGCGCGCGCGCGAATCGGCGCCAGGGTGCCGTCGAAGTCCACGAAGACCGCGAGACGCCGGAACCGGGCGAGGCGGGGAACCAGGTCGGGCCAGGCGTCGAGCGCGTTCGGCCTCATGCCTCGTCGAGCGCGGGGACCGGCGTGCTCGTGCGGGCGGGATCCCCCGAGGCCACGCGGATCGCCGCCAGGTCGGCGATCAGCCGGCCCGCCCAGCGAAACACGTTGTGCTCGCGCACCGTTTCGCGCATCCGGCGCATGCGGAGACGCCGCTCGTCGTCCGACATCGTGAGCGCCTCGTACAGCGCGCTCGCCAGTTGCTCGGCGTCGTACGGATTCACCACGAGCGCATCGTCGAGCTCCGCAGACGCGCCGGCGAAGCGGCTCAGGATCAGCACGCCATCCTCGTCGTCGCGCGCCGCGACGAATTCCTTGGCGACGAGATTCATGCCGTCGTGGAGGGACGTGACCAGGCACACGTCCGCGGCGCGGTAGAAGGGCTCGATCTCCGTGTGCGTGTGATGGCGCACGAGCAGCACGATCGGCGACCACGCATCGGTCTGGAACCGCCGATTGATGCGGGTGACTTCGCTCTGGACGAGATCGACCAGCTCCTGATACCGCTTGATGGCCGTGCGGCTCGGCGCGGCGATCTGCACGAACGTGAACTCGCCCCGATACGCGGGCCAGCGCTCGAAGAAGCGCTCGATCGCCTGGAAGCGCTCGACGAGGCCCTTCGTGTAGTCGATGCGGTCCACGCCTACGCCGAATTTCTGCGCCTCGATGCGCAGTGGCGCGAGGAGGTCGGCCACACGGGGCGGCGTCCGCGACGCATCGGCGGCGGGCTCGCGGAACTCCACGCTGATCGGAAACGGGCGGACGGCCGTCAGGTGCCCGAGGCGGCGGACCGTGAACCGCTCCCGGTCGATCTGCGACTCGAACGCGCGGTCCACCGTGTCGAGGAAGTTGTTGCAATGCGCCTGCGTGTGGAAGCCGACGAGGTCCGCGCCGAGCATGCCGTCGAGCAGCTCGCCCTGCCACGGGCAGATGCCGAAGGCCTCGGGATTGGGCCACGGAATGTGCCAGAAGACGGCGACTTGCGCGTCGGGCCGCGCGGCCTTGATGAGGCGCGGGAGCAGCGCGAAGTGATAGTCCTGCACGAGCACGATCGGCGCCTCGGCGCCGCGCATCTCCTCGAGCACGGCGCGCGCGAACTTCCGGTTCACGCGTTCGTAGCTCGCCCAGTCGGTCGCCCGAAACAGCGGTCGCGTGTGGGCGATGTGGCACAGCGGCCAGAGCCCCTCGTTCGAGAAGCCGTAGTAGTAGCCGTCTTCGTCTTCCCGCGTGAGCCAGACGCGCCTGAGCGTGTAGGCCGGATGGTCGGGCGGCACGCGGACGCGGTCCGACGCATCCACGGCCTGGCGGTCCGCGTCGCCCGACCCGTGGGCGATCCAGGTCCCGTCGCACGCGCGCAGCACTGGCTCGAGGGCGGTGACGACGCCGCTCGCGGGCACGACGACCTCGACCCCGGCGCCGCGCCGCGTGTGGATGTACGGCTCGCGGTTCGAGACGACGAACAGCGGGCGCGTCGTCAGCCGGGTGCGGACGTGCGCGCGGAGGCGCTCGGCCGTCCAGAGCGACTCGCCCGCTTCCCGCAATCGCGCTTCCTCCGCGGCCGTGGCGCGCGCGCTCTCGAGACTCGTGACGAGGTGCGAGACCTCCTGCACGAGCGGCTTGAGCATCCCGGAGCCCGCCGTCCCCGGATGATCGGCCTGTCCGAGGCGGAACTCGCGCATCCACCGGGCGCTGCGCGCGATGAAGCCCGCGACGCTCCACCGGGCGATGAGCCAGGTCAGGGCGACAATCGCCACGACCTGTACCGCGACGCGCCCGAGCGCGTCGCGCCACAGCTCACCGCGGAGCTCCGCCAGCTGGGTCGCCTCGGCGCCCGTCGCGGCAGCGCCCCGGACGGCGAGCGTGTGCTGCGCCTGATCCATCCGGGTGCGCACGTCCACCGCCGCGGCGCCGATGGACACGACCGTGACCACCAGCGTCAGCACCAGCAGAAGACGCGAGGACAAGCGCAACAGTTGCGTCACAGTCGCACACGTGCCGGGCAGCTGGCCGGGGAATAACTCTAGTATAGACGCCTGGCGCGCGGATTCGGACGGTCTTCCACCATGGGACGATCGATCACTTGATGATCGTGCCGACGTCCACGTTGAATTGGCGGAAGCCGGTGTACGTCGCCGTGCCGTCGATCGACGTCGTCGCGCTGACGGCGTAGCGCTCGTCCATCCTGACTGGCACCCACAGCCCGCCGAGTTTGGGCTGCGGCGCGTAGGTGACCGTGATCACATCGCGGCCGTCGCGCGACTCGACGATGAGCTCGGTCCGCAGGACGCGGCCGGTCGCCATCTCGATCCAGAACCGCCCGCTCGCCGGTGAGTCGTCGGAGGTCTCGATCATGCGCGGCCAGCTCTCCTCGCTGAAGTGCAGGACGGCCGTGCGCAGGCCGTTCACCGTCATCTGGTCTTTCACCTCGAAGACGCTCCGGCGCTGGTTCTCACGCCGCAGGAACGGCAGGGCCATCGTCGGCACATTGATGGAGCGCTTGATCGGGCCCAGATTGTAGCGGGCTCCCTCGCTGTAGATCTTCTCGGCCTGCTGGACGGCGTCGGCGGCCGGATGGAGAAACAGGTCGTAGAGACGCGGTTGGCGGTCGCGCACGAGCTTGCCGTCCACGTCGTACACGTCCCGGTAGCTCAGCCAGCCCGCTTCGCCGGCGCTGATGAGGATGAGATCGGAGACCAGCGTCCGCCGGGCCGCGACGCTCGCTCCCCTGCGCATCACCTGCAGGTAGTGTTCCTCGGAGACCACCGCCGAGAACTGGCGGTCATACCCGTCCAGATAGTCCGCGGCGGACCGGAGCACGCGGACGATGGAGACGTCCGATTTCTGTGCGGCGACCGTCCGCCCCGGCGCGAGGCCGATCCCGATGGCCGCGAACGCGGCGAGGGCCAGAGCGCTGCGCCGGATGCGGGGCCGACTGGGCATCGTCACGCAGGATACACCCGTCGAACCGCGGCAGCATCTCGCATACACTTTGCGGCGACCATGCGCCTGCAGTTCGTCGACTGGCTGATCGTCGCGATCTCGCTGGCGATCTGCTTCGTGCCCGCGCTGTTCTTCGGCAAGCGCGCCGGGCGGAGCACGTCCGAGTTCTTTGCGTCCGGCCGCGCGGTGCCCTGGTGGCTGGGCGGCTTGTCGATGGTCGCCACGACGTTCAGCAGCGACACGCCGAACCTCGTGACCGACATCGTCCGGCGCAACGGCGTGGCGGGCAACTGGGTGTGGTGGGCGTTCGTGCTGACGGGCGTCTCGACGGTGTTCTTCTACGCGCGGCTCTGGCGGCGCTCCGGCGTGCTGACCGATCTCGAGTTCTACGAGATCCGCTACTCCGGGCGCGCGGCGTCGGTCGTGCGGGGGTTCCGGTCGGTGTACCTGGGGCTGCTCTTCAACTGCATGATCATGGCGTCCGTGAATCTCGCGGCGTGCAAGATCGCCGCGGTGCTCTTCGGGCTCGAGCGCTGGCAGACACTCGCCGTCGTCGGCGGGCTGAACGTGGTGTTCGCCGCGGAGACCGGCTTGTGGGGCGTGCTCGTCATCGACATGATCCAGTTCTTCATCAAGATGTCCGCGGTGATCGCGGCCGCGTACTTCGCGCTGCAGGCGCCGCAGGTGGGCGGGCTGGACGGGTTGATCCACAAGCTCTCGGCGACGCGCGGCCCGGGCGGCCTGGACTATCTCGGCATGCTGCCCGATTTCCGGAGCAACTGGGATCTGGCCGTGGCGGTGTTCCTCATGCCGATTGCCGTGCAGTGGTGGGCGGTCTGGTATCCGGGCTCGGAGCCGGGCGGGGGCAGCTACATCGCGCAGCGGATGCTGGCGTCCCGATCCGAGCGCGACTCGCTGGGCGCGGTGCTGTTCTTCAACGTCGCCCACTACGTGCTGCGCCCGTGGCCGTGGATCCTCGTGGCGCTTGCCTCGCTGATTGTGTACCCGAATCTGTCGGACATTCAGACCGCGTTTCCGCACCTCGATCCGACGCTCATCGGCCACGACATCGCGTATCCCGCGATGCTCAAGTTTCTGCCCGTCGGGTTCATCGGACTGATGGTCGGCGGCCTCATCGCGGCGAACTCGTCGACGATCCTCACGCACCTCAACTGGGGCGCGTCGTATCTGGTCCACGACTTCTATCGGCGCTTCCTTCGCACGGATGCGGCCGAAGCGCACTACGTGCGCGTCGGGCGGCTCGTCACGATCGGCCTGTTCCTCTGCTCGGCTGGCACGGTGTACCTCATCGACACGGCGAAGGACACGTTCGACGTCATTCTGCAGATCGGCGCAGGCACTGGCCTGCTCTACCTCGTGCGCTGGTTCTGGTGGCGGGTCAACGCCTGGTGCGAGGTCGTGGCGATGGTGAGCTCGCTCGCGGTCTCGATCGGGCTGCTGATTCTCAAGAAGGAGGGCGTCACGTTCAGCACACACCTCGCCCTCATGACCACGGTGGCCGTCACGACGGTGTGCTGGTTGGTGGCGGCGTACGCGGCGCCGCCGACCGAGCCGCGCGTGCTGGCCGCGTTCTATCAGAAGGTTCGCCCGTTCGGGCCGGGCTGGGCGCGCGTCCGCCGCGACCTCGGGCTCCCCGCCCGCGACGCCGCGGAGGCCGGCCAGATTCCCCTCGCACTCACCGGCTGGGTCTCGGGCTGCGTGATGATCTGGTCGGCGCTCTTCACCATCGGGAGCGCGCTCTACGGACGCTGGTCCGCAGCCGGCGCGCTGGCCGTCGTCTTCGTCGCCAGCGCCGTGACGGTCGTCTGGGTGGTCCAGCGGCTGTGGGGTCAGAGCGCGGCTGGACGGGAGTCCGCGTAGGGTCAGCCCGCGGTTCTGACCCCGACCGGGGCGACGTCGTATCGCCCGACAACCCGCGCGGCGGTGTGGGCGATCTCCTGGGCCAGGCCAATGCCGAGGCTGCGCACGAGCGGCCAGCCGACGTGAAACCGCTGCCGCACGGGCCACTTCAGCTCGTCGTCGCCGAACATCGTGCCGTGGTTGGCGAGCTCGGCCGCGCGGCGGCTGAGCTCGCCGGCCTGCTCGGTCGCCTGGAGCGCTTCGCGCGCCGCCGCCAGCCGCCGGGTGACGCCGGCGAAGGTCGCTTCGTCGATGAGGCCGTACTGCCGCTTGAGGCCGTTCAGTCGCTCCGCCACGTCGTACGTCGCACGCACGATCTCGTCGCGCGTCATCGACTGCGTTTCGTACGACAGAATCTGCTGCCAGCCGTCGTGCAGGAACGCCTGGCGATGGTCCTCGAGCGTGTGGCAGGCCCGCCGGTAGCCGAGCCCCGGCTGCTCGAACGCGCGGCTCCCCGGATCGAGAAACGGTCCGAGGGGCGCGACGAACGGCCGCAGGCGGCCGGCTTCGCCAAAACGCTTGAGGAGGTGCTCGCAGTAGTCGGCGATGGCGAGCACGTCCTCGCGCCGCTCGTCCGCCAGGCCGACCATGAAGAACACGTCAACCGTGCGGCAGCCGTGCGCGAGCGCGCTGTCGATCGTGTCCTCGACGAGCCGATTCGGCCACGGGAACTTGCCGTTGCGGCGTCGAATGCGTTCGTCCGGCGACTCGAGCGTGAGCTCGAGGCTCCACGTCGGCACGCTGCGCGCGATGTCGCCGAACAGCTCGGGCCCGGCCGGATAGTACAGCTCGAAGATCATCTCGTTGGCCGGCCGGATGTCCGCGAGCAGGCCGAAGAGCCGCCTGGCGCGGTCGCGCCCGCCCATGCGCGGGTCGTGCACCATGAAGATGGGCGCGCGCGAGAAACTCGTGATCGCGCGAACGTCGGCCGCCAGCTTCTCGGGCGAGCGCAGCGCCGGCCGGTCGCGGCCGCACAGCGTGCGATACGCCGAGTGCGACCCGCCGCAGATCGCGCATTCCTGCGTGCAGCCGCGTGCGCTCAACAGCAACGTGATCGGATACTGGAGCCATTCGAGGCACGGCAGCAGGTTCCGCAGGCTCCGATACTTGAACATCGAACGAATCAGGTACTGGTACGCGGGCACGTCGACGTAGTCCAGATCGGCCGGGACGAACGTCAGCGGGTTCGCGACGACCGAACCGTCCGCTCGCTTCCACGTCAGGTTCTCGACGGCCTCGAGCGGGCGATGCTCGCGCAGCGCCTGCAGCAGCTGGCGCACCGGCTCCTCCGTCGAATCCCCGCGAATCACAAAATCCACCCAGGGATACCGCACGAGCTCGTCGTGATAGTACGTCGCCGACAGGCCGCCCATGAGCACGCGGCTCTCGGGATGCTGGCGCTTCACCAGCTCGGCCACGGCCAGCGCGCCCTGCACGTGGGGCAGCCAGTGCAGATCGATCCCGAAGACCGGCGCCTTGAGCCGGCCAATCGCCGCCGGCACGTCGAACGCCGGGTCGCGCAGCATCCGGTACGCGAGATTCACGATCTCGACGTTGTAGTGGTTGCGCTCGAGAAATGCGGCGATGCTCGTCAGGCCGACCGGGTACATCTCGAACATCGGCGTCGACGGCACGGCATCGGCGACCGGCCCGAGAAACGTGCGGCGCGTGCGGAAGTCATAGAGGGCGGGAGCATGCAGCAGGACCAGATCGCGCGCGAACGGATTTCGCATCCCCACAGGTCGCCCGCCTGGAAAACTGCAAGAGGCGTGCCCCCAGAGGCCGCGGGGGCACGATGACATAGCCGCGTTCGTCCGGCCAGGCGCCGATCGGCGCCCGACGAATTCACAGTTGACCGGGGAATTTTCCCGCGTCCGCCGGCTGCCGCGCGCCTAGCGCCAGGACCGCACGAAGGCGGCCAGCCACTCGTCGTATTGCCCCGCCGAGAAGCCGTACGTCAGCGGACTCACCAGCAGGAACCCGACGACGACCAGCAGGATGACGGCGTAGTAGCTGCGCCGCTGGCCGCCCAGGCCGGGCGCGACGATCCAGCCGGCGCCATCGAGCCACAGCAACCCGAACGCGACCGCAAACACCAGCGGCGTCAAATAGTGGTAGAGGAAGAGGACCCGCGTGATGCCGAAGAAGGGCACGAACGAAATGACGAAGCCGACCAGCGGGAACCACAGCGTCGGATGCCCGGGCGCGTCGACGCGCAGACGCGTCACGCGCATCAGCAGCGCGTTGGCCACCACCACGATGAGCAGCACGCTGCTGCCCCACCAGACGACGGGGTTGCCGACGAGGTAGATCGAGGCGCCGTGGCCGGTCCAGTAGAAGGGCGCGATCCGCATGAACAACCAGCTGAGCGGCGTGCTCGCGTCGGGATGCGTCAGCGTCATGTTGAAGTTGGCCGACAGCATCGTCCGGTGCACGACCCAGAGGTCGTGGAAGAAGCGTCCCGTCGTCGGATGAAATGCGTCGGCCGGCCCTGGGTTCGGCGTGCGCGCGAAGTGGATGGCCCACCCGCCGAGGTACACGACGGCTGCCGACGCGAGCACGATGCCGGTCTGGACGAGCCGCCGGCGCAGGTCCTGGCGGCGCGCGACGATCCGGGTCCCGATGAAGAGCAGGATCAGCGCCGGCGACACCAGGCCCGTGAACTTCGTGCCGACCGACATCCCGGCCAGCGCGCCCGTTGCGACGTACCACATCCGCGCCTTCATGACCGACGCCGCCTGCTCGGACGCGAACAGCGCCACGAGCGATCCAAGAATGGCCGCGACGAGCACGCCGTCGAAGACGAGAATGCGCGTCTCGAGCAGCATCGCGTTGTCGAGCGCCATCATCAGCCCGCCGAGAAAGGCCGCAGGCAGCGACGCGCCCAGGTAACGCAGGAAGAGAAAGAAGAGCGGCGCGATCAGGACGCCGACGAGCGCCGGCACGAGTCGAAGGAAGAAGACGGGCTGCGTCGTATACGGCTCGCCGATGTGGTCGAAATCGAACGTGCCGTCGTAGCCGCCGGCGACCGCGCCGAGGGTGAGGAGCAGCTTGCCGTGCGGCGGGTGAACGTCGAAGACGCGCTGCCCGGTGCAGCAGTAGGCCGAGACGGACTTGCCCCAGTGCACTTCGTCGAACACGACCTCTTTGGGGGAGGTCAGGCCGATGAAATGCGTGAGGACGCCAATCGCGACGAGCGAAACGAACGCGGCGCGGGCCGACATCAGCGCTTGACGAGCTCCTCCATCGCGCCGGCGAAGGTGTCGACGTCTTTCAGCGTCGTGTAGATGTTGGGCGTGACGCGAATGCCCTGCCAGGCGAACTGCTGGCCGGGCAGCGGGCCCTGCGCGAGCGCCGCGACGACGATCCGGTGGCTGTCGGAGAGGAAGGAGGCGATCTTCGACGCCTCCACGCCCTCGATCCCGACGGTCGCGAGGCCCCAGGTTTCGCCGGGCTTCAGGCTCGAGTACATCCGGATCCGCGGCTGTGCCCGCAGTCGGTCCGCCCACCGCATCGTCAGGTAGTAGAGCCGCGCGGCCTTGCGCTCGGCGCCAATCGCCTGGTGGAACGCGAGCGCGTCGGCGATGGCCGCCTTGGGCGCGGCTGGCGCCGTACCGATCTCCTCGAACTTGCGGATGTCGGCGTCACTCGTCGTGGGCGCCGCCTGCAGCGGCCAGAAGTCCTTGATCCGATCGCGCCGGACGAAGAGGATGCCGGTGCCGAACGGCGCGAGGAGCCACTTGTGCAGGCTCACGCCGTAGGCGTCGCATTCGAGCTCGTGCAGCTTGAAGGGGAACTGGGCGCCGGCGTGCGCGCCGTCGACGATCGTCGTGATGCCGCGCGCGCGCGCCATCCGCGAAATGCGCTGCACCGGAAAGAGCTGGCCGGTGAGGTTCGTGATGTGGCAGAAGTGCAGGACCTTCGTGCGCGGCGTGATGGCCTTCTCGAACAGGTCGTACAGCACGTCGGCCGTCGCCGGCACCGGAAACTGGAGACGCGTCACTTTGATCTTGTCCCGCCGCATCCGCTGGTCCCAGGTCGTGAGCATGCGCGGGTAGTCCTGCTCGGTCGTGATCACCTCGTCGCCGGCGACGAGGTCGAGCCCGTTCTGCACGATCTGGAGCGACTCGCTGGCGTTGCGTGTCATCGCCAGCTCGTCCGGGTCGCAGCCGAATTCGGCCGCGAGCCCGCGCCGCACCGTCTCGAAGTTCCGGCCGATGAGCCCCGCGTAGTACACGGGCAGCAGATTCTCCATGTCGAGATACCGCTTGACGGCGTCGAGCACGACGGTCGGCTGCGAGCAGTGGTGGCCGGTGTTGAGGTTGATCATCGTGCGATCGAGCGCGAACGCCTGCTGGATCTGCCCCCAGTAGAGCTCGTCGCGCGCCGACTCGGCGGGCGACTGCCCCGCCACCGACGCGGAGGCTTCCAGGACGGCCTCGAGCCCCGGGGTCTTCTTCCACGCCAGGGCGGCCGTACCCACCACGCTCGTGGTTTTCAGGAATGCTCGTCGGCTCCACATGGAATCCTCCTCGGCGTCGAAGTTGTGGCGACAGGATACCTGGAAGCGGCGCCGGTTTCAGCGAGGCGCCGCCCTATGACCCCCGTCATACCGCCCCACTGCGCCGGGCAGTATGGTGCAGGCCATGGGCCTGCGGGTCGATCTCCCGGACCTCGAGCACTGGAAGGCGCAAGTCAAGTGCCAGGTCGGCTGCCCGGTCCGGACCGATGCCGGCCGTTATGTCCAGCTCATCGCCGAGGGCCATGATGAGCAGGCTTTCCTCGTCGCACGCGCCCCCAATCCCTTCGCCTCTGTGTGCGGCCGCGTGTGCGCGGCCCCGTGCGAGGACGCGTGCCGGCGAGGCACCATCGACGCCCCCGTCTCCATTCGCGCGCTCAAACGGTTTGTCACCGAGCAATACGGCGTCGAGTCCGTCCGCCCGGACACGCAGGACCAGCTGCGGACCGCGTCCATCGCTGAGGGCAACCGCTACGCGGGCCACGCCCCGATCGTGACGGCCGGCGAGGCCGCGTCGGGGCCCCGTCCGCAGGGCGTGGCCGTCATCGGCGCGGGCCCGGCCGGTCTGGCCGCCGCGCATGACCTGGCCCTGCTCGGCTATCGCGTGACGGTGTTCGAAGCCGCCGCGGAGCCGGGCGGCATGATGCGGTTCGGCATTCCCGAGTACCGCCTGCCGCGCACGCTGCTTCGCACGGAGATCGACAAGATCGTCGCGCTCGGCGTCACGCTCAAGCTCAACACGCCCATCGCGCCGGGGACCGGCCTCGCCCGACTGCGCGCCGACGGATTCGATGCCGTGTTTCTCTCGGTCGGCGTCTCCCGGGGACGCGATCTGCAGGTGCCCGGCGTCGAGCTCGACGGCGTGGTGAAGGCCGTCGACTACCTGCTGAACGTCAACCGCGGCTACCGGATGG
>Ga0335084_10004878_pt1 | contig 13246 bp, 21 predicted proteins | sample Lox_Sample_44_FD_206721 | JGI IMG/M metagenome (GOLD analysis project Ga0335084, IMG submission 206721) | Soil microbial communities from Loxahatchee National Wildlife Refuge, Florida, United States - Lox_Sample_4.4 | ecosystem: Environmental > Terrestrial > Soil > Wetlands | place: USA... | reverse complement strand
GGACGCCAGCGAGCTCGAGGACGGCGCGGATGCCGCCGCCGGCGATCACGCCGGTTCCCTCGCTCGCGGGCCGCAGCAACACGCGGGCGGCGCCGAACTCGCCGAGGATCTCGTGCGTGATCGTGGTGCCGTGCCGCGGGACGCTGAAGAGGTTCTTCTTCGCGTCGTCGACGGCCTTCGAGATCGCGAGCGGAACCTCGCGCGCCTTGCCGTAGCCGAGCCCGACGCGATCGACCTCGTCGCCGATCACGACCAGCGCCGTGAACGAGAACCGCCTGCCGCCCTTGACCACCTTGGCGACGCGGTTGATCTCGACCACGCGCTCTTTGAGCTCCCTGGTCTCCTGCTGGTCAACTGCCATCTAGAACTCGAGTCCTCCTTCGCGTGCCGCATCGGCCAGGGCCTTGACCCGGCCGTGGAACAGGTATCCGCCGCGGTCGAAAACTGCCTTCTCGATGCCTGCGTCCTTCGCCCGCTGCGCCAGAAGCTTGCCCACCTCGGCCGCCTGCTCGCTCTTCGAGCCCTTGAAGCTCTTGAGCTGCAGCCAGCTGGCCGCAGCCAGGGTCTTGCTGTCGAGGTCGTCGATGAGCTGCGCCTCGATCCCGCGGTTGGAGCGGAACACGACCAGCCGCGGCCGCTCGGCAGTCCCCGAGAGCTTGCTGCGAACGCGCCTGTGGCGGCGCTTCCGCGCTTCTCTGACCGTGAGCGTGCTCATGCCACAGCCTCCGGACCATCATCGCTTCGACCGGTCATTGCAGACGGCCGCACGGGCAGAGCCCGCCCGGCCTGAATGAGACATCGCAAGCGACGTCTCATGCGCGCTTCCCGACCTTCCGGCGGACGTACTCGCCCTCGTAGCGGATGCCCTTGCCCTTGTACGGCTCGGGCGGCCGCACCTTGCGCACCTCGGCCGCCGTGTGGCCGACCTGCTGCTTGTCGATCCCCTTGACGATCACCTCGGTCTGGCTCGGCACCTCGAACGTGATCCCGGCCGGAGCCTTGATGACGACCGCGTGCGAGTAGCCGACGTTGAGCTCGAGGTCGGATCCCTGGAGCGAGGCGCGGTAGCCCACGCCCTGGATCTCGAGGCGCTTCTCGAACCCGCTCGTCACGCCCTCGACCATGTTCGCGATCAGCGTGCGCGTGAGGCCGTGCAGCGCGCGGTCCTCGCCGCGGTCGGTCGGGCGCTTCACGACGACCGAGCCGTCCTCCTGCTGGACGTTCATTCGCGCCGGCACGTGCTGGCTGAGCTCGCCGAGCGGGCCGTTGACCATCACGCGCCCAGGCGAGATGGAGACCGAGACGCCGGCCGGAAGCTCGATGGGTTTTCTACCGATTCGACTCATGGCTCACCAGACGAAGCAGACGACCTCTCCGCCGACCCCTCGCTCTGCAGCGGTGCGGCTCGTGATGAGACCGCCCGACGTCGACAGGATTGCAGTTCCCATGCCGCCGAGGACGCGCGGAAGCCGGTCCTTGCGCGCGTAGACGCGCCGGCCGGGCTTCGAGACCCGCTTGAGGTCGGTAATCACGCGCTCGCGGTTGCGACCGAACTTCAGCTCGACGACGAGCGTGTCGTACGGCGTCTCCTCCTTGCGCTCGACGCGGTAGTCGCGGATGTAGCCCTCCTCCTTCAGCAGGCGGGCGATCTCCGTCTTGAGCCGCGAGCTCGGCATCTCCGCGCTCTCCTGGAGCGCGCGGTTCGCGTTCCGGATTCTCGTCAGCATGTCTGCGATCGGATCAGTCTGCATCGCGTCTCACCAGCTCGATTTCGTCATGCCCGGGATCACGCCCTCGTGGGCGAGCTCGCGCAGGCAGATTCGGCAGAGCCCGAACTTCTTGTAGACCGCGCGGGGCCGGCCGCAGCGGTTGCAGCGCGTGTACGCGCGCGTCTTGAACCGCGGCTCCTTGCGCGACTTTTCGATCAGCGCCTTCCTTGCCATTCCTTATGCCTCTCCTTCGACGCGTTCCTGTGTGAACGGCATGCCGAGCCCACGCAGGAGCGCAAGGCCCTGCTCGTCGTTCGGCGCCGTGGTCGTGATCGTCACGTCCAGACCGCGGATGCTCGCGATCGAGTCGTAGTCGATCTCGGGGAAGATGATCTGCTCGCGGATCCCGACCGAGAAGTTGCCGCGCCCGTCGAACGAGCCCGGGTTCAGCCCGCGGAAGTCGCGGATGCGCGGGAGCGCGATCGAGACGAGCCGGTCGAGGAAGTCCCACATGCGGGCGCCGCGAAGCGTCACGCGTGCGCCGACGGGCATCCCCTCGCGCACCTTGAAGCTCGCGATCGACTTGCGGGCCTTGCGCACGTGTGCGCGCTGGCCGGCGATCGTCGTCAGCTCCTCGATCGCGCTGTCGAGCGCCTTCGCCTCGGTCTTGGCCTCGCCGACACCCATGTTCAGCGTGATCTTCTGCACGCGCGGGACCTCCATCAGGCTGCTCAGGCCGAGCTCTTCCTTCAGCTGCCCGCGCAGCTCGGTGTCGTAGCGGACCTTCATCCGCGGCTCGTATCCGTTGGCGTTGCTCACTTGTCGATCTCCTGGAGGCAGTCGGACCGCTTGCAGATGCGCACGTGCACCTCGCGGCCCTTGACCTCTTTCGTGGTCATCCCGATCCGCGTCGGGCGGTTGCAGGTCGGGCAGACGAGCATCACGTTCGAGACCGGCACCGGAGCCGCCTTCGAGATCACGCCGCCGGGCGTCATCTGCGCGCCGCCCATCCGGCTCGCGTCGGCCAGGGGCCGCGGGCGCATATGACGCTTGACGATGTTCAGGTTCTCGACGATCACGCGCTGCTCACGCGGGCGCGCCTCGATGATCCGCCCCTGCTTGCCGCGGTCCTTGCCGGCGAGCATCTGAACGAGATCGCCCTTCTTGACGCGCATCTTGGTAGCCACCTAGAGCACCTCCGGTGCCAGCGAGACGATCTTCATGAAATTCTTCTCCCGCAGCTCACGCGCCACCGGGCCAAAGATGCGCGTGCCGCGCGGGTTGCGGGCGGCGTCGATCAGCACGGCCGCGTTCTCGTCGAACGCGATCGAGGTGCCGTCGTCGCGGCCGAAGGGCTTGCGCGTGCGAACGACGACGGCCTGGACGACCTCGCCCTTCTTCACGGCGCCCTGCGGGCTCGCGGTCTTGACCGTCGCCATGATCACGTCGCCCACGCGTGCGTAGCGACGGTGAGAGCCGCCCTTGACGCGGATGCAGAGGATCTCGCGCGCACCGGTGTTGTCGGCCACGCGCAGCCGTGATTCCTGCTGGATCACTTGGCCTCCTCGAGCACCTCGGCCAGGCGCCAGTTCTTCGTCTTCGAGAGCGGCCGCGTCTCGACGATACGGACGATGTCGCCGACCTTTGCCGTGTTTTGCTCGTCGTGCGCGTGGAACTTTGTCGAGCGGCGGACGACCTTCTTGTACTTGCGGTGCGCCTTCACGGTGTCGACCTTGACCACGATCGTCTTGTCCATCGCGCTCGAGACGACGATCCCGCGGCGCTCCTGGCGGCGGCCCCGCTCGTGCTCGGGCTTGGGCAGCCTGACGATCGGGCGGCGCTCGGCTGGGCGCTCCCGCTTGGGCTTGGAGTGCTTGTGGCGCTCCGACCGCGGCAGGCGCTTGCGCTTCGGCTTTCGCGCAGGCTCGGGCGCGGCCTCTTCGGCCTCGACCTCTGCTGCGGGCTCCGCCTCTGCCTCGGCGGCAGGCTCCTCCGCTGCGGCCTCCTCGGCCGCATGCTCCTCTGCCGGAGCCTCGGGCTCGGCCTCCGCCTCGGCGACCGGCTCGGTCTCCTCAGGCGCCGTTTCCCCGGCGACTGTCTCTTCGCTCTCGTTCTTCTCTTCGTCAGCCATGTGTCTCTCTCGTCAGCCGTCCTTCACGGTCGTTGCGGATGGTCAGAATGCGCGCGATCTCGCGTTTGGCCAGCTTCAGCCGCGCGGTGTTCTCGAGCGCGCCCGTCGCGCCCTGGAAGCGCAGGTTGAAGAGCTCCTGCCGCGTCTCGGCCAGGCGGTGCTCCAGCTCTTCGTCGGTCAGCTCGCGCAACTCTCTAGCTCGCAAAGAGATCGGCCTCCCGCTTCACGACTCTCGTCTTGATCGGCAGCTTGCGGCCGGCGAGGCGCAGCGCCTCCTTGGCCAGCGGCTCGTCCACGCCCGCGAGCTCGAACATGACCCGGCCGGGCTTGACGACCGCGACCCAGTGCTCGGGCGCGCCCTTGCCGGAGCCCATCCGCGTCTCGGCGGGCTTCTGCGTCACGGGCTTGTCCGGGAAGAGGTTCACCCAGACCTTCCCGCCTCGGCGGATCTTGCGCGTCATCGCGATACGGGCGGCCTCGATCTGACGGTTGGTGATCCAGCCGTTCTCGAGCGCCTTCAGGCCGTAGTCGCCGGACTGGACCTCGGTCTGGCCCTTCGACAGCCCTCGACGGCGGCCGCGCTGGTACTTGCGGTACTTGGTCTTCTTCGGGAGCAGCATCTACGAACGCTTCTTCCTGGTCGTCTTCGGCTTCTCGGTGGTCTCCTCGGCCGCGGCCTCGGGAGCGGGTTGCTCCGCCGGTGGCGCAGCCTCGGCCGACGCCTCGGGGGTCTCCGCCGGAGGCGTCTCCGCCTCGGCGGGCGCTGCCTCGGCCGCCGGAGCGGGGCGGCGCCCACCCGAGCGACGCGGGCCGCCCTTGCGGCGCTGACGGACGGGACCGAGACCCTCCCGGTCGGGACCGCGGCCGCGGCCGCCCTCGCGCGAGGCGCCCAGGCCTTCGGTCGGACCGCCTCGGCGGCGGGCCTGGTCCTGATCACCGAGCCGCGAGTCGCGCTGCGAGCTGCTCTCGAAGCCCTCGGGCATGATCTCGCCCTTGTTGATCCAGACCTTCACGCCGATCCGGCCCGAGGTCGTCTTGGCCTCGGCGAAGCCGTAGTCGATGTCCGCGCGGATCGTGTGCAGCGGGACGCGGCCTTCCGAGTACATCTCCGAGCGGCTCATCTCGCCGCCGCCGAGCCGGCCGCCGCAGATCACCTTCACGCCCTGCGCCCCCGAGCGGATCGCGGACGCGAGCGAGCGCTTCATCGCGCGGCGGAAGCTCACGCGGTTCTCGAGCTGCTCGGCGATCGACTGCGCCACGAGCTTCGCGTCGAGCTCGGGCCGCTTGATCTCGTTGATGTTGATGTGCACGGCCTTGTTGGTCATGCCGTGAATCTCCTTGCGGAGCGCGTCCACCTCCACGCCCGACTTCCCGATCACGATCCCCGGCCGCGCGGTGTAGATGTCGATCGTGATCCGCTGCGCGTCCTTGCGGATCAGGATGTCCGACAGCCCAGCGTGCGAGAGCTTGCCGTGGATGTGCTCGCGGATCTTGATGTCCTCGAGCAGGTACGCGGCGAACTCCTTCGTCCCCGTGTACCAGTTGGACTTCCAGTCGTGGATGACGCCGACGCGCATCCCGCCGGGATGAACCTTCTGACCCATCTAGCCCTTCCTCCCTGAGGCCTTGGCCTTCGGCTTCGGCTTTGGCTTCTCTGCGGCCTTCTTCCTGGGTTTGCGCTTCGGCTTCTCCTCCGCCTTCGGCTCCTCCTGCGGCTGCTCTTCCTCGACCGGCTCGGCAGGCGCGGGCGGCTCGGCCTGGACCGGCGCCTCGAGCTGCGCGAGCGTGACGGTGATGTGGCAGGTGGGCTTGCGGATGCGAACGGCGCGCCCCCGCGCGCGGGCACGCCAGCGCTTGAGCACCGGGCCCTCGTCCACGATCGCCGCCGACACGACGAGGTCGTCGCCGACGAGGTTGTGGTTCGCCTCCGCGTTCGCGACTGCAGAGCGCAGGACTTTCTCGATCTCGCGCGCGGCCGCGCGCGGGGTGAACGCGAGCACCGTGCGTGCCTCCGGGACGGACCGGCCGCGGATGTGCTCGGCGACCAGCCGTGCCTTGCGCGGCGACATCCGGACCCACTTGGCCACGGCGCGCACCTCCTGCTGCTCGGCCGTTGCCATCAGGTCCGCTTCACCTCGGTCTTGCGGTCGCCTGAGTGCGCGCGGAACGTGCGCGTCGGAGCGAACTCGCCGAGCTTGTGCCCGACCATCTGCTCGGTCACGAACACCGGGACGTGCTTGCGCCCGTCGTGGACCGCGATCGTGTGGCCGACCATCTCCGGGAAGACGGTCGACGCCCGCGACCAGGTCCGGATCATCTGCTTGCTCCCGGACTCGTTCATGGACTGGATCCGGCTCAGCAGCCGCTCCTCCACGAACGGGCCCTTCTTGCTCGACCTGGACACTTAGCGCTTCTCCTTCCCGCGGCGACGGCTGCGGACGATCAGCTTGTCGGACTCCTTGTGCTTCTTGCGCGTGCGCTTGCCGAGCGTCGGCACGCCCCACGGCGTGACCGGGTGCCGGCCGCCCTTCGACTTGCCCTCGCCGCCGCCGTGCGGATGGTCGACGGGGTTCATCGCGGAGCCGCGCACGGTCGGGCGCTTGCCGCGCCAGCGGCTGCGGCCCGCCTTCCCACCGGTGATGTTCTCGTGGTCGACGTTGCCGACCTGGCCGATCGTCGCGCGGCACGTGAGCGGCACGCGGCGCAGCTCGCCGGACGGAAGACGCAGGACGCCGAGGCCCTCGTCCTTCGCGACGAGCTGGATGCCCGAGCCTGCGCTGCGCGCGAGCTGGCCGCCTCTTCCCGGCTTGAGCTCGACGTTGTGGACGAGCGTGCCGGTCGGGATGTTCGCCAGCGGCAGCGCGTTCCCGGGCTTGATGTCCGCCTCGGGGCCGGATTCGACCGTCGAGCCCACCTGCAACCGCGCAGGAGCGAGGATGTACGCCTTCGCCCCATCGGCGTAGTGCAGAAGCGCGATGCGGGCCGACCGGTTCGGGTCGTACTCGATCGCAGCCACCTTGGCCGGAACGCCGTCCTTGACGCGCTTGAAGTCGATCTTGCGGTAGCGGCGCTTGTGGCCGCCGCCGTGATGGCGGGTGGTGATGCGGCCGTACTTGTTGCGCCCACCGGTCTTCTTCAGCGGCTCGACCAGGCTCTTCTCGGGCTCGCTCTTCGTGACCTCGTCGAACGCGGACACCGACATGAACCGGCGTCCGGGCGAGGTCGGCTTGTACTTGCGCAGCGCCATTACGCCTGAGCCCCCTCGAAGATCTCGATCGATTCGCCCTTGCGGATCTGGACGATCGCCTTCTTCCAGCCCGGTCTCTTGCCGCGCACGAGGCCGCGGCGCTTTGGCTTCGGCTGCACCTTGACGATGTTCACGCGCTCGACATGCACGTCGAAGAGCTCCTCGACGGCCTGGCGGACCTGCGTCTTGTGCGCGTCCGGATGGATTTTGAACGAGTACTTCTGGTCCTCGATCAGCACGTAGGCCTTCTCTGTCACGACGGGCTCGAGCAGCACCTGGTTCGGATGGAGGCTCACGAGGCCCTCCCCTGGACGTCTTCGAGCGCCGACTCGCTGATCAGCAGCGAGCGGGCCCAGACGACCTGTCTCACCTCGAGGTCGCTCGGTGCGGTGATGACCACGCGGTCGAGGTTTCGGAAGGACTTGACCAGGCCCTCGTCCTCGGGCCCCGCGACGACGAGGAGCGGAAGCTCCTTCGCCCACGCGCCCAGGAACGTCGAGGCCGCCTTGGTCGACGGCTCCGAGAACCCACCCGGGTCGACGACGCCGAGCGTCCCCGCCTGGGCGTGAGCAGACAGCGCGCCGCGCAGAGCGGCTCGGCGTGCCTTGCGGTTCACCTTCACCTCGAAGTTCCGTCCCGTCGGCGGGAAGGCCATGCCACCGCCCGTCCAGTGTGGAGCGCGGATCGAGCCGGCGCGCGCACGACCCGTGCCCTTCTGGCGCCACGGCTTGGAGCGGCCGCCCGCGACGAGACCACGGCTCTTGCCGCCCCGCGTCGCCGAGCGGGCGGCGTTCTGCTCCGCGCGCACGGTCTCGTGGAGGAGATGCGGCTTGACCTCGGCGCCGAAGACGCCGGCCTCGAGGGTGAGACTCTTGGCCGACTTCCCGGCCGTGTCGAGAACCGGAGCCTTCAAGGCACCGCTTGCGGTGCCGCTTAGAGGACGTGCGGGCTTTGCCCGTGCGTCCGTCTTACGCGCTGCCACGGTTCTTGTCCTCTCTGACCTCGACGACGCCGTTCTTGGGGCCTGGAACCGCGCCCTTGATCAGGAGCAGGTTCCGCTCCGGGTCGATCTCGTGCACGGTCAGCCCGACCTGCGTGACGCGCTTGCCGCCCATCCGTCCAGGCAGCTTCGTCCCCTTGAACACGCGCGAGGGCGTGGCAGAGGCGCCGACCGAGCCGGGCTGCCGGATGTTGTGGGAGCCGTGCGTCTTCGGCCCGCGATGGAACCGGTGGCGCTTGATCGTGCCCGCGAACCCTTTGCCGATCCCGATCCCGGAGACCTTGACGGCCTCGCCGGGCTCGAAGGTCTCGACGGTCACGGACTCGCCCTCGACGAGCTCGCTCGGGCCGCGGAACTCGACGAGCTTCGAGTGCGCGCCGGCCTTGCCGAGCTGGCCGAGCCGTGCCTTCGTCAGCTTCCGCTCGGCCACCGGACCGAACGCGAGCTGGACGGCCTCGTAGCCGTCCGTCTCGACCGTCTTCACGCGGACGACCGGGCACGGGCCCGCCTCGATCACGGTCACGGGCGTCACCTGCCCCGTCTCCGGGTCGAACAGCTGCGTCATGCCCAGCTTCTTGCCGAGGATGCCTTTCATCGACGACTCTGCCGGTGAGGTTGGTGGATGCCTGGGTCGCGAGCACCAAGCGATGCAAGGACGCAGGGAGGGGTTGGGCTAGACAGCCCAACCCCGACTGAGGACGCGGCAGCGCGCCGCGTGCTCGCGGGCCGGGCGCCGCCGAATCTTGCCGGTAGAGCCGTCATAGCTTGATCTCGATGTCTACTCCGGCAGGCAGGTCGAGGCGCATGAGCGAGTCGACCGTCTTCGGTGTCGGGGAGTGGATGTCGATCAGCCGCTTGTGCGTGCGGACCTCGAAGTGCTCGCGCGAGTCCTTGTCCTTGAACGGGCTGCGGATCACGCAGTAGACGTTCTTCTCGGTTGGCAGGGGCACAGGGCCCGTGATGGTCGCGCCGGAACGGGTCGCGTTCTCGACGATCGACGCGGCCGCCTTGTCCAGGGTCTGGTGGTCATACCCCTTGAGGCGGATGCGGATCTTCTGTTGAGCCATTCCGGCGCGCCCTCTCTCTCGTGTTCCTCTTAAGTGGTGATCTCCGTCACCACGCCGGCGCCGACCGTGCGGCCGCCCTCGCGAATCGCGAAGCGCAGGCCCTGGTCCATGGCGATCGGCTGACCGAGGTCGATGTCCATGTTCGTGTTGTCGCCCGGCATGACCATCTCCTGGCCCTCCGGGAGCTTGATCGAGCCGGTCACGTCCGTCGTGCGGAAGTAGAACTGCGGCCGGTAGCCGTTGAAGAACGGCGTGTGGCGGCCACCCTCCTCCTTCGAGAGCACGTAGACCTCGGCCTTGAACACCGTGTGCGGCGTGATCGAGCCCGGCTTGGCGAGCACCTGGCCGCGCTCGACCTCCTCGCGCTTGGTGCCGCGCAGGAGCGCGCCCGCGTTGTCGCCGGCCTGGGCGTAGTCGAGCGTCTTGTTGAACATCTCGAGCCCGGTGACGACGGTCTTCTCGGTCTCCGGGTGGATGCCGACGATCTCGACGTCGTCGCCCGACTCGATCTTGCCCTGCTCGATCCGGCCGGTGACGACCGTCCCGCGGCCCGTGATCGTGAAGACGTCCTCGATCGGCATCAGGAACGGCTTGTCGATGTCGCGCTGCGGCTCGGGGATGTAGTCGTCCACGGCCTGCATCAGCTCGAGGATCTTCTGCGCCTGCTCCTCGTCGCCCTCGAGCGCCTTCAGCGCCGAGCCCGTCACGATCGGGATGTCGTCGCCGGGGAACTCGTACTTGGAGAGCAGCTCGCGCACCTCCATCTCGACGAGCTCGAGCAGCTCCGGATCGTCGACCATGTCGGCCTTGTTCAGGAAGACGACGATGTACGGGACCTCGACCTGCCGTGCGAGCAGGATGTGCTCGCGGGTCTGCGGCATCGGGCCGTCGGCGGCCGACACGACCAGGATCGCGCCGTCCATCTGCGCGGCGCCCGTGATCATGTTCTTGATGTAGTCGGCGTGACCGGGGCAGTCGACGTGCGCGTAGTGACGGTTGGCCGTCTCGTACTCGACGTGCGACGTGTTGATGGTGATGCCGCGCTGCCGCTCCTCGGGCGCGTTGTCGATCGAATCGAAATCGCGCGCGGCCGTGTTCGTCCCCTGCTCCGAGAGCACCTTCGTGATCGCGGCGGTCAGGGTCGTCTTGCCGTGGTCGATGTGACCGATCGTCCCGACGTTGAGATGCGGCTTGTCCCGCTCGAACTTCTGCTTACCCATTCTCTGCTTCTCCTTGCTTGAGTGACCTGGTCGCTAGCCCTGCGAGTCGACGAGCTCGCCAGCGATCGACTGCGGCACTTCCTCGTACCGGTCGAACTGCATCGTGAACGTCGCCCGGCCCTGCGTCGTCGAGCGCAGGTCGGTCGCGTAGCCAAACATGGTCGCCAGGGGCACGTGGGCCCGGATCGCCTGGGCGTTGCCCCGCGGCTCGAGGCCCTCGACGCGCCCGCGGCGCGAGTTGAGGTCGCCCATGACGTCGCCGAGGTACTCCTCGGGGGTGACGACTTCGACGGCCATGACCGGCTCGAGCAGTTTGGGCTTCGAGCGCTTCATGGCCTCCTTGAACGCCATCGACCCGGCGACCTTGAACGCCATCTCGCTCGAGTCGACGTCGTGGAACGAGCCGTCGACGAGCTCGATCCGGACATCGACGACGGGGTAGCCCGCGAGGATGCCGGACTCCATCGCCTCCTGGATGCCCAGGTCGACCGCGGGGATGTACTCGCGCGGGATCTTCCCGCCGACGATCCGGTCGAGGAACTCGTAGCCGTCGCCCGGGTCGCTCGGCTCGGCGTTGATCACCGCGTGGCCGTACTGGCCGCGGCCGCCAGTCTGGCGGACGAACTTGCCCTCGATCTTCTCGACCGGCTTGCCAAACGTCTCGCGGTAGGCGACCTGCGGCCGCCCCACGTTCGCGTCGACCGAGAACTCGCGCAGGAGGCGGTCGACGATGATCTCGAGATGGAGCTCGCCCATCCCGGAGATCAGCGTCTGTCCCGTCTCCTCGTCGGTACGGACGCGGAAGGTCGGGTCCTCCTCCGAGAGGCGAAGAAGCCCGCCTGAGAGCTTGTCCTGGTCGGCCTTCGTCTTCGGCTCGATCGCGACGGCGATCACCGGATCCGGGAAGTCCATCGACTCGAGCTGGATCGGCGCCGTGTCGACGGCGAGCGTCTCGCCGGTCGTCGAGGCCTTGAGGCCGACGGCGGCGGCGATCTCGCCCGCGCCGATCTCCTCGCGCTCCTCGCGGTGGTTGGCGTGCATCTGGAGGATGCGGCCGATGCGCTCGGTCTTGCCCGTGGTCGTGTTCATGACGCGGTCGCCCGCCTTGACCTGGCCCGAGTAGACGCGGAAGTACGTGAGCTTGCCGACGTACGGGTCGGACATGACCTTGAAGACCAGCGCCGAGAACGGCTCGTCGAGCGCCGGGCGCCGTGAGAGCTCGTGCTCGGTGCGCGGGTCGATCCCGTGGACCGGCGGCACGTCGATCGGGCTCGGCAGGTAGTCGACGACCGCGTCGAGCAGCGGCTGGACGCCCTTGTTCTTGAACGCGGAGCCCGCGAGGACCGGCGTCACCGAGATGTCGAGAGTCGCCGCGCGGAGCGCGCGCTTCAGCATCTCGGAAGTCACCGCCTCCTCGTCGAGCAGGTACGTCTCCATCAGCTCGTCGTCGTGGTCGGCGACGGAGTCGATCAGCTGGTGGTGGTACTCGTGGGCCTGCTCGGCGAGCTCGGTCGGGATCTCGCCGATGTCCATGGTCGTGCCGAGGTCGTCGGACCAGGTGATCGCGCGCATCTCGACGAGGTCGACGACGCCGCGGAAGTGCTCTTCCTGGCCGATCGGCAGCTGCACGGGCACCGGGCGCGCCCCGAGGCGGTCCACCATCGACTGCACGGCGCTGAAGAAGTCCGCGCCGGTGCGGTCCATCTTGTTGATGAACGCGATCCGCGGGACCCGGTAGCGGTCGGCCTGCCGCCAGACCGTCTCGGACTGTGGCTCGACACCCGCCACGGAGTCGAACACGGCGATCGCGCCGTCGAGCACGCGGAGGCTTCGCTCCACCTCGACCGTAAAGTCCACGTGCCCGGGCGTATCGATAATGTTGATACGAAAATCGCGCCACGAGGCCGTTGTCGCAGCAGAGGTGATCGTGATGCCGCGCTCCTGCTCCTGCGCCATCCAGTCCATGACCGCAGCGCCCTCGTGCACCTCGCCCATCTTGTGGGTGCGACCGGTGTAGTAGAGGATCCGCTCGGTCGTCGTGGTCTTGCCCGCGTCGATGTGAGCCATGATCCCGATGTTGCGGACGTGGTCGAGTGCCACCGCGCCCTGTGCCTTCTCATTCACGGCCGACACGGTCACCACCTGTAGTGCGCAAAGGCCTTGTTGGCCTGCGCCATCCGGTAGAGGTCGTCCTTGCGCTTGAAGGCCCCGCCCTGCTGGTTGAGGGCGTCGAGGATCTCGCCGGCGAGCTTCTCGTCCATGTGCTTCTCGCGCCGCTCGCGGGCGAAGTTGACGATCCAGCGCACGGCCAGCGTGCGCGCTCGGCGCTGCGGCACCTCGACGGGCACCTGGTAGTTCGCGCCGCCGACGCGCCGGGGGCGAACCTCCAGCACCGGCGTCACGGTCTTGATCGCCTGCTCCAGCACCTCGACGGGCGGCTTCCCGGTCTGCTCCCCGATCCGGTCCAGGGCGCTGTAGACGATCGCCTCGGCGGTCGACTTCTTGCCGCGCGTCATCACCTTGTTGATCACCTGTGTGACCAGGCGGGACGCGTGGACTGGATCCGGCTCGAGCGGCCGGGGCTGAACCCTTGCGCGCCGCGGCATTACGAGCCCCGCTTCGCGCCGTACTTGGAGCGTGCCTGGCGCCGGTCGCCGACGCCCGCAGCGTCGAGCCCGCCGCGGATCACCTTGTAGCGGTAACCCGGGAGGTCCTTGACGCGGCCGCCGCGAATCAGGACGACCGAGTGCTCCTGGAGGTTGTGCCCCTCGCCCGGGATGTAGGCGCCGACCTCCATCCCGTTGGTCAGCCGTACGCGAGCAACCTTGCGGAGAGCCGAGTTCGGCTTCTTCGGCGTCTGCGTCATCACACG
>Ga0335084_10004877_pt1 | contig 13248 bp, 10 predicted proteins | sample Lox_Sample_44_FD_206721 | JGI IMG/M metagenome (GOLD analysis project Ga0335084, IMG submission 206721) | Soil microbial communities from Loxahatchee National Wildlife Refuge, Florida, United States - Lox_Sample_4.4 | ecosystem: Environmental > Terrestrial > Soil > Wetlands | place: USA... | reverse complement strand
TGCGCGACACACCATTGTCGAGAGCGAGGCGCACCGGGCGGGGGTGCGAGGGGACCCCATCGTGCCGCGCCGAGCCGGGCCGCGGGCGGAGGAACATGGCGAGGACTGTCTGAGCCCGTAAGAGCAGGAGGGCGAGTTCCGCAGCCGTACGACGCCCGCGGCAATAAGGCGAGGGAAAAGAAAATCGGGGTCAGACCCCAATTTCGCTTGCGAGCCGAAATTGGGGTCTGACCCCGATTTTCTTCGCGGCGCTGGGGAACGCGCCGCCGCCCGGCGCGCCTCGACGCGCTACTTGAAGTCGCCGGCCTTGCTGACGGCGAGCTTCGCCGGATCGATGTTGCGCTTGAGGGCGTCCTGCACTTCCTGCGGCGTGAGCGCGGCAATGCTGCGCTCGAAGTCCACGTCCCAGGCAAAGGTGCGGTCGACGTACAGGTACATTCCCAGTCGCGCGGCGAGGGCACCGTCCTGCGTGCGCGCGAGGCGCCGCGCTTCCAACAGGCCGCGCTTGGCGGATTCCACTTCCTCGGCGGTAAAGCCTTCGGCGATGGCGCGTGCGAGTTCCTCGCGCATTGCCGTTTCCACGCGCGCCTTGTTCTGCGGCGCGAAGATCGCCGAGATGTTGAAGCTCGCGGCCTCGTCGAGCTGGCTGGCCATGAACCAGCTGTAGGTGCTGTAGGAAAGGCCCTCTTTCTCGCGGATGCGCGCCGGCAGGCGCGCGGTCGAGGCGCCTCCGATCAATTGGTTGGCGAGCACCATGGCCGGAAAGTCGGGATTATCGTCGCGCATCTTGAGGCTGAGCCCGGCGCGCAGCACGGCATTGGCCTTGTCGGGGGTCAACACCTCGCGCTCGAGCGCCGGGCGCTCGAAATAGCGCGCCGGGATGCGCGCGTAGGGCGCCGGGTTGCGCCAGTCGCCGTACAGCTTTTCGACCAGCCCGGAGAGGGCCGCCGGGTCGAAATCGCCCACGGCGACGAAGTCGGCGCCGGTGGCGCCCAACTGCGCATGGCAGGCTTTCGCGTCCGCGAGCGTCGTCGCCTTCAGCGACGCGATGCGCTCCTCCAGCGACGGCACGTACAGCCAGTGCCCCTTCGGGTAGGGCGTCAGGTGGCGCTGCAGCTGCTCGGCTGCGATCGCCGCGGGGTCGCTGCGCTGCGTCTCCGCGCCGGTGAGCGAGGCGCGCTTGAGCTCGTCGAACTCGGCTGCCGGGAAGGAAGGCCGGCGCAGCACCTCGGCGACAAGGCGCAGCGCCTCATCGAGATTCTCGCGCTGCGTCTCGATGCTCGCGCCATCGGCGTTGACAGAGACCGTCGCCTTGAGGCGGTCGAACGCATCGCGCAATTCGGCGCGCGTGTGCAGCTCGGTGCCGCGCAGGAGCATGCCGCCCGCGAGCGCGCAGGCCGTATTGCGCCCGGCCTTGCTGCGTTCGTTGCCCCAGTTGAGCTGAAGCTGCGCCACCACCTTGGCGCCGCGCGTGCGCTTGGCGAGCAGCGCGGTGCGGATGCCGTTGGCGAGCACGCGCCGCTGCACCCGCGCCTCGATGTTCTGCGGCGTGGGATCGAACGCCTCGCCCGCGGCGAGCGCCTGGCTGCCCTTGTAGCCCGCGAGCGCGGCCTCCAGGTCGGGCGTCGCCGGAATTTCCGCGCGCTGCGGGTTCGGCGTCGGCAGGAACGTGCCGACCACGCGGTTCGCGGCGCGCAAGTAGGTGTCGGCCACGCGCTGCACGTCGGCGACGGTCACCGCGCGCAGGCGGTCGCGATAGAGGAAGAATAGCCGCCAGTCGCCCACCGCCTCGAATTCGGACAGCATGCTGACCAGGGAGCGCCCGTCGAGCTGCGCTTTTTCCATCTCGTTGAGGAGCGACGTGCGCGCGCGCTCGATCTCGTCGGCGCGCAGGGGCGTCTTGCGCACGCCGTCCAGCACCGCAAGCAGGGCCGCGCGCGCAGCGTCGGGCGAGCCGCCCTTGGGCAGCGCGGCGCCGAAATACATCACGCCCGGATCGTGCAGCGCGCGCTCGCCGCCCCACGTCTGGCTGGCGAGCCCCTTTTGCACCAGCGCCTTGTGCAGCCGGCCCTGCGGCGCGACGCGCAGCGCCTCGACCAGCACGTCCACCGCGGGGTAGTCGGGGTGCGCGCCCGATGGCACGCGGTACATCGCGGCGACGAGCGGCGTGTCGCCGACGCGGCGCAGCGTCACAGTGCGCTCGCCGTCCTGCACGGGCTCGGCGGTGTACAGGGCGGGCAGGGCGCGCGCGGGGCGCGGGATCGGCGCGAAGTGCCGGGCGACGAGCGCGAGCGCGCGCGGCGCGTCGAAGCGGCCGCCGACGATCAGCAGCGCGTTGTCCGGCTGGTACCAGGTGCGGTAGAAGCCCTGCAGGCGCTCGATCGGCACCGACTCGATGTCCGAGCGCGCGCCAATGGTGGAGTTGCCGTAGTTATGCCAGGCGTAGGCGAGCCGCTGCATGCGCTGGAACAGCACGCCGCCGGGACTGTTCTCGCCCATCTCGAACTCGTTGCGCACCACGCTCATCTCGCTGTCGAGGTCTTGCTTGCGCACGAACGAGTTCACCATGCGGTCGGCTTCCATGCCGAGCGCCCAGTCGAGGTTCTCCTCGGTGGCCGGCAGCGTCTCGAAGTAGTTGGTGCGATCGTAGGAAGTGGTGCCGTTCCAGCGCGCGCCGCGGCGCGAGAACTCCTGCTTCACGTCGGGGTGCAGCGTCGAGCCCTTGAACAGCATGTGCTCGAGCAGGTGCGCCATGCCCTTCTCGCCGTAGCCCTCGTGGCGCGAACCGACGAGGTAGGTGATGTGCACGGTGACGGTGTCGGCGCTCGCGTCCGGCGCCAGCAGCACGCGCAGGCCATTGTCCAGGCGGTACTCGGCGACGCCCTCGACTTCGGTGACCTTGCGCGGCGCCTCCTGCGCGAGCGCGGGCAGGGCGAGGGCGAGCAGCAGGCAGGCGATCAGCTTTTTCATCGGCGTGGGCGGCGAGGGTACCGCCATTGGAGCGGCGTCGCGCGCGAAGGTTCAAGCGCGGCGCCGGGTGCGGCTATTTTTCGCGCGGCAGCTTCTTGTATTCCTCGCGCATGCACTGCTGCAGGACCTTGCCCTGCTTGCCCTTGCAGGCCTCGAGCACCTTGTCGCGGCGCTCGGCGTTCTTGCGCGCGTTCTCCTCGCAGCGCGCCGGGTCCTTGGCCTCGCGGCACATCTCGGTCTGCATGCACTCGCGCTGCTCCTGCGACGGGCGTGTCTTGCACACCTCGGCGGCCCTGCGGTGCATGTCGCGCAGCCGGTCCGCGCGCTCCTTGCGCACGCGCTCGCGCTCTTCGCAGGCGGCCGGGTTGGTGGTCTGGCTGCAATCGACGCTCCTGGCGGCCTGCTGCGCCTGCAAGCCGAAGGAGGCGAGCAGCAGTAGCGCCGCCGCGGCGAACGGGAGGATTCTCATGTCAGCCCAGCTGCCGCAGCATGGTGTCCGCGTCGGAGACCTCAAACTTGCCTGGTGCCTCGATATTGAGCTGCTTCACCACGCCGTCATCCACCAGCATCGAGAAGCGCTGCATGCGCACGCCCATGCCGGCCGCGATGCGGTCGATTTCGAGCCCGAGAGCCTTGGTCCACACGGCGCTGCCGTCGGCGAGGAACCGGATCTTGCCGAGCGCCTTCTGGTCGCGGCCCCAGTGCGCCATGACGAAGGCGTCGTTCACTGCGACACACCAGATCTCGTCCACCTTTTTCGCCTTGAGCTTGTCGAAGTTCGCGAGGTATCCCGGCACGTGCTTCGCGGAGCAGGTCGGGGTATAGGCGCCCGGCAACCCGAAGATTGCGACTTTCCGGCCCTTCAGGGCCGCGGCAACCTCCAGAGGCTTAGGCGGCATGGCGCATTGCGTCGCGGTGTCAAACTCCGTGGATTCGAGGAGCTTGCCGTCGGGCACACGGTCTCCGACCTTGATGGTCATAGTGTCTTTCCTTTGCCTGGATGGACTCGATGCAGAGCGCGGATAATAACGCGCCGCGGTTCAACACTTCAAAGGGAGGTTCGGATGCAACGCAACGGCTCGGCAGTCTGGAAAGGCGGCCTGAAGGACGGCAACGGCCAGGTTTCTACTGGAAGCGGCGGCTTGAAAGGCGCGCCGTACACATTCGCCAGCCGCTTCGAGACCGGCGGCAAGACCGATCCCGAAGAGCTGGTCGCTGCCGCGCACGCCGCCTGCTTCTCGATGGCGTTCTCGGGGCAGCTCGGCCAGGCGAACCTCACGCCCGAGAGCATCGCGACCACGGCCACGGTGACGCTGGAGAAGACCGATGCGGGCATGACGGTGACGGCAGTCCACCTCAAGGTGAAGGCGAAAGTGCCCGGCGCCGACCGCGCGGCCTTCGACAAGGCGGCGAACAGCGCCAAGGCGGGCTGCCCGATCTCGCGCCTGCTCAACGCCAAGATCACCATGGAGGCGGTGCTCGAGTAGCGACGAGAGCAGGGGGACCGGGCCCCTTCCGCTTGAAGCGCGCGGGGCCTTCCCGCTCCCCCCGCACCCACCGATACTGCTTAAGGCGCTTGGCCCGGCGCGACCGCGGCGCGGCGCCCGCGCTCTACGTCCAGGCCGGCGAGCAGGGCCAGGCCGACCACGAAATACGCGCCCACCGCCAGGATGCCGAGGCGATGGTCGCCGTGGAAGATCCACGTGACCGCGCCGTAGGTCAGCGGGCCGAAAATCGAGGCCGCTTTCACCGCGAGGCCCCACAGCCCGAAGAATTCCGCCTCGCGCGCACGCGGCGAGAGGTAGCCGACGATCGCACGGCCTGCGGCCTGCGAGGATCCCATGCAAAGTCCCGCGAGGTTGGCCGCGATCCAGAAGGTCGGCGCATCGTCGGCGAAGTAGGCGGTGGCGATCATCACGATCCAGCCCGCGAGGATCAGCGCCATCGCGCGCACGTGGCCGATGGCGTCCTGCAGGTAGCCGAATGCGAAAGCGCCTGCGGCGGCGGTGACGTTGACCACCAGGACCAGCACGATGGTCTGCTGCTGGGTGAACTTCATCGCTTCCTGAGCGTAAATCGCCGCAAGCGCGATCACCGCCATGATCCCTGCCTGGTAGAACAGGATGCAGACCAGGAAACGCCGGAGGTCGCGGAAGCGCCTTGCGTGATGCAAGGTGTCGAGCACGCGCCGCCAGGCCGAGCCGGCCTGCGCCTGCGGCACGGCGCGCTCCTTGAGTAACAGGAACGTCGGCATCGCGCACAACGCGAACACGGCGGCGGTGATCACCATGGTCACCGGCACGAACTGCGTGCCGGGCTGGCCCTGCTTCTCGGCCCACAGGATGTAGGCGAGGCTGATCGCGAGCGAGACGAGCCCGCCCAGATAGCCAAAGGCCCAGCCCCAGCCCGAAACGCGTCCCATCGCCTTGGAATCCGCGAGCTCGGGCAGGAAGGCGGCGATCACGTTCTCTCCGACCGAGAAGAACAAGTTCGAGACGCCGACGAGGATGATCGCGGCGGCCACCGTGCCGGGCCCGGTGAAGTACAGCGCCGCGGTGAACAGCACGCAGCCCGTGGTGGCCGCAAACAGCAGGCGCTTCTTGGCCGCGTGCGCGTCGGCCCATGCGCCGATGACGGGCGCCGAGAGCAGCACCGCGAGATACGAGGCCGAGAGCGCGGCGGTCCAGGCGAACGTTGCCCAGGGCGCCCTGTCCGCCACCGCGGCGACGAAGAACGCGTTGTACACCGCGGTGATCACCACCGTCGTGTAGCCCGAGTTGGCGAAGTCGTACATGCTCCATGCCCAGACTTCGCGAAAGCGCACTTCGGGCGCGAGAGCGGGGCCGCGGGGCATGCCGCATTCTAGCGGTATAGTTCCCGCTGCCATGGTGCGCGCCGCGTATGCCGTCTTCAGCATGGCCGCGGCCTTCTGGCTCGCGGCGTTCTGGCCCGCGGCGCCGGCGCAGGCGCAGACCGCGGTTCAGCAGCGCGCGGAGCGCACCGATGAGCTGTTCAACTGGTACTACGCCTCGATCTTCGGCACCGGCTTCTACCGCATCGGCGAACAGCAGGTGGCCGCGCTGCGCGTGCCGTTGCGCTATGAGTTGAGGCCCGCTAGTGCCGAGCGCTGGGGTATCCGCCTCACCTTGCCGGTGACCGCGGCCTTCGCGCCGTTCGACCTGCGCGACTTCAATCTCGGCCAGGTGAAAACGCAGGGTCTGACTGTGCTGCCCGGCATCGAGCTGGAAATCCCCCTGCGCCAGGACTGGTGGCTGCGGCCGTACGCCAATCTGGGCGGCGGCTGGGAATTCCATAGCGGCGCCTCCTCCACCATCTTTTCGCTCGGCGCGACGACGCTGCACACTCGACCGCTCGGCGAAGCATCGCGGCTCGCGCTCGGCGGCAAGCTGGGCTACGCGGGCTACAGCGCGGGCAGCGAGGCGAGCCAGCTCGTGCAGCTCTCGCTCGGCACCGAGGTGGCGGTGCCGGCCGGCTTCGCGATTGCCGAGCGCGCCGCGCTGGTCGTCATCCAGCTCACTGGCAGCGTCTACTTCAAGGAGCTTGAATTTCTCCTGCCGTCGACCGGCACCATGCAAGTCTCGCGTGAGCTGGAGCTGGGCGTCGCGCTCGGCGTGCAGCGGCCGTTCGAGGTCCTGGGCGTGACCTTCGATCGCATCGGCCTTGCGTACCGCGCGGGAGACAACGGCCTGCGCGGTGTGCGTGTGGTGGCTTCGTTCCCTTTTTGACAGCGGCCTGACAGCGCTCTGACACATCTCGCGCTATAGTGTCCGCGCCCATGGCCCAGGCCGCCGCCAAGCCCGCCGCAGAGCACCGGCTGACCCTCGCCGAGATCCTCGACTGGCTGGTCGAGGACGGCGCGGTGGCGCGCGAGCCGGCCGAGGAGCTGAAGAAGGAACGCCGCTACTGGCGCGGCACGCAGCACCCGCTCACGCTGGTGGCGGGCGAAGGCTGGAAGGACCTGCGCGCGCCGCACAAGCCGCTCACGATCGACTGGCTTGCCGAGTGGCTGGCCAAGCGCTTCGGCCTGGAGTTCCTGCACATCGATCCGCTCAAGATCAACTTCTCCGTGGTTACGGAGGTGATGTCGAGCGCCTACGCCACGCGCTTTCGCATTCTGCCGGTGGCGCTCACGGCAAAGGAAGTGGTGGTGGCGACCGCCGAACCGTACGTGCGCGAATGGGAGCCGGAGATCGCGCGCCTCACGCGCCGCGACATCCGTCGCGTCATCGGCAATCCGGTGGCGATCGAGCGCTGCCAGGTCGAGTTCTACAACCTTGCCAAGTCGATCAAGGGCGCCGACCGCGGCGCCGCCGGCGTCTCGGGCCTGTCCAACCTCGAGCAGCTGGTCGAGCTGGGCAGCGCCAACAAGACGCTCGACGCCAACGACGCGCACATCGTCAAGGTGGTGGACTGGCTGTGGCAGTACGCCTTCGAGCAGCGCGCGAGCGACATTCACATCGAACCGCGCCGCGAGGTCGGCCTGGTACGCTTCCGCATCGACGGCGTGCTGCACCAGGTTTACCAGATCCCCGCCTCGGTGCTCGCAGCGATGACCAGCCGCATCAAGATCCTCGGCCGCATGGACGTGGTGGAGAAGCGCCGGCCGCAGGACGGGCGCATCAAGACGCGCACGGCCGACGGCAGCGAGGTCGAGCTGCGCCTGTCCACGCTGCCGACCGCCTTCGGCGAGAAGCTGGTGATGCGCATCTTCGATCCCGAGGTGCTGGTGCGCGACTTCCGCGAGCTCGGCTTTTCCGACGAAGATCACCGGCGCTGGAAGGAGATGACCGAGCGCCCGAACGGCATCGTGCTGGTCACCGGGCCGACCGGCTCGGGCAAGACGACGACGCTGTACTCGACGCTGAAGACGCTTGCCACCCCCGAGGTCAACGTCTGCACCATCGAGGACCCGATCGAGATGGTGGAGCCCGCCTTCAACCAGATGCAGGTGCAACAGTCCATCGAGCTGGGCTTCGCCGAGGGCGTACGCGCGCTGATGCGCCAGGACCCCGACATCATCATGATCGGCGAGATCCGCGATCTTGAAACGGCTGAAATGGCGGTGCAGTCCGCTTTGACCGGGCACCTGGTGCTCTCGACACTGCACACCAACGATGCGCCGAGCGCGGTGACGCGGCTGCTCGAGCTTGGCATCGCGCCCTACCTGCTCAACGCGACGGTCAACGGCGTGATGGCGCAGCGCCTGCTGCGCACGCTGTGCCCGCACTGCAAGCAGGCGACGGAGATGAACCGCGCCGAGGACCAGGCAGCCTGGGATGCCCTGGTGGCGCCGTTCAAGTCCACGCGCCCGGCGAAGATCTACAAGCCGGTGGGGTGCCTGGAGTGCCGCATGACAGGCTTCATGGGGCGCGTCGGCATCTACGAGACGCTGGTGTGCAGCCAGGGGGTGAAGCAGCTGATCGCCTCCGGGGCGGAGCTCGCGCGCGTGCGCGAGCAGGCGCTCAAGGAAGGCATGAAGCCGCTGCGCGTGAGCGGCGCGATGAAGATCGCCGCCGGACTGACCACCGTGGACGAAGTGCTCAAAGTGGCGCCGCCGGTGCGCGACGCGCAGGGCTAGCATGGACTGGTCGCCGCTCATCGAAGCACTGCTGCTCATTACGGCGGCGGCGATCATCTTCGCCGCCTGGATGCAAGCGCGCGTGCGCGACCGGCGCGCGCACCGCGCGCTCGCGCAAAGCGAGGAGCGCTTCCGCAACCTCACCGCGCTCTCGGCCGACTGGTTCTGGGAGACTGACGCGGAGCAGCGCATCACCTGGCTGACTGGCGGCCCCGCGGTGCTCGATTTCTTCGGCTCGGGCCTCGCCTTCGGGCGCCGGCTGTGGGAGCTGCCCGGCGTCGAGCTCGACGGTCACGCGGTGACCGAGCTGCTGGAGAAGCTGCGCCTGCAGCTGCCGTTCTTCGACCTGGAGCTCACGCGCCGGGTCGCCAACGGCGCGCGCCAGAGCCACCTGGTGTCGGGCCAGCCGCGCCACGACGCGCGCGGCGTCTTCCTCGGCTACCGTGGCGTAGGGCGCGACGTGACCGAGCGGCGCCGCAGCGAGCGCGAGCTGGCAGCGGCCAAGGAGCGGCTGGAGCTCGCGCTGGAGGGCTCCACCGCGAGCCTGTGGGACACCGACCTGCGCAGCGGCGCCGTGTACCTGAGCGAAGGCTGGGCGGAATTCCTCGGCAAGCCGCGCGCGCCCACCGCCACGACGCTCGAGGCGCTGGTGCAGGGCGTGCACCCCCATGACCTGCCGCGCGTGGTGAAGCTGTCGATGGATGCGGTGAAGGGCGAGCTCGCGGATTACGCCGGGGAGCACCGCTACCGCATCGCCGACGGCGAATGGAAATGGTTGCTGTCGCGCGGCAAGGTGAACGAGCGCGACGCGAGCGGGCGCGCGGTGCGCATGACCGGCATCAACATCGATATCACGGCGCGCAAGCGCGCCGAGCAGGCAGCGCGCGAGGCGGAGGAGCGCTACCGCTCGCTGATCGAGCTGGCGCCCGACGCGGTGGTGGTCTATGCCGGCGGGGTGATCGAGTACGCGAATCCGGCGGCGGCGAAGCTGATGCGCGTCGCCTCGCCCAGGGAGTTGCTGGGCCGCCGCGTCGAGGACTACGTGAATCCCGACGATCTCGAGCGCTTCCGCGAGCGCCTGCGCTACCTCGACGCCGGCCCGGGCAGCGTGGATTTCGAGGAGCGCTGGCTGCGGCGGCCCGACGGCAGCGAGCTGATCGTGGAGACCGCGAGCGCGTCCTACCTCGAGCGCGGGCGGCTGGTGATGCAGTCGGTGGTGCGCGACGTCACCGAGCAGCGCAAGGCGCGCGCGGCGCTTGCCGAGCGCGAGCAGCGCTTCCGCGACGTCGTCGACGCCTCGGGCGAGTACGTGTGGGAGACCGACGTGCAGTGGCGCTACACCTATCTCTCGCCGCGCGTCGAGGCGATCCTCGGCTACATGCGCGCCGATATGATCGGGCGGCGGCCGCGCGAGTTCATGCCGCTGGGAGAGGCACGCGCCGTGGATGCGTTTTTCGACCGCAACGGGCGCGAAGGCCAGCCGTTCCGCGACCTGACGCACCGCTCCATCACCAAGTCCGGCAGGGTGATCTGGCAGCAGGTGAGCGGCGTGCCGGTGCGCGATGCGCAAGGGCGGCTGGTCGGCTACCGCGGCACCGGCGCCGACATCACGGCGCGCAAGGAGGCCGAGGAACGCATCCAGTACCTCGCCACCCGCGACGCGCTGACGGGCCTTCCGAACCGGGCGCTGCTCGCAGACCGCGCCGGGCAGGCGATCCTCGCCGCCGCGCGCAGCCGCGGCCAGCTCGCGTTGCTGCTCTTCGATCTGGACCGCTTCAACCTGGTCAACGACTCGCTCGGGCACCAGGCGGGAGACGCGCTGCTGCGCGCTGTCGCCGAGCGGCTGCAGAACACCCTGCGGCGCGAGGACACGCTGGCGCGCCTGGGCGGCGACGAATTCGTGCTGCTATGGGACGGCCTGAAGAGCGAGCAGGAGGCCGCGTTGGTAGCGCAGCGCATCCAGGGCACCCTGCAGCGGCCGTTCACCATCGAAGGCCGGTCGCTATCCGCCGGCGCTTCGATCGGCATCGCCATCTACCCCGCGGACGGCCGCGACTTCAGCGCGCTGCTCAAGAGCGCAGATACTGCCATGTACCACGCCAAGGAGACGGGCCGCGGCGGCTTTCGCCTGTTCTCGCCGGAGCTCAACGCGCGCGCGGTCGAGCGCCTGGCGCTGGACGGCGACCTGCGCGGGGCGCTGGCGCGCGGCGAGCTGATGCTGCACTGGCAGCCGGTCCTGCGCCACGGCGGCATTGCCGGCGCCGAGGCGCTGGTGCGCTGGAACCACCCGCAGCGCGGGCTGCTGCCGCCCGACGCTTTCATCCCGGCGGCGGAGCAAAGCGGCCTGATCCGCGCGGTCGGCGAATGGACGCTCGAGCGCGCGCTGTCGCAGATCGGCGCCTGGCAGCGCTTGCTGCCTGGAGAACCCTGGTTCGCGCTCAACGTCTCGGCGCTGGAGCTCGCGCAGGGCGAGGCCTACGTGGCGCGGCTGCGCGACGCGCTCGCCGCGCACGGCGTGCCGGGCGCGCGCCTGGAGCTGGAGGTCACCGAGCGCGTCCTGATGGGGAACGTGGCGGAGACCATCGATACCCTCAGGCGCATCGGCGAGCTCGGCGTGCGCCTGGCAATCGACGATTTCGGCACCGGCTACTCGAGCCTCGCCTACCTGCGGCGCCTGCCGATCGACAAGCTGAAGATCGACCGCAGCTTCCTGAAGGAACTCGATTCGAACAGCGGCGACGCCGCAATCGTCGAGACCGTGGCCGCCATGGCGCGCGGCCTGGGCCTGCAAGTCGCCGCCGAGGGCGTGGAGACCGAGGCGCAGCTGCGGCGGCTGCTCGCCGTCGGCTGCCACGAGTGGCAGGGCCACCTGTTCAGCGAGCCGCTCGAAGCCGCCGCCTTCGAGCGGCTGGTACTCGAGCCGCGCACCGCCGCCGCCGGCTGAAGATGGCCGGGGCGCGGTCGCGCGTCCGGCGTCAGCCTGGCGGCTGCATGAGCTTCGCGCGCTGGCCCGGATCGTCGAGCGGCGCGTTGGAGTAGCGCTCGGCGAGGTCCTTGCGCAGCACGATCAGGTTGTGGTGAAACGAGATGCTGGCGATTGCGGCGTCGAGACCCGCGGGCGCCGGCTGCAGGAATTCCGGCAGGTTCACGCTGTCGGCAAGGTCCTTGAACCAGCGCATGCAGGATTTTTCATAGCCGGGAGTGCCGAGCGGCCCGCCGCCATAGGACGGCCAGTAGGAAGTCTGCACGTCCTCGATGAAGTAGGCGCCGCCGTCCTTCAGGTGCGGCCACAGGATGCCGAAGGTCTCGATCTGGTGGGCGTTCTTGTGGCTGCCGTCGTCGATGATGAAGTCGAACGGCCCTGCGCTGAGCGCGATCTCGGCGAGGCGCGGCGCATCCGTCTGCGAGCACTGGAACACCTGCACGCGCCCGCCGGAGAGCGCAGTCTTGTCGTAGAGATCGATGCCGGTGATGCGACCCTTCGGGAAGTAGCTCGCCCACATGCCCAGCGATGCTCCGCCGAGCGCGCTGCCATAGCCGCCGACCCCGATTTCCAGCAGCCGCACGGGCTTCCTGCGCCAGGGGCGCATCAGCTCGCGGTAAACCGGCGTGTACTCGTGCTCGCCGAATTTGTCGGTGCCATAGAGAGCGGCGAGCAGGTCGAGATCCGAGATGAGGGGCCCCGCGATCTCGGCAACGCGGCGCAGCAGCCGGTCGAGCGTCGCGCTGGTGCCCACGTTGCGCCGCAGCTGCAGCACCAGCTGCGTGAGCCTGCCGCTCACTCCGGGATCTGGTTCAGCAGGAACATGGCCTGCACCAGCGGCGGCGGCGGGCCGAAGCGCCCGAGCCAGCGCCCGTACACGTCCTCGATCTGGCGCGTGCGGTAGATCCCCGCGAGCGCGCGGTTCACCGCCAGTCGCAGGGCGGGGTCGCCGCGCGGCATGGCGAAGGCGTACGGCTCGTAGGAGAACTGCAGCTCGAGCAGGGTCCACTCCGGCGTGCGCGTCTTCGTAGACATCGCCTGGCCGATCAGCACGCCGCGGTCGCCCGCGTAGGCGTCCACCTCGCCGTGATCCAGCATGGCCATGGCGCTCTTGCGGTCCTCCGCAGGCACGAGTTGCGCGGCGGCGCTGCGCTTTTTCAACGCCTCCTCGAGGTGCGCGCCGGTCGTGGTGCCACGCACGACGGCGACCTTGCGACCGTCCAGCCCGGGCAGGCCGACGATCGGCGAGCCCTTGGCCACCAGCACGCCGCCGCCGTCCACGAACACCGGCAGGCTGAACTCCACCTGCTCCTGCCGGCGCAGGGTGTGCGTCGTGATGCCGCACTCCAGGTCGGCCTTGCCCGCCGCGACGAGCTTCAGCCGCTCCGGGGTCGAGGCGCCGACCCAGGTGATGTCCAGCTTGTCGAGCTTGAGTTGCGCCTGGATCCCGGCGACTACGCGCTGGCAGAGGTCCACCGAGTAGCCCGCGGGCTGGCCACCTTCGCCGCGGAAAGAGAAGGGCGCGGCGTCCTCGGCAAAGGCGATCGTGATCGCGTGCGTGGACTTGATGCGCTCCAGCCTGCTCGCGCCTTGCGCCGCCGCCGTGACGGGCAGCAGCAGGCAGCCCACCAGCAGGGTGCGCAGCAGAGGGCTCATTTCGCCAGCTGCCGCATCGCGCGCTCCAGGCCTTCGAGCG